>Ga0315295_10000607_pt1 | contig 30985 bp, 28 predicted proteins | sample YL17G14_0_MG_FD_204453 | JGI IMG/M metagenome (GOLD analysis project Ga0315295, IMG submission 204453) | Sediment microbial communities from Yellowstone Lake, YNP, Wyoming, USA - YL17G14_0 | ecosystem: Environmental > Aquatic > Freshwater > Lake > Sediment | place: USA: Wyoming | collected... | reverse complement strand
ATACGAAATCCCACACCTTTACTTTGATTATCTTCGCAGCGGGGACGCATCCCCTCTGAAGGGGGTGTTCTATCATAATGCCATGGACATTGTCGCCCTGGCTGCTTTGATGAACCATATGGCCTCCATCCTGCATGCGCCGTATGAGGGAAAGATCCAGCATGGATTGGATTTCATCGCTTTGGCGAGACTTTTCGAAGGTCTCGATCGATGGGAAGAAGCGGCTCTGCTTTATGAGCACGGATTACAGGGAGATCTCAGCGAAGGTGATTTCGGGGCAGCAGTACAGAGGTTATCAGCTTTACATCGCCGGAGAGGCGATATTGAGTCAGCCGTGGCATTGTGGCAGAAAGCCGCATCTGAGGGTCATGTGTATGCCCATATCGAGCTGGCGAAATACCATGAGCATCGGCGGCGTGATTATTCTGAAGCGTTGAAGTGGACTCTCGATGCGGAAAACATGATACGTTCGCATGAACTATCAAAATTTGAACATCGTTATTGGACGCAGGAAATCACCCACAGAAAATCGCGGTTGCACGAGCGATTACGGAAGTAAATAATTATTGGATTCCAAAGTGAGAATGTCATGTCACAAAGACGATCTTGCCTAAAAGTAGTCAACTACCTGATTATCCTATCCATGCTGATTACCATTACAGCATGTAGTGGTGCTCCCGTCAGGATCGGAAATAAAATTATGGTATTGGCCACCACCAGCATCATCGGGGATGTTGTCAATCAGGTGGGTGGGGATTTCATTAATCTATCGATCCTTATGCCGGTTGGCACCGATCCGCATGACTTTCAGTTAAAGCCTCAGGATATGGCCATGATCAATGAAGCCAAGGTTATTTTCTCCAACGGAGGCGGACTGGAGGCTTTCCTGGGACCTATACTGGAGAATGCAGGCGCATCAGGCAAGAAGATTGAAGTTTCTTCAGGAATTTCCTACAGAACATTAACAGAAGGCGGTCAATCCAATACGGATCCCCATACCTGGATGGACCCAAATAATGTCATTATTTGGACCAAGAATATTGCAACTGCTCTCTCCGATCTTGACCCGGCACATAGTTCAAATTATCAAGCGAACGCAGAAACCTATACTCGTTTATTGAGGGATTTGGATTCCTGGATCCGATCGGAAGTGGCTCAAATCCCGCAGCAAAACCGTTTACTGGTGGCTGATCATGCCGTGTTTGGATATTTCGCCGCCCAATATGGTTTTTCCGAGGAAGGCTCGATCACCAGTTCGTTTAGTTCCGAAGCAGCCCCATCAGCCCGGGAGTTGGCTGCACTCGAAGATAAGATACGGCAGATGGGAGTGCGGGCAGTGTTTGTCAGTGAAGCCGTCAACCAGGCCATGGCAGACCAGATTGCTGCCGATACCGGGATCAAATCCGTCCGGATTTACCATGCCAGCCTGACAGCAGCCAACGGGCCAGCACCAAGCTACCTGGAGTTCATGCACTATAATGTCAGAACCATCGTGGAAGCGCTGAAATAATGTATCCCCGAATTCGACATCAACCAGATCAACCCATCCTGGATGTCTCACATCTTTCTGTCAGGTTTGAAGGGATCCAGGCGTTGGAAGATATTTCATTTCATCTGCATGCCGGGGAACATGTGGCTGTTGTTGGTCCCAATGGAGCGGGGAAGAGTACGCTTTTCAAGGTGGTATCGGGAGTGTTGCCACCTTTTTCAGGCGAGGTAAAAATCTCGGGTTACAGCCCGCGTGGTCACATCTGCATCGCGTATGTCCCCCAGCGCAGCCAGGTGGACTGGCGTTTCCCTGCCAGCGTGGCTGATGTGGTCATGATGGGCCGGATCGGGCAGATAGGTTTTTTTCGTTGGCCAACCCGCTCTGACTGGTCTGCAATTCACGCTGCCCTTCAAGTGGTGGATATGGTCCCGTATGCGAATAGACAGATCGGGGAACTCTCCGGCGGTCAGCAGCAAAGGACTTTCCTTGCTCGCGCTCTCGCACAGGAAGCCGAACTGGTATTAATGGATGAACCGCTAAACGGTCTCGATACACCTTCGCAGGAGGCGATCCTCTCTCTTCTTGATAAACTCCACCAACAGAAGATCACCGTTATGGTTGCCACCCACGATCTAGGCCAGGCCGCCCGCCGGTTTGACCGTGTCATGCTGCTCAATCATCGATTGATCAGCTTTGGCCCTCCCCAGGAGGTGCTGACCAGCGAAAATCTATTGCGGGCTTATGGAGGTCACGCCCAGATGATCAGGGGTGCGGATGGCGAGACCACCTGGGCAGATACATGCTGCGATGGGGAACAGGGGCATGAATAACCTTTTCGATATCTTCTTGCAACCCTTTTCTTACGATTTCATGCTGCGCGGATTGGCAGCCTCGGTGATCGTGGGAATTGTATGTGCGGTAGTAGGGGCGTACGTGGTGTTACGCGGTATGGCTTTTTTCGGGGATGCCCTGGCGCACGCTGTTCTACCGGGAGTGGCACTTGGCTACCTGCTCAGCGGCGGGAGCAAGGATTCCTTATTCTGGTGGGCGCTCGGAGCGGCAGTGCTTGTGGCGCTGGCGGTTGGTCGAATCTCCAAACACTCGGAGATCCGCGAAGATACCGCCATAGGCATCCTTTTCGCCAGCATGTTCGCCCTGGGGATCGCTTTGATTTCCACGATGAGGAGTTACAGTGTCGACCTGAGTCATTTTTTATTTGGGAATGTCCTCGGTGTCTCCCCCCGTGATCTGGTGATTACCAGCATTTTCGGTGGCGTGATTCTTCTTACTGTCTTCCTTTTTTATAAGGAATTTCTTGTACTGACTTTCGATCCGATCCTCGCCGCCACACTGCGCCTTCCCTCGGGTTTGCTTAATAATATTCTTCTTATCCTGATGGCGCTTACGGTATCGATCGCCATGCAGACTGTGGGTGTGGCTCTGATGGTGGCGATGCTGGTCACACCCCCGGCGACTGCATCTCTGCTCACACGCCGACTCTGGCAGGGTATGCTGGTTTCAGCGGTCATCGGGGCTTTCTCAGCGGTGACCGGTCTCTATATCAGTTATTACTTTAATATCGTATCTGGTTCAGCCATTGTTCTGACAGCTACCGTCATATTCTTGCTTGTGTTCCTGTTTCACCCGGGCAGGGGATTGTTCAGAAAAATGGTCAAGTCTGACCGCCATTAATATAACCGCCAGAGGACTCATACCGGGAATGCCAATCTCCTATTGGAAAATGAATATTATATTGAAAATAACTACGTATTGGTATTTAGCCAGGTAGGTAAATATGAAGACAACTTTGCTTCCTGTACTATTCATCGGTCATGGCAGCCCGATGAATGCAATCGAAGATAATGAATTCAGCCGCGCCTGGGTCGATGCAGGGAAAATTCTCCCAATCCCGAAAGCGATCCTTTCCATTTCTGCCCACTGGGAAACGCAGGGAACCCAGGTGACCGCCATGGACAAGCCGCGCACAATTTATGATTTTTATGGCTTTCCTACGGAACTGTACTCGCAAACCTATCCCGCTCCCGGTAATCCGCAACTAGCGCGAGATATTCAGGATTTGATCGGCAATGAAGGAATATCCCTAGATGCAACCTGGGGCTTGGACCATGGTACCTGGTCTGTATTGAAACGCCTCTTTCCCAATGCGGATGTGCCGGTCCTGCAGTTGAGCCTGGATGTGATGAGAAATGCCCAGGCACATTACGATCTGGGGCGAAAACTTCTGCCCTTACGTGAAAAAGGAGTATTAATTCTTGGGAGCGGTAATATTGTCCATAATTTAAGGATAGTCGTTTTCGAAGATAAAGCCTACCCATGGGCGCTGGAATTCGATGAGAAGGTAAAGAAGTGGATCCTGGATGAAAATCATGAACCAATCATCCATTATGAAAAGCAGGGAAGGTCAGCAGAACTGGCAATCAATTCAGCGGAACATTTCAAACCTTTACTGTATGTTCTTGGGGCAAAGATGGAAGGAGAACCAGTCAGTTTCTTTGGTGAGAAGGTGTGGGGCGGTTCTATTTCGATGAGGTCACTCAGGATCGGGTGACCGAGGCTCCCTGGCTAAGTAATTAACTACCTAGTTATCACAATTTATTATTAAAATATCTTATTCCAAGCACGCCTCGTTTTGGAATACAACGCGGTAAGTTTCCTTCTATCAATATTCAAGGGGGATTAATGATCAAATGCCTGGGCAGTCGACTTCGAAAAGAACGGTCCGCGGTTATTTATTAATCATTTCCCGAGCCTTTTCCACATAGGCGAGGGATTGATGGCGGAAATATGTATTGTAAAGTGTGGCATATTCACCGCCCTGATGAAGCAATTCGTTATGGCTGCCCTGCTCAATAATTCTTCCTTTTTCCAAAACGATGATCCGATCAGCGGCGCGCACGGTCGAAAGCCTGTGGGCGATCAGGATGCTGGTGGATTCAGCCAATATCATGGTCAATGCCTGCTGGATCTGCCATTCCGTAAATGGATCAATACTTGCGGTGGCTTCGTCAAGGACGAAAATTGCCGGTTTTTGCATCAGTACGCGCATTAATGCCACCAATTGGCGTTGACCCATGGAAAGCATGGTTCCGCGTTCTCCAACAATGGTCTCGATCCCGTTTGGCAGAGTATCAAGCCATTCGCCATCGCCAATTCTCCGCGCCATGGAAAGAATGTCTGCAGTGCTGATCAATTCCGGATCAGGGCAAGCGTAGCGGATATTCTCGGCCACTGTACCGGAAAAAAGGAAAGGAGCCTGCGATACGATGCCCAATTGCTTGCGATACTGTTGCAGGTTGAAGTTGCGTATATCCACACCGTCGATCAATATCCGTCCTGATTGGTACTCATAAAAACGAGCAATCAACTTAGCCAGAGAAGATTTCCCTGCTCCCGTATGCCCAACGATGGCAAGGTTCTCGCCGGAGCGGATGTCCAGGCTGAAATCGATCAAAACCGGTTCCTGGTCCACATAGCGAAAGGAAAGTTTTTCGAATCGGATTTCCCCTTTCAAGCGGTTTACATCCTGATCTGCGGTTTGGACCACATTCGGCTCAGCGTCCATCAAGGCGAAGATGCGTTCCGCTGCGCTTAATCCGGATTGAATATTGGACCAGAATGCAGATAGATTCATCACCGGGTCAAAAAAGCGTCCCAGACTGATGATGAACAAGTACCATGCGCCGATGGTTACTGCACCCTGCGCTGCAGTCAATCCCCCTGCATAGACCAGGGTTGCTGTCGCAACTCCAACCAAAGCATTAAGCGAAGGCCAGACCAGTGCAAGAACAAATCCGCGCCAGACATTGACCCGGTAGGAGGTGCGGTTGGCAGTATTGAAGGTTCCGAAAATCCCTTCTTCCTGGCGGAAGTTCTTGGCGATGGCTATACCGCTGACAGTTTCCTTGATCGCTGAATTGACATCTGCCATTGCCTGCATCCCACTCTTGGTCACTTTACGAGCCAGGCGACGGAAGAGGAGTGCCATAATGAATATAAATGGCAGGAATGCGAAGAGGACCAGTGATAACCGCCACTCAGTACGGACAATGATAATGCCAAGCAGAAAGGCATTGAGAATCTGGGCAGATACATCGGTAATTATTATCACCAATTCGCCTAACGTACTCGTGTCGGCATTGATGCGGGAAACGATGCGTCCGGAGGAGAATTGATCGTAAAACGATAGGTCGTGCCCGACTGCAGCGCGGAAAGCCAGGAGACGCAGGTTGAGGACAACATCACCGACCGCACGTACGGTCAATCTGCGGCGAGCCCAATTCAACCCCCAGTCCGCAACACCAATAATGAGGACGATCCCACCGATGATCAAGCTGGCACCAATGCTGGGTGTCGCTTTGAGCATGTCAAAACCCTTGCTGATGATCACTGGTTGGGAGGCGGTTATCCCGGCAAGCAGGATGGTCAAAAACACGATCACTGTCACCTGTTTTCGCTGCATGGTGAAATAACCCAGGATGCGTTTTGCCAGGTCGCGGTCCTTATACTGGCGATCGTATTTCTCTTCGTTCAGACCTTCGTAAAAACCCATGACGATCTTCTTTCAGGTAAGGATGGTCTCGAGATCAGGAGTATTGCTCACCCGATACCCTGCGCCCTATTCTCTAAAGATGCGTGCATATGCTTCGGATGATTTCATCAGTTCATCGTGATTACCAATGGCGGCAATCCGACCGTTGCGCAGGACAATGATCAGGTCGGCCCAGCGAATTTGCGATAATCGATGGGTGATGATGAGGGTCGTCCTGCCCCTGGCTGCTGCGGCGATGGCACGCTGGATCATATCCTCGGTAGCGGAGTCAATTGCGCTGGTGGAGTCATCCAGGATCAGAATACGGGGATCAGTCAGGAAGGCGCGCGCAATCGCCAGCCTTTGTCGCTGACCACCGGAAAGAGTGACCCCTCGCTCACCGATGACAGAATCGTATCCCTTCTCGAACTGTTTAATAAATTCTTCTGCCTGGGCGGACCTGGCTGAAGTCTCGATTTCCTGACGCGATGCCCCCGGTTTTCCAAACGCGATATTTTCAGCCACCGAACGGGAGAACAGGAAGATATCCTGTTCAATGATGGAGATCTGGGATCGAAGCGAGGCAAGATTCCATTCGCGGACATCCACCCCATCCACGAAAATTTTCCCGGCACTGGCATCGTATGTGCGATTAACCAGTTTGGCGAGCGAGGTCTTCCCTGTTCCGGTCTGCCCGACGATCGCGACAGTCTGCCCGGGGTTGATCGAAAATGAAATATCGCGTAATACGGCTTCGCCAGTTGGGTAGGCAAAGGTTAAATTGCGGAACTCAATCTTGCCTTTCATAGGCTGGGTATACCCTCGGGCATTCTGGTCCAGGTTTGTTTCGCGGTTGATCAGGTCCAGGATGCGGTGGGCGCCTGCCAGACCGGAAGAAATGAGTGAATATGCCCAGATCGAAGTCCAGGTGGGGAATTCCAACATTAGGAGGATGCCAAAATAGGCGATCACATCGCCGAAATTCAGAATACCTTGCTGATAAAGGAGCATCGCATGCAATAATCCACCCGCCAGTGCGATAAAGAACAATAGTAATGGAACAAATCGGGCTTCCACATCGCCCTGCCGGATATTGTTGTCCCGTAATTTACGGGCATTGAGAGTAAAACGTTTTATCTCTGCTTCTTCCTGGGCGGCACCCTTCATGGTCTCAATCCCGTCCAGAGCTTCTGAAAGATGCGTGTTCATTTGTCCGAATGATTCGCGAACATCTTCCGTGATGGGATTGAGAGTACGCAAATACCAGCGAAGAGAAATGAAGTATGCTATTGTAAAAAGGATAGGAGTCAACAACAAAGACCAATGGTAACGCGGCGCAAAGAGCAGCGGCATGATCAGAAAGACGAGTGATCCCACCACCAGGTTAATGCCGGGGCTGAAAAGGTAATTTACTTCGCGCACGTCGTTCGTTGCACGCGCCATCGTATCGCCCACCGGCTGAAGATTGTGAAAAGTCATGCTTTTCCCCAGCAGGGAGACATACAATTCATCGCGGACGTCCCGTTCGATGCGTTGAGCGATCAATTCTGCGCCAAAATTACGTCCCAATTGAAGGATGCCGCGTATCACCTGCGAACCACCCATGATGAGAGCCAGCGGAAGCAATACTTTTATTTCTGGCGGTGTCTTAAGCATGGCATTAAAGGCGTCACCGGTGAGTATCGGGACATAGGCGGCCAGGGCGGCGTTTCCGATTGCTCCTACAAGCATGATGAGAACCAGCCACCAGTAGCGCTTTGTATGCGAAATGATCCAGCGCACAGGATTGCGCCGGTCTGCAGTCAAATGATGAGCGAGCGTGAATTCAGAGATCTGAGCGGTGGCTGTCATCGGGATAAAAATGCCTCCGTTTCTTGAGCGGGGGCACTCAACGATCTGGAGAGGCTTATTATTCTACCATAATGCGTTAGTTGATAGAATTAAGGGAAAACCTCCCACAAAAGGGGAGGTTATTCCAGTTGGCTTTGAAATGTGATTACAGGTGTTTGGTGAAGATGACCAGGTCATCCCCTTCGTGGTAGAAATCCTTCAGGGTGGCTTCCAGCGTATAACCGGTGGCGAGGTAGAATTTTCGTGTTGGTTCGTAATTTGGCAAGCCGGATGTTTCGAGCACGATGAGTCGCCCACCGAGGTTGCGAATCGCCTGTTCGCAGGCATCCAGAAGCCTTCGACCAATCCCTCCCCGGCGGATATTCGGATCCACTGCAATCCAGTACAGGTCAAATGTTCCCGATGTGAGGGAGCGAGGTCCGTAACATACATATCCTACAACCCGGTCATCATCTTTTTCCACCAGGAAGTAATAACCGCTACTTTCTGACCCCCGGGTAAGGTATTCCTCCCAAAGCTCATCCACGCATTGGACTTCTTCCAAACTGAAAACCGTGGTTCCCGCTGTGATGGCATGAATTTGAGGACCATCATTCTTATTTGGAACTGAAATCATTTATATCCATCCTTCCCGTTTCAAGGCATAGGTAAGGATGCGCTCTACCATCTGAGGATATGTAATCCCGGTGGCACGAGCTGAATTCCAATAGCCTGCTTCGATCGAGAGATCTGGCAATTCGTTGATATCAATCACATAAGGGATGCCTTCGTTGAAACGGATATCCACCCGTCCCACATCGCGCAAGCCCATCGCTTTGAAGGAGTCTTCAGCAGCCTTTTTTACAGACTGCGCTTCCTTGCGGGTAAGTACAGCCGGGACGCGGGCGGGGATATTCTGATAATAAGGTGAATCGGTCTTCCATTTTGAATCGTAGGTGAGCAGCCGTTCGAGGGGATTGGCGACAAAGGAAAAATCTTCTTCCGCGATGGGCAGAATTTCGATGATTTCATTTCCCATCATTGCCACTGCCAATTCACGCCCGCAAACAAATTCTTCCACGATTGCCGGCTGCTCATACTTTTCAACGATATAGGCAATCTTGTGCAAAAGGCATTCGCGATTGCTTACCACGGAATCCAGGTCGATCCCCATGCTGGCATCTTCAACGGAAGGTTTGATAATGACCGGGAAGTTCAGGCGGAATTTTCCCTCAGCGTGCTTAAAGACTTGAAATCGGGGTGTCGGGACTCCGAATTGTATCAACCGCTTTTTGGAGCGAGGTTTATCGATACACAATTCGATTGCATCTGAAAGTGCTCCAGTGTGTTTGAAACCCATCCGTTCGATGAGACGAATAACATCCACGGCACCCAGATTATTGCCGTTGAAGCCATCACAGTTATTGAAGATAAATGTGTTCTTGGGAGAGAAGGAACATAGGAGATCTTCGAGTTCCTCAAGATTTCCCCTGACTGCAAGCTTGTTGACCGAATACCCCAAACTGGTCAAAGCCTCATATAAGTTCTGCGTTGCGGTTACTGTATATTGGACTGCCAGTAAATCTTGCGGGTCACCTCTGCAAATCTGAACATCTTCATTGAAAAGGATTGCTACTTGAAAACTCTTATCGTTCATCGAAACCTCGGATGAATTACTCCCTTTCTAAGGGAGAATGGTACGCAAACGTTTCAAGCGCGTTCGCGCTATTAAGAACAGATATTGGTTCGACAACATTCGTACTTTCATGATTGAATAATCATACTCCGATATTGAATCTTAAAATATTACAGTTTTTTCAATCTTTAACTATGGAAGTAATTGTCCTTTCCTATGAAAATTAACCCCATGGAGGGACAAATCGTTATGATGGAGAGAATACCAAGACCTCGATTCTTGTAAATAAAATTATTGAGAGAATAATGACAATCATGATCGAATGACGCGAAAGGCAATTGACTCTCCCCTGTTTCTAATGTACACTTTCTCAAACCATATCCCTGATGAATGAGGTAATAAAAATGAAAAGGAAGCGAAATTTCTACCCCGTTTTTGTTGTTATCGTGTTCTTCTTTTTCACGCTCCTGCACCAGACGGATAAATTGCTGATCGGATCGCTCCAGCTCCCGGTGAGCACCACGTTTCATCTAAACGATCTTCAATGGGGATTGGTCAATACCGGCGCCTTGATCGTCGGAACACTGTTCTACCCAATCTGGGGATACCTGTATGACCGTTATGCACGCGCTAAACTGCTGGCACTGGCTTCTTTGATCTGGGGCGCTACCACCTGGTTGAGTTCAATTGTTCGCACTTACCCAGCGTTCCTGGCGACGCGAGCCTCAACCGGAATTGACGATTCAGCCTATCCGGGTATGTACAGTCTGATCGCCGACTATTTCAGTCCAAGGATTCGCGGCAAGATCTATGGAATCCTGCAATTGGCACAACCGATAGGTTATTTGATGGGTATGATCCTGGCGCTCATGGTTGCACCATTGCTTGAGGGTAAATTATTCCACCTGGAAGGCTGGCGTTCCATTTTCCTGATCACCGGATCCCTCGGGATCATCATGGCTGTCATCATTTTCTTCGGAATTAAGGATGTGCCAAGAGGGAAATCGGAACCGGAATTTGATGGATTGGAAGATATTGGACAGGTGCGTTTTAACTGGGCTGCCTTGAAGGATGCCCTGAAAAAGAAGACCATGTGGTTCATCTTTCTACAGGGTTTTGCGGGTGTTTTTCCGTGGAATGTAATTACTTTCTTCTTCTTTGGATATCTCATGTTGGAACGCGGTTACGACAATAACTCCGTATTATTAACGATGGGTCCGGTGATCATCATCCTGGCAGCCGGGTATTTTATCGGTGGGGCATTGGGTGATTGGTTGTTTCGGCGCACCCTAAAGGGGCGCATCCTGATCTCCAGCGTGGGAGTCATCCTGGGTGCCCTCTTCCTTTTCCTGGCTTTGAGAACCCCAGTGGCTGACAAGACAACCTTTTTTATCTTGATGAGTCTTACTGCTGTCTTCATGCCTTTTTCAGCACCCAACGTGACCTCGACAGTGTTCGATATTACCTTGCCAGAAGTGCGCAGTTCGGCACAAGCGGTTGAATATTTTGTTGAGAACAGCGGCGCAGCACTGGCACCTACATTGGCAGGTGCCATTGCACTGGCAGCCCACAGCAAGGAATTCGCAATCATGACCGTCTGCATTTCTGCCTGGGTATTGTGTTTCTTCCTTTACCTGGGTGCCTTGTTCTTTGTGGATAAAGATATTAAATCCTTGCGAGCGCAACTTGCGATACGTGCATCGAATAAATAACTATAAACCACTCGATGAAACACTCACGCAAGAGAATTTCAGCGCTCCCAAATAAAGCATGGCTACTCTTCAAATAGATCTCTCCAATAAAAAACAGGTGCGTGATTTTCTCAGCCTGCCAACCAAAATATACCGGAACATACCGCAATGGGTTCCACCGCTGGATGGGGAGGAACGCGATCGCTTGAATCCGAAACGGTACCCGTATTTCATACATTCCAGGGCAGGTTTCTTCCTAGTGTATAGGGATGGGATACCTGTCGGGCGCCTGGCTGTATTGGACAACCGACCCTACAATGATCACAATCACGAACAGACTGCATTTTTTTACCTTTTTGAATGTGAACCGGATCCGAATTCAGCCAGCAGTCTTTTCGATATGGGTATTGATTGGGCACAAAAGCGTGGATTGAAGAAGATCGTGGGTTCAAAAGGATTTACAGCGCTGGATGGAATGGGTATCCTGGTCCAGGGTTTCGATCTACGCCCGGCGCTGGGATCTCCTTATAATCCCTCTTATTATGCAGGATTGGTTGAGTCAGCGGGATTTATAAAAACGAATGAAATCGTTTCCGGATACCTTGGTGCGGACATCCATTTCCCGGAACGCATCCATGAACTTGCGGACCGCATCCGCGAACGGCGCGGCCTGTACATCAGGAGATTTCACTCGCGCCGCGAATTGCGATCCGCTCTTGGCAGTTTGAAGAGCCTCTATAATGGGGCTCTCGAAGGGACTACCGGAGCAATTCCCATCTCCGACGAGGAAATCAAGGCGCTTGCCAGCCAGATCCTTTGGTTTGCTGACCCAAATTTAATCAAGATCGTGATGAAAGGGCAACAACCAGTCGGTTTTCTCCTGGCATACCCGGACATTTCCGCCGCATTGCAACGAACTAAGGGGCGACTTTTCCCCTTGGGTTGGATCACATTATTGAGAGAATTCCAGAAAACGGACCATATCAACATCAACGGGGCCGGTATGATCCAGGAATTCCGCGGTTCCGGAGGAACAGCCATACTATACAGTGAGATGTTTAAAAGCGTCGTTGAAAATCCGCAATATCAACACGCAGAAGTAGTGCAGATCGGAATGGAAAACGAAAAAATGCAACGCGAGATGGAGAATTTTGGTGTAAATTTTTATAAGGTCCATAGGATGTACGAGAAGGTGATCTAAGAAGCCTGCAACACACTTCAGCCTGGTGAATTCTCCAAGGAGGCGAGAATGGTAAAAATCGTAGCCGATACCACCTCAGGGCTGCCGCGCGAGTTACTTAAAGACCTTGGCATCCATCTAGTCCCACAAATCGTTGTTTTTGGAGAGGAATCTTTCCGGGACGATACCGAGATAGACACGGCAACTTTCCTCGCCAAACTCAAAGAATCCAAAGAACTCCCAAAAACAGCCGCACCGGCACCTGCCCTATATAACCCCATATATTCCCAGGCTAAACAACAAGGTGAAAGCCTGGTCGTTGTCGCTCCATCTGCAAAGGTCAGTGGAACGGTGCGGGCAGCCACTGTCGCAGCGCAGGATTATCCAGGGCTGGATGTTCGCGTGGTTGATTCACAGACCATCGCTGGAAACCTCGCAAGCCTGGTATTAATGGCAGATGGATGGGCGAAGGAAGGTCTAAGTGCCGAAGCTGTTGTAAACCACCTCGCAAGCTGGATAGAACGCGGCAGGATCTTCTTCCTGGTCAATACGCTGGAATATCTTCAAAAAGGAGGAAGGATCGGGGGAGCGAAAGCCTTGGTGGGTGAGATCTTGCAAATTAAGCCCATCCTATGTCTCCGAGATGGGCAGGTGGAGCCTTTCGAGCAGCAAAGGACAAAAAAGCGGGCATTAGCGCGCCTCCTGGAGATCGTCGAGGAACAATGCCCGAGGAGCCCGGAGGCTCATTTATGTGTCATGCAAGCGGACGCGGTATCCGAGGCTGAAGAGCTGGCATCCGACCTGAGAACTCGGATGCATATTTCATCCATCCCCATCTATGAACTCCCTCCCGCGATTGTCGTCCACGGCGGACCGGGGGTGCTGGGTATTGGTTTCTTTGTGGCTTAAAAACCGCTATGGTATAATTCGCGGGCTATTGCGAAAATTCCCACGAGTCTGGAAATAGGAGAGTGCGGATATGTCAGGACACAGCCACTGGGCAACCATCCGCCGCAAGAAAGGCGCGGCAGACGCCAAGAAGGGTGCCATTTTTACACGCCTGGCACGAGAAATTGTCATGGCTGCACGCGAAGGTGGTGGTGACGCAGATAGCAACTTTCGATTGGCGCTGGCGATCGAAAAAGCCCGGGCTGGAAACATGCCCAAGGAAAATATTGAGCGGGCAATAAAACGCGGTACCGGCGATGACAAGGATGGGGCAGTATTTGAAGAAATCACCTATGAAGGATTCGGACCGCATGGCGTGGCATTCATGCTGGAATGCGTAACCGATAATCGGAACCGTGCCGTGGCAGAGATCCGGCACCAACTCAGCCGAAGCGGCGGGAATATGGCTGAAGCAGGCGCGGTTGCCTGGCAATTCAGCCGCAACTCATATTTTTCCTATCCAGCCAGCCAATTGAGTTACGACAAGTCTTTTGAACTTGCGGTTGAGGCGGGAGCTGACGATGTGGCAGAAGATGGAGAAAATATCGAAATTCTTGGCCCCGTGGAAGCATTTAAGAAAATAAGTGATTCACTGAAGAAAGCAGGCGTGACTCCGGATGAAGCCGGTCTGCGAATGATCGCCAAGCAGGATATGGAACTACCAGTTGATCAGACGCTTTCCGTGCTGAGGGTGATCGAAACGCTTGAAGAATTGGACGATATTGCCAATGTCTTCCATAATCTTAGGATCTCGGAAGAGGCTCTCGCAGCGCTTGAGGCTGAGTAAAACGAAATCTCTCTTATTCCAAGATGTAACCATTTATAAGGTTTGAAATGACCCTAGTGTTGGGGATCGATCCGGGGACAGCGACAACCGGCTACGGTCTGGTTCGAAAACGGGTGGATGGAAGCCTGGAATCTGTCGCTTATGGTACCATACAGACACCGGCTGGAGTTGCGGCTCATAAACGTCTTTCCATGCTCTATCAGCAGTTAAATCAAATCATTCTTCTTCACAAGCCGGATTCGTGCGCAGTGGAGAAGTTATTTTTTCAGCGGAATATTTCCACAGCCATCGCGGTCGGGCAAGCGCGGGGAGTGGCCATGTTGGCAATCAGCGAGGCGGGATTAGAAATGGCTGAATACACTCCCAACGAGGTAAAACAGGCGGTGGCAGGATATGGGAATGCAGGAAAAAGGCAGATTCAAGAGATGGTGCGAGTCATACTGATTATGTCGGAAATCCCCAAACCTGACGATGCTGCCGATGCCCTGGCGATTGCGATAACCCATCTGAATACGCAAAGATATGGTGAACCATGATTGCAACGATTCGCGGCGAAATCACGCAAGTGGAAGACAATGCTCTGATAATCGAGACGGGCGGAGTGGGTTTACGCGTTTTCATCCCAAAACCATTGCGCGAACTATCGAAAGCCGGGGAAAGAGTTTTCCTTCATACACACCTAGTAATTCGCGAAGATGATTGGAAATTGTTTGGATTTGAATTCCAGGCTGACAGAGAACTTTTCACCATGTTATTGGGTGTGGATGGTGTAGGTGCGCGAACAGCACTGGCAGTAGTCTCGACATTGAATATCGATACAGTCCAACGGGCGGTTTATAATAATGAACCTGACCTGTTAAATCGGGTTCCGGGTGTTGGAAAAAAGACTGCTCAAAAAATTGTGCTATACCTGCACGACAAACTGAAACCAGCGAGCGGTTTGGAAAAGATCGCCACGATGTCAGATGCAGATTCGGAAGTCCTGGCTGCGTTGACCGCTTTAGGCTACTCTGTTGTCGAAGCGCAGACTGCCATACAATCCATCCCGAAGGACTCTGTCGATAACGTTGAAGAACGCTTGCGGCTGGCATTGCAACAATTTTCAAGAAAATGATGTAAAATGAAATCGCCCCCGAGTACTCCAAAACGGGGGCGGTTCTCAAAATCAGGAGGCATGATGCTAAACAAAAAAATCGCTTTTATTGGTTCAGGAGCCATGGCTGAAGCGATGATCGCCGGGCTGCTTCTCCGAGGTCTGGCAAAACCGGGCGATCTACTGGCTGCTGATACCCATTCAAAACGGGTTGAGGACCTTCACAAGAAGTATGGCATTCAACCTTTTACTGATAATAGACTGGCTTCTGTGGAAGCTGATGTGGTCGTGCTATCGGTCAAACCACAGAGGCTGACAGAGGTATTGACCACGTTAAAGGGAGGCATCCCGGAAGGCGCGCTTGTTCTTTCCATTGTGGCCGGGGCGACCATTGACAAGATCAGCAAGGGGTTGAAACATGCAGCCATCGTCCGCTCGATGCCCAATACCCCGGCACAAATCGGGAAGGGTATCACGGTTTGGATGGCTTCCCCTTCTGCGGATGAAGAGCAAAAGGAGACTGCGCGCTCCATCCTGGCCGCACTCGGAGGGGAAATTCAGGTGGATGACGAAAACTATCTCGATATGGCAACTGCCCTTTCCGGTACTGGGCCGGCGTATGTGTTCATGTTCATGGAAGCCATGATCGATGCAGGTGTCCACATGGGATTTTCTAGGAGTGTCTCAGAACAACTGGTCGTGGAAACACTCAAAGGCTCGGTGGATTATTTCCAATCCATTAACGAACAGACGGGTATCCATGTAGCCGCATTACGTAACCAGGTCACTTCACCGGGAGGAACCTCCGCTGAGGCGTTATATTACCTTGAGAAAGCAGGTTTTCGAACTGCGATTTCTCGGGCGATCTGGGCAGCGTACCAGCGGACGATCGAACTGGGCAAAGAGAAACCAGTCCACATACCAGAATCAAATAGCCATGAATGACAGCCACACACGGACGGGGTAAAACCCCGTCCGTAATATTTTAGAAATCGTGTAAGGTATAATTCCGCAGGTTTCTCTTGGTTCAAGAATCCACTGTGGTTGACAAATGTCGCTCATCGCTGCCAAAGACCTCTCCAAATCCTTCGGTCCTATTGACCTGTTCTCAGGCGTTTCGTTTGACATCCCCAGGGGATCGCGGCTCGCTCTGGTTGGAGCCAATGGTTGTGGGAAGACCACTCTCTTGCGAATGCTGGTTGGATTGGACGATCCCAGCGGCGGCAGGATTTCACGCACCAAGTCGATTCGGACCGGGTACCTGCCACAGGAAGCTGAATTTGAAATGGAGGGATCCGTTTGGGATGCATGTATTCTTGTTTTTACAGACCTGATCGCCAGGCAAGGAGAACTGGAAAAACTTGAAGCAGAAATGTCAGCTGCCGAAACCCGCGACCAGGCACTGACCCGCTACGGACCACTACAACATGAATTCGAACGACGGGGTGGATACAATTTCCATGCGCATATCAAGCAAGTTCTTACCGGTTTAGGTTTTTCTTCCAATGATTTTCACATGCCCCTCACTCACCTATCCGGCGGGCAGCGTACACGTGCATTCCTGGCGCGTCTGCTACTTTCTGAACCCGATCTGCTTTTGCTGGATGAACCCACCAACCACCTGGATATTGCCGCAGTTGAATGGCTGGAAGGTTATTTATCGAAATGGAATGGTGCGGTGGTCATTGTATCCCATGATCGTTATTTTCTTGACCAGGTGGTCAATGGGATTCTGGAAATGGCATTTGGGACCGTTGAACATTATTCCGGAAATTATTCTGCCTACCTTCATACCCGTGAGGAACGCTGGGAACACAGACAGGAAAGGTTTGAAGCAGAAAAAGAAAAATTATTAAAGGATGTCGAGTATATAAAAAAGAACATTTCGGGTCAAAATGTGAGCCAGGCCAAAGGCAAGTTACGCCGCCTTAGCCGCATCGTCCAGGCGATCGAGCAAGTAGGGTTGGAAGCGGTTCTAAATCAAAAATGGGTCGAAACATCGGAAAATGTAACCATCGCAACTTCACCTTTTGGACCTGATGAAGCGGAACGGCGGGTGCGCGCATTACGCACCCCAATTCGGACACTGCCCCGGCTGCATTTGAACCTGCGATCAGCTGCCCGGTCAGGCGAACTTGTTCTCCGGTCTTCAAACCTAAGTATCGGGTTTCCAGGGAGGTCGCTATTCACTGCTCCCGATATCCTCCTGCGGCGCGGAGAATGCGCAGCCCTGATCGGTCCCAACGGTTCTGGGAAAACCACCTTCTTGAAAACGATTCTGGGACAATTGGATCCATTGGGAGGCGAGGTGATACTGGGGGCATCACTAAGAATCGGTTACTTTGCCCAGGCGCACGAAGGGTTGGATCCCGAGCATACCCTTGTCGAAGAAATCGAACTGGTCATGCCAGGCTGGTTGGAAGGACAGATCCGCGACTTCCTGGGAAAATATTTATTTTCAGGTGACGATGCTTTCAAAAAGGTATCCGTACTCTCCGGAGGAGAGCGCGGCAGGCTTGCCCTGGCAAAGCTGGCTTTGCAGGATACCAACCTGCTGTTATTGGATGAGCCTACCAACCATCTGGATATCCCCTCCCAGGAAGTCCTTGAAGCGGTGCTGGATGACTATGGCGGAACAATCCTGTTGGTCACCCACGACCGTTATCTCATCGACGCCCTCGGTACTCAAATATGGGAAATCGAAACCAATGAGATGCAGTTGTCTGTTTTTGAGGGCACTTACAGTCTTAGGCGGGAGGAGCGGGAACGACTGGCTGCGCTGCGGATACAAGAGGAAGACCATGGAAATAAGCAAAAGCCAACTCGCAGATCCGCGGATCCCGAGGCGAGGGAAAAACGCCGCAGGGTTGCCCGTCTCCAGGAAATTGAGAATAAGATCGCGTTACTCGAGACTCAGATGGCAGAAATTGGACGAAAATTGGAAAACCCACCCAAGGATACAGCCCTCGTGCGCAAATGGGGAAACCAATATGCGGCTCTGCAGGTGGAAATGGACCAATTGCTTAACGAATGGGAAGAATTGCAGAGTTAATTTGCCTTGAGAAAATCAGGCTTGTTTATTCCAGCGGGTTAACAGCATTTTCAATTTAATACGGACTTTTCTATCAATTCCGGATCTTTCCCAGGCATCCTGTGTCTTTTTTTGGATTTCATCATCCATAAATAAATAATCCGCCCATTTTTCTGAAACATACACGATCATTTCATCGGGATCATCCCAATAAATATTCAGGGAAAAAATAAATTCCTTCTCGCGGCTGTACAAGCCCGTTCGTGAAGCAGTTTCAACCGAAAGATTGGCAGCCTGGTCATCGCTTAAACCGAGGGGGAGATCAGTCAGGCGGCCGGTTTCAAAAATGTGATCTCGCTCCACGATCTCAACCGGCCAACAGTCTGCCAGGGGTCGCAAATCCAGGAGAGCACCCGAGGGAGTCAGCACCCTGTGGATTTCTTCAAGGGCATGAACCATGCCCGTATGCTGAATTCATCAGAGGGACCAGGAAAAGAGAGCAAGGTCGAATTTTTGGACAGGGAAGGGAAGGTCAATTGCGCTGGCGCGAATAAACGATGCCATCCGTTTGAGATTCGCTGGAAGGTTGGAACTTGCCGCCAGCAACGCGGCAGCATCCGGATCAATGGCAGTGACGCGAGCTGCGAGGGGAGCATATCTTGAAGTCAGTCGCCCGTCACCACAGCCGATTTCCAAAACATGGCGACCGGAAAAATCCGCAATATTATTTAATTTGATGATTTCAATCCCTTCCGGATCTTTTTGAATGGGCATTGTCTTGGCTACTTCTTCCTGGTTTTTTTCTTTAGTGGAGAATTTACCAAAACCGGCTCCACGTGGACAGTAACATCTGCAGGCGAGATAATGGAGTGAATGGCTTTCTCAATCTCCTCAGTAGCATAATGCGCCTCGTTCAGGGTGCATTTTCCATCCATGGTGATGTGTAAATCTATAAAGGTATGTGCGCCTGATGGACGAATGCGAATGGCGTGTGCATCCACCACTCCGTTCACGGAAGCGGCAATTCTCTCAACTTTACCTGCGAGACCTTTTGGAGCGGTATCCAGAAGCGCGGCGATGGTCCTCCACCCCAGTTCCCCGCTGATGTAAATGACAATGATCGCAACGATTAAAGCAGCAATTGCATCCGCTTTGTGCATCCAATCCAAACCGGGGATATACCGTGCGATGGTCAGGGCAATTAGACCAACAATCACCACCGCGGAGGACCAGATGTCGGTACTAAAATGCAGGGCATCTGCCTCAAGTGCCTGGCTGTTATATTTTCTGGCTGCCTTGTATAAAATGCGTGAACGAGTGTAATCAATGAATATTGATGTACCCATGACAATAAATGACCAGATGGAAGTCTCAACCCTTACTGTCACAAAGAACAAGCGTTGGATGGCTTCGTAAATGATCCATCCGGAAGTTGCGAGCAGCAGCAGGGTTTCGAAGAGTGCTGACAGGTTTTCGATCTTACCATGACCAAATGGGTGTTCCTGGTCAGCTGGCTTGTCTGAGACTCTCACAGCGAAGTAAGTCATGGCCGCAGCGACCAGGTCCAGACCGGAATGTGCGGCTTCTGCCAGGATTCCAAGTGAGTTGGTCAGCAGACCAACAACGAGCTTAAATCCAGTCAAGCCAATTGCGGCAACGACGGAACTGAGTGCAGCGGAGCGTTTATCTTTTCGAGCTTCCTGGTTTGTCATACTTCCTTTTCAAATAGGAGCGATTATAACTTAGGTCTGGACAAATTATTGTAGCTGGATGAATCCGAACTCCATTAAGAACGGATATTAGGTAATTCGTATTCCAATTCAAGATCAGAATGCGACACTTTCCTGCGGGATATACACCCGTATGGCAGCATCTCCGCTGACCGGGCATTTGTATTCACAAATACCGCAGCCAATGCAGAGTTCCCGTCGCACATGGGGAAGTCTTATTAGAACATTTTCACCATTTGAATCCATCACGCTGGTTTCTTCCAACAGGATGGCTTTTTCCGATACTGGACACATCTCCTCGCAAACGAAACAGGGCTTGTGATCCGACCAGGGAATGCACCTGTTTTCGTCGATGTAAGCCAACCCGATTACCTGACTGCGTTTTGTCTCCAGATCAAGTGGTGGAATCGCCTGTACGGGGCAGACCTGCCCACAGGCATTGCAGGAATAATCACAATAGCCAAGCCTCGGAACGAGGAGGGGTGAACCCAATCCTGCCGCACCCACCTCCAGGAATGCAGGTTGCAGACCCCCTGTTGGGCAAACGCGAACACATTCATTGCAGCGGGTGCATTTCGTGAATGCCACTAGGTCAGAATTAATTTCACGCACGCCGGGAGGTCGAATTAAGAATAACGATTGCCGCTTGGCCGCTTGTCCGCTTTTTAATAATGCGATCGCAGCTACAGTCACGCCTAGAGCCAGTAATGCCTCCTTCGCATCTGGATTGTAGCCCGCCCATTTTTCCGGCGAGAATACCGGTACGAACCTGGTCTGACCCCGCGGACATACTTCCAGGCAATCCAGGCACATGGTGCATTCGGATGGATCGCTGGCATAATTCCTGAGTGGGTCGATGGTTCCAGTGGGGCAGATATCGGTGCAAAGGGTACATCCCTTACATTCGTTCCCGACCCGGCGCCGGAAGATGGTTACCTTGCTCAACCAGCCCAATGCCCCGCCCAGCGGGCAGATATACCGGCACCAGAACCTGGCAGCAAGCAAATTAGCCAGAATCACCCCCAGGAAAATCACCGCAAACAATAAACTATCCCGGTAGTACACTGGCTGAACCGGTAAGATTGCCGGGCGGATCCAATTGTCCAGTGTTCCGAGAAGCCTGGAAAAAGCCGGTAGTCTGGCCAGGGCAAATTCCAGAGTAGTCACGATCCGGTCCAATGCAGGCCAGATGCTGACTGTGAGAGTCCTTTGCAGTAGGGTTAATGGATCAAAGAATAATAGGGTCAGGTTTCCTAGTAACGCTGCCACGAAGATGACGATCACGAAGTCGAATTTTATCCTTCGTAAGCCATCAGATATGACAGGGCGTTTGTTATTCTGGCGATTGAAAGGGAATAGGTCGAGAATGGTACCCAATGGACACAACCATCCGCACCAGGCACGACCAAAAACCACGGTCAATAGAATGGTGATCAGTGCCAGGACTGATCCGACCAATAAGATCCGGCTGGCAGCCAGATGCGCGAGGATCAGGAGCGGATCCAATCTCATCGGGATGTTGATAAGGTTTGCTGGTCCGCCGTCCTGCCTTGACCAAATGAACAAGGCTATAAAGAGGAATAGGGCTGTATATTGGACAGATTTTCGGAAGGTAATCCAGCGACCAGACACCTGACCGCGCTTGAGTTTTTTCCGGTGGATATTCTTCACGGGAATTAGATTCTGCATTTTGACGAGGTGAAATCAGGCATCGAGCTGAATGGAGCGAATGTTCAGGTTTTGCAGGTCGCTTCTTCCCAATCCCATGGATGTACCGATAACAATGTATGCCAGGTTTTCAGGTTTCAATCCAAACAAAGAGGTGGCAAAGGAATCTGCCGCAACGATGTCTTGACTGGCGATAACGGTATCCATCTTACGAACATCTGCAAGGTTTCCTCCGGTGGGACCATTGGCTGTTAAGATTCGCACTGCATCCACTACTGTCAATTGCGGTTTGATGAGGGCATTCAGGTCTGCAATGCATTGACTCAGGCTGAAGTGCAATGCATCCCGGTTTTGGATCACACCCATCAGATTCTTCATCCCCAATGAAAGCCATGAAGAGCCATGTTGTTTGGCGATTGGAACGTTGATCAAAACATCTGCATTAAGAATATCTTCATATACATCGGTGGATTTTAATATCTTCGCAGATGGAATCTGACTGCGAACATACTTGTAGGGGCTCATGGTCGCCATCTCCCCTCCTGCAGCCTCTACCTGTTCCTTGATGCCGCTAATTTCGTATGCTTTCTGCTGGGTTCCCCCAAAAGGTGAATCCATAACTTTGACACTCGCCGCACCTGCCTCAAAACACATTCTTACCAAGGTGCCCACCACCCAGGGATTCGTTGTAGCAGCATATTCATACGTATGATATGCCACGCAAATATTCGGCTTGACAATCACATTCGATCCAACCGGTACAAATTTCTCCATGCCTCCCAATGCCATAATCGCCTGTCGAACCAGCGATTCCGGTTCGCCACCGCTGGTCACAACCAGGTCTGGCGGAGGAAGGGGAGTGTTCGTTGGAGCAGGGGTTTCAGTTGAAGGTCCGAGGGTTTCAGGTGGAAACGGAGACAAAGTTTCAGGTTGTTCGATCGAGGATGTAGTTGTGTCGGTGGGAGATATGGTTGTGGGAAATGCCTGTCCGCAAGCATCCAGGACGGACCCAAGCGTCACAGCCCCCATCCCGGCAGCAGCTACTTTGAGAAAGTTACGTCTGGAATATTTACCCATTTTGACCTCCTTCCAAAGAGGAAAGGTAAAAGTTAATTTGAATCAAGATTGTATCTTCTTTTCCGGACCGGTTTTTCTGATCATCCTTGACTTCGTTTTTCCGCTACTCTTGCCGGTCGGTTTTTTCGCTGCTTTGTTATGAGAAGACTTCTTTCTTCCTGTCAATTTCCTCGAAGGTTCTATTTTGGCATCATCCTTGAGCGCGACCAGTTGGTCAAATTTTTCCTGTATGGAGGGGGTGCCAGCACCGTGGAGGTTGCGATTGATTTCCCCCCATATATCCCCACTTACAAAGCGCCAATCCAGGAATACATGACATTGATAACTTCCCAGATCCAGGTAGATCCCTTTTTCACTTACCTCCTGGCAGGAGCGGATGTATTCCTGCCCGGTAACATGATCCTTCATAATGACAAAGCCCTCTTCAGGCAAAGAAAGAGAACCGGATATTGACTGTTGGATTAATTTTCCACTGCCCTTGTCCATAAATGCGGCTGAAAGTCTAATCCAGCCGCGTGTTTCTGCATGCTTATTATGATATATCACCAGACTGCGGTCATTCCCTAACTGGTTGGAATAGGCAAATACATCCTCGTTGACTTTTCCGGCATTGTTGATGGTTACGCCATCCGATGAATAGAAGTCATATAAACGAAAATTTTCTGCGCTTGAAAAGAGCGATCGCCTGTGAAGCAACGGGAAGATGCGCCACTCGTGACCACGCACCAGACCCTCGTCGATGGATTCATCCCACTTGGCTCGACGATATTCCATCCCATATTTCTCCCGGTAACCTTCGATCTGTCCGTGACCTATCATGGGCAGCCCGGGGAGGGTCACCATCATTGTCAATACACCGAAATATTTCTCGGTAGTACCAAACTGTTCTGCAGCGGTCCTCTCGTCAGGATTGTTCATGAAATTTACATACCGCTGTAAAATCTCAAGATCAAATTCCAGAGTATTCTTGATCAACTGACGGTACTTGGCATTATCCTCGTCACGCAACATGTGCATAAAAGCCGAGTTGTAAACCCGGTGCATTCCGAGCGTGCGTACAAAATAGCCTTCCATCATCCAAAAGGCTTCAGCAAGAAGTAACGTGTCTGGTACTTCTGTGTTGATCCGATCCACCACCTCGCGCCAGAATTCGTTTGGGAGAGCTGCGGCGAACTGTTGCTGGGTCAATCCATTTTCGGAGCGAGTGGGGATCGCGCCTCCGTGACCAGGTTCAGGAAACCATAATCGCTGGATATGTTTACGGGCGAGCGTCATGGCTGCATCGAATCGGATGATGGGAAAATTACGGGCAACATGAAGGATCGTCTGGATTACTGCTTCTCGCACTTCCGGTTTTGTGTAGTCCAGCTGGGCTGTATCGTTCCAGGGCATGGATGTACCATCATTACCATGGTAGATAAAGCGCGTATCACCCGTCTGGCGGTCGATCCTTTTGAAAACCACTGCCGCATCGGTTTTATCAAAATAATGGTCTTCTATCTGAATCGTGACGCGGTTGTCGTTCGACAGGTCTATACTATTAAAGGAATATGCGGGGTAAGGCGAAGAAGGAAGTGATATGAACCAATCGGGATGCTCCACCACCCAGCGGGAGTCAATGCCAACATGGTTTGGAACCATATCAGCGGAAAGACGGATTCCATGTTGCCATGCTCGCAAGCGAAGATTCTGAAGAGCCTCCCAGCCACCCAGGTCGGCTGCAATCTCGTAATCCATCAAGGAATACGCGGAAGCCACTGCATCTTCCTGCCCCATCATCTGTTTGATCCGCCTGGAGGCAATGCTGCGCTCCCATAAGCCGATCAACCATAAGCCATTTATTCCGCGTTCTTGAAGTTGGAATAATTCATCGTCTGGAACCTCGTTCAGGCGGAGGATGGGACGCTGGTATTTTTTTGAAAGCTGGTCCAGCCAGACAAAGGAATTCTTGGCGATCAAGACAAGGCGCGGCATCCAATCCTTGTCGGGGCTATAGCGTTCATATTCGGTAAGATCCTGGTGAGAAAATCTCAAAGAGGGGTTGAATCCTGCAAAGCCTCCGGTGAAATTTCCTCGGATCACATCCTCACGGATGTAATCCAGGCCTCGAAGGATCTTCTGTACGAATCCCTCGCCGAGGACGTCACCCCATGTGTTGAGCAGGTATTCCAATTGGGCTGAAAGAGAATGGGGTGCCGCAATGGAAGGAGCCTGTAATATTTCGAGTAAAGACAGATTTTGTTTGTCCTTCGAACCTGCAACCTGAAATCCAGGCTGTTGACCAATGAATTGCATGAGCAGACGAATTGTTCTTTCATAATGCGAGGATCGAATTAAAGGCTCCTCTTCGAACAGATCCAAATAATTTTGAACTGCCGGGTTCAGGTTAGTCAAATGGAGAAGAAGCATCTCCTCCAGGGTGACAACCCGGTTTGATCCGCCTTCTAATCCACCATCAAGGTAATTCCGGGCATTCAATTCCTTGAGGTAGACTTCCCGGGGAGGGAAGAACTCGATAAATGTCCGCAGGCTCGTATCTGCATCCGGCCCGACCACTTCCAGGGCGCGATTCATCACTCCTGGAGTTTGCAGTTCTTGATGACGAATGAGAAGATGCATGATTTCATCGATCAACCCCATGGCGTAGATATCGCTCGCCGGGACCGTCTGCCCTCGAACAATGGACATATTCTCAGCAAATCGCCGTGCAGCGGAAAGATCTGCAAATACAACATTCCCATTTAAACCAAATAATTGCTTATCAAACTGATATTTTTCCCTGGCTTGACGGGAAATGTGAAATTCATATCGTGTAACGATCATTGTAGATTGAAAAGTATTTCGCATAGGTAGATATTTATTGGTATTCGATTCGGTTTCTGTTTATTAATCATACCCGATAACCCGATTATGAGTATGAAAACAAGGAAACGGGGAATCACTGCTCCCGTCCACCAGGACGGGAGCAGAAGAAAGGAGGATTGATCGTTTTCTACGTGGAGACAAGCGTACGCCAGCATTATTTCTTCGTCGGTAGAATCCAACACACCAATGCATACAATATTCCCAGGATGATGAAGGCAAATTTAAAGGTCGCGCACCAGAACGAGACCTCGGGCCAAAATCCCCCCGCGTGCCCAACCAGAGAATACATCAAACCGACGTTTTCAATTGCATCCAAGATGGCAGCCAAAATCACCCCCCAGCTGAGCCAGATGCCAAAACCAGCAAGCCATCCTTTCATCCGGTCTGCAGACAGGAGGCATGCCAACGAAATCGTAAACGCATAAGAAACCATGTAAAGATAATCCAGGCCCAGACCGAAAGCGGCGAATAATTGATCGCCCTTGTCCCAGGAGGAGAGGATGAGATTTGCGGTCGCAGGAGACCGTGCCAGTTCGAAGGAAACGATACCGGTCGGAGCAGCGCTCGTGCGAAGCGGGGAATTAATCAGCTGGGAAAGGATTGTCAGCAGGATTGTCCAAGCGAGCAAAGCAAGGAAAACTGATCGCCGGTTGGGAGGTGAAACGAATGAAAGTGGGTGTCTCATGCAATCGTCTTCCGAAAAACGCGATGGTTCTTGTATTCCACTCCATTAAGGTTCTTCAAATCAGCCCTCATTTGTTTTGTAGTTTCAGCCACCTGCGTCATTTCCACGAATTCGAATTGTTTGAAATCCAGCATGGTTTTCCCCATTTCATAATAAAGTAATGCATTGCCGCCTGTTCCCTGAAATTCCGGCAGCACACCCATCCCATTTCCGGAAACGGTCTTGGTGCGTTTCATTTCCAGCAGGATATCCACAATGCCAAATGGGAATAATCGACCTTTGGCTCGTTGTATGGCGGCAGAGACATCGGGAAATGCGAAAAGGAAGCCGACGATTTCCTCCTCATGCATGATCAATTTGATCAACCGGTGGTCCGCCACCATGAACACATTCTGAACTGCATAATCGATATCCCCCTGCGAGAAGGGATAGTATTCCCAGTTATTAATAAAAGTGCGATTATAGGTCTCCCCGATACGTTGTGCCCAGCTGACCAGTTCTTTCTTGCTTTTGAAATGCTTGACCCACAGGTTGCCTCGCTTCATCGCCCAAATGGCAATTTTCTCCACCCTTTCCGGGATTTTAAATGCATCCGCCGGGAGATAGCAGGAAACAAAATCCACCTCTTTTTCAAATCCAAGTGATTCAACCAGTTTTTGATAATACGAATAGTTATAGTTCATCATGGTCATCATCTGACGGACTTCAAAACCCTCAATTTGGATGCCATATCCGTCGAAAGGTGAGAGCCCTTTTGGACCAATGAGAATATTGAGGCCGCGATCCTTTGCCCATTGGACGGCAGCGTCAAAGAGCGCCCTGGCAACCTCAAGATCATCCACGCAGTCAAAGAAATAAAATTGCGCTTTCTTCGTACGGTGATACTTGTTATAGGGTTTATTTTCTCCAACACAGATTCGTCCAACCGTTCTTCCATCCCGGTCGGCCAGGAAGAAATCCGCCTCGGAAAATTCAAAAAACGGATGTTTTTTACGGTTCAGAGGAAGGTAGGCGTCCATGAACAGTGGAGGCACCCATTGAAGGCAATCCTTATATAGGTCGTAGTAGAACTCGACGAATCGTTTCGCCTGGGATTTGTTTTCAGTATTAATCTTTTCGATGGTCAGCATTATGAGCTCCAATTTGAAAGTATCTGAACTTGCCACAGTATATTCTATTAACACCGATGATGAAATGGAGAGACGGGATACCAATACGATTCCTGTATGACCTAGTCGATAAAAAATATGTGATAATAAGGTCACTATATACAAAAACGAGATAAAGAGAGGCCCCATGACCAATTTTCGAACGGAAGAATTCAAGGTTAATGGTGAGCAATTACTTGCCAAGATCAAGCAACTTGTTCACGAAGGGAATATCCGCCGGATCATCATCAAGGATAAGGATGGAAAAGTGCTGATCGAGTTTCCCTTGACACTCGGTGTCGTCGGACTTGTACTTGTGCCTACCCTTGCAGCAGTGGGAGCGATAGCAGCCCTGGTTTCTGAAGCAACAATCCTGGTGGAAAAAGAAACCATCCCGCCTTCGGAATGACACGAATCCGCCCGAGACTGCTTCTGCTTGTGTCTGCAGTTGCCATCCTGATCTCCTGGTACGCGGTATTGATGGCTGCTTATGTCCGCGTGCCAGGAAAACTTGAAGGTGCGGATTTTCTGGCTTTTTATTCTGCCGGGCGCGTGGCTCGTGACTATGGAATTAATCATGTATATGACCTGGAATTGCAGGGGATTGCGCAGGCGCACACGACGGGTGTACCGGTGGGATCACAACAAACCCTCACTGCAAACCATCCACCTTTCCTCTTTCCATTTTTAAGTCTTATAGCCGGTCTAAATTACCGTAGTGCATATTTTTGTTATGTATTCCTGCTTTTCTTGATTGTTGCAGCAGGCTTGCCGCCAATCTACAAGTACCTTTTGAAGAATGGATGGAAGCCCCACCTTGCACTGGTCTCGATGTTGGGGATCTTGTTATTCGAGCCATTGTTCATGAGCGTACTGAAGGGACAGGATTCTGCCCTCCTGCTGTCAGGTGGATTGCTCTGGTTTGCAGGTCTTAGAACCGGGAAGGATCGTCTGGCTGGTCTGGGTCTTGCGCTAACGCTCATCCGCCCGCAGATCGCTATTGTGCTGGCAGTGCCCTTCATATTTAAGAAAGGCAGAATCATTCATTGGTTTGCGGTTGGTGCGGCAATACTCGGATTATTCAGTATCCTCCTGGTTGGCCGTACAGGAGTGCTGGATTATTTTCACCTTATAACCCTATCTGCTGGCGGGGAAGGCTATGGGCTGGCTGAAAAAGAAATGTTCAATATCACCGGCATGATCCTGCGCGTATGGCCTCAATCAAGCCTTGGGATCGTTCATACAATCGGATGGGTTCTGTATGCTTCAGCCATCCTCGGAATGTGCGTTCTTTGGTTAAAATCAAAGACCATTCACCTCTGGCATATTACTCTCCTTCTATCAGTCAGTCTCGTAACAGCTCCGCACCTGCACTATCATGATCTTTCCCTGCTGGTGATCCCGATTATTGGATTGGGGCTGGCAGGTATGAGAACTGGTCGGTGGACGACTTGGATCGCTGCCGGTCTTCCATTGACCGTGTCGGTGATCCTATTGCTCAGCGAATTATGGGACCCGTTGCGATTCACAGTTCCTTACTTGTTAATGATCATTTTGCCTGTCCTGACCTGGTGGTATGAAACGCATTAACCTTGGTCGAATATTCCTGATTGCGGGACTCCTTTCCCAGGCTATCATTTATTCCGCTCTCTGGGTGAGAATGATCACCAGCGCAGCCGAGCGAACTGGAACGGATTTCATTGCATTTTATTCTGCCGGCCGCATCGCGTTGACCGGGAGGGTTTACGAAGCCTACCTTCCACAGGTTCAACAAGCGGCGGAAGAAAATGTGTTGGGTTTTACAATCGCAATTGAGGAGCTAGCTCCATTCGTTCACCCCCCCTTCATCATTCCACCTCTTGCCTTGATCGCCTACTTGCCTTATGTAAGCGCTTTCTACGCCTGGGCAATAATTCTTTTAGCAATATTTTCCATTGCTGTTTATTTCCTATACCGAGTGATTCCTCCTGGAGATGATCGCGGAGTGCTGATCGCCAGTAGCTTGCTTTTTTTCCCGATATTCGTCAGTATCCTCAATGGACAGGATTCCGCTCTTCTCTTGTTGGGAGCGGCTGTCTGGTACTATGGTCTGGTTAAAGGAAATGACCGCCTTGCCGGGCTGGGCCTGGCACTTACAGTTATCCGGCCTCACATCGCGCTGCTATTGGCCATTCCTTTCTTGTTCAGGGGTAGAAGAGTCTGGTGGTGGTTCCTGGCTGGTGCTTCTGGATTAGCCTTGTTCAGTTTCTTAGTAGTTGGATTACGAGGCACGGTAAATTTTCTGCATATTTTAACAATCAGCGCCAGCGGGGAAGGGTATAAGACCAATGAAATCGCCATGGTCAACTTTCTTGGCCTGTTGCGCCGCCTGGTTCCCACGCTTGCTCCTGAACCCACCCGGGTGATTAGCTGGGTAACTTATTTCATAGGGATTGTATTTCTGAGTGTCCTTTGGGCTCGTTCTGAACAGATCAAGGCCAAACATGCCGGAGCAGCGATCCTGGTGGCAATTTTGGCTGCGCCGCACTTGCATTACCATGACCTGGTACTGCTGCTCATCCCTCTCTTTTCTGTGATCGCGATTATTAAAAGTGAAAAATACCTGAATCAGGGTATTACCAGATATTTCCCTCTTATCGCATCCTGGTTACTTATCGGGAGCAATTTTCATCCTTTACTTAAGTATAGTATTCCATATCTACTAGGTTTGGTATTGGCTGTGAGCCTGTGGTATCCAGAGATTGTATTTAAGAAATGGATGAGGTCTGGCTGAATTCAGCCGGATAACATCAATATATATAGGGGGTGCATCGAGAAGAACCCGGATAAAGAAACTGCAGATTATTGATGGGCAGGGCTGGAAAGGATTTTCTCCACCTTTCCAACCAGACTGTTGACTATTCGATATGTCAGCAGGAATAAGAAACTGCCACCGGTAATCCAGTAGAAACCCTGAACCCAGCCAAGGCTGCTATCGGTGCCGCTGGAGATCCCGTGCACAATCGCTGCTGCATATGCCACAAAACCTGTGAAATGAAGAAGACGCCATAGTTTCTGTCCAATATGGTTGCGAACATAAAAACTGAGCACCAGGAGAATCCAGATATAGAAACATATTTGACCCAAACCAACCCAGAACGGATGGTAGTTCAGGGTGGTGAAGGGAATCAGGATCTGGAGCAGGTTGAAATTGATGTAATGATCACCGAGCAGGATTAAGCCATGGAATGCTGCAAAGCCCAGACCGAGCAGACTAAGGTATTCATGCAGTGCGAAGGCAGCAGGCGCGCCCGGCCAAAGCCTGGCCATCTTGTTTGATATACCCACACCCAGCATCATCGAAGCCCATAAGAAACCCATAGCCACAAACGCAGAAGCCCGCGAAATATACCAGAATGCCTTTGGTGAGTCACCTGCAAGGGATGCAGCCAGGCCAGGTAACCAATGAGGAAGCACCAGCACTGCTGCTGTGACACCCAGCGTCATGGCAATGAACGAAATTATCACTGAGTTGATTGTGAGAAAAGAACCAGGGTCATTACTGGTGGAATTATTTTCGGTCATTTCTATCTCCAAAG
>Ga0315295_10000606_pt1 | contig 31003 bp, 30 predicted proteins | sample YL17G14_0_MG_FD_204453 | JGI IMG/M metagenome (GOLD analysis project Ga0315295, IMG submission 204453) | Sediment microbial communities from Yellowstone Lake, YNP, Wyoming, USA - YL17G14_0 | ecosystem: Environmental > Aquatic > Freshwater > Lake > Sediment | place: USA: Wyoming | collected... | reverse complement strand
GATGTTTGTCTGTCAAGCGCGGGGAAACCACTAAAGACCGCAAATTCACGCTGGAGACAGTTAACTGCATGGGCTGTTGTGCCGTGGGGCCGGCTGTGAAAATTGACGGCGATTATTACGGAAATATGAGCACCGATAAAGTGGATGGTGTATTAGCCAAATTTGAATAACTGCTAAAGGATAGGATGCAAAACAAGTTAAGTTCAAAACAAGATTTAGAGGCACTACGCAAGGAGCTGGTAAAAGAAAGAAGGCCGGACAAGCCGCTAATTGCCATATGCAATGGTACTGCTTGCCGTCCTTACGGTTGTATCCACTTAACCGAGGCCATTAAACAGGAGCTGGTAAAACAAGGCCTGGAAAATAAGGTAGAACTGAGAGTCACAGGTTGTCACGGGCTGTGCGAGAAAGGCCCGATTGTAGTGATTCAACCGGGTGACATTTTCTACCAGCAAGTAAAATTAGAGGACGTGCCTGAGATATTAAGTGAAACGGCTATTAAAGGCACTATCATTGACAGGTTACTTCACACCGACCCGATTACGGGCAACAAAGTGGTGCATAGAGATGAAATTCCTTTCTATCGGAAGCAAGTACGGAATATTCTGGGAAACAACGTCGAAATCAGCCTTACCAAGATAGAGGATTATATCGCTATAGGTGGCTATACAGCTCTAGCCAAAGTCCTGCTCGAAATGACTCCGGAGCAGATTGTCGAGGAAATAAAACACTCCGGGTTAAGAGGGCGTGGCGGCGCCGGTTTCCCTACGGGATCAAAATGGGAATCATGCCGTCATGCTCCGGGGGACATAAAGTACGTTATAGTGAATGCAGACGAAGGTGACCCGGGAGCCTATGCTAATGAAGGTTTACTTTCAGGCAATCCACACAGCATACTCGAAGGGCTGATCATCGGTGCTTATGCCATCGGGGCTAAGCAGGGATATGTTTACGTCCGCAATGAATATCCTTTAGCATTGGCTAACATGACAGTGGCTCTAAATCAGGCCGAACAGTTAGGGCTGCTCGGGGATAATATATTGGGCTCAGGGTTCGATTTTAATGTCCGCATAAACAGAGGTGGTGGAGCCTTCGTCTGCGGTGAGTCCACAGCATTGATGGCATCGCTCGAAGGCAAGGTTGGAGAACCAAGAGCCAAGTATGTTCACACGGTAGAGAAAGGGCTGTGGAATAGGCCAAGTGACCTGAATAATGTCGAAACCTGGGCTAATGTACCATTGATAATTAACAAAGGCGCCGATTGGTATCGAACTCTGGGCACTGAGGGCAGCAAAGGGACAAAGATATTCTCTTTAGTGGGCAAGATTAATAACACGGGTTTGGTTGAGGTTCCCATGGGAATAACACTGAGGGAAATCATCTATGACATCGGTGGAGGTATACGAGGAGGAAAGAAATTCAAGGCGGTTCAAACCGGTGGCCCATCGGGCGGCTGTCTGCCTGAGAGCTTGCTTGACCTGCCGGTAGATTTTGACGAGTTGTCTAAAGCAGGTTCCATGATGGGCTCGGGTGGCATGATTGTCATGGATGAGACTACCTGCATGGTAGACATCGCTAAATATTTTCTCACCTTCTTAGAAGAAGAATCATGCGGTAAGTGCTTACCCTGTCGCGAGGGAATAAAGAGAATGCGGCAGGTCTTTGATGAAATAACGGAGGGCCGAGGCAGCGAAAAAGACATCGACTTGCTGGAGCAACTTTCAGCTACTTTAGTCGACAGTTCCCTCTGCGGGCTAGGCCAAACAGCACCAAACCCTGTTTTGACCACCATACGTTATTTTAGAGATGAGTACGAGGCTCACATAAAGGAGAGAAGATGTCCCGCCGGCGTCTGCAAGGCTTTAATCCACTACTACATAATAGAGGATAAATGTCCGGGATGTGGACTTTGTGTCAAAGAATGCCCACAAGAGGCTATAACATTCAGGGGCAAGAAAAAACCGGTGGTTATGGATGAATCGAAATGCATCAAGTGTGGCGTTTGCGGCGACGTCTGCAAGCTGGAAGCTGTAGGTAAGAGATAAGATGGTAACTTTTAATATCGATGGCCGTGAATTTACGGCTGAAGAAGGCCAGACAATACTTCAGGTAGCCAGAGAAAACGGTATTGACATACCTACCTTATGCCATCACGAAGCTATAGAACCCTACGGCGCCTGCAGGCTATGTATCGTAGAAATCTCCAAGGGGCGCCGCTCCAGAATTGTAACATCCTGCCTTTATCCGGCTGAAGAGGGACTGGAGGTAAAAACAAACTCGCCCAGGGTGATAAGTAATCGCAAAATGCTGGTGGGACTGCTTCTGGCACGGTGTTCGAAAAACAAGGTAATAAAGGAATTGGCTTCGCAGATGGGCATTGAGCAATCAATTATTAGGCCTGAGTACTTAGAGGACAATGATTGTATGGTTTGCGGTTTGTGTGTCAGGACCTGTGAACAAGTCGTTGGTGTCAGCGCCATAAGTCTGGTCAACCGAGGTATAACCAAAGAGCCGGCGTCGCCTTTCCTGGAGCCGGCTAGAGATTGCATAGGCTGCGGCTCGTGCTATTATGTATGCCCAACCGGCGCCATAAAGATGGAAGACAGACAGGATACCAGGATTATCTATAACTGGAAGGTGGAATTCAAGCTCAAGAAATGTAAAGTCTGCGGCAACTACTGGGCACCGGAAAAGCAGTTAGAATACATTAGACAAAAGTGGAATCTACCCCAGGATTTCTTCGATATTTGCCCCACCTGCAAATAGCCATATCAATCACAAACCGCTGAATGGCTTCTTGACTATGTTAAACTAGTTGACTATACTTTTTTCTAGCGGGGTGTAGCGCAGCGGCTAGCGCGCATGGTTTGGGACCATGAGGTCGGAGGTTCGAATCCTCTCACCCCGACCAGACAAGTCAGCAAGGGATTTCGCCTTCGAGCCTGCTTTTGAAAGGAGCGCAGATGTATCGAAAGATTATGGTGCCTCTAGACGGCTCAGAACTGGCAGAATGTGTTCTTCCACATATCGAGACGATAGCCAAATTAAGCAAGGCAAGCGTCGAACTAGTTCACGTGATAGAACCTCTTGAATTACCTACTCGCGGGGGCATCGCTTTGAGTGTCGACGACTTAAAGCAAATCGAGTCGCATTCCAAAAATGACGCTGAAAGCTATCTCCATGGAATTGTGGAACGACTAAAACTCGCTGGCATAAAGGCTCATTCGAAATTACTTACTGGAAAAGCTGCTGACAGCCTCGTCGACTATATACATAAAAGCAATTTTGACCTTCTGATTATGGCTACTCACGGCCGTTCCGGGATATCCCGGTGGATCTGGGGAAGCGTAGCTGAAAAGATACTGCACTCTTCCTCGATTCCGGTATTACTAGTGCGGCCTCCGGAATGTATTCCCGGCTCTAAAACTCGTTAGCTGTGCTCCAAAATACATCTAAGGAGTCTTCTTGTATCACGGGGGAGGGATTATTTTTGTTCATTTAGCCATAACAACTCACATAGTGAATCAACGCATTTAGCACTAAGGAATACGACATGGAAATTGTTCGGCAAGAGCCGGTACTGTATATGGTTATAGGGCTTTCTGTCGTTGTGCTATCGGTACTGATTCTACCCTTCAGAGTCAAAAAAATCGAGCAAAACTTAGAGCCATTCTTTCTGTTGATGGGTGTAATCGCAGTAACTATTTCCGGGTTATGGAATTGGGAACTAACCAAAGAAGCCCTTAAAGCCCCGGTAATGATTGGTGCCATCCCTGTGGGAATCTTCCAGGTAGTATTGATATTCGGCCTTCTGGTTCACTATTTCAACAAGCCCTTCTGCAACGGGATTATATCCCTGGCTAATAAACTCGGACCAACTACATTTATTGCACTATTGATAATAGTGTTAGGGTTTATCTCCAGTGTGGTTTCGGTTATTGTCACGGCTTGTGTTTTATCGGAAGTCATAGCGGCACTTCCGTTTAACCGGACCGATAAGATAAAGATAGTGGTGGTTACATGTTTTGCTGCTGGGCTGGGTGCAGGCTTGACCCCGTTGGGTGAACCTCTTTCCACAATCCTGGTTCAAAAATTAGCCGGGCCACCATATAATGCCGGCTTCCTATTCCCGTTTCAAAATCTCGGCATCTACATAATTCCAGGCGTTATAGCTATAGCTGTTTTCGGAGCCCTATGGATCGGGCGAAGGGTAAATTTGAAGGCAGAGGATATTGAGTCTGAATACAATGAGACTCTCAGAACAGTCATCATGAGAGCAATTAAGGTTTATATTTTCGTGGCTGCTCTCATACTTCTGGGTGAAGGTTTAAAGCCATTAATAGTATGGTATTTCACCAAGATTCCGGCCTGGGCACTTTACTGGATTAATTCACTATCAGCAATTCTTGATAATGCCACTTTGACTGCGGTTGAGATAGGCCCGACTATGGCTATGCCGCAAATTATCAGCGCTGTTATGGCTCTACTCATTGCCGGAGGCATGCTAATACCGGGAAATATTCCAAACATAGTAGCGGCAGGGAGACTTAAAATAAACATGAAAGAATGGGCGGTAATCGGAGTCCCTATCGGGCTAGCTCTAATGATTATCTATTTTGCGGTACTGATACCACTTCTCTTTTGAAAAGGTATAACGTAATGTTACATTCCGATCACTGTGAAGGAATATTGAAGGGTAAATAAGATTGCGCTATAGTCATCTTTGGCAGTAGCAAGGTTTAAATGATGACAAGAATATTTATATTGTGTCTATTCGCCGTCTTACTAATAGTTGGTGCTTGTACTACTCCACCGGAGCAAAAGGCCGTGGACAGCGTGACAAGCGATACAAGCGGTACTAAATATTTCCTTTACGGCGTCTGGGGCAACTCTTCCTCAGACATCTTCGCCGGGGGGTTTAATGGCAGCATCCTTCACTACAACGGTAAGACGTGGGGTGCCATGACAAGCGGCACCACAAATGCCATTTATGACATCTGGGGTAACTCCTCCTCGGACGTCTTCGCCGTGGGGAGAGGTGGTACCATACTTTATTATGACGGCAAGGCCTGGGGTGCTATGATAAGTGGAACCAAACAAAACCTTTATGGCACCTGGGGCAGTTCCTCCTCAGACGTCTTCGCCGTTGGGAGTGGTGGCACCATCCTTCACTACGGTGGCGAGACCTGGGGCACTATGAAAAGCGGCACCGCAAACGCCCTTTATTATATCTGGGGCACTTCCTCCTCAGATGTATTCGCCGTAGGATTTAATGGCACTATACTGCATTACGATGGCAAGGCCTGGGGCACTATGACAAGTGGAACGGTAAATGACCTTTATGGCATCTGGGGTAGTTCCTCATCAGACGTCTTCGCCGCGGGGAGTAATGGCACCATCCTGCACTACGATGGCAAAGCCTGGTACGCCATGACAAGCGGCACCATAAATGATCTTTGGTGCATCTGGGGCATCTCTTCCTCAGACATCTTCGCCGTGGGATTTAATGGCACCATTCTTGAATGCGATGGCGACACTTGGAGCGCCATGACAAGCGGCACCAAAAACGCCCTTTATTACATCTGGGGTAGCTCCTCCTCAGATGTATTCGCCGTGGGGTTTAAAGGCACCATCCTGCACTACGACGGTAAGGCCTGGGGCGCCATCATAGGCAACAATTAACAATAGCCAAAAAGTGTAGGAGATGTAATCCAAACGATGTTGACTATTCCTTCCCACGTCCATATAATTTGAAACGGAAGGAGGCAAGCGATATCCGCCTTTTTTGTAGCTTGCTTTGGGACCATGAGGTCGGAGGTTCAAATCCTCTCACCCCCGACCATAGATTGTAAGCCTTTCCGTTCATGAAGCCACATCTACTGGCAGAAGGGGCACTTCACAGTAGAGCCGATTACAGTAGCTTTAACGTGTATCCTGCCGTGACGACTGCAGGTGAGCTGATAGTAAGCTCGAACTACTTTAGTGCCGGTGTCTTCCAATACTGCCGGCGCTGGGAAATAACTCATATTGTCAAACGTCTCTTTTTTCCCATTGCCATTATATGAGGCGCCACATTTGGGACATTTGGTGGCATCGGGTAACGCAATGCAACCGCACCTCAAACATTGGATTGTGTCTTTTACTACCTGTATCATTTTGACAACCTCCTCCCTTTAGGTAACGACATCAAATTACGGTTTAGCACTCGTCCTGTCGGTAATTCGCGGATTGAAGTTCTACTCGCAAACACGGCCTAGAAACCAGGAATTGGATGCCGTGTCGCGAAAAATATCATAAATAAGACCTTTGCCGGTTCTAACTTTAAAGTAGCTCTTTAAATTCTCCTGTTCAAAAAGCTGTTCTGATACCCGCCACTGCTGGTATATTCTGGTTACACGCTCAGCTTTGCCATTCCTGGTGATAGTCAGTGGTGTACCCTCTATGTTAGCGGTTACCCTTAGCTCTTCCGGTTTTTCAAGCAGTTTAGCCATTTCGAACCTCCGTAATTTATTTGAATAAAGACAACTATGGCCTCTTATTCTCGATTCATAATTTTCTGATAACACCAACGACCTTACCCTGGACCTCAACATTTTGGGGATTGACATAGAGCGGCTTCATGCTAGCATTAGACGGCTGAAGGCGAATCATCTCTTTCTCTCGAAAGAGTCTTTTGAGAGTCACCTCCTGCTTGTCTTTTAGCCAGACAGCAACCATGTCACCATCATCAGCTGTCTCTGCCGCTTCCATTAAAACAATGTCACCGTCGTCAATTAACGCGTCTACCATGGAAAGGCCTTTAACTTTCAAGGCATAGACTTCCTTTCCGGTAATCAACTCGTCAGTTAGCTCTAATGTCTCCGCGGCCTCTTTTTGCCACGTATCCGAATCCGGTACAGGTATGGGCTCGCCGGCAGCAATGTAGCCTAGAAGCGGCACTCTAACAATATGTTTCCTGTCAAGGAGTTGGATGCTTCTAAAAATCTCCGGGTCCCGATGTATGTGGCCTTCTCTTTCCAGTATGTTCAGATGATGCTGAACGACCGCGGTTGAGCTGATATTGCAGCCTTTCAATATATCTCTAACTGTGGGTGCGTAACCTATGTCTTCAATAAAAGCGCGGATAAACTTAAATATCCGCTGTCTGGTTTCACTTACACCGGGCTTTCTCATTTACTTTCCTGATGTATTTAAACACATGTTTTACAAACTAATGTTCTACAAACAAGTGTACACAACTTTTTGTCGGTTGTCAAGCCCTCTGAAGCATATTTTGGTGTAAAAATGCGGAAATGAACAAAAAATGTGGCAGAGGTTTACCGGAAAGAGGCCTTTACGCCTGAATGGATGTCAGCAGGAGGGGAAACAGACTTAAATTGGCAAACGATTTTTACGTCTTCACTAGTTTAATGCCTTTATTGAAAGCCACTAAATTAGTTTCGATTTCCTTAGGAAATATCTCACGCAACACAGGTTCTACCGACTTCTTGTCCAGCGGCAAGACACCGGAGCCTATCAGGGCACCGATGAGAATCGCGTTGGCAAACATATGGCTTCCCATTTTCTGTGCTTCCTCGGTGGCATTTATGAGCCATGTTTGGGATGACAACTCCTTTATGGTCTCAATTAGCTTATCTAAATCTGGATATTGAGCATGGCCGCCGGTGACATCAATGGAATATATCGGCCGCGGGTTGATTATGGTGATAACATTCGGATTGCCATATTTCCCCAGCATTCGCAATGTTTCTACTGGCTCCATGCCGAGGATAATATCGGCGCAGCCATCGGGAATAAATGGGCTATACTGGGTTTCTTGAGAGATTCTCATGTGGCTCATGACCGGCCCGCCACGTTGGGATGCGCCATAGGTCTCACCAACAGTCACGAAGAAGCCATCCCTCACGAATGTATTGCCGATAATCAGGGATATCATCACATTGCCCTGTCCGCCGACACCTGTAATAATCAGATTAAGTGGGTCTTTCGTCAACTGTTTTTTAGTCATACTGCCTCCCTTATGATAGCTCCTTGCGGGCAGATGTCCACACAAACACCGCATCCGGAACAGATAACCTCGTCTATCCTGGATTTGCCGGTTTTCTTATCCCATATAAGTCCGGGGCAGAGGAAAATTCTGGTACAGAGCCTGTCGCAGCCACAATCTTCCCCAATGCACTTCTCAATATCCACGTGCACTTTATATGGTGATTTCTCCTTTTTGGCTCGCACCAGTTCGCATTGGCGCCGCATTATAGCCACTTTGGCGCCGCCATCATCAGCCATCATCTTCAATAATGTATTAGTAGTACCTTTAAAGTCAAAGGGGTCGCAGACCTCAACATGTGCGCCCAAAGAGCGGCATAGAGCTTCCATGCTCACCACCTTGGTCGGTTCCCCCATAGCAGTCATTCCCGTGCCCGGATGAGGCTGAAAGCCGGTCATAGCCGTGGCACTGTTGTCGAGAATAACAAGTATGAACTTAGATTGATTATAAATACCGTTTATCAATGCCGGAATAGTAGCGTGATAGAAAGTGGAATCCCCAACTACGGCAATCACCGGCTGGTCAAAGCCAAACTGTCCTAGCTTGCCCAATCCGTTAGCCACACCGGCTCCACCGCCCATGCAGTGCATTGTCCTAACCTGGAAAAAGCCGGCAGGTCCCAATGCCAGGGAGTAACATCCTATATCGCCCGTAACGAAACCATCACGCCCATCTAGCTTAAGCGCGTTCTTAATTGACCAGAACGTAGCACGATGTGGACAGCCGGCACAAAAGGTCATGCTCCTTTCGGGAACGCTGCTCTTAACCAGAGCTTCAGCCTTTTTGCCATAGTCGATGTCACGAGCCTGATATGTCAATCCTAATATCGTGGATACCGCCTTGATGACCATATCCGGATTCAGCTCTCCGTAGGCATTAATATGCCCTGAACGCTTGCCATAAAAGGTAGGACGCACGGCGTTTGACGGAAAATTGCCGGCTAATTCCATAACGCTCCGCTCCAGGAAAGGGTCAATTTCTTCTACAAATAAGACTTTATCCGATTTATTCAGGTGCTCCGTGACAAACCTCTCCGGCAATGGCCACAGCGTCCCAAGTTTCAGAATACCCACCCTGTCTCTCAATTTCAGCGCCTCTATCGCATCCTGAGAGTAAAGCCAGCAACTACCGCTGGTTATAATCAGCAAATCTGCCTTATCAGGCCCCACATATCGATTAAACGGCGATGATTCGAACTTCTCACGCGCCTTATCTAATTTCATGTGTAAGAAGAAATGGCGCAAGGAACTCGGCAACGGCATGAATGTGGTTGGCATTACGTTTTTCAAATCGTGTATCTGGTCGAAATGAGCCTTATGCTGTTTTGTCGGCAGTTCACCTAGCTTTACATTACCTCGAGCATGTGCAATTCGAGTCACACTGCGTAAAATACAAAGGGTACCCAATTCTTCAGCCAGGTCAAAGAGCCATTTTGTCATATCTTTTGCTTCCTGAAAATCACCAGGCTCTACCAGCGGGATATCCAGCCATTTGGCTATCGGCCGTGTATCCTGCTCATTGGAGCTGGATATAGCTGATGGGTCATCACAACTTACTAAAACCAAGCCTCCTTTGCCCGTACCGCTCATAACCAGGTTTGCCAGAAAATCGGAAACCACATTTATCCCGTTCTGTTTCATAGCCGCCAGTGCTCTAATGCCGGCAAAGGAAGCACCGGCGGCGGCTTCCATGGCTACCATCTCATTTATCGACCATTCTGCATATATACCTATCTTTTTAGCTACCTGGGCCAAGCTACCCAAAATTTCCGACGATGGTGTCCCCGGATAGGCAGCGGCAAATCCTATCCCAGCTTCCAATGCTCCCCGGGCAATAGCTTCATTGCCAATAAAGAGCTGACTGGTGCCAGGTGCATCTATCTCGATATTCGCCATAACACTTACCTCCTTGTTTCCGATACCTGCTAGGCTAGTAGCTTTTCGGTCAATCCGGGCGATAAGCCAAGATAAAGCAGGTTGTTTTTGTCACCGCTCTTTTTGACAATCTCATTCATGGCTCGCTTCTTTTTAAGCAGCGCCGCTTCCTTGAGATGCTCCAGGTTTGACGAAGGCAACTTGTCGATTTGAAGTTTCCCTTTCTTTTTTGCCATCTCCATAAGGTCGACACCAGCATCAGTGCGGGTTATGACCGTGTTCCATCCTTCAGTACCTTCAACTGAGCCAACCGAAATGTCAGCAAACTCTGATGTCATATCCAAACAATAAGCGCAGGTAGGCATCGTGAACTTTCTGATTTGTTCGAGAGGAAACGAGGTTTTACCAGATAGAGTATAAACATCGAACCTGTTCGCCGGCGGTGGTGGGATATCGAATTTCTTAACTTTTGACAGGTCTAGATTTTCCTTCAAGAATTGATAGAATTTGTCGGGAGACAAAGCCCAGGTGCAGAACAGCCCAATAACCAATTTGACATTATCTATGCTAACTCTGTTCTCCGGTGGAACTGCTTTCATCTTGGCCACAGATAAAACCTGACATGGCATGGCGACTATTCCCAGCTGGCTGCTGTCTTCTTTGGGGATTTGATTATATCTTCCCAATACGGGACAGGCCATATAGCTGGAGCCGGCACATTGAAGCACATCATCGACACTTTGAGCCAGAAATGGAGCCGGAGTTTTGTCATCCGAAGTCTTAGTCAGGACGGCACCATCGATAAGCCCCTCAGCCAGTGCCAATGATAAGAGTGCGGTTACCACGCCACCGTACTGCGCTTTTTTCTTGATGATAGTGTCTGTTGCTCTGGCCATGAACACTTTTTTTACAGTGCCCATCTCATTTTCTCCGTAAGGCATGCCGAATATTTTTTGACTAATAGCATTCATATCTATGTGAGTACGTGGACAGTATTCATAGCACTGCGTTTCATCCGTTCTGCTACAATTATCCAGAAGCGCTATTCTACCTTTATAATAGGCCAGGTAAGGGCAATTACCGGTACAGGCACCACATAAAGCACATAACCTAGTTTCTATGACTTCACTGACAAGTTCCTTGCAACCTTTGGCTTTTGTGGCCATATAGCTCTCCTTTCAGGATTATAACCCTGCCAAACTCCTAACCATACAAAAGCGACATTTGCGATATTTTTATCAGGTAAACTGGCTCTATCATCCGGTTCTTTTATCTAACGTTTCAAAGCCAAAACCCGTGGAATTATAGCACAATAGTTTATTCTCCTCATAAGATGCAAAGGAATTTTGGAGCTGAACAAACTGCCAACAAATCAGAATAATTGGCTGGTCCCAATACTAAAAAACTAACGTGCTAAGCGGAGTAAGTTTATGTATAGACTGCGAGGCTTGTATCTTACAAATCCTCGCTTGTTTTGAAAACGATGTGTTTCTGCCAGTCCGGTGAAGGTTTCGGGAAGTCAGTTCGGAAATGAGCACCCCGGCTTTCTTCACGAAGTAGAGCAGCCTCAGCCATCAAGCGAGCATTCAGAACCATGTTATTCAACTCGTAAGAGGGCCGGTCTGTAGGCTGCGATAATAAACCATGCCATGTCACCAGAATATCGGCCGCCTTGGACAATCCCTCACCAGAACGGACGATACCCACTTTATCCCAGAGAAGAGATTGTAGGTTTATTAAGTTGAGCTTTGACGCCGTCTTCAGCTTCTTGCGCTGCTCAAGATGATAGCAGTTGGTTTGGCCGGTTACCGGCGTCGGTATAGTCCCAGTCATCTCCCTTGTTCTTTCAATAATCCGTTTGCTGAAGACCACAACCTCGAGCAATGAATTCGAAGCCAATCGGTTGGCACCGTGGACACCGGTACATGCAGTTTCACCGGCAGCAAATAACCCGGCGATATTGGTCTCACCCCATATATTTACCTTAATCCCACCCATGAAATAGTGGGCGGCAGGAGCTACCGGGATGAGGCCTTTAGTGATGTCCAGCCCATGGTCAAGACAGAAGCGATAGATATTAGGAAAACGTGTGGCAACACGGTGAGCAGGTATATGCGTCACGTCCAAGAATACTCGGTCGCTGCTGGTTTTTCCCATCTCATAAATAATACTTCTAGCTACCACGTCTCTAGGTGCCAGTTCAGCTTCAGGGGTATAATCGGGCATAAAGCGATAACCTTCTACATTACGCAAAATGCCACCTTCACCCCGCACAGCCTCGCTGATGAGGAAGGGTGGAACCCCAGGGAGCCTAAGTGCAGTCGGATGGAACTGAAAAAATTCCATATCTGTGATTTCAGCACCGGCTTGAAAAGCCAGGGTAATACCATCACCGGTGGCTACATCAGAGTTAGTGGTATATTTGAATAGTCGTCCGGCACCACCGGTAGCTACAATAACAAAACGGCAATCATAGTCTTCAACTGAGCCAGTGCGGGCGTCAAGAGCTCGTACACCTTTGACTTTTCCGGATTCTATCAAAATTTGAGTGACTAAACAGTATTCCAGGACTTTTATCGAAGACATGTGCACTCGCCGGCTCAGAGTAACCTCGATATGCTCACCAGTGGCATCGCCGCCGGCATGCAGGATACGCGGAACGGTATGTGCAGCTTCTCTGGTTAGAGCAATTTCCCCGTCCTGTGTATCAAAAGGAACGCCAAATTTTATAAGGTCAGCAATACGGTCTGGTGCCTCAGTAACCAGAATGCGCACTGCCTCGGGGTCACATAGGCCATCGCCGGCATTCATAGTGTCCTGGAAATGGAGCTCAGGAGAATCATTTTTGCCTATGGGAGCAGCAATCCCTCCTTGAGCATGCCTCGTATTACAATCTTCAATGCTACCCTTAGTTAGAATAAGGACACTACCTGCCTCCTTGGCCAGCAAAGCAGTATAAAGTCCAGCAATACCGCTGCCTACTATGATGTAATCATAAATCATTATTTCAATCTCCTAGTCTATGCCAACCGTGGCCACTACGCCTGCAATGCCCAAGGGCTTGTCTTAATTATAGTAACATCTATTAATCTTCCCAGGCAATCATCACCATTTTCAAAAAAGACCAGCTTGTTGCTCCGTGTGCGCCCGTACCATTTACCGCCTCTTTTACCCTCTACCAATACCTCTACTGTCTTACCCGCAAGGTGAGAGTTGATTTCAGTCGCTATCTTAGCTTGAATTTCCTCCACTTTGTTCAGGCGTTCCTTCTTAATCTCAGGTGGAATATTGTCCGAATACTCTCGCGAGGCAATGGTGCCGGAGCGGGAAGAATAGGCAGCAACATGAACAGTATCGAATAGGATTTCCTCGAGCATAGCCAGAGTTTGCTCAAATTGCTCATCGCTTTCATCGGGAAAGCCGACGACGACATCCGTGCTCAGTGCCACATCAGGAATATATTTGCGGATGTTAGAAACGAGCTGCCGGTATTGTTCTGTTGTATAACCCCGCCGCATAGCTTTGAGCACATCGTCATTTCCTGCCTGGAGCGGAAGGTTTATATGCTTGCAGACCTTGTCTAAAGAAGCGATAGTTTGTATAAGCTGTTGGTTCATATCCTTGGGATGATTGGTTAGAAAACGAATCCTGGACAATCCTGCTATATTGTTTAATGCGGTGAGCAAGTCGCTGAGTCCGGGTTGCGTTGGGAGGTCATGCCCGTAGGAATTCACATTCTGGCCCAATAAAGTGACCTCCTTTGTCTCACGTCCTACTAATCCTGTCACTTCGCAGACCACTTCATCGATGAGACGGCTTCTTTCCCTCCCTCGTCGGTAGGGGACAATGCAATAGGAACAGAAATTGTTGCAGCCTTGAATAATTGGAATAAAAGCACTGACTTTGACGCTCTGGCTCGAAGGTAGGCAGGCTATGATTTCGGGTACAGCAATAGCTTGCTTTTCAGCCCAGTTGAGCAATCCGACATAATCAGACGGCTTGAAGAACAGGTCGACATGCGGGAAGCTCTTCTCAAGTTGCTTTATATCAGAATCCACAAAGCAACCGGTAACTAGAACAGATAAATCGGGCTTTTGGTTCTTCATGCCCTTCAGGTAACCAAGCATGCCGAGAACTTTGCCTTCAGCGCTCTGCCGGACTACACAGGTATTGAGCACCACCAGATTAGCTTCCTGCAGCATATTAGTCGCTTGATAGCCAAACAGTTCGAGATAGGCAGCCACTTGCTGCGACTCTGCTTTGTTCATCTGGCAACCTATTGTCCAAATGTAATACTTGGGCATACCTATTCCTGATTTTTCAAGGTTTCCTTAAATAAAGCCTAAACTCGGTTTAGTTGTCAATCCACCATCAATAACTATAGTTTCACCTGTTACATAAAGCGAGGCATCGGAAGCCAAATAGATAACGCCCCCAACAATGTCCTCAGGGTGCCCCAGCCGAGCTAAAGGGATTTGTTTTGCCCCTTCTTGATGGACACCAAACAGCCGAAGCATCCCCTCAGTAGCAATATATCCAGGTGCAATCGCATTGACTCTGATGTTGTATTTAGCCAAATCTGTAGCCATAGTCTTGGTCAAGTTTATTATCCCAGCCTTGGCTGCTCCGTAAGCAGCATTGAAAACATAGGCATTAAGTCCGGCAACTGAAGCTATATTTACAACAGCACCTTTCTTCTGAGTTATCATCACATTGGCAGCTGCCTGACTACAGAGAAACACGCTTTTTAAATTCTCACGGATGATAGCATCCCAACCACCTTCACTCATGTCCATTGACGATACATTGAATGATCCACCAGCATTATTGACCAGAATGTCGATTTTGCTGTACTTCTTCACCGTCGCGTCTACAAGATTGTTTACCTGGTCGCTGAGACGCACATCGGTTGACATAGCTAGCGCCTTTCCGCCCTTCTGTTTGATTTCCGCGGCGGTGTTTTCAATATCCGAAGCAGTGCGGGCTGCTACTACAACAGTGGCGCCAGCATCAGCCAGACCCAGAGCTATAGCTTTGCCTATACCCCGACCAGCTCCAGTTACAATAGCCACCCTGCCTGCCAAACTGAAAGAACTCAAGCTCATTTCTCCTCCAACATTAATCAGAAATTTTGCTTTCAATACTAGCCAATGGTATCACAGATTGTCAATTTGGCGTTGTGCGGTGTCCAAGACATACTGTACAGTTTTTGAGCATAGCAACTCCCGGTGGACGTGATGATAGTCAAGCACAAGGCTTAACTTTCCTGGAGAAATTACCAAAATTTTTTGCAGAAAGCCTCCAAAACTAGTTGACATGTCTTTCTGGTTCTGCTAACTTTGTTACAGCGAGTATTACACATGTGGCATACTATATCTGTGAAACATAGCACATGTATAACATATAGGCGCTACTTCTAAATCGGGCAGGATGACGTGAGTTTAAAGCATGGCTTGTTAGGATTCCTTAGCTACAGCCCCAAAACCGGGTACGAGCTTGCCAAAATGTTCTTCGACCCGATTAAACCGTCAATTAGTCTGATTTATCGCAAACTAAACGAAATGGCTGAGGAAAGCCTTGTAACTTTCGAAAGGGTGGACCAGGAAAAGCTGCCATACCGGAATGTTTTTCATATCACTCCAGCTGGGCGTGCTGAGTTAGAACGTTGGCTGAGAGAACCACTGACCTTAGTGCCGCCTAACCAATCCGTTCTATTCCAGCTATGGTTTGGTAGCTGTGTGGACAAGGAGGATATCATAGCCGACATCAAAGCATACGCAGGGCAACTAAGAGAGGTACTCTCATACTATCAGACTGAAGCTGGGGTGTTAATCAAAAAGGGTATGCAAGAGTATGCTACTCCTCTGGATAGGATGTATTGGGACTTGGTTGTTAAGTTGGCCATACAGGAATACCGTCTTGCCTTAAAATGGGCAGAAGCCGCAATACAGCAGATAGCGAGTTTTGAACCCAGCGGTGACAAGGCTACAAAGACTAAGCTTACTCCGTCGCTATCTCAAGCGTCTACTACTAAAAAGAGCACGCCCAAATAAGATAGGGGAGTTACAGGAATGTATGTATTAGGTGACATTCCACGAAGATGGATACTAATGAAGCCGTATTGAATTGTGAAGGAATACAGCTTGATTTTGGTGGTGTTAGAGCTCTAGACGATGTTAGTTTTGAAGTTAGGGCAGGGGAAGTGCTGGCAATTATCGGTCCGAATGGTGCTGGTAAGACGTGTGCTATTAACTGCGTAACAGGATATTACAAACCGCAGAAAGGCACTATTACTTTCGATGGCAATACTATTACCAACTGGCCTACTTATAAAATCACCAAACTGGGGATTGCCCGCACATTTCAAAACATAGGATTATATCCTGGACTGACAGTGCTGGATAACTTGATGGTAGCTCGCCACAATTTCATGAAGTACGGATTCTTGGCCGGTGGCATGTACTTTGGAAGAGCTCATAAGCAAGAAATCAAGCACCGAAGAAGGGTAGAGGAAATAATAGATTTCCTTGAGATTGAACATATAAGGAAACAGATGGTGCACAATATTTCCTACGGGCTTCGTAAGCGAGTGGAATTAGGCAGGGCCTTGGCATTGGAGCCCAAGGTGCTGTTGCTTGATGAGCCCATGGCTGGCATGAATGTAGAGGAAAAAGAGGATATGGCTCGATTTATTATTGATGTCGAGGAAACTACAGGAATACCGATAGTTATTGTAGAACATGATATGGGGGTGGTGATGGATATATCTGACAGGGTAATTGTGCTTGATTTTGGCAGGAAAGTCGCTGAAGGCACCCCACAGGAGATAGGAGTCAATCCTGAGGTTATCAAGGTTTATCTTGGAGGCAGGCTGGGTTAACAGCTTCAATGAGAAACCCATGGGAGGCTTTGCCCTATGATTGGTTCGTTTGAAGAATTGGCACAAATGACCCATCCAAAGCTAGTCAGGCTGAATTACAGCAGACGGAAACAAAAGGTGGCTTTAATGAAGAAAAGCTTGGGTATATGGCAGACCTACCCCTGGGAAGAACTGTACTTTAAAGTGAAACATGCCTTTTTTGGTTTAAAGAGTCTGGGTCTAGAGCGCGGCGATAAGGTCTGCATTCTTGGAACAAGTGATCCGGAATGGTACATCGCTGAATTCAGTACGCAAAGTGCCGGTGGTGTTGCTGTGGGTATAATTGCTGATTGCACCTCAGCAGAAGTGAAATACCTTGTGGATTTCTGCGATGCCAAATTCGTAATTGTCAACGACCAGGAGCAAGTCGACAAGATGCTGGAAATCAAGACTGACGTTCCCAAAGTTCGGAAAGTAGTCTACTGGGACACTAAGGGGATGTGGGCCTATGAAGATAACTGGTTGCTGAGCTTTGGAGAATTACTGGCTCTTGGAAAGGACTATGAAGCCGAACACCCGACTCTTTTTGATAAGGAAATTGACAAGGGAACGCCGGACGACATGGCTCTTTTAATATACACCTCGGGCACCGGTGGTTTACCCAAAGCAGTGCAACTCACCTACAGTAACCTATTGTCTGTTTACTTAAACGGATTGAGGCTGAATCCTGATAATGCCTTCCGTGATGGTGACAAAGTTCTCAGCTTTTTCTTCCCGGGAATTAGTGGAGAACAGGGACAATATGTGTGTGGTTTGCTTATCTCCGGCCTGATAGTTTGCTTTCCCGAAGAAGTAACCACCGCAGCGATGGATACTAGAGAAGTAGCACCAGCTACAGCATTGTATCTACCGAGGATGTATCAAGCGATGCAAGGAACCGTTAGAGCGAAGGTTGAGGATAGCTCATTCATTAAAAAGCTGGGCTATAGCATCAGTATCGCAGTAGGCTACAAACTAACCGAATTTGACTCTTCATATCAAAAACCCAGCTTGTTTTGGAGAGTACTAGGTTTTTTGACAGACTATTTGGGGACGCGCCAAGTCAGGGATAAACTGGGGTTGTTATATACACGGACATGTTTTACCGGCGCTGCTGGCATCGGCCCTGAACTATTTCGCTTTTTCCGTGCTTTACGGATTAACCTACTTCAGGGGTACGGTGCCTCAGAAACAAGTGGGGCAGGGAGTGTACAAAGGCGGGGTGCCGTCGATTTTGGGGCTTGTGGTCCACCATTACTTGGCATGGACATGAGGATAAGCGACGAAGGCGAGGGACTCTTCAGAGGGCCAAACGTTTCTATCGGATACTACAAGGATCTTGAAGCTACTGCGAAAGGGATGAAACAAGGTTGGTGGCACAGCGGCGATGCGGTTCACTTAACTGAGGATAGCCAACTTGTCATAACAGGCAGGATATCGGAGTTGGCAACGCTCAAAACTGGTGCTTTGTATTCTCCTGTATACATTGAGAATAGTCTCACATTCAGCCCCTACATCTCTGATGCCCAGGTCATAGGCAAGGATAGAGATTCTGTTACCGCTATCGTAATTATAGACTTTCAAAATCTGGGAAGGTGGGCAGAGAAAAGAGGCATAGCTTACACTACACTAGCCGACCTGTCACAAAAACCTGAGATCTACGATTTGGTGCAGAAGGAAGTAAATAGAGTCAACCACTTGTTGCCAGCACCGGTAAGAATACGCAGGTTTGTCAACTTCTACAAGGAATTTGACCCGGATGAAGGAGAGTTAACAAGAACCAGAAAACTGCGCCGGAGCTTTTTGGAAGACCGATATGGTGACATTATAGAAGCTCTGTACGGAGAGACTGGTGAGTTCACCATAGAATCAGAGGTCGTTTACCACGATGGCAGGCGTGGCAAGATCAAAGCCAAGCTACAAGTAAGAGATGTGGAGGCTGGCTAATGGTAACGCCCGAGATGTTGCTTTCAGGTTTAATAAGTGGTGTATTGACTGGTGGCTTATACGGTTTACTCGCCATCAGTTTCATTCTCATATATAAAGCCTCGGGGGTATTAAATTTCGCCCAGGGTGAGATGGCGATGGTGGGCGCCTATATCATCTTCTTTGTTTTAGTCCAACTACATCTGCCTATAATACTGGGGTTGCTAGTGGGCATCATCCTCGCCGGCCTATTTGGCTGGGTAATACATGAGACCGCTTTACGCCCTCTCATTGGCCAGCCGGTATTCAGTATGATGATGATGACTGTAGCCTTCTCTCTATTCTTTAGAGGTATAACCTCAGTGATATGGGGGCCCATTATTCTGCCTGCTCCTGAGTTGGTGCCCTTAAAAACACTGTCGATTGGGATAGCAAAATTCTCGTTGGTCGGCGTGGTTAGTTTTGTCTGCGCAGGCCTTGCAGCAATAGGTTTCACCATCTTCTTCAGGTTCACCAAGCGCGGACTGTTAATGAGGGCAGTGTGTGAAGATCACCAATTAGCTGAAGCCACGGGTATCAGTGTCAGGAGCATACTAGACCAAGTGTGGATACTAGCAGCTGTTGTAGCTACGGTCGGTGGTGTGCTAGTTAGCCAAACTACTGCTGTCGGTGATATTACTGCTAATGTAGCGATGAAAGCACTTCCAGTAGCTTTGCTGGTCGGCCTGGAATCAATACCCGGTGCTTTGCTCGGCGGAGTCATTATCGGAGTAAGCGAAATTGTGGCTTCGCTATATTTCGATAGTTTCACACGCGGGGGAATGATGGAGACCTTCCCGTTTGTTGTCATGCTGTTGGTGCTCATTATTCGGCCTTATGGCCTTTTCGGTCTGAAGAGAATAGAGAGAGTGTGACTTTAGATTATGCAACCCTGTGGAATTCTTAACTATAAATACGCTCAAGACATGGCTATTGTGCGGACGAAGCTGCAGTGGGGCTTGTGGATAGCCTTTTTGATTTTTCTGTTCTCAATGCCTTTATTTATGCCACCAATCTGGTTAGTATTCCTTAATTTCATAATGATAACAGTGATAACTGTCCTCGGCTTACAGTTATTAATCGGCTTCTGCGGGCAGATATCCTTAATGCACAGTGCCACCATGGCAGTAGGGGCTTATTCCAGCGCCATTATAGCGCGTACTTTCGCCATTCCCTTCTGGCTGAGTGTCCCCTGCGGAATGCTAGCCGCAGGTGTAATAGGGATCGTTTTCGGGGCTCCTTCCTTAAGAGTCAAAGGTTATTATCTGGCGCTAGCAACAATGGCAGCCCATTTTGTAATCGTGTTCGCTATAGCACATGCGCCGCTGGACATAACAGGCGGGAGAATAGGGTTGGATGTACCTTCAGCGACTATAGGAGGCTTTGCCTTTAAAAACGACCTGAGCTGGTATTATCTGATATTGCCCATCACGCTAATAAGTGGGCTATTTGCCAAGAACTTAGCTCGCGGGAAAATAGGTAGAGCCCTTGTAGCTATAAGGGATAACGATTTAACTGCTGAGGCGGTGGGGATTAACCTTTTCAGCTACAAAGTTTTGGCTTTTTTTATCTGTTCTCTTTTTGCCGGGCTCGCCGGCTCCTTGCAAGCTTACTACATCGGTTTTTTAGATATCGACCAGTTTACCTTCTGGAATAGTATATGGTATTTGGGGATGATCGTTATAGGCGGTGCCGGTAGCATCCTCGGTGTCTTATTTGGCGTTGTGGTATGGAGACTCTTGGAATATGGAATACTTTTGGCTGGTCCAGTATTGAATCCACTGCTGGGTGGAACAATATTCCCGTTATTGAATGCTGTTTTTGCCATACTCATCATAATTTTTCTAATTTTTGAGCCAAGAGGGCTGGCTCATCGCTGGGAATTGTTCAAGGTGAGTTATAGATTATGGCCATACTCTTATTAGGAGGTGTAGCATGTTGTAGAACATAGGTGCAAGAATTTACCGGACATCGCCTGTGACGCGATATCAAAATAGGGAGGTTTAAATGAAAAACAAAAGAAGAGTAAACAGGTGCTTAAGTGTCTTAGTGTTCATCGGCATTGTTGCATTGATTGCCGGATGCGCTCCAGCAGCACCAACACCCTCCACACCAGCTGCACCACCAAAAGACATCGTGATCGGTCAGTTGATGGATTACTCGGCTTTCTTCAAAACTCAGGGAGCTTGCTTCAAAGCTGCGGCTGATACCTTTGAACGTTATATCAACGACGAGAAAGGTGGCATTGATGGGCACAAAGTAAAATTCGTACATTATGATTTCCAAGCACAACCTGCCTTAGCTGTGACTGCGGTCAAACAGGGAAATATGCAGGATCACCCGATTGCTTGGGTTTCCGCGTATTCATCGTCGATAAATGCAGTTAAGGCACAACTTGCAGCTGACAAGGTGCTCATGCTAGGGCTGCCCAATGCACAAGGTCTGTCCACTCCAGAAGGGTTTGTCCTTATCACACGCCCGCTTTATGAAGAAAGTGCGCTCGGTATAATGATGTGGCGGAAAGCTCAATGGAAAGAACCCCGGAAAATCAGATGGGGCATGCTTGCTGCCGAAGGTTTTCCTTCTGCTTTAGCAACAGTGAAGAATGCGGAAAAGATTGCTGCGATGACTGACAGTGAATGTGTTTTGGTCGAGTGGTTACCTTTGATGCTAGCTGATGCAAGTCCATTTATGGCAAAAGTCGAGGCTGCAATGCCTATGGATTTTCTCTCTATAGGACATGTTGACACACCGGTTGCCCTGATCCTAAAGGCCTTGAAGGAAAGAGGCCTTACAGCTAAGCTAACGCCGACTATTTTACCCACTGCGGGGCCAAACTTCGTAAGGAAACTTGCAGGTTCAGCAATCGAGGGATTGGAAGTCACTTGTGCGTATGCCTCTTACACAGAAGCCGACAAGATACCTATGATGGCGACAGTGTGCAGATTGTGTAAGGAATACACGCCTGATTTCTACCCGCCAGACCTTCTGTATTTACAAGCGTGGGTAAACTACATTTGTATTACTGAAGGATTGTCCCTGGCTGCAAAGAAAGTCGGATGGGATAACGTTACATCTGCAGACCTCAGAGATGTGTTGATCTCTGGGGTTAAAATTGACACCGGTGGTCTTAGTCAGCCTTTGTACTGGGAGGGTCCAATGTACTATCGTGGGCTTCATTGGGACAAGATAACGAAGCAGACAGCTACAGGTGAAGAAGTTGTAAGCGATTGGATTAAAATACCAAATTGGTATGAAACCGTAGGAAAAACACAGTAAGGTCCCACGCTGAGCTGTAAGGTTGATATGAGGACAGCAAAGTAATTACCCCAGATACCAATAAGCGTTGTTGAGGGTGGGTGGTATCTGGGGCTAAATAAGGTACTTTTATCTATAAATTATGATGGAGTGGCCTAGCATTTGTAGTGGATATGGCCAGATTCAATAACAAAACAGAATACAGTCTGCATTAAATAATGCCGATGCTAGAAATAAACAATATCGAAGTGAAATACAAGGGACTTATTTTAGTGCTCAAGGGCCTGTCCATGCGAGTCGATAAAGGCGCTTTGGTTTGTGTATTAGGTAGTAATGGGGCTGGCAAAACTACATTGCTGAAATCAATATCAGGGTTGTTGAAGACCGAGGAGGGCAAAGTTACTGATGGCAATATAATGTTTGAGGGTAAGAGAATAGATAATATGCCCTCACCAGCTATTGTGAAAATGGGCATCGTTCAAGTGATGGAAGGAAGAAGGACATTCGGACATCTATCTGCAGAAGAAAACGTTATTATCGGCGCCAATCATTTCTCAGACAGCAAAGTGCGACAAGATTTGGACATGGTATACAGTTATTTCCCCAAGCTTAAAGAGCTTAGACATACGACTTGCGGTTACCTTTCAGGTGGTGAGCAGCAAATGGTAGTAATAGGTCGCGCCTTGATGGCACGGCCTAGGCTCATTTTGCTTGATGAGCCATCATTAGGGTTAAGTCCAATACTTCAAGCCACGATCTTCGAAGTGATCAAAGGAATAAGCGAGGAACAAAAAGTCGGTGTATTACTCGTAGAGCAGAATGCTTTAGCAGCCCTAAGTATCAGTAGCTATGGCTATGTGCTAGAGAATGGCAGAGTAGTGTTAGATGGTTCCAGTGATAGCCTAAAAGCAAATGAAGATATAAAAGAGTTCTATCTCGGCCTAAGCAAGGTAGGTGCGCGCAAGAGCTACAGGGAAGTAAAACATTATAAGAGGAGAAAAAGGTGGTTGGGATGAGGACGAGATTGCACAGATGCATAGTGCAAATAGGGACATTTGGCTTCGAGGCTAAGCGCACGAGAAAATATCCGAAAGGAGAAGATCATGGATTTTGAGTTTACTGAAGCTCAGAAAATGCTACGGAATACAGTGCGCGAGTTTGTGGAGAAGGAATTGACGATAGAATATGTTCGGAAATGGGACGCAGATGAAAACATGAGGTGGCTGAGCCCCGAGATAGCCAGAAAAGCGAGGGAGCTGGGATTCACAGCCATACATGTACCCAAAGAGTATGGTGGGCTAGGCGGAGATTTGATCGATGATGTGATAATTGTTGAAGAGGTAGCCCGGCGTTCGCCTCCAGCTGCTTTTGGTCTAGGTGGAGGAATGTTTGTCAGACTTATTCTAGCTCATGGCAACGAGAAACAAAAGAACAACTATTTGCCTAAGATTGCCAAAGGAGAGATAGGATTCTGCATAGGCTTAACGGAACCGGCGGGTGGGACCGATTTACTTGGAGCTATATCTTCAACAGCAGTTCCCGATGGCGATGATTATGTTGTTAATGGGCAGAAAATTTATATTACTGGAGCCCACGTAGCGCCTTATATCTGCGCACTGGTCATAACTGACAAGACTGCAGCCAAGAGAACCCGTGCTATGTCTTTGTTTTTTATCGACCTGAAGAGCCCTGGCATTGAAATAAGAGCTCTGCATAAGCTAAGCATGAGAGGTGCTGGCGCTAACGAAGTATTCTTTACAGACGTGAAGGTGTCAAAAACTAATATGTTAGGGGAGCTAAATAAAGGCTTCTACTGCCTAATCACACTGCTTAATCCTGAAAGGATAATTTGCGCTGCCACAACCGTGGGATTAGCCCAGGGAGCCTATGAGTTAGCACTCGATTATGCTAAGACCAGGACCGCCTTCGGCAAACCCATTGGTCAGTTCCAAGTCATTCAGCATTGGTTGGCTGATATGGCAATCGAAATCGAACTTGGCCGTTTGATGACGTACAAAGCAGCATGGCTGTTTGCCAAGGGTCAACCATGTTATCTTGAGGCAGCAGCAGCCAAGGTTTGCACTTCGGAAATAGCAGTTAAGACTACAACCAATGCTATGGAAATTTTTGCTGGTGCGGGCGTTATGATGGAAAGTGATATTCAGCGATATTTCAGAGATGCAAGGCAATTTACATTTGCGCCCGTTAGCAACGAGATGGCCAGAAATTTCATCGGTGAACTTTTGGGGTTGCCCAGGTCATTTTAATCAATTCCGCAAAAAGCTTTAGGAGGGGAAAATGAGTAATAAGGAGTGTCAATATATAATTTACGAGAAAAAAGACGGAGTTGGCAAGATAACTTTCAACAATCCGAAGCGACACAATGCGATGAGCGCAGAGATGCTTGCAGAATTGAGAGAAGCTCTCCTAGATGCAGAAAGAGATGATAGCATAAGAGTACTGGTGCTTACCGGTGCTGGAGATAAGGCTTTTTCCGCAGGCCAAGACTTCAGTATGCCCTTTGAGGGAGCTGGCACTGGAATAGGCACATATAACTATTTGAGGAATGTAGCTTACGAAGCACACAGGTTGATGGAGAGGATGGAGAAGCCAATAATAGCGGCGGTGAACGGTTATTGCTTCGCCGGCGGCCTTGAGTTCGCCCTAGCCTGCGATTTCATGATAGCATCCGAAAATGCTAGCTTTGGCATATTAGAAGTTGGTTTGGGCATACTTCCTGGCTCAGGGGGAATTGTGCGTTTCAGCCGAGCTATGCCAATAAGAAAAGCAAAGGAACTGCTTCTTACTGCTGGACGAATCAGTGCAAAAGAGGCTGAGACATTAGGACTGGTAAACAGGGTAGTGCCCCAAAATAAGCTGGAAGATACTATTAAGGAGATAACAGACAACATATGCAGCAAATCACCAATCGCCATAAGACTGGCAAAGATGGTGTTCAACTATTCTTTAGAGACTCCTGATATAGATTCAGCCCTGGCATTGGAGCGAGCCGCAGGTGGCCTGGTTGCATCAACTGAGGACGCCAAAGAGGGGCCAATTGCATTCATGCAGAAAAGACCTCCGGTATTTAAAGGAAAATGATAAATTCGACTTGAATTTTTTCAAGGCTTTAACTAAGTCAAAACAGAAAGGAGGGATATGGCTACAAACACATAGAAGTACACCAAAACACATAGTCTATTTCTAAGGAGGTTGATCAAAATATGAGCAAAGGAAAAATAGCCATCGTTGGTATTGGTGAAGTGCCTACTGGGTGGTATCCTGATAGATCAGAATGGGATATTATTTATGACATATGTATGCAAGCAATAAGAGATGCCGGCATTGATAAGAATGCCGTGGAGGGAGTTATCTGTGCACCTGCAGTGGGGCAGCCTAAGCTGGATGCAGAACTCGCCTTCGGCAAAGTACCAGAGGAACTGGGGCTGAAGGGATGCAAAGATGTTGCTATGGTTCATGCCGGAGGTGCAACCTCGGCTAACATGATAAGGATGGCTGAGTACTGGATAAATAATGGCATTGCCAAGATTGTTCTTCTTTTGCATGCGACGAAGTACTCCAGTGTTGATCCTGAATACCTAATTAGGACGTTTGCCACTGCAGGTATGTCTTTCGAATGGGAGTACCCTTTCGGAGTAACCTATAACAGCATGGTAGCTCTAGGAACACACAAGTATATGGAAGTAACTGGGACTACTGCCGAGGAGATGGCATCGGTGCCTGTAGCCTTCCGAAAATGGGCTGAGTTAGACCCAAATGCTATGTTTCGAAAGCCATTGACCATCGAGAAAGTCCTCTCCACCAAAATGGTAAGCACTCCTCTCCACTCTATGGAGTGCAATATGCTGGCAGACGGTGGTGCAGCAATGGTTGTGACTACACCTGAATTAGCTAGAAAAATTACCAAGACACCTGTTTTTAAGCTAGGTGAAGGCAACAGATATTGCCAGGCCACTGTAACTCAGCGCCCAGAGGATTTAATGATGAGAACATACAAAGAGGCAGCTGAGCAAGCGTTTGCCGAAGCCAGCCTGACGGTAAAAGACATGGACATCTTGGAACTTTATTGCGCTTATCCTGTCCTGATGCTTACATTACTCGAGGTTCTCGGTGTCTGTAAAAGAGGAGAGGCTGGAAAATTCGTCATGCAAGGTAATACTTGGCCAGGAGGAAAACTTCCCTGCTCTACCATCGGTGATGCGTTGTCAAGGGGACATACTGGCTCTGGTGTTGGTTTTGCCTATTTAGTGGAGACGGCTCGTCAACTGATGGGCAAAGCCGGCGAAAGGCAAGTACCAAATTGCAGGTATGTCTTAACAAATTGCGCGGGCGGTTCTGGTATGAATGTAATATTCGAAATATATGGGAGGAACATGCCATGAAAGAATACAAAAAGCCGTTACCTGTGCCTCAACCTTGGAGTAAAAAATTCTGGGAGGGAGCTAAACAACATAAGTTCTTAATTCAGTATTGCAAAGACTGCGGAAAGAAAATATTCTATCCTCGGAAGTTTTGCCCCGAATGTTGGTCAGGAAATCTCGATTGGTCTGAGTCCAAAGGAAGGGGAAAGGTAAACACTTTTACCATAGCAATGTCCAACGTTGAGGAAAGATTTGCTGAAGACATTCCATACGTTCTAGCATTGGTTTACTTAGACGAAGGAATTCGCATGATGACCAACATTGTGGATTGCAAACCGGAAGAAGTGAAGATCGGCATGGAAGTGGAAGTGGTTTTCAAGGATGCAACAGAAGAGTTCAGCTTACCTGCCTTCCGGCCAGTGAGACGATAATTAATGACCGTTGTAGCTCTAAAGAGGTGTCATATTTCCAACTCGGCATTGATGTCATCTCCACTGAAGATTTGCGTTATGGGCAAAACTTATAATGTCTGGCCAAGCAGTGGAATTAGTATCTCTTTAAGGAAGGTAGGTCATGAGTCAGAGGCTTAAGGGCAAAGTTGCTGTAGTTACCGGAGCCGGAAGAGGTATTGGCAAGGCTGAGGCCTTAGCCCTAGCTAACGAAGGGGCAAAGGTAGTAATTAACGATTTGGGAATATCTATTGATGGCACAGCGCCATCTACTTTGCCCGCCGACGAAGTAGTGACAGAGATTGAAAAAGCAGGTGGAGAAGCTGTGGCCAATTACGATTCAGTGACCACTGCCAAAGGGGCTGAGAGAATCATAACGACCGCAATTGATAGCTTTGGGAAGATAGATATTCTGGTTAACAATGCCGGTCTACTCAAAGCACACATGATCTTTAATTTGAGCGATGAGGAATGGGACGAAATTGTAAAAGTCCACCTTTATGGTCACTTCTATTGCACGAGGGCAGTGTGTAGATGGTTTAGACAACAGAAGAGTGGGCGAATCATAAATACCTCTTCCCCCGCAGGACTGGGCGTACCAGGTGCAGTCCATTATAGTGCTGCAAAGGAAGGAATCATTGGCTTCACCCGGTCAGTAGCGATAGAGATGGCAAAGTATAATGTAACTTGCAATGCTATTCGTCCTCTGGCAATAACAAGGCTTGCTCAGGTTATCCAACCAGAGCCGGGAGACAAACAAGAAGCAGTTGAGCATAAAGAGACCTTTCTTGCTGATGGCTCACGCATAATGGGAGGCAGCTTGCCCGAGGATATAGCGCCTCTCGTTGTGTACTTGGCCTCCGACGAAGCTGCAAACATTACGGGCCGAACCTTTTTCGTGCGTCGTGGCGAGATTTCTCTATGTTGCGAGCCGACCCCGATACGGACCATATATAAGGACGGTACATGGACAGTTGACGAGATAGCACATGTTCTTCCGATAATGCAGACTACCGGGTGAGATGGCTTGAGATCCTATGTCTGAAATGGCGGAGGGAATGGGATTCGAACCCATGACCCCGATTTCTCGGAGCAACCGCTTAGCAGGCGGCCGCACTAGACCACTATGCGATCCCTCCAGCTGATAACTTGGCTCAATATACCACAGTTTTTTTATCGCTTTCAACTAAATTAAGAAACGCGGCTTTATAGGAACATGCTATTTTGATATGATGCTTTTTGCCAGGACATATTATGGTTAAGCCTGAAATCAATATCACAACTAAACGGAATATGGACTTACACATCGAGAAGAGCTGGCTTGAAAGAATAGCCCGCGGAGTTCTTGAAGTCGAGAACATTGTATCATCAGCCGAGATGGGATTGCTAATTACAGATAGCCAGACAATTCAAAAACTAAATAGAATTTATCGAGGTAAGGACAAACCCACAGACGTGCTGGCTTTCCAAATGACTCCCGGCACAAGTCAAGAACCTGAACAAATCTTTGTACATCCTCCGGATGGTATTAAACATCTGGGTGAAGTAGTAATCTCATATCCGCAAGCAGTAAAACAAGCGCAAGAGCAAGGACATGGTGTAACACGTGAGCTAGCGCTGCTAGTTGTTCATGGTATCCTTCATCTCTTGGGTTATGACCATGAACTGCCAGAAGAAGAACAAAAGATGAGAGATAAGGAGAACGAAATTCTGGCCCGACTAGAGCCACTTTGAGCTAGACTATCTCCAATACTTGGAACAACGAATTGCTAAGTAGCCCGGACTTCACTACAAACTTACCATCCTTGGTTTTATCCGGCATTTCTCAGCAGTAACTGCAGCATTTATCTCGGTAACTGTGAGGTCCAGATTATCTGTATAACTTATTACAACATAGTCGAACAGTGGCAAGCTTTCCATCTCTTCCTGGGCTTTACCAAGCCGAACATCTAAATCGGCTGAGGATGATCCATACCGTTGTTTCAATCGGTTAGCTAGTTCTTTAGGTGATGGCGGCATCAGGAATATAAATAGGGCGTCGGGCAAAATTCGCTTGATTGTAGCCGCTCCCTGCACATCCACTTTCACAACAGTATCCAATCCCTGTTTTAAAGCTTCCTTTATATCTCGTTTGGGCACGCCGTAGTAATTACCATAAACCTTTGCCCACTCCAAAAATTGATTCTTTTTAACCATTTGATGGAATTGATCTTCAGATATAAACCAATAGTCAATGCCGTCCTTCTCTCCCGGGCGCTTCGGGCGTGTGGTAGCAGTCAAAACATAGTGGTAAGGGAGACCCGCTTTTTTCATTCTATCTAAAGTAGCGTCCTTACCGACACCGGAGGGGCCAGAGATAACAATAAGCAGAGGATGCGCAGATTGAGTATTTTTTCTTTTTTCGCGAGTCACTTTTATTTCTCGTCAGGTACCGATTTAAATTAGTACCTGAAATCTAGCAATTAACCGTAAATATTGAGGCTAATACCTGGCAAGTCTATTCAGTTCTTCCCAAAAATCAGGATTTGATATTTCTGCAACGCCAGCATTTTGAATTGATGTGTTTCCTCTAGCAACTAGACCGGCTACTGCCAAAGTCATCGCCAGCCGATGGTCACCATGACTTTTGACTTCCTTGCCGAGCAGTGCCTTCTCTCCATAGATGACCATGCCATCAGGTAATTCTTCAATCCTGGCACCAAGGCGGGACAGCTCCCGAATTGTTGAAGCAATTCTATCAGATTCTTTGACCCGTAACTCACTGGCACCTCTGATTACTGTCTTGCCTTGGGCTACACAGGCAGCCACAGCTAGTAGCGGTATCTCGTCAATTAATCGAGGAATTATATCGCCACCGATTTCAATAGCCTTTAGGCGGCTGGATTCTATATACAGGTCGGCTACGGGCTCATTACCTTCCAATCGTTGGTTCTCTATTCTTAGTTTGGCACCCATGGCTAAAAGCGCATCTATAATACCGGTCCGTGTCGGATTAACGCCGCAATTTACTATTTTGATTGCGGCATTTGGATGGGTAGCCCCGGCAACAAGCCAATAAGCTGCTGAACTGATATCGCCGGGTATACAAAGGTCAACCGCGGATAGTGGAGTTTTTAAAGGTGTCAGGGAAATATGTGTATTATAGATTTTAAGTTTAGCGCCCATGCATTTTAGTAGTCGCTCTGTATGGTCGCGAGATGGCTGAAGTTGCTCTATGGTGGTATCTCCCTGAGCAAACAGGCCGGCTAATAAAATTGCTGATTTAATCTGCGCACTTGGCACTGGCAAGGTGTAGCTCATCCCGTGAAGTCTCTTACCTTTAATTACCAGAGGAGCCAGGGAATCGTCTCCACGTCCATAGATTTCGGCACCCATTAAACGAAGTGGCTCAATCAAACGCCTCATCGGCCTGGACCGAAGAGAAATGTCGCCAGTGAGAACAGACAGGAAGAGCTGCGATGAGAGAACGCCACTAAGTAGACGCATGGTCGTACCGCTATTCCCGGCATTGAGAACATCTTTAGCTTCGGTTAAGCCCGTGTTGCCAACTCCGTTAATAAGGACGGCCGGTGGTTTTCCGTCTTGCTTTTCGAGCTTCACACCGAGAGCTCTTAAACAATTTATAGTTGAAAGGCAATCTTTGCCTGGCGATAGATTACTGATTTTACTTTTACCAACGGCCAGGCTGTTGAGAATAAGAGCACGGTGTGAAATAGATTTATCACCGGGTACAGCGACTTCTCCGATCAATTGTTTGGGAGGTGAGATTCTCTTTAACTGCGCTTTTCCAGCCATTTCTGCCTCGCCTCATTAGCTATAGCCAGAGCCCGCTCTATTTCTTCGCTGCCGTCAGCTACAAGCTTGCGTAGTTTTTGTAGTTCCTCAATGAACATGTCAATCCAAGAGACAATTGCAGCCCGGTTACTAAGGCAAATATGTGCGCTAACTTCCGGATTTCCCGAAGCCAAGCGAGTAAGGTCACGATATCCGCTAGCTGCCAGGCGTGACATCTGTGGCCAGGAGGGATTTTTAGTGGTTGCCAGGACCAAAGCTGCCGACAATAATAATGGTAGATGACTAATCCCAGCTACCAGTCTATCATGTTCTTCGGCATCAATAACAAGTGGAAC
>Ga0315295_10000604_pt1 | contig 31036 bp, 12 predicted proteins | sample YL17G14_0_MG_FD_204453 | JGI IMG/M metagenome (GOLD analysis project Ga0315295, IMG submission 204453) | Sediment microbial communities from Yellowstone Lake, YNP, Wyoming, USA - YL17G14_0 | ecosystem: Environmental > Aquatic > Freshwater > Lake > Sediment | place: USA: Wyoming | collected... | reverse complement strand
CAGATATCTTTGGTGCCGTTGGCCGTCTCACCCACGAAGTCCCACTCGGCACTGAGGAATGTGCTTGCGGTCTGCATCTCGGTTGTGGTCTTGCCTGTGCCGTCGACGCTCGGGGCTTGATTCCCTCATGGGGGCCAGGTCGTCGATCTCAGCGTTACTGAGCAGCTTTTGGCAAGAGGAATGGTTACCGCCGTCTTCTTATTGCCCAGCCCTGTCTTGGCCCCGCATAATCTCATCCGACTGCCACCCGCTCTGGGGCAGCTCTCATCGGGACAATTGTGTCTCTGAGCCGGAAGAGGCTGAGGAGTAGCGAGCAACACTGCCGCAGGCAGAGAATATGAGAAAGTGACATAGACGGTAGAGCGAAGGCGTATCCGAGCGGGCCCATGAGGTGCGCCTCACGCCTCACGGCGAAAGGGTAAACCTGCCAGTCTGCCGGTTCTATTCAGGTCCTTTGAACAGCAGTGTGCCGTCTGCAGAATATTCGATTTCCATTTCCTTGCCTTTCTCGTCATAGGTGACAGCGTATATCACTTTGCCGTCCTTCGATTCTTTTTCCACTTCTATGATCTTACATCCCGCTGTCTCTTTTTCCGCCGCGGCCTTCACCACGGGGGGCAGTTGATCCATGCTGATCTTCTCGGCATTGTCCCCCTTCTCGAACATGGCACATCCCAATACGAGTGCTACGGCGCCAATCACAACAGCAACGCCCATCATCCACCGGTTGATCCTCTTGTTGTTCATCTCTCCTGATCCTTTCTTTTTCCTGTTTGTTTCACATCCGCCTTGGCGGCAGCAGGCTGTTGCAGTCAAAGCAGATACACGATCCGATTTCCCCATGATCAAATTCTCAATCATATGAGTCCCTTTCAGACATCCTACTCAATCATTGTACAGGACAACAAATGAGAGATCGATGAGAATATCAGGGATTTTCCTTGTGCCTTATATTGGTTGACGCCAGCGTCAAAAGTAGTCACCGTCAAAAAAGTGCTATACAAAGAGCAAGCTCGCGACGAAGAAGCAGAGAAAATACTGCTCGAAGCCATCAAAGGTCGCCGCCTCAAACTCGGTTACACTCACCCACACACATTGGAGTCATGGAATAACCTAATCGACCTCTACAAAGGCCGAGGCAAGCCGGAAAAGGCCCAGGAATGATGAGCGAGACTGCCGAAAACGGAGAATATAAGTAAGTGACATAGCCTGTCAAACGGCCCCAATTTCTTGACCTACTAAACGTCAGATTTCCTTGACACGGTATGACACCAAAATGTTACTACAAGCCCCGTTTTTTCCCCTATCAAGTCCGAAAATATGTGAGATTTTGAGCCGAAGACAAAATTTTTTGTATCGTTAACGTCTTCAATGAACGTCGTCAATAATAAGTGGTGACAACTCTTGCGAGCTGCCAACTCTTCGAAGTCTGGGGGATCAGATCGTTGGACCGAATACCTCCGGCGGGTCGATATCCGATGACCTGATAAACGAAGAGGCCTGATCGCGGATCACAGGATCACGAAAGCTCTGCGACTCGCTAACAAGACCGTCCTGAATTGCAGTTCCATCTTCTGTCCCCAGTTCTCCCATCTCAGTCTGACCGTTTCACCCGTGGTGGCTCTGTGTTTCAACATGAGAAATTTACTGCTGTTCGCCAGCGATGAGCTTTTCCGCCTTGGCCAGATGGTCCTGGACTTCCATATCCTCGGCAAATGGCCTGTCCTTACAGAGTTCCCGCAGTCGGTATAGAGCAGCCTTCGCTTCCTCAGCCCGGCCGATCTTGTGCAGGGTCATCGCTCTAAACGCGATGTTCAGAGGGTCAGGATCCTCTCCCGCATCAGATAGTATCTGCGCAGACCTTGCCAGCGTCTTGAGAGTATCCTCGTATGAACCCAAACGGTACTGAGTCGCACCCAGCGTAGTGAGAATAGCAGCGTCATTCGGCTCTAAGACTTTCGCTTTGTTGACCTTTTCCAGAGCTACTTGGTATGCCCCGACGTCTTTTTCAGAAGACAGGTCGGTTTTCCTGGCATCGCTACTGAGATTCTCAGCATCTTCTCCCTTGCGGGAAACCTCGCGCGCAAAGCGAGCAGTTCTGCACCTGTTGCAGCATCCCATACTCAGGGGGAACGTGCTCTTGGTGTCATTCGTATGTGACACCGTTTGGTTCCGTGAAAAAACGACAATGATAAAGCAGAGACGATTGATCTTTGCGGCAGCAACCTTAAAATGAACGTCCGCTCGAAGTGAGTGTGGCCGTTATGATCGGAGTAATGTATGAAATCCCGTCGGGTAGCTCGGAAGATACAGTTTGTCATGGGTGTGGTCGTTTTGTGGGCGGGCGTCATCCCGGTTTTCGGTGACCTGACCCAATTGTCCGTCAGCAACACCCATCGCTACGTGCAGGATGCCTCGGGCCATCCCTTCTTTCTCGTGGGAGACTCTCCGCAAAACCTGCCGCTCAAGTTGGCCATCTCGGAGTTCGACCGGTTCATGGCCGAGTGCGAGGAGAGGGGCTTCAATCTGCTGTGGATTTGCATCGACGGACAAAGAGCCGGCAGCGGCACGCCAAGCACCCCGCCACCGAGGGATCGAGCCAACCATCTCATGATGGCCGATGGCTGGGACATCGGCACTTTGAACGACGCCTACTTTGTGACGATCGACGCCATCCTGAGCACAGCGCAACGGCACGGAATTTATTGCATGCTCACGCCTCTGAGCGAGTGCCAATGGACGCAGAAGAACATCCATAGCAATAGCCCCGAGCAATGGCACAAGTATGGCCTTTACCTTGGCAACCGGTATAAGAACGGGGCCAATATCATCTGGCAATTCGGCAATGACAATTTCAATGAAATGGCTCAACCCGCGATCATTCAGGGGATCAAGGAAGCTGGCGACACCCATCTGATGACGGTCAACTGGCGGCCTGGTTATCACCAACTCGGGTCATCTTGGGTCAGGAAACACGAACATGGGGACAGTTGGATCGACCTCGACGCCTGGTACCGGAACGGGCCGATCAGCGACGGCGCGGCGCCCTGCTATTGGCAAAAGATCGAGTACGAGCGTCCCGATCCGATGCCATCCTTCCAAACCGAGGCGGCGTACCAACAACCGGATGGCCCAGCCGAGCGCGCAAACGCCAGCGATCTGGCGTGTCGAATGCAGAATTACTACGTGGCGCTGGGCGGAGGTTGCGGCGGCCATGTCTATGGCGCGGGCTGGCTGGCAGACGCCTGGGACTACAATACCTACAAGAACAACGGCGGGCGTTTCCAGGCAATTCATTTCAAGAATCTCTTTGTCACCCGTGATTGGACGTCACTGGTGCCGGATTACAGCCACGCCTTCATTACCGCGGGATATGGCACGTTGTCACCAACGACAATGGACTACGTGGGGGCCGCCATCAATCCCGCCAGCATGCTGGGGATCGCCTATTGCCCAAAGGCGGCGACGATTACGGCCGACCTGGCGAGGTTCTGCGGCCCCGTCAGGGCGCGGTGGTACGACCCCACGAACGGGCACTTTGGTTTCGCAGATATCAAAGGGTCCCCTTTTCCGAACACGGGTCCGCAGCAATTCACCACACCAGGCGCCAACATCACCGGTTGTGACGACTGGGTGCTGGTGCTGGAAACAGCGCACAACTCTAAATGACAAAAGAAAGGAAAGAACGTCATGAGGCTCTTCGCTCTGATATCGTCGATAGTGTTAGCACTAGCCGTGCAGGCCTGGGCTGATGATACTCCTCGGTTCGGCATGTTCGAGAAGAGTTTCCGCCATTCGGGCACATACGATAACCCGTACACGGACCTGACTGCATTGGCCATGCTCCGCCGTCCCGATGGCAAGGAGTGGAGGATGCCTCTGTTCTGGGACGGCACGGCGGCTTGGATACTCCGTGTTTCGCCCGACCTGGTCGGAGAGTGGTCCTATTCGATCCGCTCCTCCGACGCCGGCCTGAACGCCAAGACCGGCTCCTTCCGCTGCGTGGAGTCGAACCGACACGGCAGCATCCGGCCCATGCGCGGCCATCCGCTGCACTTTGAGTACCAGGACGGGACACCCTTCTGGTTCTTCGGTGAGAAGGCATGGCGGGTCTTCCAAACGGACCGTGCCGAGAAGCTCGACCACACCAGCGCCATGCATCACGTGGACGTTCGTGCCGAGCAGAGATTCAACTACCTGCACACGGAGTTGGCCGGCACCGGCGGCTTGACCTCCGGAGGCAACGAAGGGGGCGAGATGTTCCTCGACGCAGGCAAGGAGGTCATCAACCCCGCGTTCTTTCAGGAGGTCGATAGCCGCCTGCGCCATATCAACGAAAAGGGCATGATCTGCGGCATGGTGCTTCTGTATGCCAAGGGCGATCCGTGCTGGAAGTCGCTGCCGGACGACGAGGCCCGCCTGCGGTTCGCCCGCTACGTCGTGGCACGGTATGCCGGCTTCGACATCGTCTTCCTGGTGACGGGTGAGTGGTACTACATGGCAAATCAACCGGACCTGTTCCGCGCCATCGGGCGGGAGATTCGCAAGACCGACCCGCATGGCCGGATGATTGGTATCCACCCCGGCCCGGAGTCCTTGGGGATTTCCTCCCAGGAATTCGCCGAGGATGACTGGATGAGCTTCGGGGAGTACGCCCAGGCGTACTTCGCCCCCGCTACCAGGGAAGCGACCGACGCGAATCGCGATAGCCTTCGCAATTTCATCCTGGCGGCGAGGAAGCACAACAAGCCCGTCGTGGATGCCGAGTACGCCTACTACCTGCGGGATCAGGACTACGATGGGATCGTCGACAAGCCCCACTCGCACACGCGGGATTCCTTCCGACGCGCGTCCTGGGCGATCGTGATGGGGGGCGGGTACTTCGTAACGGGATTCGGAACGACCTATTTTGGGGGCCGCCGCGAGGTCGGGCCGTTCCTGGTGGACAACCCCAAGCACAAGGATGCCGTCTCCGACTTGGACCACCTGCACACGTTCTTCACCTCTTTGCCGTGGTGGCGCCTGGAACCGCACGATGAATGGGTGAAGGCCGACGGCGGTTATGCGTACTGCTTGGCCGATGCCGGCAAGACGTGTGTGATCTACGTGATCGCAGGCAAGGGCGCGAGCCTGAAATCCGACGGGGGGGAGTATTCGCTCTCGCGCTACGACCCCCGCACGGGCCAATCAACAGAACTGCCTGCCACGGCCGGAGATTTGGTGCAACTGGTTGCTCCCGACAATCAGGACTGGGTCTTTCTCCTCAAGGCGAAGTGATGGGCGTGTTTGAAATGAGGGCAAATACTTCCAGCCCACGGGACTCCCGCAGGAGAAAGGGGATGTGACCGCGGCATTCTATTCTTCCAACGACGACATTCTCGGTGAGTCCTTGAAGGATCGGCCCAAAGTGAACAGGCTCCATAACGGAGGCGACACGTCGTGGTTCCGCATCGACGCTGGGCGGCGCATCAACCGCTTTATCGAGAAACCGCGCATCAACGACACCCTCACGGATTTGCGGCGCCCGCCTTCAGTGTGTCAACTACCGTGATCTCCTCAATCTTGGTATCCTTCTTGCCGACCAGGTCGATGCCCTGTTCCCGCAGGACGGTCTCGAAGACGTGCAGGCGAGGATCGCCGCCGGTCTTCATCGTGATTCGCCTGGCGGCTACGTCATAGAGGAACTCGCTCCACGGCCGGCCGTCGCGCAGGACCTTCTTCGGCTCGGCGGTCAAAGGCGCCGACCAGCTTCCATCCACCTGGCGCTTCCAACCCTCGATGATGTCGGTCCCACTGATCGTGACTGTCTCGCCCTTCATTGCGCGGATTGTCACTCCGTCGTTTTTCGGGGCCAGGACCTCACGATATATGCCGCCCCGCAGGATGATCATTTCCCCCGGCTGGGCGATCTCGCACGCCTTGGTCAGGCTCGCCAGCGGCACGCCGGGATAGCCCCAGGCCGGCTCGTCGGAGGCGCCCGGATGCCACGGGTCCACGTAATAGACATTGGGGTACTCCAGAGCCCCGATCGTCACCCCGCCCTGGCCCGTCCCGATGGCCGGGCTGCTTTGGCGCAAGCGGAAATCCCGCTGCTGGGGATCCACGAAGAGCGGGTCTTTGCCGTTGATGTTCGTCCCGCCCGCCAGCGGCACAGTCTTGAACGTCAGGTTGTACTCCATGACCGGATTCGCCGGAGAGAAGTCCATGCGATCGTCGACAGCCCGCTCGGCATCGCAGAGAATGTTGTTGCGGATCAGCCCGCCGGTCGATTCCTCGCCCCGCAGGCCGATGGCGGCCCAGTTCACCGTCGAGATGGTACAGTTCTCAATCGTCACGTCGAGCGTCTGAATGATGTCCGGCCCCCAGCCTCCTCGCATCGTCGGCGAATTGGCCGAGATGATGTTGTGCCGGAAAGTCCAGCCCCGCACGCTGCCGATGTGCGGAGCACTCTCCACCATGCACATCTGATGGAAGTCAAAGCAGGTGTTGTACTCGAAGAGCAGGTCCATTGCGATCTCGCCGTTGTTCGTGAAGGTCTGAAGGCAATCGACATGCGCAGTCTTGATCTCCTGCCGGGTGCTGCCGTGATAGTAGTTGTACCGCTGGATGCAGCCCTTGCCGAAGAACCGTGTGTAATCACAGTCGTCGTTCTTGTTACCCGGGGCGTACATGAAAAGGCGGCTGACTTCGTTGTTCTCCACCAGCCAGTTCTCGCCGCCCAGGATGAAGCCATACTCGCAGTGGTAGACCTTGTTATAGGCGATTCGGTTGTGCGCCACAGCGGAGTAGTCACGAGTGTTGCCATCTGCGCTCGGCCTGCCGACCGTCCCGTTGACCGCCGTCATCATATCGTGGACGTAGTTGTCCAGGATTTCGCAGTGGTTGGCGCGCAGTTGGACGGCCGTGGCCGGCTTGTCGGCCGTGATTTCAAAGCCCTCCACGCGGATATAACTCGCCTCCAGTTCGAAGCCGCTCACGGTCGCCGAACGCCGGGGCATCGCCATGAAGACAACAGGCTTGTCCTCCATGCCGCCGGCCTTCACTTTAACCCGTTCATCATACTCGCCCGCCATGACGTAGATGGTATCGCCCGGTTTGGCTGTATCGGCGGCGCGCTGCACGGTCTTAAAGGGCTTGTCCTCGGTTCCCGGGTTGGTGTCGGCAGTGCCGGGGGCTGCCTGGTCAACCACGTACGTGGCCGCCCGAACCTGTCCGGGTGCGACCTCGTCCACCACGCCGTGCATTGCGACCAGCAGGGCCAGCATTGCCATGCACGGTTTCATCTTATTAAGTGCGCACACACTCATCGGGGGATTCCCATTTGACCTCATAGATTGTACTCTTGCACGGTATACGTCCTATGATACTGGACAACTCGAGCACCATCCTAACGATGGAGAACTCGTACTGCAATCCGATTCCATCCAAAGCCCTGCAAAAGAGTAATCTGATCCAGCGACCCCGCCCCGCGACAGCCCGGAGGCGGCTTGGCGAGAGACTCACAGGCCCTGACTCACCCGTAGTCTTTTTGGGTTGAAGCAGTGGAACCAGGGAAAAGCTCAGGGTGATTTCGCAATCTGACGTCACTTTTTGCAGAGCGACTTGATCCGCTGTGCCGAAAAAGCTATAATGAAGTTTAAAATTCAGTCATCAAGCTTCTGTGGATATCTCGCTTTTTCCTCTCCCTCCGCTACACAGGGGCTTTTCTTTCTTGTGGGACGTTCCCAGTGGATGCAGGATCATTATTAAGACGGCTGGCGGAACCTTACGAAATGGAAGACAAAAAAATCGCATATAAGCAGATAGTTGAGCTGTTGCGCAAGCACGGTGGCACGGAATAACGAGAACGAAACAAGGATTCCAAAGACCAATCCTACCGGCCAGCCAGAGTGCAATGAGCCGCGCACAGACTCCCCAAAATCCCGTCATTTCCCTGAGTTGCAAAACGTCAAAATTCCTTGGGCGAGTAGGCCGAGGGAATTTCACCCTCGGCCCCTCCGAGAACTGGACGTGAACCTCTCAGCTCATCCGGCTCCTATCATTCAAACCACAATGGAGTGGTTCTGCTACCTTCAACGACTCCTCCGGTCAAACAGTTGGTCGATTACCGGTAGGACAGCGCTGTCAAGCAGGCGGGGCGAAGGGACGGACCGAGGCGACCCGTGCCGCGCCGAGGAAACCCGTGAAACGAGGCAAAACCAAGGCGCCGGCCACCTCCCCTATGAGCTCACACATCGTGCTCCTGCTTCAATATCAACACATTCAGATCCCTCACGTTGGGCCGTGATGGACTTGTGCGCCCCACGGGAAGATCAATACATCAGAGGGACTTCAAACACGATTCATCGCGTTTGGGAGGCCCCGCCCAACGCGGAAGGATGCGTTGGGGACCCCAAGTCCGTTCCCGCCAGCGCGGCTTTTGCGGCCCAGTGATCAGGGCTGGCTTGCAAAGCCAGCGAGAACTCCTGTCTTGCTTTGTCCGTTTCGTTCAGACCCAGTTGTCCCAAGCCGGTCAAGTAGTGGGCGTCCGCCATTCGCGCACGCTGCATGGGGGAAACACCGCTGTCAGTTGGCGTTGGATTGGACACGTTGGCGAGGCTCTGCGTGCCGGCCTCGACAAGCTGTTGGAACAGGGTCTTGGCGCGGTCGGCTTCACCGAGTTCTTGGAGGGCCAAGGCTTGATAATAGACGGCGGCCTGTGCGACGCGGACTCCGGCGGCCGTGCCGCCTATGGCGGATCGCCCGCTGAATTGGCCGGGCGGAGTGCCGCCGCCCCCTCCGCGCCCGCCCCGTCCACCACGCCCGGTGGCCGGCCGGGCCACAGAAGCGTCCGCTGCGTCACGCCACGACTGATGGGCCTTGTCGAGGTCGCCGAGCGCCTCGTAAGCGGTTCCGATCCAGTAGGACACTTCACCCCTGCGAGCGGTGGTATCGCCACTGGCCTCCTGGAGATTGGAGGGCATTTGCAGGGCCGCCTGGTAGTCGGCCAAAGCATCGTTGTATCGCCTGGCAGCGAAATGCTCATGGCCGCGAGTGAGATTGGCATTCACCCAGGAATCGCCGAGCGAGAACCTCCCCCCGCCTTCCCAGGCTCGGAAGAATCGCGACTTGAGCAGTTGTATGGCCATGTCCGCTTTGCCGGCGAAGATCGCAAGATTGATCTCGCGGGAGATCACATCGTCGCGATTGATGACTTGTTGGTGCGTTTCCATCAGGGCGAGGCGTTTTTCGGGAGCAACACCGTTCTCTTCGTAGAGCTTGTCGAGCTCATTGAAGACCATCGCGTTGCCACCGAAGGAAGCGGCTTTTTCGAGGGCGGCCAATGCCTTGTCGCGCTGATTCCCCTGGCGGGTGTAGATGAGGGCGAGGTTACGATAGACGACGGGGAAATCGGCACCGAGGGACGCTGATTTCTCCCAGAGGGCGACGGCACGGTCGGGTTGCCAGTCGTAGAGGAGGTTGCCGAGGTAATAAGGAGCACGGGAGTCGCTGGGATTGGCGGCCATAGCCGCTTCCAGAACGGAGATCATCTCCATTTGGAAGGGAAAAACGTAATCCGTGGGCGCCTTGGCGGCCATCCGGAAATACTCGGCAGCGTGGCCAGGCTGGTCGAGTTTCTGGGCGAAATAACCGAGGTAATAGAAAACGAGAGGTGAGACCTCGGACTTGTTGGCAGCGCCGTCGACGACCTGGGTAAGCAGCGTCGAGCCGTCCTGCCAAAGGCCCGCATTGAGATAGTCGGTGGCGGCCTCGAGGACGGTGGCCGGGTGGGCGTTGCAGGAAGCCTGGAGTTGCCTAGCGCTGTCCGGCGTCTTGCCGGCCATCCACTGTTCGGCCATCGCGTGAACATCCAGAGGGTCGATTCTGAGGATGGTCGCGACGGTGGCCAGTGCCGCGTCGGTCTGTCCCACATGCCGCAGCATCGCGGCCTTAAGCGCCAGGGCACGGGTGTCTTCGCTGTTGGCGTTCAAGGCGATGTTGGAGTAAGTGAGGCTGGCCTGGAAATCACCGCGAAGAGCTGCGATTTGAGCCATTTCGAAGTAGCCTGCGTTGCGCCAGGCGCCGGACCACGTGGACTTGGCGAACTGGTCAAAGGCATCGTCCGTCTTGCCCTGCGCTTTCAACGCCAGACCCAGGTAGTAGAAGGATTCGCCGTCCTTGGGCGAGGTGTAGCGATCGCTGGCGCGTTCGAGGGCTTTGCGGAGGTACTGCTCGGCCTCGGCAAAGCGACCGGCCTTGATCGCGTCGATACCCATGGCGGTATTGACGCGTACATCGCCGGGGTCGCGCTGGAGGGCTTCCTGCCAGTACGGATCGGGTTTGGCATTGGGCGCTTGAAACTCCTCGATGCGAAGGCCAGCAAGATAAAGCTCTTCGTTTGTTTTCATCTCTGCGGCCGGCGGGAAGCTGGTGACGGGAGCGGGCCTGTCTTCGGGTTGCAGTCTGACGGGAGAGTAGGTGATGAGTTCTCTGTCGTCGGCCCGGAGAGAAACGCACAGGTCGTGCTCGTCCGCACCGGCGGGGAGGGCAACTTCCCTGACATAGGCTTTGCCGGGATTGATTGCAATCGTTTCCTGAAGAAGGACCCGGTCTTTGAGTTTGAGTGAGACGTCGGCGGATGGGTGATCGGAAGTGGTGTAGAGACCAACGAGAATCTTGCCGTCTTTGACCTCGAGATTGACTGCAGCATCAATATTGGCGTTCTTGGCGCCCCCGATGTCCCGGAATGGGTACCAGAATTGGGTCCAACTGCGCATCTCATGGGGCGTCATCCAACTATAATCCGGCTGATTGTCCGAATAGGCGCCGACCATCAGCTCGATGTAAGGGCCGTCGGAGTTGGTCAGAAGGGTGTCTTGCGCGTGGCCCGCGGGCCCATTGCCCCACGTGAAGAATTTCTTGCCGGGGACGATCCGATGGTCCGCGATGCTCATTGTGCCGGCGTTCTTTCCGTGGTCGTAGCCGCCGGAGAAATCATCGCGGTAGTTCCAGGCGAAGACGGAACGACTGCCGGGGATGTTCTTATACCAGCTCAAGTCAACGCCGTTGCTGATGGGCCAGGTGGTGAAATCTCGCTTGCCATGGCCTGTTCCCCACTGGGTGCTGGGGGGAAAGATCACCTGGTAGTTCTCATTCACGTGAACGGCCACATTGGAGAAGCACAACATCGAAGTGGGCACCGGCGTACGATTGACCACGCGAAAGGAAGCTTCCAGGTAGGACCTGTCGGGATGCAGCGTAATCCCGACGGCCCAGCGCATGCGGTCTCGAAGCTCGAGCTCGCCGACCCAGATGGTTTTAGAGCCATCGGCCGATCCTTCCATCGTGTACTGAAGGGGGAGAAAGGAGGTGGCACGATGGTGATGAGGGACATCCCACTCGACGCCGCCGGAGATCCACGCGCCCAGGAGGCTGATCAGGGCGGGCTTGATGACATGCTGGCGATAGAAGAAGTTGTATCCATTGGTCTTGTCGATCGCCTCAAAGATCTTTCCGCCGCTCTCAGGCAGAATGCCCACCTTGAGGTATTCGTTTTCGAGATAGACCATCTTGTAGGACTTGTCGACTCTCTCGGTGGTGAGATTGTCGTAGGCGGGGTAAGGGTAGATGCGATGCTGTGCCCCTTGAGAGGCGCCACCGAAGTAGAACTGTGGGTTAGGGTCTGGCGGGCCGATGAGATAGGTGGGAATGGTTACTTGTTCTTCCCAGGCACGGACCCCGGATCGACCATTCGTCGCCGGGGGTTGCTCCTTGGGGTTCGGTACCGCCTGCCCCAACAGGCAGCCAGCCAGGACAAGGGTCAGCAGTACTACGGTGGAGGACCGAGAGGAAAGACGTTTCATAGATTTCTCCTTGGCAAAAGCACATTGAATAATACTGCATCCCAAATGAGCTGTGAACACAATTCTCCTCAAAACCCCATGAAGCATGTTCTGTTGACCGAATCGGCTTGATGGTGGTATCATCTGCCGTGACGCCGTGAGAGACCACAGTTCTTCGTAACGTCCAGAAAGGAGCTGCTTGTGAAAAGACATTTTCTGATTGGGTTGCTGGCGCTCATATCCGTTCCGGCATGGGCAAGCGACTGGAAGCTGGTTTGGGCCGACGAGTTCAATGAGCCGGGCCTGCCAAACCCTGCGAAGTGGGACTACGAAACAGGGTTCATTCGCAACAATGAACAACAATACTATACTCGGCAGCGCAAGGAGAATGCGCGCGTCGAGGACGGCATGCTGATCATTGAGGCAAGGAAGGAACAATGGAAGAACCCGGCCTATGATCCCAACGCCGGGGCCACACGCAGAGGCGGACGAAGCCGTGAGTTTGCGGGCTACACGTCCGCCAGCCTGACCACGCGCGGCAAGGCGGGTTGGACCTACGGCCGGGTCGAGGTCCGGGCCAAGCTGCCCTCGGGGCGAGGTACGTGGCCGGCGATCTGGATGTTGGGCGCAAACTCCCGACAGGTCGGATGGCCCGCCTGCGGAGAAATCGACATCATGGAGTTCGTCGGTTTCGAGCCGGGAATCGTCCACGCCAACATTCACACGAAGAAGTATAACCACACAATCGGCACAGGCAAAGGAGACAAGATCACCGTCGCCGATGTCTCGGAGGTGTTTCACGTCTATGCCATCGAGTGGGACACCGACCGCATCGATTTCTTCGTGGATGACCAGAAGTACTTCACCTTCTGCAACGAAGGGACCGGCGCAGATGTGTGGCCCTACGACAAGGACCAGTATCTCATCCTCAATCTCGCCATCGGTGGAAGCTGGGGCGGACAGAAGGGGATCGATGACAGCATCTTCCCGCAGCGATACTGCATTGACTATGTTCGAGTCTATGCCCAGGACAAGAAAGCGGCTTTCGATGGCCTCCAGCCGAATGGACCGAGCGCTTCCTCGTCAGCCGCCTTCGATCAGGCCGAGATCTCGAAGGTAGCAGCCATGCTGCCGCAGAAGCCCACCAGCTTCGGCCGGCCCATCTCCGACCGCGCCGCCTGGGAAGCACTGGCCGCCACAAGGGAGGGCCAAGGCGTCATCGCCGCCGGGGAGGCCCTGCTCAAGACCCCTATGCCTGAAATGACAGATGAAATCTACTTGATCTACTCGCGGACGGGCAGCCGCTCGGAGGCCGACCGGCTCGATGGCCAGCGGCGCGGTCGCATCGGCACGTTGACCGAGGCGGAACTGCTGGAGAATAAGGGGCGGTTCATTCCGGAATTGGAGAAGACGATTCGTTCCCTGTGCGACGAAAAGACCTGGGTCGGCGTCGCTCACGACGGAAACCTGGCGAACTTCAACAAAAAGCAGACCATGATCGACCTGTATTCCTCGGCCCTGGCCTGGAACATGGCGACCGCGGATAACCTCCTGGGCGACAAGTTGAGCCCCGAGACACGAGGACTGATCCGCAAGGAGATTCAGTGGCGCATCTTCGAGCCCTTCCACCGCATGGTCGAGGGCAAGCAGTCTCGCTACTGGCTCACGGCCGAGCACAACTGGAACTCGGTCTGCCTGGCCGGTGTGACGGGTACGGCCCTGGCCCTGCTCGACTCGCGTGAGGAACGAGCCTTCTACATCCTGGCCGCCGAGAAGTATTCAATGAACTTCCTCAAGGGATTCACGCCAGACGGCTATTGCGGCGAGGGCACGGGCTACTGGAACTACGGCTTCGGCCACTACATCTTTCTGGCCGAGGAGATCCGCCTGGCCACCGGCGGCCGGATTGACCTGCTGTCGCGAAAGGAAGCACTGGCGTCTGCTTCATTTGGGGCGAGGTTCGAGGTCATTGAAGGCATCTACCCGGCCTTTGCCGACTGCTCCCCGGGCGACCGCCCCTCGGGCCGCATCATGAGTTTCCTGAACGAGCGCCTCGGTTTCGGCCTGCCGCCGGCCAGGAGCGAGCGCGTCCGACTCGGAGGGGAAGGTCTCGCCACAGGATTGATGTACCTTTTCCCGGTCCCGGCGACTCAAAAGGCCCCCGCGGCGGCTACGCCGGTAGAGGTCGGCGGGCCGCAATCCTGGTTCGACCAGGCCGGCATCCTGATCTGCCGTCCACTCAAGGGCTCCTCCTGCAAGCTGGCCACGGCCATCATCGGCAACGACAACGGCGTCAATCATAACCACAACGACGTCGGCTCCTACATCGTGGTCCTGAACGGCCAGGTTCTGATCGTGGACCCCGGTGGCGAGACGTACACGGCCCGGACGTTCGGGCCACACCGCTATGACAGCAACGTGCTCAACTCGTTCGGGCACTCCGTGCCGCTGGTGGCCGGTAAGATGCAGGACGCCGGGGCGAAAGCCAAGGCCGTCACACTCAAAACAGACTTCACCGATGCGCGGGACACACTCGCGTTCGACATTCGTTCGGCGTACTCGGTCGAGAGTCTGCAGAAGCTGACGCGAACCTACATCTTTTCGCGAGAAGGCGCTGGTTCCATGACTGTGACTGACGAAGTCGCCTTCTCAAAGCCTGAGAACTTCGAGACGGCGCTGATCACGCTCGGCCGGTGGAAGCAAACCGGGCCCAACACGCTGCGAATCGAAGACGGGCCGGAGGCGATCAATGTCCAGGTCGATACCGGCGGCGTCTATTTCAAGCTCGTCCCCACGGAGATCGATGAGCACGTTCACACAAGGAAACAGCCGGTCCGGCTCGCCATCCACCTCGAGCGGGCGATTGAGCAAGCGACCATCACGGTGATGATCACGCCGGCAGAATAGGGGTCGGTCACAGCTCCGTCGCTTGTCCCGGGTGGCTCTCGTTCACACCTCAGCGCTACCATCGGATCGATTGTGCCTGTCATAGTATTCCGCCATGTGAAAGAACGTCAACTTCGAGTCATGACACAATCCAATCGAACTTTACGAAGCCTGGAACAAACCGGAAAAGGCCGCCCAATGGCGGACCAAACTGCCGCAAACAGAAGCCGTAAGAGAGTGACACGGCACCACTAAAACTGCCCCCTCTTCGTGAGCTACAAAACGCCAGAATTCCTTGACAATTCGTGGTCGAGTAGACGTAATACAGCTCTCTCATTTAGGCATGCTTTGTGTTCCCAGTTTCTCCTCTCTTTCGATTGAGGAGTGTCACAATATTCTGCCATGTGAGAGAACATCAACGCCCCTCACGGGACCGTGTGTGCAGATTTCCCGTAAAGACATCTTCTTTGAACCCAGGTTGAATGTCACACATCGGGAACTCGTTGCGCAACTGAATGCGTCGAGGTCGCCAATCCCATTGACGATATCCGTCAGAAGAGCGATTCCGCGCCCCGGTCTTTTGCTTATCCGGCTGTCGGTCACGACTTCGGGCTATGGCCAACGTCACAGCATAGCAGGCAGTGACGCAAAGTAATACTTTCGTTCTAATTCGAACTGGTTCTGATTTTTCCCCGACTACGGATATCTATATGTTGTATCCAGACTCAGTTTTATGTTATTACGCCCCTTAAACTTTATCCGGGACAACATAAGGAGTGCGGTAAGCCCGTGTCAGCATTGTATCGGCTTCAGGATCATTGGCAAACTTTTCGTAATCTCCCATAAACTTCAACATACGGCCAAGACGATATGAGATATTGGCAAGGTGCGGAAGTGTCGTCGAATAAAAGCCTTCCCTGATATCGCAGTGAAGGTCTTCGTTCTTACCGGAGCGCACTGCCTCAATAAAATTGGCCCAATGATTACCCTCTCTGCCTTTTGTGCTTTCTTTCGAGCCGGCAAAAGGTTTTCTTTCCCGTCCGCGGAACGCTTTCCATGTTGAGCCGCTGATTTCGAGCCACCCTTCGGTGCCGTAGTAAAGATTTCCGACTTCCTGACCTTCGCTTCCTTCGTGATTGGTGTATCGGCCCCTGCATTCAAACTCAAGCATTTTACCGTCACTGTATTTAAATGCGGCGGTCAGCGTATTCGGAGTTTCCTGCGTAGTCTTATCACGGCCGTATGTTTCTACTCCGCCATACACCATGGTCCCGGGGGTCCGTGGACCTTCCTCCTGATGTAATCCGTAAATGCCACCGGCGGAATACACTGAAACCGGGTGTTCGTTCTTATTCATTCCCCAACGGGCAAGATCGAGCTGGTGTGGTCCCGTGTTTCCAGTATCCCCATTTCCGGTATCCCAATACCAGTGCCAGCAATAATGACTCCGTTTTTCGTTATAAGGGCGATAAGGAGCGGGTCCTAACCATCGGTCATAATGAAATGTGGCAGGTGGCAGACTATCGTTGGCAATGCCGTATGAATCGCGAGCTTTGAAGCAAAGGGCACGGGCCATGAAAACTTCACCGATACCGCCATCGTGCAGAAATTTGATTGCTTCTATCACATTGTTAGACGAACGGTTATTCAAGCCTACCTGAACTCTTAAATTATATTTGCGGGCCGCCTCAACCATTTTCCGTCCTTCCCAAATATTATGGGAAGCCGGTTTTTCAACATAAACGTGTTTACCTGCCTGACAAGCCCAGACAGTTGCCAGTGCGTGCCAATGATTCGGTGTAACGATTGACACGGCATGGATATCCTTGTCATCTAATACTTTATGTATATCCCATTCTGTCAATGGCTTCACCCCAGTCTTTTGAGTTACGATTTTCGAGGCTGGTTCAAAAAGTAGTTCATCTGTGTCACAGAGAGTCTTCACAACTACATTATGGCTATCTTTCAGTTCACAATAGCTATTGATGTGCACAGTACCCTGGTTACGGATACCAATAACTGCCAAATTGATGCGTTCATTGGCACCAATGATTGAAGCATATGATTTAGCACTGAACCCAATGCCCCCAATGGCTATTCCGGCAGTCCCAATTACGCTTTTCTTAATAAATTCTCTTCTTTCCATAAATTCTCTTATTTTTTTCATTTTATTAGCCTCTCGGAATTAACTGTTAGAAAATTTGATTTCCACCGACAGGAGTAATTATACCGCCTGAGTGGATATTGATTCAAATAGGAAATGAGCTGTCCTACGCAAGAATCAATATGAACGCAAAAGCGTTTGAGTTACGAGTATCAACATATAGGGGGCGTTGTTGCTGTTCTCGTCGTGTCTGTCATCGGGACAATTGTGTCTGTAAGCCAGAAAAGGCCGAAGAGTGGCGGACGAAACTGCCGCAAACAGAAGCTGTGGAAGAGTGACAAAACACACGCAAAGTCACTATCTTAATGGGCTGAAAAACACCGCCAAGGCACGGTGACATTATGTATCCAAAATGTCTCCACAGACCTTGATTATTCCCGTATCGAGTCCGAATACATGTTGGATTTTAGGCCAAGGATGCAATTTCCAAAGAGATATTTTATCATTATCGTCTTCAATGAACGTATGAAGAGCCAGGCATCCTTAGAATAAAATTCGGTAGGTAATATTAACCGTACTGTGAAAGGGGAACGACAACAAACGACTTCGAGAGGAATTCACAAAACTTCAGGTTCAAGTCAACGAAGAAAAGACGCGACAAGTTGATGTGAGACGCGATGAAAGTGTTGGCTTTCTCGGTTTACCGATTTGCGGATACAAGACTGCGCGATGACCGGGAGAGCAGCCGGCTTCGAGCAGCAGATCAATGACAATAAGGTCTTCACAAACCCTTATGTGGCCTGCCGGTCCGGCGACGGCAAACGCTGGATTATCACCGCCTGGGAGAGCTGTCAGCGCCCCTGGGGCAACAAGGACTGCCCATGCTTCCATTCGGACCCGAAGTTCCCCGACCTTAAACTGGGCCAGACGGCGCGTCTTCGCGGCTGTTTCTCATTTTACCAAGGCCGAGACGTCGAAGCCCAGTTTCAGCGCGTTGAGGCCACGGGCTTGCGAAGAAACTAAGCGGGGCGCAGCCCCCCATCATTTCAAACTGCTCCCGCGCCCGGCGCAGGACGAATAAATACGCCGCGTTTAGCCTCGCATACCAGAATGACCAGAAGGCTGACAAGCAGGCCCGGCAACACCAGCGCCAGCGTCAAAATCACCAGTAGCAGAGCGTAACCTATAGCGCGTTTTGCCGACATCGGCTGTTTGCTCTGGGGTCGCGGCCATATCTTCACGAGTACCGCCATCACCAACAGCCCTGCGACGATGGCAATCGTTTCGTAGAGGTTACAGGTTGTGCTGACGGACACGGCCCAGAGACTCAGCTCCGCCTCACCCGACGGCCGGGCGAAATCGAGCCGGACCTCGCCCTCCGGTAATGTCACCGGCAGCGAATAGACGGCCCTGGCCGTATAGAACGGTACATTCGCAACGCTTGCTCCGAAGTCGTAGAGCTGGTCCGTACCCGGCGCCAGTCGCCCCCCTTCTTCTACCTGCGCTGCGGCTTGCGGCCCTGCCACGGGCGGTTGTCCCTGGGGCCGCTGGGCTTGAGAGCCTCCGCGCACCACGCCAAATCTTTCTCGCCCCCGTTCGGGGGCGTATTGATCCGCGGCGACAGCCTGACCCGCCTGCGGCTGGGCTAGCCCGCCTACCGTCTGGCGGGCTTGCTGCTGAGGCTCAGAGACAGGCGCCTGCACATTCCCTGTAGCGGCCTGGAAATGTCTGCTCAGCCGGCTGTCCTTGAGCCCCTCCAATTGCCCTCTAATCTGGACCTGCTTGCGGTCGATCTGCGCGGCGGTGTCACGTGCCAGTTGATCCAATGTCTTGCCCATTTGCACCTCTTCGTCCACAAGTTTGCCGATGAGATCTTCGGCCTTCGTGCCGGCGGCACGACTCGCGTCTTCCTTCAAGACCGCTTCGGCCGCGGTCGGCGCCTGTTGCTCAAACAGCTTCAACTGCTGCTGCGACAATTCAAGCTCTTGCTCCAGCCGGGCGATCTGCTGCTCTTCGTTCTTGTTCAGAAACGCGGGCTTTTCCAGCAGAGCTTCATTGCGGACAATCTCCGCGACGCCGGCATTTGAAGTATTGACATTAAGGAAGACGTTCAAGTCATGGCGAGCCTGCTCTTGCTGTCTCTGGACAAAAGCAGTGTTGCTGCCCACAAGCCCGGCTTGTTGTTGACTCTGCCCGCCGAGCTTGGTCTTGAGGCGTTGGTAGTCTCCTTCGCCGACCTGGTTGCGATACGCTTCGAGATAGGACTGTGCTTGTCCGATCTCGTCAGCGAGATTTTTGTTGAATACATCCCAGTTGCTCTTGGCCGCTTGCTCCGTGCGAAACGATGAGCCGGCGACGTCGCGGTACGTTCTTTCAAGTCTTTTCAACTGCTCGATTTTCGCCTCGATGCCGAGACTCAGCACCTCCACCGTGCCCGCCACGGGCGACATGTTGCCGCCGGGCCACATGTAGCGATAGCCGCCCGGCAAGCGCAGCGACCACGTCGTCTGCGTGACGGGAATTCCGACAATGGATATGCTCGGCGGCTTGAGCCTGGTTACCCCGTTCAGTGGAGTCACCAGCGGCCTGGCTCCGTCGTCCGCAAGGTAGAAATAGACGTCGTAAGGCAGGCCGCCCGGAGACGTCTTGACCAGCGGTATCAAAACGTCCGCCCCCGCTGAATCTTCTGCCATGACCGGCTTGACCGGCTGACCGGCCACGTTCGCGCTCCACAGACGCAAACCTTGCGGTATTTTGACTCGCAGGAATTGCTCGCTACGGTTCTGCAGCGCCGCTTTTGCCTCGTAGCGGCATCGGCCGCTGCGGTCAACGACGGTGGTCAGCTCCAGCAAATCGACCACCGCCTGAATCCGGGTCGCCATCTTGGCCGGCTTGAATTCGAGATTCAACAGCCAGGTGTCCTCAAACGACTCGAAAACGTATTGAAGCGACTCTCGCATCTCTCGGGGTAACAGTCTCTGCTGTTCGCTTGCCGCGAGGTCCGATAAATTTGTGCGGTCCTTCACGTTTGTTTCGTGCCGCGACATGTTCTGCACGGCGACGATAGCGCGATAGCCCGCCGGGGCCTCGGTCGCAAGAGGTGCGATTTGAAGCGCGCTGGTGGATGGATCAATCGGCAAGACGAAGTTCACCGCGACGTCCACGACGCCGGTGACCTCATTGATGAGAGTGACGGTCCACGTTGTTTGACCGTCGCCGGCGTCCGACTGCGTGACGCCTCGCCTCGCCTGAGACTCGACGCTGACCAGCCGCGCGTACTCGCTCGGCAGCCGGAAACTGAGATGGTCCACAGGCGAGCCGGCAATGTTGTACCGGATGCGGTAGGTATAGACCGCGGCGGTCGCCCTGACGACTAGGCCGGCAAATACTTCCGCTCGTATTGTTGTAGGCATCTGACGAACAGTAAGAGCCAGCGAGGGATCGGCGGCCTCGTACGTGTAGGCGAATTGCACCGACTGGATCGTCTTTTCGTCAAGCCAGTCCTTCAACGTCGCAGGCAAGATGGGTCGCAGGTTCCCGCTGGCGGCCGTCTGAGCCTCCAGCGACGCGGCCACCTGCACGGCGAGCCGGCCCTTCTGCCCGGCCTGCGGCTGACCCTCAGGATCGAGGTACAGAACGGCGGGCACCTCAAAAGGATCGAGATCGACATTCCTGCGGACCAGTGCCAGGGCGACCTGAGTGTCATCTTGCCCGCGGTGGAACATGATATGAAGGAAGCTGCCATCGGGGTTCCCTTCTGCACCCGAACGTTCGTAGAAGTTTGCTACCGCCGGCCCGACCGCACTGAGCAGCTCGTAGCCCTCGGGCAGCAGAAAGCTGGCTCCGAACAGCTTGCCTTGTTCAGCTTTGAGATTGGCCTGGACGAGCAGCTCTACGCGGTCCGTGTTGATTCGCACGAGCTGATCGAGATGGACCTTCGGACTGGCGGCTGGCCGGGAGAGCTGCACGAATAGCGCGAATGGCCTGTAAGGCCAGTAATACCGGGCTACGACTCTGGCCCTGTCCGAGGTCAATTCTGCATCGGGGAGCTCTTTGTCCGCTTGGACATCTGCTCTGCGTCCGCCGGTCACCTGCGCCACTTTCACGCCTATGCCCCCCGCTGAATGTAGCGTGACTGTTCCGCTCTCGCGACTGACGGCGCCTGCCCTGATCAGAGACAGCTCGGTGGGCTCCTCGGGCCTAAGCCCGCCCTCCGCGTGGCGGGCAAGCCACCGGGCGGTCATCTCATACTGCTTCTGAGCGGCCCGGTGCAAACGGACCTCAATCAGTCTGAATACTCTCTCCTCGACGGTCTGCTCACCCATATCCTGGAAATCCCGAATATTCGTCCCTTCCAGCTCTGTCAACATCGTACCTGGCGGCACGAGCAGAGCGAATCGGTCGTACTGGCCGCTGGAAAAATTGTAGGTGATCCTGCTGACTCCTACGATTGCCCAGTGGAACACATAGACATCGTGCTGCGCGTTCGCCGAGAGCGTACGGTCCGCCGCTCCGCCGCCCAGTTTGGGCAGCCAGCGCAGGGCCAATTTACGTGTCATGCCCAGACCGAACGTGTACTCGACCGAGCCGTTTACGATGCGCTTTGCCGGCGCTGCTTCGATTTCATCAACCTCAAGCTCCAGATCATTCTCAGGCAAGACAACCGTCATCAGGGCGCCGGGCAGCGGCGGCAGGGAGAAACTCGCGCTGCCTCTTCGGCCCATGTACTCGGGGTTGGTCACTGCCGCAAGCTCCAGCCGTCCGGAGGTCCCGCCGGGAACCATCAGGACCATTCCACTCGGCCCTGCCAGCAATTGTGCCGGCTTTCCCTCAAGGGTAGCTTGTGTCACGGCCAGACCTGAAAAAGGGAGGCCAAGCACGACCCAGTCTTTGCCGTGCGTGTTGATACCGGCGGTCAGTACCAGATTGAGCTTCTCCGGATCCATAGTCACCTTGTACTGAACGTCCGACAGGGAAATCGCAGTCCCCGGCTGCGGCTGGTCAATGGGGTCCTCCGGATGGGCCTGGTTCCACAATTCGACAAAACGCACGTATGGGACAAGAATCTTGTCCGACTGGTCCGCTGCCGCGGCCGGACCTTCGTACGGGATAACGACCGGGGGCAAGGTAGTTTTCACTTCATTGTTCAAAACGCTGTTTTGCCGCTCTGCCTGGGTGGTCTGATCGGCTCCGGCGGCTGGCGCCACACAGCCGAGGAACAACCCCAGCGATATGACAATCGTTACTGAGGCTAAACTCACAGTCCCGGATAAGAACAATCTGCTCCATGCCGACCGAACGAGCCAAACCAGCGCATAAAGCAATACCAAGGGTATATCCGCCGTGAAGGCGCCGTTGGCAAAATCCGTTGTGGCCGGCAGCCAGACCGCTATCAAAGACGTAGCCGACAAGACGGTAATAACGAAAATCGCCTTGACTTTCAGTCTCTGTCGAGCCAGAACCGCTCCGACGGCGGCTGTCAGCATGAATCCCAAAGCCCACCAGCTCGTCAGCCGGGATTGACTCGTCAAGCCAATGACAAGCTCAGCCGTGCCTAATCCGGTGAATCTGACCTGCGGCCCGGCGCCGGCAGTGGGGACCAATTCTACCGGCAGCGTAAAACGCCCTTCTTGAGCCGTTCTAACACCCTGCACCTTCTGTGTGACCGGCTTGTCCGCAACGCGGACGGTGGATTCACTTTCTGCCGGCTTTGCAGGTGTTGGCGTGGTGGGTGCAGGCATTCTGGCCGCCGGTGGAGGCGTAGCGCCCCCTCCGCCTCCATAGCCACCCATTCCTCCGGCGTAGCCTCCTTTTCCGCTTGGCGCTTGTGCCCGTCGCATTGACTCCGGTGCGTCCAAATAGAGTACCTCGTGGGAATAAGATTTTCTGGCTCCGCCTGCACGATAGCTCAGCGCCGGGCTGACAAGTACGCTCTTGAGCAGGAAGCCGAAGAACTGTATATAGGCCGGCGCGGGTTTGATTATGCCGGATGTCTGCATCTTCGTTTCCTGGGTGGTGACGGAATAATCCGGCGGCGGGATAACGGTCCAGGTCATCTGGTTGATCTCCACTCCGGGAAGCTCCACGCTGCCCAGCCTCAACCGCTCAAGATTCGACCCGCCCGGCTGATACGCATAGACAATCTTCACTTCAACCGGTTTTCCTAATGGTCCCAAGGCGACCTGGTAGTCGCCGCCCGCCCCTTTCTGCGGTTTGGCCTGGTTGTCGCCGACGCGCAGCGACCAGAGCTCCGCGCCCTGCGGCAGGCGAATCGTCAGGAACTGCTTGCCGGCGTTGGCAATATTGAATTTAGCTTCGGTTCGCTGCCCGCCCTGAACGTCAAGGTACGTCGTCAGCTCCGCCGAAGTCGCCAAAGCCGAGGGAATGCCGTAGCTCTCATGGACGGCCGTTTTCAGCGTGACCGCGGCTTGCACTCCGGTTTGTGTGGTTGCCGCATCCAGCCGAAACGCCGCCAATACCCGGCCGGCTTCAACGGGAAGCGGCGGAAGGTCCACGGCGTCAATCTCCTTGGCGGCTCTTGCATCAATCGTAAGCGCCAGCTCCTCGCTGGCCGCAATCGCCAAATGTTCGCTTATCTGCCCTTCACACGTCGGCCGCACGAGCGGAATCTCGAAACTGTCCGAAATCCTCGGACGCTCGTAGTGAACGTCAATGACTGCTTCACCGATGGCGTTGTGATCGAGATTCAACTGCCACAGGTCGTACCGTTGCGCCAGCCCGCCGGACGTAAGGCGGGCCAGCTCATCGGATAACGGCGAGCTATTTGGATCCGCCGTCACAATATTCCTGGAGCTGATGGGCACCGGCGCGGACGTGATTTTGATCTCCTGCCCGAGCGACTTGTCGGCGAGCAGATACAACCGCCTGGCCGAGGCGCGAGAGATCGTGTATGTGACTCGCCAGTCGCCCGTGAACTCACGGGGCCCGACGGTGACAAGGCCGACCGCCTCGGCGCTCGTTCGAGGCCGGCGCCGGAAAACCTGCAGTTGAATTTGACCGGCCACCGGCACATTGTGGCTGTAGGCGTATTGAACCGTTCTCTCGATGCCCAGCGACGCCATTCGCCCAACGGGCACGGCTTGGAGCGCCTCCGGCATGTCCCGGGGCAGCGCGTCGAGGTCGTCTAGCGCCGAAATCAAGACATCTCCTGACACGGTCTGGGCCGAGGGACTTATCAGCGGCACTGAAATGGTCCGGTCGGCCGCGTCGCTGGGCCACTGCCAGTCGGAGGGCACATGCTGCAATTCGATGGCTACGTTCGCCACCTTCTCGGGCCGGATGGGTCTGGACAACTCGATTGTCAGCAGCCGCCAGCCAGCTTGCTCTTCAAGCCGATATTCGAAGCCTGCCTGTTGTCCGTCAACCTGCACCATCTTGATCTGCCACTGTGGGGCCGGGCCGCCAAGCACAAAGGACATGTCGAAGAGCTCGCGTCCGACGGCCGTGACCTCGAAATCGCCCGTCAGTGTCACCTTCTCCGGCGAAACAGACACACTTTGCCGCTCTTTGACGGTGCGTCGCAGCTCGACGGTGGCCAGATCGAGGTCCACCGACCAGTTGTCGCCCCAGTGAAAATACAAACGTCCGGCCGGGCCGCTGACCATACCGGGTACGGAAGCGACCGCCGAGATGTCTTCCCGGCGTGCATCGCTCAACTTCTCTCCGCGCACGCTGAGCCCCTCATCGGTGTTCACCATCACGTACCCCCGCTGATAGGACGCCCCGACGAGAATCACACGAGGTCCGCGCCACGCATCGTCGGTGCGGCCGGCCAATGCCTTGATATGAAGCGCCGTCGTGCTGGTCTTCTCCGAGCGCAGACGCACGCTGAGCGTTTGCGGTCCATTTGGCTCATTCGGTGTTTTGACGGACCACCGGACAAGATTCGGGCACGTGACCTCCGTGATGGTCCATTGCGAGGGCACAAGGAACTGCATCTCCCGAACGCCGCGGCGTAAGACCTGCACCGTATAAAAGCAGCTCAAGACTTGATGTGAGCCGGTCAACTGCACCGTTGCGGCCGACTCCCCCAACAGGATCGCACGGTCTTCTTCCTGACGGCCGTTGCCCAGCAAGATCACCGTCATCTTACTTTGTCCGCCCAAGGTCAGCTTGGCACTCGTGCGGTCGCCTTGGCTGTCATAAGAGGACTTCGACAACGGGACGGTCGCATGAATTTCGAGGTCCCCCGGCGCGCTGAGCTTCATATCGCCGGCCACGGCTGCGGGCAGGGATATGCCGAATTGCACGCCGCCGCTGGAAAGCTCTTGCAGCTTCGTCGTGCCTGCAACCTCGAGACGGTGGCTGCCTTTGGCCGTGACGATCAGTATCAGCCTGCCTTGCTCGTCGTATCCTAAAGGCGCCGGACTGCCGTCCAGGAGCGCCTGCGTCAAACCGACTTGAGCGAAACCGAGCGGCACGGCCACCGGACCCTTCCCTAAGGACACGACGTCCAACGTGCCGGTCAGCGCCAGCTTGTCCCCGTCAACGTTCGCGGTATAATGCCCCTGCAGCACCTGCCCCAGCTCAACGGTGGCGGCCGCTCGCGCATTAGCTTGTGCGGCGGCCAGCAGCGCCTCAAACTCTGCACGGTTCATAAGCACCGCCTTATCCGCCGCATCAACTAAGTGAGCTAAATCTTCGTAAGGAACATAGATGTCCGGCCTCAGCTCTTCAACTCGGGCCGATGAAGCCAAACAACAGACGCAGACTATCGCGATTAGGGCTGAAAATGACCATTTTCGATTTGCGATCCCTCGGCTTCGCTCGGGACAAGCTTTCCATTTTCGATTGACAAATCGGCAATCAGCAATCAGCAATCGCAAATCACGTGCCGCTTGTCTGCTTTGCATGCTGTAGCGCATGACATTACTCCTTGTCTTGCTTTGATTGTTTGCTTTGCTTTTTGTCGGGTACATCGGGTTGTTGAGGGGCCCCCCTCTTCTGTTGCTGCTTTTGGGCCTCGGCTTCCTGCTTCTTCTGCGAAACCTGCTGCCGCCTGGCGGTCCAGCTCTGACGCAATTGCGGGAACCTCGACCAGGCCCACTGTGCGAGCCAAAGCAGCAGGACCAGCGCGGCTGCGAATACACCAACATCGAGGACTCGATCTACTAACATCGGCGCACACAGGTGGACAACGCCGCCGGCCAATGCCGCGGTTAAAATAATGAGGACTCGATGGAACCCACTGACCTTGAGCATCAGCACGCCGGCCGCAATTATCAGGGCCCAGACAACGACGCTGACAACTACCTTGCCGGCTACGACTACCGAGAGCTTACCCGGCGCCCCCTGACGCAGGAAATCGAAAGCCCGACCTTGACCGGGCAGCTTGAATCTGATTTCACCGGGCTGGCCTGCCAGAGGCATAGCGGGCTGGTTCGCTCTTAGCCTCTGCAGGACATACTGGCTGGAAGCCGAGCCGACCTGCGAGAATATCTTGTCGTGCCACAGCAGATAATAGTCCGCCGGTATCCATAACCGCCAGAGCGTCTGCTGCACGGGAATCCCTTCAGGCAGGGCCGGCGCCGCAAGACCGGATGCCGAAGCGTCTTTGAGACTGTACGAAATCTCCACGGTGAATCTGGAGACCTGTCCCGCCGACGGAGGCAGACGCACGACAAGCTCATCGGCCGAAGTGCCCCGCTCTACGGGCGTCTCACTGCCGTTCAGCAGCACCGCCGTCAGCTCTGCTTTGGCAGGCAGCGTGATAGGTAGCCTGTCGCCCTGGCTGGTCGCCATCAGGTAGGTCGCGTATGTGTTCAACATGCCGTCACGGGCCAGCACTTGCTCGATGATTGCCCCGCTGGCTATCGTTGTGAATACGGTGGCCTCCTTTTGCGCAACCACAGGTAAAGACAGAGCAAACGGCGGGGCGTTGTACTTGAACGCAAGGGAGGCAATGGCCCGATGGCTCTGATAGGGCAGGTCGGCGGGGCTGCTGGCGTCGGCCGGCATCAGATTCTCGATGACCGGCTCGCCGATGGCGAGTGTATCCGCTTTGGCGATGGCGATGTGGCCGTTCTGATCCGACAGCTTGCCGGCCGCTAAGATCGGCTCGATCTTGACCGTAGTGCTCGCTCCCGCCGGGCCGGCCTGGAAGGGCTGACGCAACTGGACCACAAGGTCGTAGCCACCTGTCACGGCCGATTGCAGCACGATCTTGTAGTACACCCAGGCCACGCCTTCATCGTTGGCGTCGGCCACTTGGCTGCGCTGCTCGGGGGGCAACTCGCCTATGCGGGGTTTCTCCTTGATGTTCGCTCCGGTTATCTGGACCTGTGAATCCGCCAGTGCCGCCGGCATCTTCAAATAGAAGGTATCGAGCGGGGCGTAGCGAACGCGATATTGTATGACGGCTTCCTGTTCGATGGAGCCGGGCTGTATGTTCACAAGCCGATGAACCGTAGCCGATATTTGGGCGGGCTTGGGAGCGATCTTGAAAGTCGCCGCCGCACTCTTGTCACGGTCCACAGCGCGAAACTCGAAGGCCATCGCGGGTGACAAGCCCGGCATGGTTGTCCAGCTCTCGGCCTGCGCCAGCGCAATGGCCTGCAGTTGATCCACCTGTTCGACCTGGGCCTGGAGCTGATCGGCCAGCAGGAGCATGAGCTGGCCCTGACACAACTGCAAGTCTTTCGCATCGGGCAGCGGAAGGACAAAGGCTGCCGCTTCATCTGGTTGTGCCCGATCCGCGTGTGCGGCTAACGTCAGATCGAACTCGCCGATCATTTCTTGTCGCAGCAGGATGGCCAGCATGCGCGTCCGGCCCTCGCCCTGGACCTGATAATCGTCCACAAGCTCGGCGGGGCCGATCGTCCCAAGAACCCACGGCTCCGGAAAGGCCATCTTCAACTCGAAGAGGCCCGTGCGCTCAACTTTGTAATGAAGCTTTCCGCGCAACTGGAGCCGGTCGCTGTCAACGCCCATCATCCACCGCTGATCGACCGTGATTCGGGGCGAGGTCGTTTCGACCACCATTGTCGCGCCATAGTCGGACGTGATGAACCGGTAGGCCGTCACGCGGGGCTGATTTTGCAGATGGGCCGGCAGTTGCCCCGTATCGACTCGGGCGAGGTTCTTAAGCTCCTCAAGCTGAACGGAACGGCGGGGCGAATAGCTGATCCCGATCAGGCCGGTTTGTCTTAACCCACCCTTGGTGATAATGGGTTTCATCGCGATCCGGGCTTGTGCCTCCTGCAGGAAACGTTCCATCTTGACCGTCAGGGCGTATTTCTCTTGCGCCGGCGAGAAAAGTCTGACCTTGAGCGATTGCTTGCCGGCCGCCTGATCTGACAACTCGATGTCCCACTTGGCGATGTTTGCTCCGCTGACATCGGTGACACGAAATTCGCCCGGCAACTGAACGTTGAACGAAGCGACCCCTCCCCGGTGGATATTGTAGTTCAGCGTGACTTCGTTACTGATCAGGGCCTCGGCGATATGGATGTGCTGGAATTGCTCACAGGTGATCACCGGCTCGAGCTCGGCGGCGGCTTCGGTCTTGGGCTTCCAGCTCAGGCTGATGTCCCGGGCCGAGCCGAGAAACGCCTGGAGACGCGTGGCCTTGGCGCCCTCGACCTCGACCTGCGAGGTGGTCGCGGCCAGCATGGGTTGCACATCGACCTTCAGATTCTCTTCTCGAATCAGCAGTTCCAGCGTTGTTATCGCTGCCGAGGGGATGCGATATTTCAAGACGGCCAGACCCGGCTGCGTTTCGAGCTGGCGGACAAAATCCAGGGCCAGCACGTACCGTCCCTTGCCCGTGGTCACGAGAATGTACTGGCCGTCCACGACGCGCAGCAAGGGTACGATTTTCGCGTTCTCCGTCTCGACTATGGATGCCTGCGAGACGGCCACCTCGCCCAAACCCAGAGGCACCTGGACCCAGCCGTCGCTGAGAATATCGATGGTCAGCTCGAGCCGCAGAGCAGCAATTTCGTCTTTCACGTCCCCGTGAAAGCGTGCCGTGCTTATCAGGTACTCAAAGGGCGCCTCCGATGTGGCTTGCGGCTTACCTTGCGCCGTGCGCCAAAGCCTCTGGAATTCTGCGTACGGCAAAAAGACGCCCTGCCGCTCCTTCTCAAAAACGTCCGTAAGCTCTTTGTACGGCACATAGACTTTGGCCGGCGGTTTGGTTGGATTCTTGTCCGCACTTTCGGCAGCCCAGCCAAGAGGCGCAAGAGCCAAACTGACGCCGCACAAGACGGCGAAATTATTGGACCATCGATTATTCATGACATGTTCTCCTTGTAAAGCTCGACCACGCATTTCATCTCTTTACCTATAGACTATTATGTAAGAAGAATGGTTGACAGAAAAGTAAAATGAATATAAAAAAAGCAGGGTGTCGTGCAGGAGGGGCAGCGCGGTAAAGGGTCTTGTAGAGAGCTACAAATGAAATGTCGCATCAACGGAGATTCTAAATCCGAAATTTCAAATTCGAGATTCCCCGCCCTCGGCACGGCCATTCTTATCGTTTTGTTCTCTGCCGGCAATTTGTACCCCCGCCCCGCGACAGCCGGGAGGCGGTTTGCGAGAAGACTTGGAGCGGGAGCTCTGAGCCACCAAAGGTTGTTCCGTGTCGAGTGACACAAAAAGCTTGCTGCGGTCACCGCGTGTGGTATCATGGCACCATGGCCATGCACGTTTCAAATGAAGATTGGGATCAAATCAAGAAAATCGTGGCGGCAATGGATTGTCCAAAAGATTTCTGCTGTTACAAGTCCGGGTTTAAGAATCTCAGTCCAGTGGAGGCGTTTCCTGGAAACGATGTAGTTGAGTGTCGCAAGATCAATTATTCGCGGTGTTCAATGGCTTTTAGATTCGGCCATGCCAGAGTATTCTGCAGATGTCCACTTCGAAAGTACGTCGCTCTGCATCTGGGGATATGATGGTCGCCCCCCACCCTGCGACACCGGGGAGGCGGTTTGTTGGAAAGACCCTGGGGCCGGGAGCCCTTGACGGCTGACAGTCGACTCTCGTCCCAATGGCAAGAATTTGCGGCTGACGATACAATGCCTGGCAGCAAGCATCGCTTTGCCACTGTGTGGTCGGGAAGCGATATGCCTGGTCGACATCCGGTTCAGACCCCATTGTGAACAGTAAGGGGGCTATGTAATGACTGAAAAAAGATTGCTGGCAGTTGTGGCAAGAGTCGTTCTGTCCGTCCTTCTTGCCGGAGTCTTCTACGCAGGATGGATGGCTGTTGCGATACCGACAATTAAATCGGGACTTGGTGGCCTGGCCGTTAAAGTCGTACTCTGGATTTTGGCACCGATCGTGACAGGATTCGGTTTTGCACTGGGTCCAACGGTATTTGATTTATTGTCGCCAGCGGCCCACAAAAACTCTTTTTGGAAGACATACAAATGGTCTCTGGTTGGCTGTGCGATAGGAGGGGGAGTTGTCTGCATATTTGGACCGATGCTGATCGTCTTTGGAATATTTGTGGCTGGGGTGCTAAGTATCACACTGCAAGAGGTGGCCAGAGTAAGAAAGCCCACGACTTGACCACTGCGGCGTCAGATCCGCGCGATCCCAGAGCCGTGGAGATTGCGTAGTCACTGACCGAATTGTATCAATCCTGGGACAAGCCGGAAAAGACGCAAGAGTGCCGAGCAAACCTGCCGCAAACAGAGAATATGGGGAGGCGACATATCGCCTCCAACGGCCCCGATTTTTTTGACCTACAAAACGTCAGATTTCCTTGACAAAACATGTTACCAAAATGTCTCCACAGACACTGATTTTGCCCGAATTTAAGCCGCACATAGGCCATTTTTTGGCTGAAAAACGCATTTTTCAGGAACTAAATCGTATTCAATCAACGAGGCGACCTCTTGGGCAATAACCTTGTCTCTTGTGAAAATGAACAGAGCCCACATCGAATCGATCGATACGGGCCCTGAACAGATACAAGTCCTGACGTCACTCCAGTGTGCCGCTAGGGGGCACTGCGATACAGCGCGATATCATCGAAGAACACCCTGCCTGCGCCACCTGCCGCAGGGCTACCTTTGGTGCCGAAGCCAATGGTGATCGTATTGACGTTGGTGAGAGTCACGCCCTGGAACGCCTGCAGGTCGATCACCCACTCGGTCCATATAGCTGTCTGAGCTGCCTTCGGGTCGGCATGATAGAACACCGCGCTACCGTTAAGAGCTACATACATCCGCTCAGCGGAATTAGCCGACGCGCCACG
>Ga0315295_10000602_pt1 | contig 31065 bp, 25 predicted proteins | sample YL17G14_0_MG_FD_204453 | JGI IMG/M metagenome (GOLD analysis project Ga0315295, IMG submission 204453) | Sediment microbial communities from Yellowstone Lake, YNP, Wyoming, USA - YL17G14_0 | ecosystem: Environmental > Aquatic > Freshwater > Lake > Sediment | place: USA: Wyoming | collected... | reverse complement strand
GAGAAACTCCTTTTCGGGTGGGACGCACCCGTTGGGGCGTAACGTGGCCGGTTGCGGCGAGCGTGCCCCAAGAAGCCGCTGGGCTTTAGCCCATGCGGAGCGTCACGACTGTCCCGGGCCGGCCCGGCACGCCCAGCCGCTTCACTGACGCACGCTGCCGTACCCTGACCGGGTCGGGTTTGCGTGCGTCGCTGGTTTCCCTCCGGCATCCGAGCGGAATCCTCCGAGAATCAACGCGTCGCCGCTGTCGCAGAATCCTCCGGTGCCGAAGTCCTAGGCGAGTAGCAGGATGTGCGAATCGCCACTCCTGTGGCGGCGTCGTGGAATCACCAGTCATGCCACCAACTGCGTGAAGCAGGCGTTTGTCTGCCTTGGGCTTGGGACCGCCCCATAGGAGAGAGGAGTCAAGACCATGAAACTGAGTCAGTGGATGGTTGCCAAGGCAGTCATCGTGGCTGTCTTCGGGATTGGCTTCATCCTCGTTCCCGTATTCATGGGTTCGGTATACGGTATGAACTTGGACGCCGCAGGAACCTTGATGGCGCGGCTCTTCGGAGCGGCGTTCATCTTCGAGGGCATCGTGCTCTGGTTCGCCAAGGGTGGGGCTATCTCCGAAAGGCCCGTGCGCGGCCTAGTTACCGCCGTCGTCGTGAGCAATGCCATCGGCTTCATTGTGACCCTCTTGGCATCGCTCTCTGGCGTCTGGAATGCCCTCGGATGGCTCTCCGTCGGACTCTATCTTGTATTCGGGTTGGTGTTCGCCTACTTCCTATTCAAGAAGTAGTCGGTCGCCACGCGCTTCCGGCAGCGTGGGCGGTGCAAGAGGGTCTCAGTAGTCAGGCGGTCCCAAGCCCAAGGCACACAAACCGCCGCCTCGGAGCGCTCGCCCCCTCGGGTGCTTCGGGGCGGCATACGTCCTGCCTGTCATGAGAAGGAGCAGGAAATGGCCCAAAAGCCCCGTGAGTTTCCTCCACACAGCGACGAATTCCTGAGGCTGGCATTTGACTACTTCGAGTACCACTTGCACATGTACACGGATACGGCCATCTGGTTAGAGAGTCGTCAACCCCGATACCCAGATTGGGAACGCCCACAACGCACGCTTGAGTACAATGCCGTCCTCGAATCATGCTTGTTGCACACGCGTGTGATTGCGGAGTTTCTATACGCCGAGCGTAGGCAGTTTGAGAACGATGTCATCGCTCTCGACTACTTCCACGATGCCCCGCCGTCACGGTGCTACAACCCAAAGGCCTACTCATTCCCCGGCATAGATGATTTCATCTCCGGTGTTGGCAAGTGTGTCGCCCACATCACCACGGCCCCTATGCCGAAACTGACAAGCGACGTGGACTGGAAACTGTGGCCGATGGCATCTCCACTGTTCGGCCTGTTCGGCAAGTTCCGAGTTCTGGTCCCTCCATCTCGGGTCGATGCCGCCCACGTCGATGCTTGCCTTGCTCACTTCGACCGCCTGGGTGAAGCCTTGGGGGGGAAACCGCCAGCGTCATTCGGGCCGACGTCAGGTTTCAGCGTGAGCACGGCTCCGGACCGCTAGCGGACCTTCGCCACGCTGGCCCTGCGAGGGGGGGAGAGCCTCCTGCCCCTCGCCGCCCCCATGGGCTACGCCGACCTGACAATGCTCCGCAGTGATGCCGTGGTCGTTGAAGACGACCTGCGTCAGTCTCACGCAGAGCACGGTCCGGTTGACTCGCTCCTGCGCCCTTCAGCACGAGCGCGCTAGGCGGCATTGGACCCCAGGGAGAGGGCCCGGTGTACAAGGTCGTGTCAGCATTTGGACAAGGCCCAACGTGGATTCTTCTACAAGGCTGCCCCGGTCGTGATCCCCTTCGCGAGCGTCCTATAATTCAGCCGCCTCGCCGCGCCAGCCACCGAACGCTCGCCAGGCAGGCCTTGGAGATCACCGCACCTTGAACCGATTGGGACTGCCTCTGGTCCGACTGCTGCTGGCCTTGGGCGCCGTTGCGGCGACCAGTGCCATCCTGCTCACCGTCCGCCCGTGGATCGACACGGCGGCGTTGGCGTTGCTCTTCCTTATGCCGGTCGGGCTTGCCACCGCGGTGCTTGGGCAAGGCCCCGGGATCGCCGCCGCTATCCTGTCCTTTCTGGCCTTTAACTACCTGTTCGTCCCTCCCTACTACTCGCTGCGTGTGCTCCACGCCGACAACGTGGTCGCGCTGATCGTCTTCCTGATCGTGGCCGTGGTCACGAATCAGCTTGTCGGCCGGACCCGGCGCAGCCTGGAGATCGCTACCGAGCGCGAGCGCGAGGCCACACGCCTGTACGAGCTGAGCGCGGCGCTCATCGGGCTCATCGACGTGAACGCGATCGCACAGATCCTAGCTGACCAAGTGCAGGTCGCCTGCCAGCCGGATCACCTGGAGGTTCAGCTGCGGGTCGATCCTGGAGGCCCCGCAGCCCGGGCGATCGGGACGACGGGAACCCATACTGCCGAAGGACGCCCCACGATCTCGATCCCTGTACAGGGCAGCCGAGGCCTATTGGGTGAGATTGCGCTATGGATGCGCAAGATGCAGTTGGCGCCTTCGCAGGAGCGGCTCCTGGGTGCGATGGCCGGTCAGACAGCGCTCGCCCTGGACCGGGCCCGTCTGGCGCAGGCCGATAGCCGTGCCCGAGTACTGGAACAGAGCGATGCCCTCAAGTCGGCTCTCCTGTCATCCGTCTCGCATGAGCTGCGCACGCCGCTGGCGACGATTAAGGCGGCGGTCACGAGCCTGAGCGGAGGCGAGGTTGACTGGGACACAGATGCCCGGCGTGACCTGCTGGAGGCGATTGAGGAGGAAGCCGACCACCTAAATCACCTGGTGGGGAATCTGCTGGACAGCTCGCGGCTTGAGGCCGGGAGTCTCTCCACCGAGCGATCTTGGAACGTACTGGCCGAGATTGTGCGGGCCGTACTGGCTCGCATGCGGACGGCCCTCCGCAACCACAACGTGGAGATTGATGTCTCCGACGACCTCCCGCTGATTCCGGTAGACTTCATCCAGATCGAACAGGTGCTGGCCAACCTGTTGAGCAACAGTGCCAAGTACTCTCCGCCTGGAACGCGGATCCGGATTGCCGCCCAACCCGCGGGAGGGAGGGAGTTGCGCGTTCAGATCGAGAACCAGGGGCCGCCGGTCCGTCCCGATGACCTGAAGCGCATCTTTGACAAGTTCTACCGGGTAACCGCCGCGGATCAAGTGACCGGAACCGGCCTGGGGCTGTCGATCTGCAAGGGCATCGTCGAAGCACACGGCGGGCGCATCTGGGCAGAGAACGTGCCCGGCGGGCTGGCCTTCACCTTCACGCTGCCGCTGAGCCACCCGGGCTTGACGCCACCGCCGGAAGAGGAAGCATGAGCCAGCAAGCGCACGTGCTTGTCATCGACGATGAGCCCCAGATCCTGCGGGCGGTGCGGACGATCCTGACCGCCAAGCAGTTCCGGGTGACGACCGCGACGCGGGGCGAGGAAGGGCTGACCCTGGCCGCCGCTCAGTCCCCGGACCTGATCATTCTGGACCTGACCCTTCCCGATCTGGACGGGATCGAAGTCTGCGCCCGGCTGCGCGAATGGACGCAGGTGCCGATCATCGTGCTCTCGGTTCGGGACACCGAGAAGGACAAGGTGGCGGCGCTCGACCGGGGCGCCGACGACTACCTGACCAAGCCGTTCGGGATCGAAGAATTGTTGGCGCGCATTCGTGTGGCGCTGCGCCACTCGGCGCAGTCGAAAGCCAGCGGGCAGCCCTTGGTCCGATCCGGCGAGCTCGAGATCGACCTGGCCGAGTACCGGGTGACGCGCAGCGGCGTGGAGGTCAGGCTCACCGCAACCGAGTTCAAGCTGCTCGCTCATCTGGCCGCCAATGCCGGGCGCGTCCTAACCCACCGCGCCATCCTGTCCGCCGTCTGGGGCCCGGAGTACGCCGAGCACGTTGAGTACCTGTGGGTGTACATGCGCCAGCTGCGCAAGAAGCTTGAGGCCGATCCGGACCATCCTGAGATCCTGACCACGGAGCCCGGCATCGGCTATCGGTTCATGGCGGACGGATAGGCCTGGGGCGAGCTCGATTCCTGGCGGACGCCCGCCTGGGTGTCCGCCGTTCCTTTTTAATGCGTCCTTTGCAGAAGTCGGCCTCTTCCTTGTCGGCGCTTAACCTCCAAGTGAAACACTCTTCCATGGTGCTTATCCCTTAAGGGCTCGCGTATGCCCAGGCTCTCCCGCCATCTCGGTGGCGGGAGGGCGAGGGCCCCCGAGAACCATCTCTTCGGGGGCCAAGGCGAGGGAGCAGGCGATGGATTCCATGCAGACAACCCACGCAACCCTCCGAATCCCTGTGGAGTCGTCGACCGTGGAGGACACCGTCTCCCGGGGAAAGGATCTGGCAAAAAGCGCGGTCGAGGAATTGATTCGGGAGATGCGTCGGCGTGCGGCGGACCATCAACTCGATCGCGGGGTCCGTCTGAGCTTCCCTTACTACGACGACCGCCGGATGAGCCTGCGCTGGAGGGACTTCACCGTCATCCCGCGCGGGCGGATCCTGTTTGTGCCGGCCTTCGTCGTTATCGCCGCCGAGCGGGAGATCGAGCGGGTCCGCAAGGACCGCCAGTTTACGGACTCCACTCGTGATCACCTGGTCGGATTGCTGGAAAGGCTTCGGCAGGCCTTTGCCCGGCCGGAGTGGTAGATCAGGGCTGAGGTCAAGCGTATGTTCTCGATTGCGTTGTTGATCGCGTTTGGATTGCTCGCCTACCGGTTGGCGCCGCGGGAGAAGGCCACAGATGCCCATGTGCATGGCGCCGGGCAGATCGGCCTGCTGGCGGCCGTGGCGCTATTCGGCGTCGACTACTTCACCTCATACTACTACGCCACCGGCGAGCTGATGAGCGCTCTGCACCCTTACGGGCTGCAGAAGTACGCCTACATTGGCGTGGCCTTCATCGCCCTGGCCAATCTGGCCTTCGGCGCCCTCTACCTGTTTGCCATCGGCGTCTTCAACGAGGGCGGCGGCTCCTACACGGCGTCGATGCGCTATCTGAGCCCGTTCCTGAGCCTCGTGGCAGCAGTGGTCTTGATCGAGGACTACACACTGACGATCGTCGTCTCGGCCCTCTCCGGCGGCGACCAGTTGCTGTCGATTCTGAACCTGTACGGACGCAACTGGGTCTGGCACTTCCTGCTTGGTGCGGCGCTCGCCACCCTCACCTGGTACCTGACCATCCGTGGACGAGGGGAGTCGTCGTTCGTGACGTTCATCCTTCTCGGCGCGTTCGTACAGCTGACGGTCGTGATGGCGGGTGGGCTGATCGTGGCCGCCCAGCGGGGGGTGCCGCCGGCGGCGCTGGAGGTGGTGCAGCCCGCCAGCATGAGTCAGGCTGTCTACCACATGCTGACGGCCACGATGAAAGGCATCGTGGCCCTCACCGGGTTGGAGGCCGTATCCAACGGGATCCAGTTCTTCAAGAACGAAGACTTCGCCTTGGTGCGGTGGGGCAAGGAGCATGCCCCGCGGTGGAACGGCCTGTGGAACTTCTACAGCGGCAAGTCGGGGATCGGCCGTGTCGTACAGACCTCGTTTCTGTTCTACGGCGCCGTCACGACGCTCTTCCTGACTTACTTCTCGCTCCACTTCAATGTCTTCGACGGTAGCTTCGGCCGGTCGCTGGTGGGGAACCTGGCGTTCATCGGATTCACGCAGGTCCCGGGCGGCACGCTGCTGTTTTGGGTCTATCAGATCCTGGCCGTGGCGCTGCTCTCGGCGGCTTCGATGACGGCCCTGCAGGATGCGCAGGCGACGGAGTGGCGCGATGTTGCCATCGGCGAGATCCCGGAAGTGATCATCTACCGGGATGAGCGCGGGACGTTCACCCGGTCGGTCACCATCACCTTCCTGGCGGCGGTCGCGATCATGCTGCTTGTCCGCGGCCATACCTCCGTGGCTGTGCCCTTTTACGGCATCGGCGTCTTCCTGCCGATTGCGATCATGGGCTTCGCCGTTCGCAAGCACGTCCTGGCCCACTTCACAGGCCGCCGACGGGCCTTGGGAGCGGCAGCCGCCGGTCTGGCCGGTTCGCTCTCGACGTTCATCTTCGTTGCACAGATCGTGGGCAAGTGGGAGGAGGGGGGCTGGATTCGGCTACTGACGTTTACGATTCTGATCACCACGGCCCATGCCGTATTGCTTTCGCCCATTGGCTACCGAAGCCCACGGCAGATCCACCGCATCGTCCGCGAGAAGGCGCGTGTGCAAGGCGGCATGGCGTCGATTGTCGAATGGCAGTCGTTGAAGATGCAGGAATACCGCTACAGGCTCTTGGTGGGGATCTCACACTTGTGGGTGCTCTTCGGCGTGCGGCGACCGGTGCGCTACGACCCGCCGGTGCCAGCCGGGGACTACGACCACGCACTGCACGTGGACGATCCGCTGGCGCCGTCCCTGCTCGCCCCGTATCTCCCCCAGCCCGCCGTCGCCAAGCCAGGCGTCCGGCGCTAGCCCTCTTCTCCGCCCATCGTTCCCTGCGGGTGGAGCCCATCAGGCTTCACCCGCTCTTTATTCGTCCTTTATGCAACTGCCACGGTCCTTTACTGTGACCTAATGCCCCGAGGGTAGAGTGGCAATAGTCACAGGGGGCCATGTGGGCCCAAAGAACTGCCTGGGCGCGGTTCTGTTGCGCGCCGGCCCTCTGTGCCCGCCTCCCGGGCCGTGTGCCGCCCTGGAAAGGAGCCGATCTATGGGAGTTGTCAACGCAGGTGCCGCAGCGCATCCCGCCTGGCTGGAAACGACCCGCACCCAGGCGGCCGCCGAAGCGGTCACGCTTTCGGTGGAGCAAGGCCGCGAGCTCGCTCAACTGCAGGTGCAGGAAATGATCCGGAAGATCCACGGCCGGGCGAAAGGCCAGCGGCTCAACCGCGGGCTGACCGTCAGCCTCCCATTCTTCGATGATGTCGCCCAGGAATTGCGCTGGCGGGAGGTGGTCATCATCCCGCGCGGGCGGATTCCCTTCGTGCCGGCGTTCATCGTCCTGGCGTCTCGGCAGGAAATCGATCGGGTGGGGAGCGACGCCCGGCTGTCCGAGTCCACCCGGGCCCACCTTATCGAGCAGTTGGAGACGCTGGCCAAGTCGTTCGAGGCCTAGGCGCCTCCAAGCCCGGCGTTCCCAGGAGATTGGTCGGAATCCATGTTTTCGGTCTTGATGCTTGTTGCCTTCGTCTTTCTGGCGTGGAAGATCTCACCCCGCGAGCGCGATCAGCACGCCCATGTCCACGGCGCCGGCCAGATCGGGCTCATGGCAGCTGTGGCGCTGTTTGGCGTGGACTACTTCACGTCATACTTCTACGCCACCGGAGAGCTGCTGAGTGCGCTCCACCCGTACGGCCTGCAGAAGTACGCCGGGATCGCCGTGGCGGTGATCGCCCTGGCGAACTTTGTCTTCGGCGCCCTGTACATGTACTCGCTGGGGGTGTTCAACGAAGGCGGGGGCTCGTACACCGCCTCGATGCGCTATCTGTCGCCCGGGTTGAGCCTGGTTGTCGCCGTGGTGCTCATCCAGGACTATGTCCTGACCATCGTCGTCTCGACGCTCTCCGGCGCCGACCAGCTGCTTTCGGTCACCAACGGATACAACCTGCACTGGTTCTGGCATTTCGCGCTGGGCGCCGCGCTGGCCGCCGTCACCTGGTTCCTGACTATCCGCGGGCGGGGCGAGTCGGCGCAAGTGGTGGGGCTATTGTTGGGGGTGTTCGTCCTGCTGACGGTCACGCTGGCCGTCGGGTTGTTCACGGCGCTAGCTCGCCAGGTGCCCCCGGTGCCCTACGCCGAGTCCGTGCACTCGGCGACGATGAGTCAGGCGCTGTACCACATGCTGACGGCGTCGATGAAGGGCATGGTCGCCCTGAGCGGCCTGGAGGCGATGTCCAACGGGATTCAGTTCGTGCGCGATGAGGACGCCGGCATCGTCCGCTGGGCCAAAGAGCGACTGCCTCGCCTCCAGCGCTTGTGGGCGTTCTACAGCGGCAAGTCCGGAATCGGCCGCTTCGTGCAGACCTCGTTCCTGTTCTACGGGGGCATCACGACGCTGTTCCTGTCGACCTTCGCCGTGCATTTCAACGTCTTCGACGGCACGCTCGGACGGACTCTGGTTGGAAACCTGGCGTTCATCGGCTTCAGCCAGATTCCCGGAGGACTGACGCTCTACTGGGCGTATCAGATTCTCGCCGTCGCCCTGCTGGCGGCGGCGTCGATGACCGCCTTCCAGGATCTGCAAGCAACGGCGTGGCGGGATGTGGCCATCGGCGAAATCCCGGAGATCGTCGTCTACCGCAACAAGGGCGGCACCTTCACCCGCTCGGTCACGGCGGGATTCATCCTGGCGATTCTGATCCAGTTTCTGGTGCGCGGCCGGACGTCGATGGCCGTGCCGTACTACGGCGTCGGGGTGTTCATGCCGATCACGGTAATGGGCATGGCGGTGCGCCAGCACTTCAAGCACAGCTACACCGGGCGCGCCCGGAGGATCGGCATGGCCGGAGCGTCGGCGTCAATCGTGCTTTCCGGGCTCGTCTTCGTCGGCCAGATCGTCGGCAAGTGGGAGGAGGGCGGCTGGGTCGTCCTGATCTCCTTCTCGCTACTGATCCTGCTGGCGCACGCTGCGCTCGTGTCCCCGTTCGGCGCCCGGGATCCGCGCCAGATCTTCCGCATCGTCCGGCAGAAGGCCCGGGTACAGGGGGCGATGGGCTCGATCGTCGAGTGGCAGTCCCTGAAGATGCAGGAGTACCGCTACGGGATCCTTAAGCTGATCGGGCGGGCCTTCGAGGCCTTCGGGGTGCGCCGGCCCGACCTGGACGAGCCGGTGCCGGCGGGGGACTACGATCACGCCGTTCATTCCGATCACCCGGAAGCGCCTTCGATCCTGGCGCCCTACCTGGAAGTGCCCGCAACCCATGGCGGAGGCAACTGACCTCAGGGCCCATCGGACACTCGGGTTCCTCCCGGGACAGACGGCCGCTTCCACAGGGCCGTCTGTCCTTTCACGCCGGGGGCCACTTGGGGTAAACTCAACGCTTGTTGCCAGCCCGGAAGCCCCCGGGGGACGCAGGAAGGCGGCTTGGGGCGAGGTGAGACCGGCTGGTCGCCGACGAGGACGTGAAGCATGCCAGACAAGAATAAGGCCCGATCGAATCGCCCAGGCCCAGCGCATCCGACAGACGTCGCCGGGCCGGCCAGCCACCTGAAGAAGGAACTGGAGGGCCAGGAAGCGCTGTTCGCCGCTCAGGCACGGATGGTCCAGCACTTCCTGCAGGCTCAGGCCGATCAACTGGCACTGGCGGCCGTCGACAAGCCACCTCAGGTGCGCTTCTCGCTGCCGGACCAGGTCGCCCTTGTTCCTCCGGGCCGGTCGGAGGCGAAGACCGTCGCGATACCGGCGGATCATCGTGAGCAGCTCGTCGGGGGCCTCATGGACCGCCTGACGCGGGTGGACACTCGTCTGGCCATCCGCCAGCGCCTCACGGAGCTCGAGCAATCGTCCAACGACGCCGTCGCGGTCGCGTCGCAGCTCATCCGGCATGCAACCGCGCGGCACATGATCCACTCCATGCTCCCTTCCGGCCGCTCGGTGCGCTATGAGGCGGTGGAGGGTGATGCCATTCCCTCGATTCCCGCCGGGGACCCGCTCCAACCTGTCTCGGCCATCACCCAGGCCTCCGATGCCATCGCCGAGGAGGGGCAGGCGGACTCGGGGCGGGGTGAGCTGCAGGTGCCCTTCGTCCCTGCCGCGCTGCGCTTCTACCTCCCGCAGTGGGTGGCGTTCGACGAAGACGACCACCTGCTGGTGGGCTCGATCGCCGAGGCCGAGGCGCACGTGGCTTCGATGCAGCGCTATCTGGCCGTCCTGCACGCCGCTGTCGGCCTTGCGCCTTACATGGTGGCCGATGACGACTACCAGGCCAAGCGCTACGGGATGCTCGGGCAGCTGGTCAATCAGGGGCGGGCCCTGGCGCGCTACGAGACGCGCGACATCATCCGCATCGTCAAGCGGAGGGCGGAGTCCAACGACCTGAACCGTGGGTTGAGCCTGAGCCTGCCGTATTTCGACGATCAGGACCTGGAGATGCGAGCGCGCGATTTCGAGGTGATCCCCACCGGACGGATCATGTTCGTCCCGGCGTTTGTCGTGCGGGCGGCGCGTGACGAAGCGGCCAAGATCGCGCAGGACACGCGCCTCGACCCCTCGACGCGGCGGCACGTGGTAGAGGAGCTGACCCTGCTGGAGGAGGGGTTCGAGAACTACTCCATGGGCCGCAAGCGCGGCGCTTGGAAGGACGGGTAGGCCTCCCATGCTCTTCTCGATCGGGCTGCTCGTCGTCGTCGTCTTCCTTGCCTACCGCGTCGCCCCACGCGAGCGGGAGGAAGATGCACTCGTACATGGCGCCGGCCAAGTCGGCCTGTTGGCCGCGGTTGCGCTATTCGGGATGGACTACTTCACGTCGTACTTCTACGCCTCCGGCGAGCTGATGGGGGCGCTGCACCCGTATGGGTTGCAGCAGTACGGCTATATCGCCGTGGCGGTGATAGCCTTCGCCAACATCGTCTTCGGCGCCCTGTACATGTATTCGCTGGGCGTGTTCAATGAGGGCGGCGGCTCGTTCACCGCCGCTATGCGCTACCTGGGCCCGTCGCTGAGCCTGATCGTGGCAGTGGTGCTCATCCAGGACTACGTGCTGACGATCGTGGTCTCGACGCTTTCTGGCGTCGACCAACTCCTGTCGGTCACCAACTCATACGGCATCCATTGGTTCTGGCATTTTGCGTTGGGCGCCGGCCTGGCGATGACCACCTGGTACATCACGATCCGCGGCCGTGGCGAATCCGCCCAGGTTGTCGGGACGCTGCTAGGCATCTTCGTCCTGCTCACGATCACACTGACAGTCGGATTGTTCATCGCCCTGGCGCGGCAGGTGCCGCCGGTGGTGGCAGAGATCCCCATCGAGGCGGTCTCGTTGGGCGAGGCGCTGCGTCACCTGCTGACCGCTTCGATGAAAGGCATGGTCGCCCTGAGCGGGCTCGAGGCGATGTCCAACGGCATCCAATTCGTCAAGGATGAGGATGCCGGCATCGTCGCCTGGGGCCGCAAGCACCTTCCGCGCCTGCGCCGGCTATGGACCTTCTACTCGGGCAAGTCCGGGATCGGCAGGTTTGTGCAGACGGCGTTCCTGTTCTACGGGGGCCTGACGACCCTCATGCTGGTGAGCTTCGCCATTCATTTCAACGTGTATGACGGGACGCTCGGGCGCACGCTGGTGGGGAACCTGGCCTTCATCGCCTTCGGGCAGATCCCGGGCGGCGTCGCGATCTACTGGACGTATCAGATTCTGGCGGTTGCTATGCTGGCGGCGGCATCCATGACCGCCTTCCAGGACCTGCAGTCGATGACTTGGCGGAATGTGGCTATCGGTGAGATCCCCGAGATCGTGGTCTATCGGAATCCGAAGGGCACCTTTACCCGTCCGGTGACGGCGGCGGTCATCGCCGCCATCGTGATCCAGCTTGCCGTGCAGGGGCGGACGACGCTGGCGGTCCCGTTCTACGGCGTCGGCGTCTTCCTCCCGCTGACGGCCATGGCCATGGCCATCCGCAAGCACTTCCAGGCCACCGCCACCGGGCGCGCCCGCACCTACGGGCTGGCCTTCTCCACGATTGCCGCTGTCCTTGGGTTCCTGGTGTTCGTCGGTCAGATCGTGGGCAAGTGGGAGGAAGGCGGCTGGGTGGTGCTGATCTCGCTCAGCGTGCTGGTCCTGATGGCGCACGCGATCCTAATCTCGCCCATCGGCTACCGCGATCCCGATCAGATCTATCGCATCATCCGCACGAAGTCACGGGTCGAGGGCCCGATGGGAGCGATTGTCGAATGGCAATCTCTGCGCACCCAGGAGTACCGCTACCGGCTGCTGATCGGCATCGCCAAGTTCTGGGAGCTGTTCGGCGTGCGCAGGCCCGTGCGTTTTGAGCCCCCCGTCCTGGCCGGCAAGTTCGAAGAGGTGATGAACGGCGACTTCTCGCACGGCCGGTCCTACCTGGATGACTACCTGGACCCCGCAGCCCACCGCGGACCGGCGGCGGATGGGACGAAGGGTGACTCGACGCCAAGCGACCCGCCTCCGGCATCCTGACCCCTCGCGGGGTGCCCGAGCCTGCACCCTCGGCTGGGTGCGTTAGATGAGTCTCATCGACTCGAGCCCCCTGCACGCCCTCCGTCCAGGCGAAGTCTACGCTGCCCTGGAGACATCTCCGGGCGGCCTGACCTCCGAGCAGGCGGCGGCTCGCCTCTCCCTGTACGGGCCCAATCAGCTCGCACCCGGCGCGAGAGAACCCCTGTGGCGTCACCTCGTGGTGCACGTCACGCACCTGATGGCCCTTCTCCTGTGGGGGGCCGGTCTGGTGGCACTGCTTAGCGGGGAGCCAACGCTCGGGATCGTCATCTGGTTCGTCGTCCTGATGAACGCGGCATTCTCCTTCTGGCAGGAGCACCGTGCCGAGCAGGCGATGGAGTCTCTCAGCAAGCTGCTGCCGGCCCACGCCCGTGTCCTGCGGGAGGGGGACGAGCTGCAGATCGAAGCCCAGGAGCTCGTTCCCGGTGATGTCCTGGTCCTGGCCGAGGGCGACAACATCCCGGCCGACGCGCGGGTCGTCGAGGAGTTCGGCCTGCGCACGAACAACACGACGCTGACCGGCGAAGCCATGCCGGCGCGCAAGTCGGGCGAGCCGTCGCTTCGCCCCGGCCTGACGGAGCTCGAGCGTCCAAACCTGGTCTTCGCCGGCACGTCGGTGGTCTCGGGGACGGCGCGGGCTGTCGTCTACGCCACGGGCATGCTGACCCAGTTTGGGCGCATCGCCCGCCTGACACAGGCCGTGCGCGAGCCCCCCAGCGGCCTGCAGCTCGAGCTGCGGCGCATCACCCGCATCATCGCTCTGATCGCCTTGCTGCTCGGGATCGTTGTCTTCGTCGTAGGTGAGGTGGAGGTCGGTTTGTCGCGGCTGCAGGCCTTCCTGCTGGCCATCGGCATCGTCGTCGCTGCCGTGCCCGAGGGGCTGGCGCCGCTTGTGACTCTAACGCTGGCCATGGCCGTACAGCGCCTGGGAACGCGAGGCGTCCTGGTGCGCAAGTTGGCGACGATGGAAACGCTTGGGACCGTCTCGGTCGTGTGTACCGACAAGAGCGGAACGCTGACCCAGAACCAGATGACCATCCGGTCAGTGTGGGTGGCCGGCAGGACGCTGAGCGTGACAGGCGTCGGGTACGAGCCGCAGGGTGAAATCCGGCCGGCGCCTGCCGGGATGCTGACGCAGGACCTGGAGCTGCTCCTCACCGCCGCCTCGCTCTGCAACAACGCGCGGCTCAACCCGCCCGGTCCCGACCGGCCGCTGTGGACATGCCTGGGCGACCAGACCGAGGCGGCGATGCGCGTGCTGGCACGCAAGGGCGGGCTGGACGAAGACCGGTTGGCGGAGGCTTTGCCGAGAGTACACGAGCTGCCCTTTGACGCCCGGCGTAAGCGCATGACGACCATCCACCGCGTCGGGCGGGAGGAGATCGCCTTCGTCAAGGGGGCACCGCGCGAGGTGCTGCAGCTCTGCAGCCGCTTGCAGGTGGAAGGCGAGGACCGGGCGCTTGATCCGGGGACGGCGGCGGCGATCCTGGAGGCCAACGACGAGTACGCGCGTGGTGCCTTGCGCGTCCTGGCGCTGGCACGGCGCTCGCTCCCTCCGCGCACCGGCGCTTACTCCGCGGAGGATGTTGAACACGACCTGACGTTCCTCGGACTGGTGGCGATGATGGATCCGCCGCGGCCCGAGGTGAGCGGGGCGATCGAGCGCTGCCGCGAGGGCGGCATCCGCATGGTGATGATCACCGGCGACTACGGCCTGACGGCCGAGTCGGTCGCCCGCCGCATCGGCATGCTGTCTGCGGAACAGCCGCGCATCCTGACCGGAGCCGAACTCGATCACCTGACCGATGTCCAGCTGCGCCAGCTGATACAAGCCGACGAGGTGGTGTTCGCGCGCATGGCCCCGGAGCACAAGCTGCGGCTGGTGTCGGCGTTCCAGGAGCTGGGTGAGGTGGTGGCGGTGATCGGCGACGGCGTGAACGATGCTCCGGCGCTGCGCAAGGCGGACATCGGGATCGCCATGGGTCGGATTGGGACCGATGTGGCTAAGGAGGCCGCCGACCTGGTGTTGACCAACGACGACTTCTCGGCTATCGCCACGGCGCTGGAGGAAGGGCGGGCGGTCTTCGACAACCTGCGCAAGTTCTCGACGTACATCTTCGCCAGCAATGTGCCGCAGATCGTCCCCTTCGTCCTGGCGGCGCAGTTCGGCGTCCCGCTGGCGCTGACCGTGGCTCAGATCCTGGCCATCGACCTGGGGACCGATATCCTTCCGGCGCTGGCGCTGGGCGCGGAGCGCCCCGAGCCGAACGTCATGCGCCGGCCGCCCCGCCGGAGGAACGCACCCCTCCTCGACACGCCTCTCTTCCTGCGGGCGTTCTTCTGGCTGGGAATGATCGAGGCGGTGTTGTGCTGGGGGGCCTTTGCGCTGGTCTTCACGGCGTTCGGTAATGGAGGCGTCCTGGACCTGCCGCCCTGGCCGTGGCTGGAGGCGATCAACCCCTTGTGGATGCCCGCCGGGCGGGTCTACATTCTGGCGACCAGCGTGTACTTTGCTGGCGTCGTGATGGCACAGGTGGGGAATGCCTTCGCCTGCAGGACGGAACGCGAGCGCGGCCGGCTGCTTGGCTGGTTGAGCAACCGGGCACTCCTGGCGGCCGTCGCCGCCGAGGTCCTGATCGCCGTGGGCCTGATCTACCTGCCCGGGTTGCGCTCGGCGTTCGGACTGGTTCCCATTCCACCGGCCGTCTGGCTTGCCCTGATCGCGTTCGCCCCGGCCGTGTACTCGTTGGATCGAATCCGAAAGACGATCGTCTGGCAGATGGACCTGCTGCGTCAGAGGAAAGGAGGGAGACAGCGATGAAGGTGATCATCATGGGCTGCGGGAAGGTCGGTACGCAGGTGTGCCGGCGAATGGTCGCCGAAGGGCATGAGGTGACGGTGATCGATCCGGATCCGGCGACGCTGGCCCGGCTCGGGCCCGACTTCAAGGGCCGGCGGCTGACCGGCGTGGGATTCGACCAGAAGGTGCTCCTGGAGTCGGGGATCGAGACCGCCGAGGCTTTCGCCGCCACCAGCACCTCGGACACGGCCAACATCGTGGCGGCGCGTATCGCCCGCACGATCTACCGCGTGCCGCGCGTCGTCTGCCGTCTGTACGACCCGCGCCGGGCGGAGATCTACAAGCGGCTCGGTTTGGTCACTATCTCCGTGACGACCTGGGGGGCGCAGCGCATCTATGAGCTCCTGTCGCATGCCGAGCTGGATACGCTGCTGTCCTTCGGCCAGGGACAGGTGGCGCTGGTGGAGGCCGAGGTTCCGCCTCAGTTGGCAGGACGGGCTGTGAGCCAGATCAGCATTCCGGGCGAGATCAGCGTGGTGGCCATCACGCGGCAAGGCGAGGCGTTTCTACCCCTCCTGGGGAGCGAGTTCCGGCAGGGGGACCTGGTGCAGTTCGCGGTTCATGCCTCAGCGATGGAGCGTCTGGAGACGCTCCTCGGGTTGAAGGGAGGCTAGCCATGTTTGTCCTGGTGATCGGTGGCGGTAAGACGGGATCGCACCTGGCGAGCCAGCTGCTGGAGCAGGGCTACCAGGTGAAGGTGATCGATGACCGACCGGGGGTGGTCGAACGGTTGCAGAAGGAGCTGCCGGCAGGGGCGGTTTTTGAGGGGGACGGCACCTCGCCCTTCTGCCTGGAACAGGCCGGCATCCGTCAGGTGCAGGTGGTGGCGGCCGTCACCGGCGATGATGACGAGAACCTGGTGATCGCCACGCTGGCGCGCTTCGAGTTCAACGTCCCGCGCGTCATCGCCCGCGTCAACAACCCGAAGAACGCTTGGTTGTTCACGCGTGAAATGGGCGTCGACGTGGCTTTGAATCAGGCCGATCTGATGGCCAAGCTGATTGCCGAAGAGATGTCGCTCGGGGACATGATGACGCTGCTCAAGCTCCGGCGCGGGGAGTACTCCATCGTTGAGGAGAAAGCGCACCCCGACTCGCCAGCCATCGGCAAGGAGATCCACCAACTCGACCTGCCGGAGCAGTGCGTGCTGACGGCGATCCTGCGCCGCGGGCAGTTAGTCCTGCCGCGCGGCAATACCGTGATCGAAGCGGCCGATGAGGTCATCGCGGTGGTTCACGCGTCGGCGGCCGCCAAGCTGGCGGAGGTGCTGGGGCATCCATAGCGATCGACACGGTACCGGGTCGGCGGCCGCAACGCGCTTTCGCCGGGGATATCGGGCAATGGATTGGGGGATGGCTGGGGGAGGCTCTACTCGTCCCGGTCGTCCGATGGGCGCTTGTGCTTTCCGGACAGGCGTCCGGGGAGATCGAAGAATGTGTAGCCGATGGTGAGGGCGATCACCAAGGCGGTAAAGACGTAGGCGAGGATCGACCAACCGTCCATGAATGAGAGTCCTTTCGTGCGAAGTATGACACCCCGCACCGAGGCCGTGCCCACCCGGGGGCATGCGAGGCCGGCTGGAGCGCATCATGGCCTGCGGAAACGCAGGGGCAGGCTGCAGAGGCATGGGCAGGCCCACCGCGATTCACCATTGCCGGGTCGGTGTCTGTCGGCGTGTGCGCCCACGGGAGATGGCTGTCGACGGTTTGGGTCTTCGGGAGGTCCTCAGGCCTTCCGGACGCCCGATGCATGGAGCCTGGATGCGCGCTGGGAGGGGCATGGCTGGCCAGCGTCGCTTCGAAGCGCACCCTCGTCTGCTGAGTAAGGAAGTCGATGCGGCGCCGCGCTTCTGGCGCGAGAATGGGATGGGGCTGTAGATCAGAGGAGAGAGACCGGCAGGCAGTTCTATCGGGTCGCAACCTGAACGACTGAAACGGGTGCGCGGGCCGGGCTACTGTCCGCGGGGGAGAAACCGAATGGGCCTGTACCATGAAATCCTTGAGCAGCCGAATGTCTTGGGGGGCTTGCTCCAAGCGCGCGCACAGGTCGAAGAAGTATGCGCCCGCCTGGGGAAGCGGAGCTTCGATTTCGTGATGGTGGCTGCACGCGGCAGTTCGGATCACGCCGCGCTGTACGCCAAGTACCTTCTGGGGATGGTCAACCGACTGCCCGTGGCGCTGGCGGCGCCGTCGCTGTTCACGTTCTATAACAGCCCTCCGAAGCTCACCCGCGCGCTGGTGATCGGCATCTCGCAGTCCGGCGCTTCGGAAGACATCGTCAGCGTCCTTCGGTCGGCGCGGGAGCAGGGTGCGGCGACGCTGACGATCACCAACCATCCCCGGTCGCCGTTGGGCGAGACGGCCGAGCACGTGCTCGACATTCAGGCCGGTGAAGAGCGCGCCATTGCTGCCTCCAAGACGTATACCGCCACGCTGTTGACCGTAGCGATGCTTTCGGCGGGCCTGGCCGGGGATCCGGCCCGATTCGACGAGCTTGGCCGCGTGCCCGATCTGGTCGCCCGCATGCTGGAGGAGGACCTTCGCGTCCAACGCATGGTCGAGCGCTACCGATACATGTCCCAGTGCATCGTCCTGGGTCGCGGCTTCAACTACACGACAGCCTATGAGTGGGCGCTCAAGCTTAAGGAGCTGGCCTACGTCGCCGCCGAACCGTACTCTTCGGCGGATTTTCAGCACGGCCCGATCGCGTTGGTCGAGAACGGATTCCCAGTCCTGGCGGCGATCCCAAGCGGCGAAGTCAGTGCGGAGATGGTGGCGCTTGTGCGCCGCCTGGTAGTAGAACGGCAGGCCGAATTGGTGGTGATCTCTGATGTGCAGGGAGCGTTGGAATTGGCCCGCTCGCCGATCCCGCTGCCCGGTGGCATCCCGGAATGGATCAGCCCGTTGGTGTGTGTCGTCCCGGCGCAGTTGTTCTCGTACTACGTCACACGCGCCAAGGGCTTCGACCCCGAGCACCCGCGCGGGCTGGCCAAGGTCACGCTGACTCGCTGATCGAGGCCGAAGCGAGAAGCACCCCTTGCGGAACTGGGGAGTAACCAACGGGCCGGCCACCTGGAAGCAGGCGCCGGCCCGGATGGCGTTGACGGTCGGATTGGAGGAACGCTACGTTCGGATGGACTGGTCGGTATTGGCCAGCGCTTCGTCGATGATGGCGAAACCCTCGGCCAGCTGCTCCAGTGAGATGATTAACGGCGGCAGGAGCAGCAGCGTATGCCAATGGGTATAGGCGAATAGGCCGCGCTCGAGCAGCCGCTTGCGCAGCGCCTCCATCTCCGGGCTCGACGCATTGAAAGGTGCCAGCGGCTGACGCGTGCTCCGGTCGCGGACCAGTTCGATCGCCCCGAACAATCCGATCGAGCGCACGTCCCCGACGCAGGCATGCGCCTCGCCCAGCTCCCTGAGGTGGCGGGCGAAGGTGCGCCCGGTCTCCGCCGCCCGTTCCACCAGCCGATCTTCCTGTATCACCCGGATGGTTGCGATCGCCGCCGCCAGGCAGACCGGGTGCCCGTTGTAGGTCAGCCCGCTTTGGTAGGCGCGGTCGGCAAACGTGTCGGCGACGGCCTGCGTCATGGCCACCGCGCCGAGCGGTGCGTACCCGGAAGTCAGTCCCTTGGCCATCGTCATCAGGTCCGGTCCGACCGACCAATGCTCGACGGCAAACCAACGCCCTGTGCGGCCGAATCCGGACATGACCTCGTCGCAGATGAGCAGGATACCGTAGCGGTCGCACAGGGTGCGCACGCCCTGAAGGTAACCATCCGGAGGGACGATGACCCCGTTCGTGCCGGTGACCGTCTCGAGCAAGATGGCGGCGATCGTCGACGGCCCCTCCAGGGTGATGATCTCTTCCAGGTGATTGAGGTAGTCCAGGCAGAACTGCGCTTCGCTGACATCGGAGCGACCCTGATGGAAGACGGACCGGTAGCGGTAGGGATCGAGGAAGTGGACCACGCCGGGCATGGTGAGCGGCTCCCAGGCGACGCGGCGCGGGTCGCCGGTGGCGGCCAGGGCGCCGTAGGTGGCGCCGTGGTAGGAGCGGTAGCGGGCCAGGATCTTGGGCCGGCCGGTGTGGGCGCGGGCGAGCTTGATGGCGTTCTCAATGGCGTCGGCGCCGCCGAGCGTGTACAGGAAGCGATCCAACCCGGGGGGCGTGATCTCGGCCAGTGCTTTCCCCAGCAAGGCGCGTGGCGCGGTGGCCATGCCCGGGCCGGCAAAGGTCAGAGCGCGCGTCTGCTCGACCATGGCGTCGATCACGCGCCGGTCGCCGTGCCCAATATTCGAGCACATGACCATCGAGTTGAAGTCGAGGTAGCGCTTGCCATCCGCGTCCCAGAAGCATGCGCCCTCAGCGCGCGTGACCGGGATCGGCTGGACGCGCGCCTGGGCCGACCAGGTCCAGAAGTTGTGCTTCAACGAGAGCGGAAGGATGTCGTGCGGGTCGAGTTCCAGGTAGGAAGTCATGTCTAGCTTCTCCAGAGTCACCCGCCACCTTAGCTAGTCGAGCTGAGGTAGATGCGCTGGGGATCGAGGTCGCGCAGGAGCGCAAGTTCTGACTCGGTGGGTGGATCAGTCGACCGAAGGTCGGCCGCCAGGCGCAGGTCCCAGCCGGTGTTCTCGCGCGCCTGCTTGGGATCGGCACCCGGATGCATCTGGGTCAGGACGAGCTCGCCGCTGGCCTCCGGTTCGAGGATCCCCAGGTCGGTCACGACGGCCAGCGGGCCGCCGCCGCGCACGCCGGTCTTCTGGCGTTCGGCGCGTCCGCCGAGGAATCCGGCCGAGGTGCAGAAATCGACCTTCTCCGGGAAGCGGCGCTTCTGATGCGGGGTGATGATGTACCAACGGTCGGCCCAGGCGGCGATCTCCATCGCCCCGCCCGAACCCGGCAGGCGAACCTTCGGTTTGTGGTAGTCCCCGATGACGGTGGCATTGACGTTGCCAAAGCGATCGATCTGGGCGCCGCCCATGAAGCCGACCGAAATGAACCCGCGCTGCAGGTAGGAGGCGAAGATGTCGTACATCGAGCACACGGACAGCGCGCCGGAGACGAGTGTCGGGTCGCCGATCGACAGCGGCAGGCGCGTCGGCTGGGCGCCGATGACGCCCGACTCGTAGATCATCACCAGGTTCGGCGCGTGGGTGCGGCGAGCGAGGTTGCAGGCCAGGTTGGGCAATCCGACGCCGACGAAGACAACGTCGCCGTCGCGCAGCAGGCGGGCGGCGTTGATGGTCATCAGTTCTGGAGCGGTGTACGTGGCGGTGTCCATCGGCATGCCTCAGTGCTTCCCGTAGTTGACCGGCTCGCTCCAGCGCGGCTCGACCTGCAGCCGCCGGTGCGTCTCGGGCCCCAGCTTCTCCCAGTAGGCCGCCCGATCGTCGAGGCCGTACACCCAGTCCGCCAGCCAGGCCTTGAGCTTCTCCGGGTCACTGCTGATCTTGTCCCACTCGAGGTAGAACGCGTTGTCACGGTCGTAGTAGCCTTGGGAGTAGGACGGGTGGGCGCAGTGGGGGACGTGGCAGACGGCATCGACGATGAAGCCGGGGATCAGCGTCCGATTCGGGTCGGAGCGGATAACCGATGGGTCGACGATCTCCTCGGCGGTGATCAGGACCCGATCGGCAGCGAAGGCCACCTCGCGTTGCTCGCCCACGATTCCCCACAGCTGGCAGTTGCCGTCGGCGTCGGCGCGCTGGACGTGCACGATGCCGACATCCGGGTTCAGCGCCGGCACGGTGATGACCTCCCGGCCTGAGTACGGGTCGGTGAGCCTGCGGAAGTTCGGGTTCACCTTCATGAGATCGTCGGCCGCCGTCGGATTCATGGGCAGGAACGGCAGCCCGGCGGCGCCGGCGGTGAGGCGCGAGATCATGCTGAAGTGCGAGTACTCCTCCCACTCCAGACGCCCGGCCTCGATCTCAGCCCGCATGGCCTTCAGGAGCCCGACGCCCGGGTTGCCGGCGTAGGAGAAGATCACCTTGCGCGCGCACCCGCCGGCGATCATCTGGTCGTAAATCAGGTCCGGGGTGGCGCGGGCCAGGACGAGGTCCTTCTTGTGCTGGCGGATGATCTCGTGACCGGCGGCGAAGGGGATCAGGTGCGTGAAGCCGGCGGCATACACGCAGTCGCCATCGCGGACCAGGCTGCCAACAGCCTCGCGCAGAGTGGTGAGTTTGGTCATACGGCCAGCGCTCCTCCATGAGGACAGGCATGTCGCCGTCCCGCGGCGGTGATTCTGCCGCAGAACGGGCTGGCTGGAAACCCAGGGTTTGAGATCACCCTTGACGGGCAATCAGCCCGGCGCGACCGCTTCGTGGCAGGCGGTCCAGTGTCCCGGCGTGACCTCGCGCCAGATTGGATCCGCCTCGGCGCAGTGGGTCTTGGCGATGGGGCAGCGCGGGTGGAATCGACAGCCGCTGGGCAGATGGACCGGATTCGGTGTCTCGCCCGTGAGGATCATGCGCTTGCGCCGCAGGCGTGGATTGGGGACAGGGATCACCGAAAGAAGCGCCTGGGTGTAGGGATGAAGCGGGTGCGCCAGCACTGCCCTGGTCGGCCCACTTTCCACGATCCGGCCGAGGTACATGACGGCAATGCGATCCGTGAAGTAGGCCGCCGTACCCAGGTCGTGGGTTATGCATAGCACGGAGATGCCGCGCCGCGTACGCAGTTCATCAAGCAGATTGAGGATCTCAGCACGAATCGAGACATCCAGCATGCTGACCGGCTCGTCGGCGATCAGCAGGATCGGTTCAAGGATGAGCGCGCCGGCAATCACCACACGCTGCCGTTGGCCGCCGGACAGCTCATGTGGCCGGCGCCACAGGTAGTCCTCGGCAGGATTGAGTCCGGCGTCTGCCAGCGCGTGACGCACTCGCTCCAGGAGCTGCTCCCGCGTTCCTGCCAGCCCGTGGACCTCAAGCGGCTCGGCCACCGTCTCGTAGACCGTGGCCCGCGGATTCAAGGACTCATACGGATCCTGGAACACCATCTGAACCTGGCGGCGCAGGCCCTTCATGGTCAGCGTCGGTTGGAAGGAGGGCTCGCGCCGGAAGCTCTGGCGCTCGAGCGCGGCGATGGTCGCTCGCGGTGCCTCGCCGCGTTTCCCCAGGTGCGTCACGTCCTCGCCGTTGAACCGGATCGTGCCTTCATCCGCTTCCAGCAGGCCCATCAGGGTCAGGGCCGTGGTGGTCTTGCCGCAGCCGCTCTCCCCGACGAGCGCCATGATCTCGCCGCGCTGGAGCTCGAACGAGATTCCATCGATCGCGTGGACAGCTTCCGCCGGCCGATTCGTGAGCGTCCCGATGAACCCGCGCGGGAGAGGAAAGTGCTTGCACAACCCGTCGACGGACAGGAGTACGCCGTTGCCGTGAGTGGGCAGGGAGGGGGCAGCGGCGTCAGGTTCGGCCATTCGCCGCTCCTGCGTCATGCAGATGACAGGCGACCCAGTGCCCGGGCAGCACCTCGCGTGGCTTCGGCAGGTCGCGCCGACAGCGCTCATGGACCTCCGTGCAGCGCGGCGCGAAGCGACAGCCCGGCGGTAGTGCGTTCAGCCGAGGGGGATATCCGGGGATCGACACCAGCTTCCCCTCCGGCCGGCTGAGATCGGGGAAGGCGCCCAGGAGGCGACGCGTGTAGGGATGCATCGGCTGATTGAAGATGCCATCCACCTCGCACGACTCGGCCAGGACACCGCCGTACATTACGAGGACACGATGGCAGATCTCTGCCACCACGCTCAGGTCGTGCGTCGCAAGGATGACGGCCAGCCCAAGCTCGCGCTGCAGGCGCTCCAACAGCTCCAGGATCTGAGCCTGGATCATCACATCGAGCGCCGTGGTCGGCTCATCTGCGATGACGACCTGCGGATTGCAGGCCAGTGCCATGGCGATCATGGCACGCTGGCGCATTCCCCCGGAGTACTGGTGCGGAAACTGGGACCGCCGGCTGCCGGAGATCCCCACCATCTCGAGGAGCTCAGCCACCCGCGGTTCGGCTTCCCCGAGATCCCGCGCCAGGCCGTGGAAGACCAGCGCCTCGGCGATCTGGTCCCCGACGGTCCGCACCGGATTGAAGGCATTCATGGCCCCCTGGAAGATCATCGAGATGCGGTGCCACCGAATGGCTCGCATGTCGGATTCGTCGATGCCGAAGAGGTCCGTGCCGTCCAGGAGCGCTTGGCCGCTGACAATTCGGCCGGCAGCCGGCAGGAGGCGGAGCAGGCTGAGCATGGCAGTGCTCTTCCCGCACCCGCTCTCCCCAACCAACCCGAGCGACTCCCCACGCTCTAGGCGGAAGCTGAGCCCCTCGACCGCGCGGAAGACGCCCTCCGACGTGACGAAATGTGTCGAGAGATTCCGGACGTCCAGCAGCGGGGGATTGGTCGGGCGTTCGGTCATCGGCTACGTATCGCTGGCCTCGGGCTGCGCCGGACGGGCGATCATGCGCTCCTCGCCCTGCAGGTGGTGCGACTGCAGCCGCGGGTTGAACGCCTCCTCCAGCGCGTTCCCCAGCAGCGTGCAGCTTAGCACGACCCAGACGATCCCCAGCCCGGGGGCCACCAATGCCCACCAGGCGCCGGAGCTGATGGCGCCGCGTGTGAAGGCGAAGTTCAGCATGCCTCCCCAACTCAAGGTTGTGGGATCGCCCAGGCCCAGGAAGCTCAGCGTCGATTCTTCGAGGATCGAGAGCGAGATCACCAGGACGGTATTCGTGATGATCAGAGGGAGCACGAGCGGGAAGATGTGCCGCCGCAGGATGTGGAAGTTGCCGGCGCCGATCGCCCTGGCGCGCAGCACAAACTGACGTTCCTTCAGACTCAACGCCTGCGAGCGCACGATGCGCGCCGTCCCGGTCCACCCCAGGATCCCAATGACGATAATGATGTTCCACAAGCTGGGGCCGACCATCGCCACGATTACGATCATGAGGGGGAGATCGGGGATCACGAGGAAGATATCGGTCAGGCGCATGAGCAGGTTGCCCAGCCGCCCGCCGTAGAAGCCGGCGATCAGGCCAACGCTTCCGCCGATGAGCATCGAGATCAGGGACGCGGTGAAGCCGACGACCAGTGAGACACGAGCACCGTAGACGAAGGCGCTGAAGACGTCTTTCCCGCCATCATCCGTCCCAAGTGGGTGAGCGGCGCTCGGCTTCGCGTAGATGTCCTCAATCGTCACACGGATCGTCGTGTCGGGATCATAGGGAGCGATCCAGGGCGCGAGTATCGCCACGCCGATGGCGAGTCCCAGCATCGCCAGCCCGACCAAGCCCATGCGGTTGTGCCCGAGAAGGCCCACGATGGATGCCCAGCGTTCCCGCCAGCGCCCCCGCCGCTTTATCAATCCCGCCTCCCGTGCCGGACGAGGCATGCCTGCCAGCACGCGAACGCCGATGAGGTACCGCGAGCCAGTGGCGTGCGGTGGCCATTCAACCTTGTTATGTCTGGAAGCCTGGCCACCCTGTCCACACTCATCACCCTCGTGCAGCCCCTCCTAGGGAGCCTTGATGCGCGGATCGAGCAAACCATAGATGAGATCGGCCGCCAGGTTCGCCGCGACCACGCTGACGGCGATCACGAGGAAGGCTCCTTGCAGGACCGGGTAGTCCTGCCGGCGCACGGCCTCGAAGATCAGACTGCCCACACCCGGCCAGGAGAAGACCGTCTCGACCTGAATGGCCCCCGCCACGGTGAAACCCAGGTTGAGGGCGATGAGCGTTACGATCGGCAGCATGGCGTTCTGCAGCGCGTGATGACGCAGGATCTGCAGGTGGCTCAAGCCCTTGGCCTTGGCCGTCAGGATGTAGTCCTCAGAGAGGATCTCCAGCACGGAACTGCGCATGACAAGCATGTACTCGCCGAGCAACACGATGGTGAAGGTCAGCGTGGGGAGCAGGAGATGCCTGCCGACATCCACCGCCTGCGCCCAGAATGAGTCGAACTCCACCCCAACGGTCTCTTTGCCCGCCGTCGGCAATCCGAGGTACGTACTCCCAATGATCAGAAGCAGAATCCCGAGCCAGAAGGTCGGCAGTGACCAGGCCGTCAGCGAGAACGTGATCGCGCCGGTGTCAAGAGGCGTGCGGTTCTTCCAGGCCGCGAGAAGGCCAAGGGACATCCCAAGGACAATGGCCAGGAGCTGTCCGCCCATCACAAGCAGCACGGTATTGCCGATGCGCTCGCCCAGCAGCTCGCTTACCGGGCGATTGAAGTTGAAGGAGGTCCCCAGGTCACCGTGCGCTAGCCGGTCGAAGTAGGCAAAGAACTGGGAGTCGAATGGATTGCCGCCCTGGAGGTTCAAGATCAGCGGCTTGTCCAACCCGAACCGCCGCGCCAATGACGCACGCGTCTCGGCCGTGAGGCGCGGGTCTTTGGCGATCGACGTCGTCGGATCGCCCGGCAGGACCCGGAAGAGAAAGAAGTTGAGGACAAGGACGAAGAGGATGGTCAGGAGTGACCAGGCGACCCTCTTCAGCAGGTAGTCGCGGCGTGCCACGCCCACCTCGTGGGGCAGGGGCGGTTTCCGCAGCCCCTGCCCTCTCGGTCCGTCTCAGGGAGGCTTACTGCACCGGGTGGACGACTGTCAAGGAGCCCGGGTCCTGCAGGTAGAGAATGCTGTTGGAGCCTTCAGCGGGCACAGGCCAGCCGGTGAAACGGTCATTGCGGAAGGCCTGAACTTCCATCTGGTAGTACGGGATGATGTATGGGAGATCGCTCAACATCATCTGCTGCATATCGTGGACCATCTCGACCCGCTTGGCATCGTCCATCTCCACGGTCTGTGCCGCGTACAGACGGTCGTATTCCGGATTGGAGTAGCAACTCTCGCTCATGCCGGTCGGAATCTCGTCCGAGGTCAGGATGCTCAGGATGAAGGACGGATCCGGGTCGCTCCCCCAGCCCCACATCAGCATGTCATAGTCGAAGGCTGGGCAGCAGTTGGCCGTCACCGTATCAGCTTCGAGCACCTGGGGGGTCATCTTGATCCCGATCTGTCCCCACAAGCTTGAGAGCAGCTCTGCTTCTCGGGGCCCGGCGCCAATGTCCGAAGGGATCTGCATGACGATATCAAGCTGCCGGCCGGCGCAGTCCATCCCAGCCGGGCATTCACGAATGCCATCACTGTCGGTGTCCAGGTAGCCCGCCTCATCCAGCATCTTGTTGGCTAGCGGGATGTCGAAGGCGTAGTCCTTCAGTTCGGAGGCATAGAAGTCGCCCAGCGCGGCCGGGACGAGTCCAAGCCCGGGTTGCGCCAGTCCGAGTTCTGCCACATCGATGATCTGCGCCTTGTCGACGGCGTGCGCCATCGCCTGACGCACCACGGGGTCCCGCAGCGCCGGGTGGCCCGAACATATGCCGCCTTCGTCCACCGGGCATGTCTCCGGGCTGCTCAGGTTGAAGATGTAGTCGCGCAGGCTGCGACTGGTCCCAGACGCCACCGTGATGTTTGCGTCGTTGCGCAGGGACGGAACGACGGTGCTGGGGAGCTCCGTGATCATGTCCAATTCACCGGCGCGCAACGCCTGGACGAGAGCGTCTTGATTGGCGTAGGTCTGGAAGATGACCTGATCGATCACCGGTGGGCGGCCGTAGTGATCCTTCACAGCTTCCAGCCGGTAGAATTCGCCCTGCGCGTACTCGACAAGGCGGAAGGGTCCCGAGCCGACCATCTCATGATTGGTGAAGGCGACGGCGGCTTCGAGGTCGCCGGCGAAAGCCCCCCAGATATGCTTGGGGAGGATGTAGCAGAAGAGAACCTGGCTCTCCATGTTTCCGATCGGTTCAGTGAGCGTGACAACGACGGTGTGTTCGTCGGCGGCCTGCACGTCGGCGAAGTACGTGGCGTAGCCGCTCATGTAGCCGAAATCCGCCCAATCGCGGTACGCCAGGAGCGTGAAGGCGACGTCCTCGGCCGTCACCGGAGTCCCATCGGAGAACTTGGCGTCGGGCGCCAGGTTAAAGGTCCAGATCAGGCCGTCGTCAGAGACTGTCCAGCTCTCGGCCAGGTCAGGGATGTAGTTGCCGTCGAAGTCAATGTCGATCAGCGTGCTGTAGACCAGTTCGAAGAGATCCGTTGCCTCGGTGAGCCATGCATTGCCCGGGTTGAGCGAGTCGGGGGAGCCGGACATGCCCACTCGCAGAACAACCGGTTCGGCAGCCTGCGGGGCGACCTCGGTGGCCGTCGGCTGTGCCTCCTGTGTCGAGGCGCCTCCCCCGCAGGCGGTCAAGAGCAAGATGGCAGCAGTGAGGGACAAGAGGATGCGAGCCCGGCGAAGCACGATCATGGCGTTCTCTCCTCTCCAAATGCAGGGTTGCGGTGGATCGCTCCTGGCTGCCTAGAGCCGCCCGGACACAGCCAGGTTCCAGCGTCCAGGTCACGCGGACCACGCTCGGAGTTGGGCTGCGCGTTGTGCCGGCGTTCTGCCAGCCGCAGACGCCGTCGGACCGACTTCCTCTGCACGCGGATGTACGAGTCTGGCATCTAAGCTCAGGATAGTCAATGGGGGAGAGCGCGCTATCCGAAGGATGTCGCAGCCGCAGGCGGGATCCGGGGAAGTGCAAGCGAGGATTGGTGAGTCATCTGCCAAGTCTTCTGAGATTGAGGTGGAAGACGCGCTTGAACCCCCGGCGCGTGATCTCGCGCTGCAGAGCGATCAACCTCCGGCGCTAGAGGCTTCCCCCAGAGCCAGGTCCCCAATGTGGCCATCGTCACGCTGTGGGAGGCCACAGGGCACGGCCGGAAGGATGCAGAGGGAATCGCGCCTCAGCCGTCGCGCCGTTTCGCGTGGGATGTATCCCTGCAGACCGAGCGGGACGACCAGGGGCAGCTCGCGAGGCAGATACACGACCTCCGGCCAGGTGAGTTCCCACCAGAGAATCGATTGCGTGGTTCAAGGCGCCAGATGGACGTTCATCGGCTGTGCGACTCGACCCAGCCCGCGCCGGACTCTTGGCCGGATCAACACATCGTCACATCAGGTACCAGTCGAGGAATCGCTGCAAGGTGGTGTAGAAGTGAAGCCTGTTTCCTTCCTGCAGGAATCCGTGCCCCTCCCCGGCGTACACGACGTATTCGAAGGTCTTGTCGGCCCGCTTGAGCGCTTCGACCAGCTCCTCGCTCTGCAGGGGGTGAACCCGTTTGTCCTTGTCGCCATGGAAGATCAGGAGTGGATGACGGATGTTCGACACGTCGTAAACGGGGGATCCGGCGAAGTATCCGGCCCGGTTCTTCGAGGGATGGGCCATATGGCGCTCGAGGTCCTCGCGCCCGATGCGATCGCCCTGGGCCCACGATGTGAGGATGTCACAGTCCCCAAAGGCACTGACTCCGCACCTGAAGCGCGGCGTGGGCGAAGGATCCCGTGCCAGGGCGAGGAGCGCCAGGTAGCTGCCGTAGGAGAAGCCAAGGATCCCGAGCCGGGTCCCATCGATCCAGTCCAGGCTCCGCAGATAGTCGCCTGCCGCGAGCATGTCCTCCGTATCGACTATCCCCCAGCGATCGTGCAGGGCATGTTGGTGTTCGATCCCGTAGCCTGTGCTTCCGCGATAGTTCGGCGCCAGCACGGCGTAGCCCTTCGCCACCAACCATTGCGCCAGGATATCCCAGTCCTTCGCGTACTCGGACGTCGGCCCGCCATGCGGGTAGACGATGGCCGGGCAGGGATTGACCGCCGTAGCGGATGGCGGTCGCAACAAGAAAGCAGGAATGCGGCTGCCATTGCTTTCGTATCGCAGAAACTCCGGCATGACGAGATGAGCTCTCTCCAGTGCTGGCGGGACGGAGTGGGTGAGCGGCCGGGAGTTGCCCGTGGCGGCATCAATCCGCCAAATGTCGGATGGGAGAACCGGGCTGGCGAAGTCGACGCTCAACCAGGCTCCATCGGGCGACCACTGGGGGAAGCTGTGCCAGCCCCCCGCTGCGCGCAGCGGCCGATTCGCGCGCGTGGCCACGTCCAATACATGCAGGTCTGCCGCCCCATCGTGGTTGACCACATAGGCGATCCTGCTCCCGTCGGGGCTCCACTCGAAGCTCTGGATGTCGGCCTTGTCGTCGGTCAGGCAGGCGGTCTCACCGGAGGCTGGATCGAGCACGTAGAGCTCGCGCCAGCCGCTACGGTTGGAGAGGAACCCAATCGATGCCCCATCCGGCGACCAGCGTGGGTTGAGATCCCACACCTGGGGAGCGCCCGTCAGCCTGCGCACTTCACCGCCTGTCGCCGGCACTGTGCAAATCTCCGAGCGATTGAGGTCGTCGGCGGGTTGGAAGACGAAGGCGATGGTCTTGCCATCTGGCGACGGCCGTGGGCTACTGACGTCGGCCTCGAAGCGAGTCAGGGCAACCGGCCAGTCCCCATCCGGCGTTGTGGCACACAGGTTGTTGTGGATCTCGCGCTTGGCGACGTAGTAGATCCTGGAACCATCCGGGCTGAAGATGGGCGAGGTCGACTCGTGGCCGTGGTTCGTTAGTTGTCTGGGTCGCCTTCCATCCACCGTCACAAGCCAGATCTCGTCCTCCGAGACGTAGGTCAGCGCCTTTCCGTCGGGGCTCCACTGTGGCTGGAGGTCGGTCCAGTCCGATTTGGCTGGCCGGTCGAAGGTCAAGCGGACCGGCCAATGCCCTCCTTGCGCCGGCATGAGCCACAGGTCGCTGCGTCCCTCCCTGTCCCAGATGAAAGCGATCTGCGAGCCATTGGGGGAGAGGGCATGGTGGCGGACATGGCTCAAACCGACGAGCAGCTTAAAGGACCAGGGCTCGGGCATCCGGTCTTTGGGTTCCGGCAAGGGCTGGCTGGGCCATCCGTGCCGCTCGTGCTTGCCGATCACAGGTTTCATCGTGTGCCCCCAGATTCACCCGAACGCCGAAGCGCGGCGCCGTGTTTCTTGTGGCTGCTCCACCGTGGGCCTCAGTGCGTCCTCGTTGGCGGGCAGTCCGCCCGCCAACCGGTCGCTGCCGACCCTCCCTCCGGCGAGAGAGCAACGGGGAGGCTCCTTGCGCGGCGCAAGTCTGTCCCGGATACGGGCATCCGCAGGATCGTGACCTGGTCGAAGGAGAAGGTGCTCATCTCCCATCCCTCCCGATCTGCCCCCGACGGGAGGCCGCGAGGGACGGGTGGATGGCCGTTGTCGATTCTGGGTCTTGTTGAGATCTTCGGGTCGGCCACGGCCTGGTCGTGCCACGCTTGACTGGGACTTCTCTTCCACATCCTTTGGGATTCTGGCGAACCGCCGGATTCCGCAAAGGATTCCCGGGCCGCCGAAGTATACAATGTTGGCCCCCGCATTCGCACGCCGATGCAAGGGCGGACTCCTCTCCACTTTGTTGGGGTTTGAAGGTAGGAGTGCCTTCAGATACTGGGGGCATGAAGGGGCAACGCGCGCCCAGCGAGCCGCGAAGACCTTCTCGCGGAGGCGGGCTGCATCTCGCGAAGTGCCAGCACCGGTAGGACAACAGGCTCCCCGCCGCTTGGTGTCGGCGGGGGTGATCCTTCCACCGGACTGTCCTGTGCCGCAGTCCAGTCACGTGTGTCTCAACTGCCTCCTCGCTCACCTTGGTCAGGGGGAGCGGTCTCGCGTCGGGATCGACATACTTACTGAGTCGCCGGAAAGCCTTGCGGTTGGTGGCGACAGAGCCCTGCGCGCAGGCCCCGGCAATCATCCGGTCGTAGATCAGGTCCGGAGGGCGCGAGCCAGACCAAGCTTCTTCCTCTGCTGGCGGGTGATCTCGTGACCCGCAGCGAAGGGTATCAGGCAGGCCAATCCCGCGGCGTAGACGCAATCGCCGTCGCGGACGAGGCTGGCGACCGCGTCACGCAGTCAGGTGAGTTTGGCCGCACGCTCAAGGCTCCTGACCGGGTGAAGCCCGCCGCAAGCCATGTCCCTTCAGGGACTGTGGACAAGGCGGGCTTGGAGTTGTCCGGGCCTGCCGATGGCGGTATAGTTGTCCTGCAATACGACCGGGCG
>Ga0315295_10000601_pt1 | contig 31098 bp, 30 predicted proteins | sample YL17G14_0_MG_FD_204453 | JGI IMG/M metagenome (GOLD analysis project Ga0315295, IMG submission 204453) | Sediment microbial communities from Yellowstone Lake, YNP, Wyoming, USA - YL17G14_0 | ecosystem: Environmental > Aquatic > Freshwater > Lake > Sediment | place: USA: Wyoming | collected... | reverse complement strand
GGCTTTCTACATATTCCCTAAGATAGAGTCCAAAAAATGGAAGACGGACAAGGATTTTGTTCTCGACGTGCTCAATGAAGCTCACGTACTCTTCGTGCACGGCTCTGGATTCTCTCGAAAGTATGGCAAAATGCACTTCAGGTCGGTAATACTGCCACCCCTTTCCATTATGGAGGAAGCCTTCGGTGCCCTTGAAATCTTCATGAAAAAGAGAACTGCATGAGCACCCAGCGCACCACATCCCCCTCTTTGAGAACATACTTGTCGCAGGAAACGGAGGCAGAGACGTCATTCACATAGTAGACCCACCAGAGGTTTTTTTGCGGGTTATTGGGAATGCCGCGTATGGAATCGATAAAAACACCGGAGGCAGACTCCTTGTATTTCATCTCTGCAGTTTTCTTGAGTAATATGAGGACGGTATCGCCTTCACGTAATTCGACATCCTGCTCTATCTTTTCTGTCCCATTGTCAATGACGAGGACGACATGAATCGCTCCTTGATTCACCTGGGAAAGGCATCCCACAAGTAAGAGAAGAGGAAACAATCGTTTCATGGGCATAATTGTCTTCTCGGAATAAAAAAGTTTCCCTCACTCCGCGATTCTGATGCCGAGCGGCAAGGCATCCTCCTGGAGGCGTGCGATAACTTCGTTTCTTTTTTCCAGTTCTTTCTTTTCATTTGCAAGGGATGCTGACGTAGATAGTATGTCTCTTTTTCTCATGGCGGAGTCCTCGCATGCTTCACGTGCTCTCTTGAGATGAGCCATTATTGCAGGTTCGTCTTCTTTGTACTTCTCCGTTTCCTCGAGAAGATGCATCCTTCTCCTCTGGAATTCCTCAAGGGCTCCTCCATGGATGGAGGTGAGGGTGGAATAAATTTTCTTTTTATCCTTCTCCTCAATGGTATCCCATACAGAGAGGATCTGAGAGAGGAGGGTTTTGAGCGCAGGATACCCGGATTCTTCTAAAAGAAATGTATCAAGGGGTGATTCTACATAGGAAGAGAGGAGGGCTTCGTTGACTTTCACCTTCCCATGTCGTGCCTCCGAGAGCGTCTTTCTGAAAATGCGGATGAGGGGCGAGAGTCTGCTATTGATTTCTCCCTCGATTGACTCTATCTCATTGTCTGCCGCGTCCCTTCTGCGCTGTCGTGCTTGATGCTCGGCATATTCCTTTGATTCGGAAATGGTTTTCAACTCAGAGGAGAGCCTCTCGTATCTGTTCTCCTCTTCCTGGATTTCCCTACTCATCGCCTCCATTTCAGCTTCTATCTGAGCTATCTTCTTTTTATTGGCTTCAATCTCGGAGAGCTTTCCCTTCAGTTTCGTAAGGAGGGTCATCCTTTCGCCATGGGAGGAGACAATCCTCTCCATTGTTGCGACGGAGAGGGCTACACTTTTCACTGAAGCGCGAAATCCTTTCATCTCCTCGGGGAAGGAAAAGTAGAGCACCTTCCCGTGCATCTGATCCATTCTACGCATGTCGGAGAGGGCTTCAATACTCGCCCCGAGAAATTGTGATATCCCCTCACCGTCTTTCTTCTCGAGGGTCACCCTCCCTATGACATTGAGGATGCTCTCACAGAATTTCTTCTGAGAGGTTTTAGTGATGTTGCTCAGGCGTCTGAAAAGTTCTTTCTCCACATCCCTTATCTCCTCGACCTCAGAACGCACCTCAGAGAATCCCTTCCCTATATCTTCTGTAATAGGGGATGCCTCCACAATGAGCGCTCTTCTCTCTGCATCAATCTCCTCCTCAACCCATGACGCGAGTGAGGAAAAAGGCACTTCTTTCTCTTTTTCCCCCAGTAACTCCTTGAGCTTCTTTAGCATCGATATACGGAATTCAATCTGCTTAAATAGTTTTTGTGGGGAATTGCTTATATACAGTTGGTATTGGGATTGTTCGAGGAAAGGCATATGGGAAAGATAATGGGAATCCTGTATGCCGTCATGCGGGTTCTCGTGATTTCTTGTGCGTTGCCTGTTGCCTCACAAGACGAGTTTGTCAATTGCTGTAATACGCTCACACTCAACGCAGGATATATCAACTCGCCATGGCAAGGAAGTACTTCGAGGGGGTACTTCGCCGCATGCAATTACTATGCCCTTAAAGTCATAAATATCTTTGAGAGCATAACAAATTACGGAGGAGGGTGAGGTGAAGGAGAATGAAGTGATGGATATTATTTTTCTGTCTAATTATCGAGAGATCTTCATAGAAAATAGTTCCCCCTTCTTTTTTATGACTATGGAAGTCCCCCTCTTCAATCCCTGCACGGCTTCAGAAATCAAATGGTAGTGGAGGTGAGGGGTGCCAACGCAACTGCATGGGATGGCTTTAATCATTGCACGAAATTTCTTGCCCCCCCTCTCAAGAAGGAATTCCTTACCCCGAGAGGGAAAAAAAATCAGCTTATCTTTGAGGATAAATAAGAAATTACCCTTCTCCTCTTCAGATGTCACCTTTCTCTCATACATGACGGAAGAAGACTCGTGTGTATATAATCCTTTTCATCCTAGAATCTGTCCCATGATTTTACGCTCGGCTTTGCGAAGGTTCTCTATGAAAGCCTGATGGGTGATGTCCAACCTGTGTGCCATTTCCTTGGAGGAGCATTTGCGTGGTATCTCATAGAATCCCTCGTTGTAGGCAAGAAGGAGACATGTCCTTTGCCTCTCTGTGAGGGCATCCAGAAGGCTTATCTTCCCAAACTGGTAGGGTGACACGGAGAGTATTTTAAATTCAAGGTCATTGCGCTTGAGATAGGCGAGGCACCGTTTGAGGTTATCTTCCTCACCAACGATGGTGAATGCCATCCTGTCTTTCTCGAGGAGAAGGGGATACTCGAAACTCGTTGAATAATCATAGTAAAACTTCTTGAGGAATCCGAGGAAATTTCCGTACACAATGAGGGTCTTTTCACCATTGTCCTTTATGACTGAGACATTGTCTATGCCGAATCGGCCTTTGAGTTCTTCAGGGGTTCGTCCAGGTTTAAAACTCACGCGCCACAAGAAGACATAGGTCTCCTTTGTCAGTATGAAATGACCTATCGCTTCCGCCCTCTCTATCACTTCAATGAGAGAGGCATAGCCGAATTTCTCCCAGCCACGGGTTGATACCTCAAGCTTTATCCTTTTCATTTAAAACACTTGACAATTAAAGCAATAAAAGGTTATGCCTGAAAAGCCGGAAAAAGCTCTAAAGGGGTGAAAAAATGAAAGAAGTAATATGGGAGTTTTTCAAGAGACATATGAGCTACTCCGGAGAGGAGCTTGCGAAATTCAAGGAAAACCCAGACTTTGAAAGAATCGTTGAACGGGGACAGGAGATGAACCAATGGACGGTGGTGGCGGAGGTGATAAAGTCCGAGCACTGCTTCTCTGGCCACAAGGTCGGCGATAAGTTCTATCTCGATCCATTCGGCAATCTTCTCACACACAAGAATCCCAAAAGAATCTGCATCTATGCCCTCGAGCCATTGAGCAAGGCGATATTTCACATAAGTGAACAACTCTACACAGGGCGAGATCCCAACGAAATTGTCTTCAGGAATTATCACTGCTTTGATGTCGGACTTGCCTGCGGTGGATGGGGAGAAATCGTCGTCAGGGTTTCTGTGGTGAAAAGGTGATAGGGTAATAGACGATGGCGCAATGATTTCTATGAACTGCGCAAGGAAAGCCTGGCTGAGACTCACCAAGATTCTGTACAGGGGGGAGGGAGTACTCGAACTCCTGTGTGACTCCTGCGGCTATGTGATTCTCAGAAGACTAGTGGGTCTTGAGTTTGAGGATTACTTCAATCATCCTGAAAATTATGAAGGACAGGTGTGCTATTCGTGCGACAAGGGTCATTTTACTGTTCGTCTGTACACAGAAAAAGGCTTCAGGAAGAAATACCCACATTACATGCAGGGTGGATGATTTACTTTGCATCACTCTTAGAAATGTCGAGTATGCGCCTCTCCCCATCTATCTCTTCAATGATTTCAGCAACACCTGGCGGTACGAGCGACCTCCACTCAAGCCCCTCGATCATGCGTCTGCGCACCTCTGAACCCGAATACTCGTTTCTCCGCATCATCTCTGTTTTCCTTACCTCATAGCCTGCTTCCACGAAGAGGCGCACGGTGAGAGGCTCATTGGCATAGACGCGTCGGAAGGTGGGCACGAGTGTTTCAAGGTGACGCACCCAGAGTGCGTGCCTGTGTATGTCTTCGATGGGGAGTATGTGGACGCGTGCCAGGTCGATGCCTGCACCCTCGCACGCCCTCTTTATCATTATGAATCGCTCCCCTGCTGTGAAAGGGTCGCGCACAGTATGTGAGAGCTGGGCAGAACCGATGGCGACTATGACCTCCTCGTTCTCGCGAAGAATCTCTTTGAGAATGAAGAGATGTCCCAGATGAAAGGGTTGGAACCTGCCTATGAAAAGGGCGCGCATGAGGGGATGTTTTTTTCTCAGTTTTTAAAGGTTGTGGAAATTGAAAATCATCAGGGCAATGACAGACTTCAATATGTATTGAAGTTAATCGATGGGTTTATATATTGAATTTTCAATATTCAGTCATGAATTGGAAAGTCTTGTCACTCGCTGCTGCTATGGTCATTCTTGCGGCAGGTATTCTTGTTTTTGCGTTCCGTGACACTTCATTAAAGGAAGACACCCATAGCATTTCAGAGGCTCCGGAATTGAAGGATGAGGGCGGCGTCACTCCTGAAGATATATTAGGCGTTGTAACCGCCAACAATCGGCTTGCGTTTGACCTCTACAGGCGATTGAGAGAGGAGGAAGGAAACATATTCTTTTCACCATGGAGCATTTCTTCTGCCATGGCAATTGCCCTGGAAGGTGCTCGTGGGGAGACTAGGAGTGAAATGCGCGCTGTCCTCCATCTTCCTGGGGAGGAGAGGAGGCTTGCATTTGCGCGGCTCTACAATGAGATTAATAAAAAGGATAAAAGGTATGAACTGGCCACGGCTAACGCAGTCTGGGCTCAGAAAGATTTTCAAATCCTCGACGCCTATTTTGACGTCATTGAAAAATATTATGGAGGAAATGTTGAGAACCTGGATTTTATTGGAGATACAGAAGGCTCCCGCAAAACGATAAACGGGTGGGTGGAGGGAAAGACAAAGGAAAAGATAAAAGACCTCATTCCTCAGGGGGCAATCGACGGACAAACACGACTCGTCATCACCAATGCCGTCTACTTCAAGGGACAATGGGTGAAGCAGTTTGACCTGAAGAATACGCAGGAAAGTGAGTTCAGGGTGACTCCCGACAAAGCTGTGAAGGTGCAGATGATGAACCTCCGAGATGCCAAATTCAAATACGCAGAGGACGAGACCGTGCAGATTCTTGAACTGCCATACGCAGGTGAGGAATTATCCATGCTTATACTTCTCCCAAAAGAGGACAGTCCCGACAATGTCGAGAGCATACTCGCCGCTGAAAGACTCGATGAGTGGAGAGCCAGCATCAAAGAAGAGGAGGTTGACGTGTATCTGCCCAGGTTCAAGTTGGAGACAAAATATGGCTTGGTTGAGAACTTCAAAGAATTGGGCATGAGGCAGGCATTCGACCCCGGTCAGGCGGATTTCTCGGCGATGACAGGAAGAAGGGATCTCTTCATCAGTAGGATAATACACCAGGCCTTCGTGGAGGTGAATGAGGAGGGAACCGAGGCTGCTGCCGCAACGGGTGTCGTCATGACACTGACTGCAATGCCAACGAAAAAGATTTTTATGGCAGACCACCCCTTCATATTCATAATAATTGATAGGACCACGGGTGCCATTCTCTTTGTGGGGAGGGTTGCGAATCCTGCGGCTGGCTCCTAATTAACCAGTCTGCTTCTTGTAGTTCATGAGGAGCACCGCCAATAGGGCTCCACCTATGCTCAAGGCGATTCCTACAATGGCAGAGAATACGAGTATGAAATAAATGGCAATCATGCCTGTGGCTACCTGCGGATCGTTGTGTGCGGGATATGTGGGGAGAGTCGTTATCCATTTCAGAAACCCTATGCTCAATAGGGCACCCGGGAGAGGCCCGATGACACCCGAAATGACACCCACCTTTACGCCATCTGAACTTTTTATATCACCCAGGTATGCACGGGCGACGAGCGTCCCGAAAATGCCTGCGAGCCCATAACCCAAGCAACACGCTATGCCCGAAAAGAGACCCGCGATACCCCCCACGATTCCGCCCAGAAGAATGCCCCACAGCCTTTTTTTTTGCGGAGTCAATACACTATTCACAGATTCCATGGTCGGATTATGAGAGAACCTTTTAATCCTTATGGTTGATTGTCTCAAGTAATTTCTCACATGCAGTGTAGGGATCTATCCTCCGAGCAGCAACCTGAGCCACCATATCCTCAAAGCTTTCAGGACCAACTTTGTTGAGGATGTAGGTTTCCACTTCCAGTCTCAACAATTCGAGCAACTCGTTTTCAACCTTTTCCTCAGCCATGCGTGAAAGTGAGGAACTCTCACGCAAGAAGTCCATGTGGCTGTCGATTGCGCCAAGGATTTTGTCAGTTCCCGAATCCTCACGGCTTATGGCTTGCAGTATCGGAGGAGTCCACGCCCTTTTTTCACCCAGTTCAAGCATTGTCTTGATTTCGAGTGCGGTCTTGTCCGCCCCTCCGAAGTCGGCTTTATTGATGACGAATATGTCTCCTATCTCTATTATGCCCGCCTTCCCTATCTGTATTTCATCACCAAAATGGGGAACCAGGACGAGGACGACGGTGTGCGCATACTTCACTATATCAACCTCACTCTGTCCCGTACCAACTGTTTCCACGAGTATGTAGTCCTTTCCGAATGCATCGAGCACCTTTATTGCATCAGAGGTTGCTTTGGCGAGGCCACCGAGACGTCCACGTGTCCCCATGCTGCGAATGAAGACCTCCGGGTCGAGTGAGGAATCCTGCATGCGTATGCGGTCTCCTAGGAGAGCACCGCCTGAGAAAGGGCTTGTGGGGTCGACTGCGATGATACCCACAGTCTTGTCCTTCTCCCTTATTCTTTTAATGAGACTGCAGACGAGTGTGGACTTTCCCGCACCGGGCGGACCCGTGATACCCACTATGTGGGCTCTGCCAGTATGTTTATAGAGTGATGCCAGCTCGCGTCGCGATTCAGGGTCGCCATCCTCGATAATGGTGATGAGACGCGAGACAGCCCTCCTGTCGCCACCAAGAATCTTTTCTGAGAGCATTCTATCTTCTTCTCGATGTTTTTTTGACACACTCTATTATTGCTTGGGTAGGGGTTCCCGGACCAAAGATTTCTGCCACGCCCATGCGCTTCAGCTCTGAGGCATCCTCATCGGGTATGATGCCTCCTACATACACGGGCACATCAGCCAGACCCTCATTGCGCGCAAGTTCAAGCACACGAGGTATAAGGGTCATGTGGGCTCCTGAGAGTATGGACAGCCCGATTCCGTCTACATCTTCCTGAAGCGCAGACTCCACTATTTGCTCAGGTGTCTGCTTCAACCCGGTATAGATGACCTCGAATCCCGCATCCCTGAATGCCCGCGCCACAACCTTTGCCCCCCTGTCGTGACCGTCGAGACCCGGCTTTGCCACAAGTATCCTTATCTTTTTCTCCATGGGAACACCTGAGGGGATTCAAAAATGCTACTTATAAATACTGCGTTAGAGTATCTTTTTTGCCTCATCCACGAACCCAAAGAAACTCTCGCGTGAGAGCCAGAGTGGATAACTTTTCTTTAGGATTTCCCAGCGATGCATATCAAAGGATAGACTCCATGCCAAAATCTCATTCCTTTCTGATATGGAAAATGGCGAATCCATGAGCAGGAGGGAGACGACAACCTCGCAGAAAGGGTCAAACAGTTTTCCCATGGATTTCTTCAGCCCGAGTTCCTCCAAAAGAATCTGCTGTGCAATGAAAAGATGTAGATAGCTATGAGCGCATGCCCAGCCGAGAAGAGAATCAGGCAACGATGAACCCACATACATTCTGGTCTGGGATATGATACCCTTCCCCTCTCTCGAAAGAAGTACGAAACAGTCGAGAGCTGTAATCTCAAATTTCCTCTTGGTCAACGCTTCTGCAAACGCAACGAATTCCTTCTCCTTCACCCTCCACTGCTTCTCAGCTTCATCCCTCTTCGCCTCAAGGGCAGCGAGAGATTTCTGCCACTCACCAAAAAAATGTGAATTCTTTTCTCTGAGCAATGATTTCCTTTTGACAGACATCTTTGATGTTTCAATGTTTTTGTCAATCTCCAGAGCAGACCCGAAGAATATATCTTTTTTTTTGAGAAGCGATTTTGTCATTGAGGAGACGACCCTGTCCTTGTGGTCGACCATGAAACAGGAGAAATCCTGCGCATATGAGGCGTGGAAAGAGACAGTTGTCATATGAATCACTCAGTAAAGGGGTGTTTCCCTGTATTCCCCGAATACCTTTCTCAGCACATCCATTATCTCTCCGAGGGTGCAGTACGCCTTGACGCACTCGATGAAGCGGGGCATGAGATTCTCCTCCTCACAGGCGGCTTTCTCCAGCTTACGGAGCGATTCTTTCACCCGAACATTGTCTCTCTCTTGTTTTACCTGCGCGAGCCTTTCTCGCTGATGCCTCTCCACTTCTGGGTCTATCTTGAGAATTGGTATTGAGAGTTCCTCCCCTGAGACAAACTCATTGACACCGACGATTATGCGCCCATGTGTATCTATCTCCTTTTGGTAGCGTGAGGCAGCGTCTGCAATTTCTCGCTGGAAGAACCCCTTCTCTATGCCCGCGATGACCCCACCCATTGCTTCGATTTTCCTGAAGTACTCCTCGGCCTCACGTTCCATCTTTTCCGTGAGGGCTTCTACAAAGAAGCTTCCCGCCATGGGGTCAATGGTGTTGGTGACACCCGACTCAAAGGCAATGATTTGCTGTGTGCGCAGGGCAATGGTGACTGCCTTCTCCGCAGGCAGTGCCCATGCCTCGTCCATGCTGTTTGTGTGCAGGGACTGTGTCCCTCCGAGCACCGCTCCGAGCGCCTGCATGGTGGTGCGCACGATGTTGTTTTCGGGTTGCTGGGCAGTGAGTGAACACCCCGCGGTCTGTGTATGGAACCTCAGACGCTGCGCTTCCTCAGTCTTTGCACCATGGTTCTCCCTCATGTGACGCGCCCAAATGCGTCGGGCGGCACGGTACTTGGCGATCTCCTCGAAGAAATCATTATGTGCATTGAAGAAGAAGGAGAGGCGTGGTGCGAAATCATCGACATTCAGCCCACGCATGATAGCAGCCTCCACATACGCAAACCCATCTGCGAGGGTGAAGGCAAGCTCCTGCACCGCGGTGGAGCCCGCCTCACGTATGTGGTAACCTGAAATCGATATGGTATTCCAGCGTGGGACATGTCTCGTGCAGTACTCAATGGTATCCACAATCAATCTCATGGAAGGGGCAGGGGGAAAGACGAACGCTTTTTGGGCAATGTACTCCTTGAGGATGTCGTTCTGTATGGTGCCCGATATCTGGGCCTGAGAAACTCCCTGCTTTTCTGCAACAACAATGTACATGGCAAGCAGTATGGCTGCGGGAGGGTTAATGGTCATGGAGGTTGAAACCTTTTCCAGAGGGATGCCATCGAATATAATTTCCATGTCACGCAACGTGTCCACCGCAACTCCGCATTTTCCCACCTCTCCTGTGGCAAAAGGATGGTCTGAGTCGTAGCCATAGATAGTGGGCATGTCGAATGCAACGGACAGACCGGTCTGCCCGCACTCGAGGAGATACTTGTATCTTGCATTGGTCTGCTCTGCCGTCCCGAATCCCGCAAACTGCCTCATGGTCCACAGCCTTCCCCTGTACATTGTCGTATAGGGCCCCCGTGTGTATGGATAGTAACCAGGATACCCAATGTCCCTCTCATAATCGGAGGAAACATCCTCCGGCGTAAAGAGTGCACCAATATCAACACCTGATGTGGTAAAGAATCGCTCCTGCCTCATTTTCGATTTATCATATTCTTCCTTCCAGCATTCTTTTACGGATTTCATTTCATCACCATTCCACCCCTTTGCGACCAACAATGCCTCGCTTGAAAGGGTGCTTTATCTCCCTCATCTCGGTCACATAGTCAGCCTCGGCAAGAATCTTCTCGGGAGCCCAGCGTCCGGTAAGGACGAGCTCGATATTCTCGGGGATTGCCCTTAATAGTTCAAGTACCTCCTCGACAGGGATGAGATGCGCCGCGAGGGCGACATTCATCTCATCGAGGATAATCATATCATATTTTTCTGAATGTAGTGCCTCATTGGCGAAGACGAATGCCTCGCGTGCGAGGTCTCTGTCTTCCTGAGAGGGATTCTTCAGGTCGACGAAGTCGGGTCGACCGAACTGAATGATTTCCACAGTGCCCAATTTTTTTGAGGAGGCAAGCTCGCCATAGTCAATCTTGCCCTTCATGAACTGTATGACAAGAATTCTTCTGCCATGCCCCGAGGCGCGCAGTGCCAGCCCGAGCGCTGCGGTCGTCTTCCCCTTTCCATCTCCTGTGTACACGTGAATCAACACATCACCCGAAAGACCCGAGCATCGCGTCGAGGTCGACATATTTTTTTATATTCCTTTCGAGTGAGGAGAGTTTCTCTGCCTGCGCAAACTTCAGGTTCGACCGCACCCTCTCTACCTTTTCCGCGGTGGTCACCGTATCAAGGGGAACGAAGAGGACGGGTATGTGGAACCTGTCTGCCTTGGTGAGGACGGACGAAGAGGGAAAGACATTACCCGTGAGTATGAGGCAGCTTGTGGGCATCTCGAAGGCGAGGAGCTGGATGTCTGACCTGTCTCCGCCCGTGATGATTGCATTGTTCTCGTAGGCGAGACGCTGTAGGATTCGTATGGCGGAGTCGAGTGTCATGGCGCCTACGAGTATGTGTTCCACAATATTTCCGAGTCCTTCTTCGCCTGCGAGGATTTCTGCTTCGAGTGAATCGGCAATCTCCGACACGGTAATGGTATCAAGCGTTCTTTTCCTGGGTATGGCGCCATAGCATTTCAACCCCAAATCCCTAATTTCAGAAATGATTTCCTCTTTTTTATCTGTCTCTTCTTCCTCCAATTTATTGAGCACCACACCCAGTATGTGCGCTTTTCTTGATGCGAAGTGTGATTTCGCAAAGGTAAGCTTGTCAATTGTCTCCTCTTTTGTGCCTTCGCACACTATGAGGGTGGCGATATCGAGTATGGAGGAGATACACGAGGCGCAGAGGTTGGCATAGGAGCCATAGGTGAGATTATGGGCTGATTCCACCACCATAAGCTCATGGGTTCCAGAAACCTTTCTATATTTTTCCTCAAGCGCCTGGCGGATGTCCTCCTTAAAGGTGGTATCCCTGAGGATGCCCCTATAGTCATTTTCCACACTGAGATCCTCAATGTCCTCCGGGAGGTTAAAAATGCCTTTAAAGAGCATTACATCTTCATCCACTCCATCTTTTATCCTGTCACCCAAGGGCTTGAAATATCCCGTGCCACCCATGGCAAGACCCATGCCTATGCCCAGAGAGGTCTTTCCCGCACCCATTCTTGTGGAGGTTATGAGAAGCTCTTTCATGGTCGCCTTTCCATCATTGAAATAAAAGCTTTATGCAACAATGGGGAAGAAAAGCCTTAAATATAAAGGAGGCTATGTGTGGCAGTGGGCGGTCTCGTGGCTTCGCTCGCCGAGTGAGGAAATTCTGTCCATGGGACTGGAGCTGCGGTCGCGTGAAGCGACAGGGAGAAATCCCTGGTAAAACACAGAAACGACACGGCTGCGCCCGACTATGAGAAAGAAAGCCTGCGCGCGAGTGGAGGCAGACCTTTCGAGGCTGGGCGCGGAAGCGGTGAAATGTTTCCCGCAGTCATGCAAGACCAAACACGTGCCTGTGAACCCCAGTCTGAGGCCGAGGTAGGTCGCTCAGTTGAATGCCACATAGTACAAAAGGCAGATTATAGGCCGCCCACTTCCTTCCCTCTTTTCCTGTAGAATTTCATTATGCGTTGTATGTCAAGATATGCAATCCTATTCAAAAGGAATAGCAGAATCAATGTAAGAAGTAGCCATAGGAAATTTATTCTATTGAAAACTATTGAACTAAAAACGATTATGAATATTATGGTGGTACCTAACCAAATACCAAGCACTACCTTTTTTCCTCTCTTTTCAAGTCCTGCAAGATAGTATGCCTCCATCAAACTCCATGAATTACGCAAAAAAATTTGAAAAATCCCATGCCTTCTAAAAAAAATGGCATAGTCAACGACAGCAGCAGTCAGTATATATAAATACAGAATAATTGTGAGGATCTTAAGATTAAAGAAAAAGAAACTCAAAATAAAGAACAGAATAAAACCCAGAAAGAATCCAGTATCTATTTTCCTACTCTTGTGTCTCCAATAAGCATCATTTGCACTATGGAGCCATTCTATTTCTCTATCTCTCCAAGCATCTCGCCTTCCCCTCTCCACCCACAATCTATACCATTCATTCATCTGAACATCTATTGCGTCTTGGTTGTCTGCGTTCGTTCCTTCCCCCATTTCCACTCTTCTCACAGCTTCCTCAGATTCGAGATGAGTGTCTCGACGTTGGGTGAGTGTGAGAGAACGAGGGGAATCCTCTCCAACTCGGCAAGCTTCACTGCGAGCGGGTCTTCGACGGTGACGGGACCGTGCAGGACGATAATTGAGGGTTTTAACCCCTTGACCTTTATGGCAATCATGGGGGAACGTCCCATGGTCACCTCTGTGAAGATGAGGGCGCGCTCGGTGGTCCATCCGTACAGCTTCGTGAACTCATCGGCGGTCATCTTCAGTATAGCCTTTATGGAATCTATGACCGTGTAGCCGTAGATTTCGGGATGGATGAGGTCCTGAAGGGCAAGCACCTCCCCCTCCACGGCTCTTATCAAATCTGCAGATGGGACGGGGACTGGGAATTCGCGCATGTCTATGACCACATCCGGGGCAAACCCCACCTCCTGCATCTTGCTCAGGGCTTGAATGACCTTTCCGCCTCGCCTCTCGTCTATGGAAATTAGTCCCTCCACCACACGTTTTATAGTGGATGAGCCGGGTGACCTCCTGCGTCCTCCCTCATAGTCTGATATTACGGAAGATGAAACGTTGAGGTACTCTGCGAGCTCTGTCTGGGAAGTCCCAAAGACCTCCCTCCATTTCTTCATCGTCTTGCCAGGCTCATAGGAGAGCGCTATTTCACCAGCCACCCTTTTTGCGAGCCTCTCCTTGGAATCGTCAAACATGGTCAAAGTGGTACATTGAGTATATAAAATTTTCGCTTATTGCCTTAATACTAGTCGTTTATTGTAGGAAATTGTCGAAAAAGAAAATGATTTTAGCCTTCTTTCAAGAGTATTCCTTCTGCCGCAATCATGCCGGTCACAGCCGCATAAACTATCCCGCGGGAGTAGCCGGAGGCATCCCCTGCCACAAAAAGATTTTCTATATTGGTCTCGAGGAATCTTCCTACCTTGTACTTTGTATCATAGAATTTTATCTCAGGAGCGTAAAGAAGAGTTGAATCGGAGGATATGCCTTCAATTACAGTGTCAAGCCTCTCAATGGCTTCTATTATGTTTGTGACTATTCTATTGGGCATTGCCATGGCTATGTCTCCCGGTACGACGTCTTTGAGCGTCGGTGTAATCATGGCTTTCGAGATGCGCGCCCATGTCGATCGCTTGCCACGCACCAAATCCTTGTATCTCTGCAGAATGGGCCTGCCTCCTCCAATGGTATTCGCGAGCTTGGCGATGCTTCTCCCATATTTCGTGGTGTCCTCCACGGGGTCTGTGAGGTTCACGCGAGAGAGCAGGGCGAGGTTCGTGTTGGGGCTCTTCTGATTCTTTCTGGCATCCCCGTTGACGAGCACGAAATCCTCATACCTCTCTATCGTGACAAACCCGCAGGGGTTGGTGCAGAATGTCCTCACGAAATCATCGTAGGTCTTCGTGTAGAGCCTGAACTTGGCATCATACATGACGTTCTCGATTTCTTCGTATATGGTTGCGGGAAACTCGAGGCGCACACCCACATCGATGGGTCCATACTCTGAGGTAACGCCGAGCCTTTGTGCCTGTGACCTGAACCAGTAGGCGCCCGCGCGCCCAGGAGCAGCGATGAGGTAATCGGCATGTATATCCCCATTGTTTGTCTTGAGTGTGAATCCATTTTTCTTTTCTATCTGGGACACCGAGGTATTGGGGAAGAATCGTATGCCCTTCTTTTTCAAATCATGGTAGAAGTTTAATATGATGTCTTTGGCTTTGTCTGTGCCCATGTGCCTCTGCTTGCCCGCTATGAACTCGATGCCATTGGCAGACGCCTTTCTCCCAAGCTCATCGAGAAGTTCCTTATCGAGGCCATATGTTTTATCCTCCATGCCATAATGGAGAAAGGCTTCCTCCACCTCATCGATGAGTTTCTGCACTTCCTCAGGCGTCCTGTCGAGGCTTTGCGGTTCTCCGCCAATCTTGTATGTGAGATTGAGCTTGCCGTCACTCATGGCACCCGCTCCCCCGATGCCCGTGGTGATGCGGCATGGCACACAATCTGTGCAGGTGGCTTTAAAGGTGACCGGACAGAACCGTTTCTCAGGTTCAAGCCCCGTCTCTATGACTGTGACATCATGCCCTAGAAGTCTCTGAGCCGCGAACAGTCCTGCAGGACCTGCACCGATTATGGCGACCTTCACAGATAAAATGCAGGGATTAATTTAAAAATCTTCCTGTGCGAAAGCCTTTTATTCCCACCCCAAAATTGCAGCCATGAAATTTCCCATTCTATTGACATTCGACTTCGATGCAGAATTCGTCATGGAGAACATGTATGGGGACGATCCCTACTGGGTGTCCCAGGGCCAGTATGGGGCGAACGAAGGCGTTGCCCGTATTCTCAGGTTGCTCGAGAGAGAGGGGATTAAGGCATCCTTTTGCATTGTGGGGAAATCTGCCGAGAAGTATCCTGATGCGGTGAAAAGCATTGCACGCGCGGGACACGAGACTGCAGTTCATGGCTGGACACACAAGTACTATAATGCTTTGACAAAGACTGAAGAAGAGAGAGGGATTAGAAAGACGAGGGGTCTCCTGGAGAAATTGACCGGAGTGACCCCCAGAGGACACAGAACGCCGGGGTGGAGACCTTCCAAAAACACCATATCCATTCTGGAGAAGGAAGGGTTTCTATGGAACTCTGATTATCTGGGGTGTGACATGCCTTTCTTCAACTATGTTGGAAAGAGAAAGACACGCGTGCTTGAAATCCCCGTCGCCTACACACTCGACGATTGGGATTTGTTCTATAGCCACGGAAACACGCCGCAAATGGTTTTCGAGGTTTGGAAGGAGGAATTTGACCACCTCTATGATGAAAAAAAAATGCTCTGCCTCACCTGCCACCCCCTCGTCTCGGGAAGGCCATCACGCATCGGCGCCCTCGAAAGATTCATACACTATACCAAGACCTTCAACGTCGAGTTTATGAGATGCTGCGATTTTGCAGAAATGTGGAGGAAATGATGTGAGGACAATTAAAAGTAAGAATGGAGAAATAGTGGTGATCCCTTCAAAAATCGTCTGCCTGGGAAGGAACTACAGGAAGCACGCCGAGGAACTGGGCAACGTTGTCCCCGAAAAGCCCATCATATTCATAAAACCCAATTCCTCCCTTATCACGGAGGGGGAAAAGATTATCTTGCCACCCCAATCCAGGAATGTGCACCATGAGGTCGAACTCGGTGTCGTCATGAGAAGAGGGAAAGACATACCACAGGGAAACGCTTATGACTATGTACTAGGTTATTGCATCATTCTTGACATCACAGCCCGGGACATACAGGACGAGGAGAAAAAGAGGAACGCCCCATGGACATTTGCCAAGGGATTCGACACATTTGCCCCCGTCTCCCTCGTCGTCGACAGGGAGAGAATAAAAAATCCGCAAGACCTCAGGATTAGACTCTGGGTGAATGGCGAACTCAGGCAGGATTCAAACACAGGCTTCATGATATTCGGCATTGCGGAGATTGTGGAATACATCTCCTCATACATGACACTCGAGGAGGGGGATATCATAGCGACAGGGACGCCTGAAGGTGTCGGACAGATACGGAGCGGTGATGTCGTCGAGGCAGAGATTGAGGGCATTGACAAGGTTAGATTTGAGGTCGTATAGACATAAAATTTCTTCTCGATTCAGCCTATAACCGAAAACTATTTATATTGTTGATTAGCAATATTGCTATGCCCACAGAAAATATCCTCATAGCCGAGGAACTGACACTTTTAGGGGAAAAAGAGGTCTTTGTCGGCAGAAAAAAGGATATTTTTGAGAGATTTGGCAAGAAAGCAGGCATGTATGTGGGGATTGTAGCAGAGGGGGAAAAAGAGGAGAAGTCTTATTTCGGAAGAGAAATCCTTGTCGATAGCATTTCCCCCCATGCCATATTCGTATGCGGAATGAGAGGCTCGGGTAAATCTTACACTATCGGGGTCTTCGCCGAAGAGCTGGCTTTGAAGAATGAGGCCGTGGGTGTCGTCATAATAGACCCTATGGGCATTTTCTGGAGCATGAAGAGAAAAAATGAGGTGGACACAGAGAAGTCACAGCTCAAGAAATGGAATCTTCATCCTGAAGGCATAATAAACATTCGCACCTTCATACCCAAGGGATTCACAAAAGATGCGCCTCGCGAGACATGGGACGCGGTCTTCTCAATAAGACCCTCAGAACTCACGGTGGAGGATTGGTGCAATACATTCGGGTTCGATAGGTTCGATGTCATGGGACTTCTCATAGACAAGGTCATGGAAGATACAAAAAATGGGTTCCAGGCTCAGGGCAAACTCGTCGAGGGAAAAGAAGAGTACTCGATTCAGGATTTGCTCCTCTGCATAGAAAATGATGAAGCCGTTATAAGTAAGGAGAAGGGATTCAAGGAATCCACATGCCGGGCGCTTTCGGCAAGGCTTCGTGGTGCTTCAGACTGGGGAATCTTCGATGCGAAAGGCACAGAACTCAAGGATATATCATGCAGGGACCAGATTTCAGTGCTTGATGTATCGTTCCTTGATGACAATGTGAGAGCCCTCGTGGTGGGCATATTTGCGCGGAAGGTTCTTCAGACACGAAAGCTCGCCTCACGCCAGGAAGCCGCGGGATTCCATGATGCGGAGAATGTCCCCGTGACCTGGCTTATGATAGATGAGGCGCATATTCTTGTTCCCGCGGGAAGAAAGACCGCAGCCTCTAATGCCCTTCTCGAGTACGTTCGTCAGGGCAGACAACCCGGATGCTCCATCGTTCTTGCCACCCAGCAGCCCTCGGCCATAGACTCACGCATCTTATCCCAGATGGACATACTCTTCTGTCATAAACTAGTCTTTGAAGATGACATTAAAGCTGTCATGAGACGCATGCCCTGTCAGATGCCAGAGAAGTTCAAGGATGAAAATTTCATAAAACATCTACCCGTGGGCATGGTCATCATAGGCGACAAACAGGAAGAGACGAGCCGGGCATTCCTCGCACGCATGCGCCCCCGAATCTCCCAGCACGAGGGGCGTGAGAGGCTGCCCATTTTTGAATCCGACCCCACAAAGGCAAGAGGCAAATCCCCTGAAATGCAAAAGGAAGATGTCGCCATCACTCCTCAAGCGCCAGAACAAATACTGCAAAGGGAGAAGAAGGCAAGCATGAGCGGCACGCAGGAGAAATTCGTGAGCGTTGAGATATTGAAGGGAGAAAGGGTTTTTGATGAAGAGGAACTCAAAGACCTCAAGACGAGGGAAGCCCGGGTGGTGCATGGAAACGATAAAAAGATTAGATTGTTTGGAGAAGGGTTGCGAGGCTTGTTTTCAAGAAAAATCCATGCGAAGTACAAGGTTTACTATCCCCTATGGCAGGTCTTCTTTGACTACTATCCCTCCTCGGGTGATTACGAGAACCTCTCCTGTTTCCTCGACGGCATCACAGGAGAAGTCCTGCTTGCGGGCGGGGAGCGCTCGAGGGGCATCCGCGACCTCATCCCGCTCAAAAACGATGAGAGGAAGGTGATGCTCTACCTCTTCAGGAAGAGACATGCCACCCAGCTCGACCTCATCCGTGAGACGGGGTTCACCAAAGGCAGGGTCAAGTCGACTATACAGTCCCTCGGCGCGAGAGGGCTCGTGAAGTTGAAGGTGGCACGCAACTATGAAGAGATACGACCGAGGATAGCACACAGAATCATCACGACCCCAAAAGACAAATCCTTGAGAACACTCGCCTTCCAAATAGAGGAGGACATCATCGATGAAGACCTTGTGGTGGAGGCTGTCTTTAGACAGGACAACGTCCAGAAAGCCTTAGACATTTGGGACGTGATGGTTTACAAGTCTCAGCTCGTCTACTACCCTTATTGGATAGTGGTATATGAGAAATCGTTTGATATCCTCGATGGCGTGACGGGAAAGAAGTGTGAGTATGTGAAGAGCATGCTGCGGTTCAGGGTATAGTAAAAGAAACATTTTTATTGGCACCTCGCAAGGCATGCTATGACGGAGGAAAAATGGCATGTGTCGATTTTCAGGGGTACAGATTCTGCCCTCCTCATCCACCTCTTTCTCACCATTTCACTCGCGGGTTTCGTCTTCCTGCTCGCTGTATCTCCTTTCATGATGCTGTCGGAAAATGTCTTTGTTGCGGGCATGGCGGCAGCTACCTATAAAATCATCGCGGAAGCTAATATTTGCCACCAGCTTCCCGAGAGGACGTTCTCGTTAGGCGGCATCCTCATGCCTGTGTGCGTGAGGGATTTTGCCATTTTTTCAGGAGGGCTTCTGGGGCTCGTCGCCTCATTTTTTTCTTTGCCCCGATTCCTCTCCTCAAAATGGATTCTGCTCGCTGCCACACTTCCCATCGCCGCGGATGGTGTGACCCAGACCATACTGCGCATGCGCGAGAGCGACGACAGGCTGAGGTTTGCGACAGGCATTCTGTGCGGTGCTGTCTTTGCTCACTTTCTGGGGAGAAAAATCCTTGAGGAGAGGGGTTCTTCTCAACTGAAGAGGAATGTGAAAGTGGCGGGAGCTATCGTTCTTCTCATGCTCCTTCTCTTTTCCCTTTTGTCTTTTGGAGTCGGGTTTTTCTTCAAGACGCGCGCCTTTGCCTTTGAGGTTGCAGAGGAGAACTCTTCCATAAAAAATCCCACTTACGTGAGGGCATTCTACCTTCCGCCAAGAAGCGCATTTACAATTCCGCTCGATCCATTCCTCAAAAACTACAACGATATCCTCCTCAAGAATATGTGTGAACTACATTCAAGACCCGCACTTGGCATGTGGGTCGTGGTCATTCTGGAGGAAAAGCCACGCTATGAGGGAAAATATGTATTCCTCTCAGGTGGCAAGGGTGAGTATTTCTACATAGACGCCCTCACCGGAAAAGTCGAGGAGAAAAAGATTCACACATAGTACTTCTCTGCAGACTCGATGAGGTGAATTGTCCTTTTTCCGAGCAAAGTGATGAGCAGTATATTATTCACAGTATGCACTATGCCGAAGGGATAAAAAGTAGGGGGTATGATGCCATACTGGGCATAGAGTGCCCACATGAGGGGCTGACCGAAGAGCATGACATTTGTGGTAATCACCGTGAAAACATCCCAGATGACGGTGCAGATGAGTGCAGCCCAGACGAGGCTTTTATTCCGCGACAGTTCTCTATAGATGCCTTCAATATATCCTGCCCTTTTACCCAGAATTCTTCTTGTCATATATGAAAGGGCGCACATGAGGCGACTCCAAAAGAGGATAAAGAAGAGTAGAATAATAGAGAGTGATGTCATCTGCAATCTGTCCATAAAACCCTGGAGAATGAAGAGCAGAAATGCCCCCAAGAAGAGCTTGAGGATCGCAGATCCGATCTTTTTTCCCGAATCCGAGAGGCTTTCATAAATTCTTCTCCCTAATCTAAAGGCAAAGGCAGACATGCCAAGAATGAAGAATCCCCATCCCACCACACGGGTAAGTGAATCTTTTTCCAGATATGCAAGATAAATGAGGAAGAAAAGTGAGACAGAGGAAAGAATGATGAAGGGGACAAGGGAAATCCTCTTGCCAGACCACACATGAAAAAAGAGTGCCGCGAGTGCAAAGGCTAAAGAAACAAAAATACTCCATGGTCCGAATCCTGTGAAAAAAATGTCTGACAGGATATTGGAAGCCACACCTATGAAGGCGCCATAGGCATATCCATAAAGCAGCGTATTGACGAAGACCCAGAAGGTCAAAAGCTCGACGTTGGGGATGAATGAGAGTGATGCCTTGAAAACTGCCCCGAGGGCTATGAAAAGCGCTGTCCTCGCGAGCACATAGAATCTCATGGATGGATTATCCATCCTTATTTTTAAGGATTTGGGTTTCAATCCTTATAGCACACAAAATATTTAAAGCCGGGAAAAAAATGGGAGAGACGAAAAAATGAGAATTGAAAAAAGTGCGCCACTGTTGCTCTCCACACTCATGATTGCGGTGATGCTTTTGTCAGGATGCACCGAGCCCGAAGCCAGGCAGGTCCCTACTCGGGAGGGGGCGATACCGCCTGATGCCGTGAAATCCACACTTGAAACGGATGCCAATCCGCCTGAAGTGCATTCGAATGAATTTAGAGACCCCGTTCCTTTGCCATACCCCGTAAACACTGCCGGGGCGGAGGATTCCCCTTTTATCCTGCCTGATGGAGATATACTCTATTTCTTCTTCACGCCGGATGTCCGTGTTCCCCCGGAAAAGCAGCTTCTCGATGGCGTGACGGGCATCTATTTATCAACAAAACGAAATGGTCTCTGGAGCACACCGGAAAGGATTATTCTTCAGGATCCCGGCAGGCTTGCCTTAGACGGGTGTGAATTCGTCAGGGGAAATGTAATGTGGTTCTGCTCTGCGAGGGAGGGATACACAGGCATGAATCTCTTCACCGCAGCGTTTGAGGACGGAAAATGGAGAGACTGGCACTACGCAGGCGACATCCTCAACAAAGAGTATCAGGTGGGTGAGATGCACATCACCAGGGATGGCAGCAAACTCTACTTCCATTCATCGAGAGCAGGCGGTAAAGGTCAGCTGGACATCTGGGTTTCAGAGAAGATGGACGGGAAATGGCAGACACCACGGAATGTGGAATCCGTCAACAGCCCCGAAAATGAAGGATGGCCCTTCATAACAGATGATGGCGGGGAGCTGTGGTTCACGAGGACATACGGGGGGACGCCTTCCATTTTCAGGTCGAGGAGGATTGATGGGGAATGGTCGCTTCCTGAACTCATCGTCTCATCGTTTGCGGGGGAGCCGACGCTTGATTTGGAGGGAAATCTCTATTTTGTCCATCACTTCTTCAGAGATGGCACAATGAGGGAGGCTGATATTTATGTTGCATACAATGTGTCTCAAAATACCGCTTACCACTCAATTTCTCGTTTTTTCATACAAATGATGAAATTCCATACAAAAATTTAAATGAAGAGAATCTGATGTATACCATGACCAATTACTTACTCTACATGCTCTTAGGGCTTGTGGCAGGCACGCTTTCTGGAACCATAGGGCTTGGCGGCGGTGTCATAATCGTCCCCGCCCTCGTATTCATTTTTGGGCTCTCCCAGCATACGGCACAGGGCACCACCCTCGCCCTGCTTGTGCCACCTATAGGAATCCTTGCGGCATGGACATACTGGAAGGCGGGGTATGTCGACTTGAGGGTTGCGGCGTTCGTCGCCGTAGGGCTCTTCTTCGGTAGCTATATGGGGGCACGGATTGCGACACACCTTCCGGGTGGCGTTCTTGAGAGGATTTTCGGATTCGCACTGCTCCTTATTGCACTCAAGATGATTCTCCCAAAATAGTGCTTATAGAAATGGTCTTTTCAAAAGACTTAAAAAGAATGATATGAAAGTGAATGGCGATGCCAAATGGAAGTTGTGTATGAATATATTAATGGTGATGCACATGCCTGATGAGCTGTCTTTTGAAAAATTGAGAAAGGTGACGGATTCGACGCTACTCTTCTGCAAATCGACAGAAGAGATATCCCCCCTAGAAGGAATAATAGGTCAGGAGAGGGCGCTTAAAGCCCTGCGGTTTGGCCTCGAAATTAATGAACATGGGTTCAACATATATGTGTCAGGATATCCTGGGACAGGGAGGGAGAGTACTGTCAAAAGCTTTCTTGAAGGGCTCGCCAAGGCGAAGCCTGTGCCTCCAGATTGGTGCTATGTCAATGATTTTCACAATCCCTATGAACCCAAGGCATTGTCGATGCCCGCGGGGCAAGGAAAAATTTTCCAGAAAGACATGAGTTCCCTCGTCAGCGAGGTGAAGAGGAGACTTCCCGAAGCGTTTGAGAGCGAGGATTATGCGACAAAGAGGGATTCGACAGTCAAAGCCATCGAGGAAGAAAGGGACGATCTCCTCTCCCAGATCAACAAGAGGGCTTCCCAGGAAGGGTTCGTGCTTCAGAGTTCTCCTGTGGGATTGCTCACCATACCCGTCGTGGGAGGAAAGCCGCTCAACGAACAGCAGTTTCTCGCACTGAGTCCGAAGGTGAGGGAGGAAATCCAGAACAAGAGGGAGAAGCTGAATGTCGACTTGAGGAACGCATTGAGACAGTTGAGAAACCTCGAGGGTAAAGCCAATGAGGAGATAAAGAAGCTCGATAAGGATGTTGCCCTCTACACAATTGGACACCTCATAGATACCCTGACAGAGAAATACAAGGAGATGCCCGAAATCATAGCCTACCTGCAGGAGGTGGAGAATGACATAGTGGACAATATCACCCAGTTCCTCAAAGAACCTGAGGTCCCTTCCGCTCCCATACCGACTTCCTGGATGAAGGAGCTTCCCTTGAGGAAATATGAGGTGAACCTCATCGTGGACAATTCGCATCTTTCCGGCAGCCCCGTGGTGATTGAACACAATCCCACATATCAGAACCTATTCGGGAGGATAGAGAAGGAAGCGCAGTTCGGCGTCCTCACCACGGATTTTACCATGATTCGCGCCGGTTCCCTGCACAAGGCAAACGATGGTTACCTCGTCTTACCTGCCGAGGAATTGATTGCCAACATGTTCTCCTATGATAGCCTGAAGAGGGATTTGATGAACAAATCCATCACGATAGAAGAGGCGGCGGAACGCCTCGGATACATGACTACAAAGGGATTGAAACCCGCATCCATTCCCCTCGCCGTGAAGGTGGTACTCATAGGAAATCCCCTCCTCTACCAGATGCTTCAAGCGTACGACCCGAGCTTCAAAGAGTTGTTCAAGGTCAAGTCAGATTTTGACATAACGATGGAGAGGACGGAAGAGAATCTCAAAAAGTATGCAGCATTCATCTGCTCCCTCTGCGGAAAGGAGAACCTCACCCACCTGGATGGCTCAGCCATTGCTAAAATAATAGAGTACGGGGCAAGACTCGCCGAAGACCAGGAGAAGCTCTCGACACGATTCGCAGACATTGCAGACATCATACGAGAAGCCAACTTCTATGCCATCAAAGAATCCTCGCCACTCGTCACGGAGAAGCACGTGAGAAAAGCCATTGAAGAGAAGATATATCGTTCCAACCTCATCCAGGAAAAGATACAGGAGATGATTACCCGCAACCTCTTCCTCATCGAGACTGAGGGAAGGGTGGTGGGTCAGGTGAACGGGCTCTCGGTCATGAGCTTCGGAGACTTTGCATTCGGGAGACCATCGCGCCTCACCGCAACCATTGGGATGGGGAGAGAGGGAATTATGGACATCGAGAGGGAGGCAAAGATGGGAGGACCCATACACACAAAAGGCGTTCTCATACTGAGCGGGTTCCTCAACGAGAGGTATGCCCGTGATAAACCGCTGAGCCTCTCGGCACGTCTCGTCTTTGAACAGAGCTATGAAGGCGTCGAAGGAGACAGTGCGTCAAGCACCGAACTCTATGCAATCCTCTCAAGCCTCGCAGGGCTTTCCATTGCACAATCGATAGCGGTTACGGGTTCGGTGAATCAGAAGGGGGAGGTGCAGGCTATCGGCGGTGTGAACGAAAAGATAGAAGGATTCTTCGAGGTCTGCAAGGCGAAAGGATTCAACGGAACCCAGGGTGTCATGATTCCAGCAAGCAACACACGCGACCTCATGCTCAAGGAAGAGGTTGTGGAAGCCGTAAAAGGAGGGAAGTTTCACATTTATCCCGTGCTAACCATCGATGAGGGAATTGAGATACTCACAGGCACGAGAGCAGGTGCCCGACGTCCTGACGGAACATATGAGGAGGATACGGTGAACTATCTCGTAAATGAACGCCTACGGGAGATGGCTGAGAGGCTCACGGAGTTTTCAGGGTTCACCGCAAGAGAAAGAAAAGATTAGATAAAGGAGAGTCTGAATCTGAAATATGCATACCGACCTCTTTCCCGCTTAGGAGCCATCTGAGGCAATAAAGATGACGAGGGATTGTATAAAAAGGTTGAGAAGGTAAATCAATATGTCCCACCCTCCCTCTCCATTCTGGAGCATACCGGCATCTGAACTACTTCGACAGCTCGACACGACAGAGCATGGGTTGAGTGAGGAGGAAGCCGAAAAAAGGCTTTTGACTCATGGACCCAATGCCCTCAGACCAAAGAAAAAAACTGATACGCTCACCATTTTTCTCTTCCAGTTTAAGAGTCCTATCATACTCATCCTTCTTTGTGCCGCGGTGTTATCCTTCTTCCTCGGTGATTCAACCGACGCCCTCATCATTTCCGGAATTGTCCTCATAAGTGGTCTATTAAGCTTCTGGCAGGAACGTGGGGCAATCGATGCGACGGAAAAGTTGCTCGCCATTGTCCAGATAAAGGCATCGGTAATCCGTGATGGTGGCGAGAGAGAGATTCCCCTCGAGGAAGTCGTGCCAGGGGATGTGGTTGTTCTCAATGCAGGGGATATGATACCGGGCGATTGCATTATTCTGGAATCCAAGGATTTGTTTGTGGATGAGGCTACCCTGACAGGGGAGACCTATCCCCAGGAAAAGATGGCAGGTCCCCTTCCGTCCGAGACGCCCCTCAATCATCGGTTGAATGCCCTCTTTTTGGGCACACATGTGGTGAGCGGTGATGGGTACGCCGTTGTGGTGAACACGGGTATCACTACAGAGTTTGGCCTTGTTTCCGAGAGACTGAGGATTCGACCGCCCGAAAACGAGTTTGAGCATGGTGTGAGAAGATTCGGTTACCTCCTCATGGAAATCACACTGCTCATGGTAATTGCCATCTTTGCCTTCAACGTGTTTCTCAGACGAACCGTGCTTGACTCCTTCCTCTTCGCCCTGGCTCTGGCTGTGGGACTCATCCCTCAACTCCTTCCCGCCATCATAAGTGTCAACCTTGCACACGGTGCCCAGCGCATGGCACAGAAGAAAGTCATCGTGAAGCGTCTCGCCTCCATAGAAAACTTCGGAAGCATGAATGTGCTCTGTTCCGACAAAACGGGCACACTCACCGAGGGACTGGTGCACGTCAACTCATTTCTTGGCACCGAGGGTGAGGTCAAAGAAAAGGTGCTCTTCTACGCCTACCTCAACTCGTGCTATGAGACGGGGTTCACCAATCCCATAGACGAAGCCATTCGCACCCATCGTGTCTTTGATATTTCGGGATACACAAAACTGGATGAGGTGCCCTATGATTTCATTCGCAAACGGTTGAGCATTCTCTTTTCAGATGGCAGGGAACATATCATGGTGACCAAGGGTGCCCTGCCAGAAATACTTGCTATTTGCTCTTCATCGGAAACTTCGAAAAGGGGGGTCGTGGGCATTGGGGAAATGCAAAAAACGATAGAGCGACACTTCGAGGAGCAGAGCGACAAAGGGCTTAGAATCCTCGGGGTCGCCTACAAGGACATGGGTAAGGATACTCTTATCTCCAAGGATATGGAGGCGAGTATGACATTTCTGGGATTTCTCGTCCTCTTCGATCCTCCCAAACAGGGAATTGATAAAACCGTGCGCAGCCTCAAGGAGCTTGGCGTTTTGTTGAAAATCATAACGGGAGACAATAGACTCGTTGCCGCTACGGTAGGAACGCAGGTAGGCATCACAACACCGCGGATGCTCACAGGGCTAGACCTCCGCTGCATGAGTGACGAGGCACTCACAAGGGTGGCGAATGATGTTGACATCTTTGCGGAAGTGGAACCGAACCAGAAGGAACGCATCATCATGGCACTCAGGAGGGCGGGAAATGTTGTAGGGTACATGGGGGATGGCATCAACGACGCCTCTGCACTCCACTCGTCAGATGTTGGTATCTCGGTGGACAGTGCCGTGGACGTGGCAAAAGAGGCAGCAGACATCGTGCTTCTGGAGAAAGACCTCAATGTTCTTATCGAAGGCATTCATGAAGGCAGGAAGACCTTCTCCAATACCATAAAGTACGTTTTCATGGCTTCCTCTGCAAACTTTGGGAATATGGTATCAATGGCATGTGCATCCCTCTTCCTCCCCTTTCTCCCCCTCCTGCCCAAACAGATACTGTTCACCAATCTTCTCACCGATTTTCCCGAGATGACGATTGCGAGCGACAGTGTGGACAACGAATCGATGGAGAAACCCCGTCGCTGGAACATATCCTATATCCGAACCTTCATGCTCATCTTCGGTCCCCTCAGCTCACTCTTTGATTTCCTCACCTTCGGTGTGTTGCTCTTCATCCTCAAGGCGGGTCCCAGTGAATTCAGGACTGGTTGGTTCATTGAGTCTGTGGTATCTGCCTCACTCATAGTGCTTGTGATGCGTACCCGAAGACCCTTCTTTAAAAGCAGACCCTCTCCCTATCTCCTGATTGCCACCATTCTTGTTGTGGCGGCTGCACTCCTTTTTCCTGCAACGCCTCTGGGGAGGATATTCGGTTTCACAAGCATTCCCTTCCTATTCTTTGCGATGCTGGGTGGGATTGTCATCCTCTATGTCATTTCAGCAGAGGCTGCAAAAGGGTTCTTCTATAGAAGGGTAAGGTATTGATATGAAAGGGAGAGAGGATATACGACTCAAAGCAATCCTCTCTATACTCGCAGCGCAAGAAAAAGTGTTCAAAGAGACAAGGCTAATAATGCCAAACAAAGAGCATAAAGTAATACAACATATGAGCAATGAGAGGGGAAGCAATGTTTCTTTTCCTGGCATAGAGAATGCAAAGAAGAAATGATATTGGTAAGAGCCATAACCGTTCTAAAAGGGAATATTTAATATGAGAGAAAGCAAAAAATATGAAAACGATGAAAATACCTTTCCATCTACCAAAGTTATCCATTGCCTTTGTCTGTAGGAATCCTCTGCATAATATTTCTTCATACCCAATGTCTATTATAGGCATATAAGTAATAATATATCTGACATTGAAATACAATTCTATATTTTTTGTTCTTTCAAAATATAAGGCCAAGTTTCCCTTCAATAGATTGATATCTAGTTGATAATTCCAGGGTGACTTCCATGGTGTCCCATAAATACTCATATAGGTTATCAAGAAAACAAGAAATAAAGAGAGAAAAAATCCCAAGATGATGTTCTTCCAGTCGTCCAATGGATTTCTTATGCCAATTAAGGAAAAATGCTTCTTTCTAATGTATTTTTGGTATATAAGAAGAGCTACAATAGAACCTCCCCACATAATACTCTGTAAGGGAATTGATAGGGAAATTTTAATAAGGCAATCAAATAAAGATGCCATTCCACAAAAATGATATAATAACATAATTTTAGATAAAATTAAGCCAATCGAGGTGAAAGAAAGGATAAATATCAATAGAAGTAGGATACAAAAGCCAACAAAATCAAGAATCCCTCTTATAGTCTTATGTTTCTCAAAGTATGTTTCTTTTAGAGTTTTGACCTTGTTGTACCATTCCCGCAGTCGTTCTCTCACGGGACACCTTGACGTGTGTGTTTAAATAACTTTAGCTACCTGGCTGCGCCCTCTTTTTCAGGTAGGAGGTGAGATTCAGCAGAAATTCAATGTTGAAGGATTCATAGTATGGCGACCCGAGAATGCCGAAGTCGGAAAGGACGATGACCTGCCCTCCGTTACCGAAGTCCACGAGTGCAAGAACAGGGCGTCCGTTGGAGGAGGCAAGTATCTGCCCGCGCTCGAGCGTGAAGGTGATGCCATTTCCCTCGATGAGCCTTAAGGAGGACAGCCCTTTCATAAGTTCATTGTCGCTCACCTGGGCTTCCGAAGATATAAGCGGCTCTGTGAAGAGCACACCGAAATGCTTGGCGAGTGCATTGAGGTCCTGCCAGTCTTCGTTAGGGTCGCGTGGTGTGAGATTCTGCTGCAACCTGTAGGCGCTGTTGGCGAGGATGAGTGTCCCTCCCTTTGAAACATATTCCACAAGTATCTCGATTTCCTCCTCACTCCACTCCTCGTCATAGAGAGAAACATCGCCTTCCGGGCTCGGGTAATCCAGCACGGGGGGGACAATGATGGCGTCCACACCATCCACATCCTCAGTTGTAAGCTTCTGTCCATACGGAATCATGTCCATGTCGAACCCTTCGCGAGCCAGGGTAATCCCCAAGTCAGTGAATTGCGAAGGCGTCATGTGAGCGGATTCCATGTGGCTTGCCACAAAGAGGACACGCCCTTCTTTGGAAGGGGCAAGGCGCAGTTCGGGTCCCCACGCACCGATTTCAAGCGCCGCGGCGAGCGCTACTCGTGTCATGCCTACGAGCACTCCACCCTCCTCGCGAGCCAGTTTCGCGGTATCATACGGGTCATGGACATGAGCTGCGTAATGCCACGAACCCGTCGCCTCGAAATCTTTTCCGGAGTAGATGAGGTTGATGTTGGGCACGTCGAATCCCGAGAATACAAAGGCTTCCGTGGGATAGGAGCTTGAGATGGGTTTCGTCTCTATGCCCAGGGCAGCCACACGTTGGGCAAGAAAATCGGAGAGGGGGGTTTTCACATCTCCTGCCCAGTCGGATGCCCGGGACTCAAGGGTGATGTCTGCCTCCAATCCCGCGAGAGGGTGTGCCAGGCAATCCACCTCCACCATGCCGAGTGTCCTGTCTAAAAGCTCGGAGTGCGTCGAGGCGAAATAGGGGGAGCCATAGATGTTCAGTTCTTCACTACCGAACCATACAAGATACAAATCAACGGGAGGCTGGATCCTGGATTCATCGAGAACGCGTGCAACCTCCAGAAGGGCGACAGAGCCGCTCCCGTCATCCATGGCACCAGGGCTTGCGGGGCTGTCGATATGGGCACCTAGAATCACGGCTTTTAACGTGTCTTTTCCCGGTATGCGGGCGATGAGATTTTGTGAACGACCGGGTGAGAAGACATCTGCATCCCATACCAGACGGGCTTTTTCTATCTTTTTCAGGTCACTCATCTGGTGTATGCCTGATGATGCCATGTCCTCGAGTCTGGAGTATAATATGGGAATTTTTTTTTCACTGTATATGCGCATGAAGACGCCCCCCTCGCCCGCGAAGGCACCATGGCTTTTTTTCCTCTCGTTGGAGAATTCCGTGATGAGAACGATACCCGAAGGGTTTGCGGAGAGCACTTCCTGGGCGTGCGCACTGGCTTGTGTGGTTCCGACGGCAAAGGGAGAGACGAGGTCATAATTGAGGAAAACGATTGTGTCTTTCATTTTTGCCGGGTCGAGCAATTTCCATTCCTCTTCAGAGGTGACCACCGCGACATTACCCTGCGCGGTAATGGGATCTCTTCTGCTGTCGTTGAGCGTCCCGTCCGAGTCAAAGTTTAAGGCAAGCCTTATTGTATCCCTCGAACCCCTCATACCATCCGCGGGAACTTCTATCTCTTTGCCATCCAGGGTCAAGTGGAGACGCGTTTCCCACAATTCTGTGCTCAGGTAGACATGAAACTCCTGGCGTTCCAGCTCCATGCCAAGTCCTTCGAGAAAGGAAAAATCGTCAAGCGTTCCTGAAACGTAATCCAGCGCTTCATATTCGCCTGTGCTCGCCGAGTTGCGCCATCCGGAGTGGGCTTGAATGCTCGTCAGGTCATCGAGGTATGAGAAGAGACTCTCCTGGGATATGAGACCGGAAGCGGAGGAGAGCTCTGGGGATGGTCCCTCTATCGACTGGGGACCAGATGATTGATTCAGGCACCCAGAAAGAAAAATGGTGAAAAGCAGAAATGCGATAACCTTTGCTCCCACATATTTCCTTGCTTTCATTGCATTCAAAAGGAGGAATAGAATATAAACTTAATGGTAGTTACTACTATCTAATATAGTAAAAAATTGGATAATTGTGACGCTCACGCCACACGCCCTTGCACCTCATTCGCCTTTACCCGCACCTGCTCCATACTGTCCCTGAAGCGCAGGGTCACCGTGTCGTCTTTGAGGGTCTGGTAGTCCACTGTCACACAGTACGGCGTTCCAATTTCATCGTGCCGTCGGTAGCGTTTCCCAATGGAACCTTTCTCGTCGAAGTCGCATGCGTATATCAGTCGAAGCTCGTTGTAGATTCCGAGAGCCTTCTCGTACAGCCCGTCCTTCTTCATGAGTGGAAAGACTGCGATGCGATACGGAGCGATGCTGTCAGGAAAACGCATGACGGTGCGCTCTTTTTCCACGTCATATGCCAAATCCATCATTGCCCAGAAGTTCCTGTCTATGCCGAAAGACAGTTCAAGCACATGGGGGACAAACTTCTTTCCCTCGATATTGACCTCCATGCTTTCTTTAGAGACAGACTGATGCCCCTTCAAATCATGGTCGGTCCTGTAGTGCAACCCCCCGAGTTCCTTGAATCCTCCGAGAGAGTCCACGTATACTTCAACATCCCAGTGTATCTTGTTGTAGAATGCCTTCTCCTCGTCTGAAAGTTCCCTGAACCTGAAGTGGGATTCTGGAACCCTGAGCACATCCATATAGAACTCCTGAATCTTCGCGAGATGGTAGGCATAAAACTGTGGTAATCCCGTCTCCTCGCATGTTCTCTCTTCGACTTTCCCATGCTCCCTGTCTTTCACGGAGAA
>Ga0315295_10000600_pt1 | contig 31172 bp, 24 predicted proteins | sample YL17G14_0_MG_FD_204453 | JGI IMG/M metagenome (GOLD analysis project Ga0315295, IMG submission 204453) | Sediment microbial communities from Yellowstone Lake, YNP, Wyoming, USA - YL17G14_0 | ecosystem: Environmental > Aquatic > Freshwater > Lake > Sediment | place: USA: Wyoming | collected... | reverse complement strand
CTTAATTCATCGGCATTTGATGTATCCAACTTGTCTTCGAGCTTTATAATGTGCAGCCCCTGCTCGGTCCAGAAAGGCCTGCTTATCTCTCCCACTTTCATTTGGGAGAGCACTTCAATGAACTCCTTTCCCAAGAGCTCCTTTTTCACGAATCCCAGATCACCCCCCATTCTTCCAGAGGGGTCATCAGAGAATTGACGGGCAAGGCTCGCAAAATCCTCTCCGGCAAGAAGCCTCTTGAACACCATGTCTGCCTTTTCCTCGACCATCACGCGTTCATGTGCCTTTTCCGGTTTTTTGAAGAAGATCTGTCTCACACTGTAACCGGGTTCCTGGTGCCTGGATACATACTCATTGAGCTCGGCTTCGGATACGACGATCTTGTTCCTCACTTGCTGGGTGACGATCTTGCTCAGGATTATCTGCTCTGAAAGGCGTCTTTTATATTCTTCTCTCGCAAACCCTTCCCTTTTCAGAGACTCGTCCCATTCCTGGTCAGCCATTTGATACTTCTTTTTGATGCTGTCGATGGTCTCCTCAACCTCCTCCCTTGAAGCGGAAATATCGAGCTTCTGTGCAGCCTGGAGCTGGAGCTTCATGTCGATCATGCTTTCAAGGAAAGACGCCTCATTCTCTTTGAAAAACTTTTTCTTTTCGGTTTCGCTCTCGGTCTTGAAAAAAGTGCCTGCTTCGAACTCCATCGCCCTGTAAAGTTCGCTCCAGGTGATCACCTCTTTGTTGACTACAGCCACTACCCTGTCAAAGAGTATTGCTGCATGGGAAAATGCTGTGACGAGCAGGATTGCGATGAGTATACCGGGCCCTATTCTCCATTCACCCTTCACCTCTCTTTTTCACCTCCTTTGACCTCCTAGTTGCAAAAACTTTATCGACAGAGACATAGTAGATATCCCGAAAAGCCTTTAAGGGAAGGGTGGGGGAGAGGGATCAGCATATCCTTGGCAATTGCTCTCCCTGAAGCATCTCAAGCAGGCGCGTGCCGCCTATCGATGTCTCGAGAAGCACCTTTCCCTCCGGTGAATCCTCCACCTCCCCGATAATACAGGCATCCTTTCCATAGGGATGCCCTCTCATCACAGTGATCAGTGACTCTGCCCATGCAGTATCAACAATCGCGACGAGGACTCCTTCATTCGCTATATAAAGGGGATCAAGGCCAAGAAGGTCACACGCACCTCTCACCTGATCCGGGATGGGGAGTGCGTCTTCTTTAATCCTCATGCACTTCATGGATCCGAGCGCTGCCTCCTTGAGGGTCGTCGCAAGGCCTCCCCGGGTGGGGTCTCTCATAAAATGGATTTCTTTAGTTGCTTCGAGCATCGAGTGGACAAGCCTGTTGAGTGGCCTCGTGTCGCTCAGCACCGGTGGGGTAAAAGTGATCCCGTTCCTTTCCGATATGATCGCGACCCCGTGGTTGCCTATCTCACCACTGACCAGGATCTTGTCACCCCCTTGTATCCTCAGAGGCGATATCATCACACCCTCATGAACGGTCCCGATACCAGACGTGTTGATGAACACGCCATCGCCCTTTCCCCTGTTCACTACCTTCGTGTCGCCTGCGACGATCCTTATCCCCGACCGACAGGCTGCCTCTGACATGGACATGACGATTGATTTCAGGTCATTCATTGGGAACCCTTCCTCTAAGATAAACCCTGCGGTGAGATAGAGCGGTGTCGCACCGGCCATTGCAAGGTCGTTCACCGTCCCGTAGACCGCAAGTTCTCCTATATTCCCCCCTGGAAAGAAGAGGGGAGAGACTACATAGGAATCGGTGGTAAAGGCGATCCTCTTCGGGTTTATACCAAAGACCGCTGCATCACCAAGCTCCTCGATCCCAAAGGAAGGCATGAAATGGCATAGGATCAAATCATGCATCAATTTGCCGCCGCTTCCGTGTCCGAGGAGGATTTTATCCATGGTATGGTCCATACCTGTAGTATGCTGCACAGCTCCCCTCTGTGCTCACCATGCAGGCCCCTACCGGCACCTCAGGGGTACAACCCGCACCAAACATCGGACATTCAGGGGGTATCTTGACTCCTCTGAGCACGTCACCGCAGGAACAGAATTCCGGCTCCTGATGGTTTGAGACATGGGGACGGAAGACCTTTTTCGCATCATGGGCACTGTACTCCTCTCTGAGGACAAGTCCGCTCAAAGGGATCATCCCTATCCCCCTCCAGTGTGCATCTGCGGGTTCGAGGTATCCTTCTATCATTGAGAGTGCCCTCGGGTTTCCCTCATCCCGTACGATCTTCACATACTGATTTTCAACCTCTGCCTTCCCATGGGCAAGCTGGTTGAGGAGCATGAAGATGCCCTCGAGGATGTCTACTGCTTCGAACCCGGTGATCACTGCAGGCTTCCCATAGGAGTCAGAAATGAATCTGTACGGGCCTTTGCCGATAATGGCACTCACATGCCCGGGGAGCATGAATCCGTCCACGAGCACATCGGGTGAATCGAGCAATACCCTCAGTGCAGGAGGGACAAGCTTATGGGAGGAATAGATATAAAAATTACCGATGCCCATTTTGAGGGCCTCGGAAAGGGTGGCTGCGATGAGGGGGGATGTGGTCTCGAAGCCTGTGGCGAAAAAGACCACCTTCCTGCCTTGTTCTGCTTTGGCAAGCCTCAGGGCGTCGAGGGGTGAGTAGACAACTCTGACATCGGCACCTTCTGCACGTGCATCATTGAGGGAACAATCGCTTCCTGGAACGCGCATCATGTCCCCAAAGGTCGTGAGGATGGTCCCCTCCATCTTCGAGATGGAGATTGCTGCATCAACATCCCCTATTGGTGTGACGCACACCGGGCATCCTGGACCGCTCATAAGGCGTATCTCTTTCGGGATCACATCCCTGATCCCATGCCTGAAGATCTCGACAGTATGGGTACCGCAAACCTCCATGAGATTGATGGGCCTGCCGATACGACTTCCGAGCCTTCTTATTTCATCAAGGATCTGTTGTGTCATGCGTGGTGATCATGCCTGTTGCAGCATCTATCCCCTTCTTGATTCTTTCCCTGAGGAGATAGGCCTGCCCGAGGGATATGCAGGCATCATTGCAGGGAACCTTTTCATTGATGAACACCCTGAGTCCCTCTGACATGAGCAGATCCGTCGTTCCTGTGAGGATGTACATATTCTGGAATGTCCCGCCGCTCAATGCGACATCACTCACCCCATGGGTCTCTTTAATCCTCCTGACGACTCCTAGTATAGCACTCAAGAATGTATTGTGAAACTTGGTCGAAATGAGGCGCCTGTCAGTGCCCTTCAAGAAGTCCTCAATAATAGTGATGACAGCTGGTGAGAAATCAACGACAAGGGGCTTGCCGTCAATCAACTCAAAGGGGTAGTCATCATGTACTCCCTCGACGACAAGGGATTCCAGTGCGATGGCTGCTTCTCCCTCGAAGGTATTCCGGTCACAGAGTCCTATAATGGCTGATATGGCATCACATAGCCTTCCCGCGCCCGAAGCAAGGGGGGAAAGTTCCCTGCTTTCCCGCACCTTCATGAGACTCGCTATCCTAGTACTACCGAATTTCTTGATAAATCCTAAGGCTTCCAGACACTCATGTGCCCTTTCTCCCAGTGCATCGATGATGTAACTCATCGCAGTTCGCCAGGGTTCTTTAATTGCCGTTTCGCCCCCCGGGAGCGGGATGTATCTGAACTGGCCTACTCTCTCGAAATTTTCGATACCTGCAATAAGAAACTCCCCTCCCCAGAGGTTTCCGTCCGTCCCATATCCTGTTCCATCAAGGGCTACCCCAAGGACTTTGTTGCAGAGACCATGCTCTGCCATGACAGACCCAATATGCGCGTAGTGGTGCTGGAAGGCGACCTTCGGTACATCTTTCTGGCTTAGCGCCCAGATGGTCGAGAGATATCCTGGATGGATGTCGTGGGCAAGGGCCACAGGATTTGCTCTGTAGGTTAGCTTTATGTTCTCTAAGCTCTCCTCAAAGAACCTCAGTGTCTCATAGTTTTCCATGTCCCCTATGTGCTGGCTTGGAATCGCAAAGCGCCCCTTGGTGATCGTGAAGGTGTTCTTGATGTCTGCTCCACAACCCATCACCTCGGGCCCTCCGCTGTCAAGAATGATCGGTTCAGGGGTATACCCCCTTGATCGGCGGGCGAACAGGGCAATTGAACTGCTCCCCTTTCCCCCCCTCCTGCTCATTTTGACTACCGAGTCATCGACCCTCATGAAGATATCCCTGTTATGGAGGAGAAAGGCATCAACCAGGCCTGAGAGCTTCTCTTCGGCCTCTTCGTTATCCCGTACGATGGGTTCCTCCGACATATTCCCACTCGTCATGACGAGGGCTGGAAAATGAAAATCTTTGATCGATGGATTCTGAAAGCCGGGGTGAAGGAACAGGAGATAGTGGAGGGGTGTGTAGGGGAGCATGAATCCAAAATAGCGGTTGTTCGGCGAAATCTCCTGTGAGAGAAAGCGATTTATCACCTCCTTCTTTTTCATGAGCACAATGGGGCGCCTGTTTGAAAGGAGAAGCCCCTCCTCTTCAGGTGAAACTTCGCTGAAGAGTTTGATAGCCTCAACATCAGGAGCCATAAGGGCGAAGGGCTTGTTGCTCCTCCTCTTCCCCTCCCTAAGCCGCTTCACTGCCTCATCGTGTGTCGCATCGCATGCGATATGGAATCCGCCGAGCCCTTTAATGGCAAGGATCTTGCCTTCTCTCAAGAGCTCGATCGCCGCAGGTATTGCCTCCCTTCCGGAGGCATGTCTCCCATTTTGAGACCCGTGGTTCAAGACGAGGGTTACCTGTGGACCACACTCTGCACACGCATTTGGTTCGGCATGGAATCTCCTGTCCCTCGGGTTCCTGTATTCCTCTTCGCATTCGGGACACATTTTGAACACCGACATAGTAGTGTGATGCCTGTCATAAGGGATGGTTCGCGTAATGGTGTACCTGGGTCCGCAGTTCGTACAGTTGATGAAAGGGTAGAGGTATCTCCTGTCGCAAGGATCAAAGAGTTCCGCAAGGCATGCTTCACATATTGAGGTATCCGGTGGAATCAGGGTGAAGGGGACACTGCTCTTTTTGTCCCTTGACTCGGTGATCCTGAACTCTGTATACCCATGGACAGGTGCAGGGGAGACCTCTATGTCGACTACCTTGGAAAGGGGAGGGGACTCCTTAGGGAGCCTCTCTATAAACTCGGTAAGACGCTCTCCCTCGATATCTATGGCCACCCCTTCAGCAGTATTGCTCACAAAGCCCTTCAGCTCAAGGGATTCGGCCAGGGTAAAGACGTAAGGCCTGAAGCCGACACCCTGGACCGCACCTCTGACAGTTATCTTAGCCCTCGCAGCCATTCAGCCCATGCATCAATTCCATGACCAGTCTTGCAGGAGACCTCAAAGATCTTCATGAAAGGGTTAAGCGACAGGGCGTCTCTTTTCAACCTGTCAAGTTCCACATCAATAAACGGAAGGAGGTCAATCTTGTTCAACACGAGTGCTGAGGACTCCTGGAACATCAGGGGGTATTTCAATGGTTTATCATGCCCTTCGGTAATGCTGAGCACCATCGCCTTGATATCCTCGCCCACCTTGAACTCTGCCGGACATACGAGGTTTCCCACATTCTCGATTACCACCATGTCCAGGTCATCGATGGGGAGATCTGGAAGCACCTCGCTGATCATGTTCGCATCGAGGTGGCAGGCACCCCCTGTATTGATCTGCACGACAGGTGCCCCTGTCCTGCTGATACGCTCTGCATCGTCGGTCCCCGCAATATCCCCCTCGATAACCCCTACCCGCAATGTGTCCCTAAGTTTGAGGATTGTTTTCTCGAGGAGAGAGGTCTTGCCTGCGCCCGGCGCTCCCATGAGATTCACCACGAAGACGCCTGTCGCCTTGAATCTCTTTCTGTTCTCTTCGGCGATCCTGTCATTTGCCTCGAGTATCCTTGTGACGACCTTCACCTTCATCAGTTAACCTCCATTTCGATAATCTCGAGCTCATACCCCTGTTCAATCTTGAAGGAACCAGATCCGCACCTGGGACACTCCAGCACATAAGGCTCATCAACCTCAAAAGGGGAGCCGCATTTGCTGCATATACCGCCAAGGGAAACCGAATCGATCACAAGGAACGCATCTCTCGCGACAGTATCAGCCTTTACCACATCAAAGGCAAAGAGGAGCGACTCGGCGAGTATACCCGAAGCCCTCCCAATTCTAAGCCTCACAGACTGGACGGAATGGTATCCTCCTCTGTCACACTGTGTGGTGATCAGATCGAGGAGGCTGAGGGCGATGGATACCTCATGCATTACTACTCTTTTGTCAGCCTCTCCTTCTCCCTCTCGTATGCATCTTTCCCAGCATCAACCGCCGTCGTGATAATCGATTTCTTCTCCTGAAAAAAATCCTTTCCCCTCCCGACTGTCGAGGTTACCTTCATCTTGACCTGATCGACGTAGTCCTCTGCGGTCTCCTTTGCATCACTTGTAAAATCCTGTAACTTTTCCCTTGCCTCCCTTCCTGACTTCGGCGCCATTAAAAGAGAGACCCCCACCCCTACTAATCCGCCGAGAAGAAAGGCGAGTATCACCGAACCTGCACTGAACCCTTCGTCATGAGAATGTTCCATCTCTTTCCTCCTTTCTCTTTCTACCGTTTTATGAATTCTGACCATAGTAGCATAAAGGTCTTCCGGATGCATGCTCATGCGCATCTCGAGGTTAGGTATATAAAACCTGTTGAAAAATACCAAAAGACAGGGCTTCTCAGGTTTTACCGGACCCCAGTTTTTTGAGGAGTACCTCCTTGGCAGCCCTGATCCCCGCCCTCAGACTCGAAACCTCAATGACTGTAGAGGAGGTTGCACTCTCAACAAGGTCGGATACGTGTTTCACATTCTCTCCAACGGACTTCATAGACCCGGAGAGCACCTTTATGTCTTCTGATACATCGGCTACATTGTCCGTCACATTCTTCATTGTCTTGATGACCTGCTGAAGCTCTTCAACTGTGGGTTTCAACGAACTGTCCGTAGTCTTTATAAAATCCCTCAACGCCTTTGATGTGGCCCTGAGCTCGACCATCACGAAAATGAAGACACCAACCGCCACGATGAATAGAACAGCGAAGAGAACATAGAATACCTCTGAGTTCATCACTTTTCCTTTCAGAAATTATATCATAATTTAAAAAATTTCGTTTAAAAAGACGGAGGTTTTCATCTCAAGCCCGAAGCCCTTTGCTTTGGTATTGAAATGGGATGGAAGAAATTGTATATTTGATCAGAATGATACATAATACCTCACAAATGGGTACTGCCTCTCTTAATGAAAAGAAGTTTTCCATCCTTCAGGAAATCTGCAGCTCACTCATTGCGATTGAAAACATTAATGACATCGGCGATCTTCTCCTTGACTTCGCGCTCAACTACTCGTATGCTGAGAGAGGCTCCCTCATGTTGATCAACGAGAAGGGTGATCTCTATATTGTCTCAGCGAGGGGTTTAGATGCCGAACTCTTGCAATCAACAAGGGTAAGGATAGGTGAGGACATTGCAGGGATCATTGCGAGAGAACGCGCTCCCGTCCTCGTGAAGGATATTCGGAAGGATCCGAGGTTCTATCGGAATATCAGAGACTTTTACAAGACACCCTCTTTCATCTCATGCCCCATCGTGTCGAAGAGCAAGCTGCTGGGCGTCCTGAACATCAACGACAAGAAGGATAGGTCGCCATTTACTGAGGATGAGTTTGAGCTTATCAAGGTTATTGCGAATCAGGCAGCTATTGCGTTCGAAAATGCATTTTTCATGAATAAACTGCGTTCAAAGGCTGCAGAGATCGAGGAAATGAACAAAAACCTCATTGACGCAGACATGGACAAAACGGAATTCCTTACAATTGCCTCACATGAGCTGCGCACACCCCTCAATGCGATAAAGGGCGCCATCTATTACTTACAGAAATCCGATAAGCCAACCAGAAACGAACTGAAGGAGTTCTATGAAATCATCTCGAATGAGACGAACAAACTGGTCTATATCACCGAAAACCTCCTTGACTTTTTGAGACTTGAAGACGAAACGAAGGTCATAAAGAAGTCGGTCATAGATCTCGCTGACCTCCTGAAAGAGACGTTGCAGTCGAAGACATGCATGACGATTCTTGAAGGAAAGAACATTGCCTTGCGGATGCATATAGAGGATAAGGCAGACATTGTAGGTGACAAGATCAGGGTATCCCAATTCTTTATTAATTTATTGGAGGGACTGACTCACTATCTCGATAAGAATGATTCCATCAGCATTGCAATCCTTGACGTTGCAGGTGATCATTCCGAAGTGAGCGTGCGGGTTACGCTTTCAAGGGCATTGCCGGAAACAGTGATTCCCTATCTCTTTTACCTCAAAGAGATCTTCAAAACAAAGAATTCCGAACATATGCTGAAGCTTTATCTCGCCAGGAAAGTTGCAGAAATTCACAGGTGGGACATTACCGCGGAAAATATTGAAGGGAACTTCCTTATCACCATCACAATCCCGAAAAGTACACTGCAGAGGATTGAAGCGTTCATCGATACTACTACCGATAAGTTTTTAGAGTTCATATCAGAACTCCTCGACCTGAATCTGTGTTCGCTTATGCTCCGTGACGAATTCACAGGTGAACTCGTGATTAAGAGTGCGCGGGGCCTTGATGATGATATCATAAAGAGGACAAGGATAAGGGTAGGCGACAGCATTGCGGGCTGGGTTGCACTGAAAGGCAACCCGTTGCTGATCGACGATATAGAGACCGATCCACACTTTGGGAGGAAGAATATATCTCATTATAATACAAAGTCCCTCCTCTCCATTCCTCTCAAGATCAAGGACAGGGTGATCGGGGTGCTCAATCTCAATAACAAGAGAACCGCGAAGCCTTTTACTACCAAAGACCTTCACCTGGCATCGTTCATAAGCGAGAGGTTCGCCAATTTTATGCATAAACTTACCACTGGTGAGTACACGGAGAACGATTTCAAGAAGTTTTTGGCAAGCTTCGACAGCCTCATCCAGGCGGAAAAGCGTTATCACAAGAAAAAGAGCATTGCCCCTGATCTCATGGACAGACTCCTGTTGGCGCTCGGGGTCACTGAAGAAGAGAGGAAACTGGGCATCTATGTATCTCTTGTCTATGACCTCGGACTGATGCTCATTGATGAAAATATCCTGAAAACAAAAAAGAAATTACAACCGTCGGATATTCGAACCATAAAAGTGCATCCTAAGAAAACCATCAGTCTCCTGCAGAATTTCGAATTTTCCGAGGACGTGAGGAAGGCTATCCTTCACCATCACGAACGGTATGACGGGACAGGGTATCCTGACGGGTTAAAAGGGGACGAAATACCCTTTCTGGCAAGGGTTCTCAGTGTAATCGATTCCTATTGTGCGATGACATCTGAGAGTCCGTATCGGAAGAAACTCACGAAGCATGAAGCGCTAAAAGAGATAGAGAGTGGTAAAGGTACCATCTATGACACAAAAATAGTAGAAATCTTTGAAAAGGTCCTGATCACCGAAAACGGAGATTCTTCGATGTAACCCTCTCAGGTTTAGGGATCAACTGCGGGTCCGACCGCACCGATCCCACCATTCAGGGCACACTAGTGTAGTGTCCCTTAAACAAGTGGTGTTATCAAAGGTGATTATTAGGCTCTATATTAGCTTCACTTTGTCATTCCGGCTTGTCCGGAATCTTTCTGGGCTTTTCCGGAAGGATTCCCGACACGCTTCGCTTGCGGGAATGACATCCCTTTTGAGCTGTTCATAACACCAGTCGTTTGTGAGACACTACACTAGTCATTCTGAACGCCCTATCAAGCAGGATTCTGTACAAGACATATTGGGTTACAATATATGTGATAGTTCAGCCCCCCTCCCCTTAGTCCCCTCCCTTGAGGGGGGAGGGCAAGGGTGGGGGTGAACTATTACCACTATACCTCATGCAGTTCATCGATTATGTAAAGATCCATGTGAAGGCGGGAGACGGAGGGAGAGGATGTGTGAGCTTCAGAAGGGAAAAGTATATCCCGAGGGGAGGTCCCGATGGTGGTGACGGGGGGAGGGGCGGTCATATCATAGTCAAGGCCTCACAGGGTCTGAACACCCTTATCGACCTGAGGTATCACCAAGAGTACAGGGCAAAAAGGGGAGGGCATGGGAAAGGGAAGAAAATGCACGGCAAAGATGCAGAGGACCTCACCATTCATGTCCCTGTAGGAACTGTGGTAAAGGATGAAGAGACAGGGGATTTTCTTGCGGACATCGACAGCGCCGGGAAGGAGGTGATTGTAGCGAGAGCTGGTAGGGGAGGGCTGGGAAACTCCCATTTCACCACCCCGACGCGACAGGCTCCACGGTTCGCCCAGGGCGGAGAGAAGGGTGAAGAGAAATTTCTTGTCGTAGAACTGAAGCTCCTCGCCGATGTCGGCCTTATCGGGATCCCCAATGCAGGCAAATCGATGCTCCTCTCCGTCATCTCCTCGGCAAGGCCAAAGATTGCTGGATATCCCTTCACGACCCTCGTTCCGAATCTGGGTGTTGTGAAACTCGAGAACTTCAGGAGCTTTGTCGTCGCAGACATCCCGGGTCTCATTGAGGGAGCTCACAGGGGGGTCGGACTCGGCTCCCAGTTTCTCAGACATGTGGAACGAACCTCCCTGCTCCTCCATCTCATCGATGTGTCCCTGGGATCGGCAGGAGACCCTGTCGAAACCATGGCCCAGATTAACAGGGAACTCGGACTCTACAGCGAATCGCTCATTAAGAAACCTCGGATCGTTGTCGCTACAAAGTGCGACATTGCTGATCAGGAGAAGCTCGAGAAGATCTCCCGGCATTGCGAAGAAATTTCTGTTGATTTTTTTGCTATCTCCTCATTGACCGGGAAGGGAGTGAAAGATCTTCTGATGCATGTCTCAGATACATTGGGTTGTCACACACTTTCATGATTACATTAAGATCTCTCGGGGTTATGTTCGTGAACGGAGTGAGATGAAGAGACTCGTAGTGAAGATAGGGAGCAACATCCTCGCCTCTTGGAATGAAGGGCTTGACATGGAGAGGATACAGGACATTGCAGATGATGTATCCATAGTCCAGGATAAGGGGTACCAGGTGGCTATCGTCTCATCTGGTGCAGTCGCTGCAGGGATGAGGAAGCTCAATCTCAAACAGAAGCCGAAGGAGATCGTGCTCAAGCAGGCCGCTGCTGCAGTGGGTCAGAGTAGCCTCATGTGGGCCTATGAGAAGTGCTTTTCCGCACACCACAAGAAGGTAGCCCAGGTTCTCCTGACCCGCGACGATTTTTCTCACAGGGAACGCTACCTCAATTCAAGGAATACCCTGATTACCCTCCTCTCATACGGCATCATCCCGATCATCAACGAGAACGATACCGTTGCAATGGACGAGATTCGATTCGGAGACAACGACCACCTTGCATCCCTCGTTGCAGGACTTATAGAAGCGGAGAGGTTTATTATCCTCTCTGATGTGGAAGGGCTCTTTACTGATGACCCTCGGGGGAACCCGAAGGCACAGCTCGTAGAGTATGTCAAAGAGATCACTCCTGAACTCGAAGAGAAGGCAGGGTGTTCCGGAACGTTGGTGAGCACGGGTGGTATGTATTCGAAGCTGCTTGCGGCAAAAAGGGCAATGAATAATGGAATAACCGTCCATATCATCAATGGGAGGAACAGGGGTGGTGTCACTTCATTGCTCAGTGGCGTTCACCAGGGGACTGAATTCCAGGCAAAGGAGTCGAGGCTCTCTTCGCGAAAGGGCTGGATCGCCCACGGCAGCAAGGCGAAAGGGGGTATCTATATCGATGAGGGTGCAGTGAGGGCACTACGGCATGGCGGAAAGAGCCTGTTGCCTTCGGGGATCATGTCCCTCACAGGTAAGTTCGAGGCCGGCGCAGCAGTCTACTGTATCGACCCCATGGGAAACAGGATCGCGAAAGGGCTCACAAACTATTCCTCTTCGGAGATCGACAAGATAAAGGGAAAGAAGACCTCAGAGATCGACAAGTTCCTTGGCTACCGATACTCCGATGAGGTGATCCACAGGGACAACCTGGTGATGTTGTGAACGCTATATCTTCAGGAATTTTCTAGCCCTTGCGAATATTTTTCGATAGGTTTCAGTGGCATAATCCCTGTAGGTGAAGAGGTGTGGACGATAGCAGCCGTCCTGAAAGAGGAGGGTTACCTCGGCGTAAATGCCCCTGCCCATGGAGATCCTGTGGGAGTAATTCTTGGTCGAGGCGAGGACTACCTTCGAGAGGGTGAGGTACCCTGGATCTATATTGATATTCCTTCTCTTTTCTGTTGATAGCTGGTTTTCGAGATCGTTTGTGATGATCTTTATATCTGGAAGGCCTTCCTGTTTAAAGGGATTCTTAAAGAAGAGGAAGACCCTTGCAATCGGTGAACCGAGCTCATCCATATAATAGTCAGAGTAATCCCAGGGTAACGGAGTGGTCTCAAGAAAGACATCACCGAAAAGCCTGTTCAATGATTCCTTTGCCAAAGTGAGGTATTCTGCCTTCTGGTAGAGTAGCCCGGTGAAGAGGATCGCAGGTTCCGGCTGGGAGGGTTTCCCCATTTCCTCCTCATTCCTTGATAAGTTCGGAAATGAAGGAAATTGCCTGGGGTGAATCCCAGCGGGCAGGTCCAAGCTTCCTTCCCTTGAGGATCCCTTTCTTATCCACTATATAGGTTTCAGGCACCCCCATGACGCCATAGGCACTCGCGGTCCTGTATTCATTATCAATGAAAAGCGGGAGTTGAAAGTTGTTCTCCTTGAAGTATGCAAGTGCTTTCAGATAATCATCCCTATAGAGGATTGTGAGCATGCGGAATCCTTTTTCCTCTTTGAAGTGATTGTAGAGGTTCTGAATGAAGGGCATCTCCTCTCTGCACGGCAGGCACCAGGTCGCCCAGAAATTGATGAAAAGGACAGATCCCTTCAGATCTGAGAGGGTATATGACTTCCCTGACATATCCTGAAGTATCAGCTCAGGGGCACTCAGGCCTTCAACAGCTCCTGTACTTGGCGCTTCTTTATTCTTTGCAACGTAGAGGATCGCCATCAATCCTGCAATGAGGAGGGCAGCCAGGATTATCCCTTTGGATCTCATGGGATAGATGAAGCAGGGGTTAAGATCAGTTCACAGAAGACAACATTGCGGCGTCTTCGGCTTCTATGAAGGCAGGGCCGTCTCCCTCAAGGATGACCCTGATCCTGTGTATTCCCTTGAACCTTCCCCTCAGGATGTCCTCTGCAAGGGTATCCTGGATCTCTTTCTGTATAGCCCTTCTCATAGGCCGTGCACCATACATGGGCAGGTGGTATTTCTCGATAATCCATTCCTTGACCGATTGGTCAAGCTCTATGAAGAGATCCTGCTCCAGCAGTTGCCTGTTCAGTTCGTGAACCAACAGGTCGATGATAGAAATGAGATGCCCCTTGTCGAGTGGGTGGAACACGATCATCTCATCCACCCGATTCAGGAACTCCGGGTTGAATGTCTTCTTAAGCTCGTTCAGGACATTGTCCTTTATTCTCAGGTACATGTCCTCCGACGAGCCCCTCTGGAAACCAAGGGGGGTTGCCTTTTCTATAACACGCGCGCCGAGGTTCGAGGTCATGATGATAATCGTGTTCTTAAAATCCACCTTCCTGCCGTAACTATCAGTGAGCACCCCTTCATCGAGTACCTGGAGGAGTATGTTGAACACATCGGGATGGGCCTTCTCGATCTCGTCGAAGAGAACCACAGCATACGGTCTTTTCCTGATCTTCTCTGTGAGTTGGCCTCCCTCATCATACCCGATGTAGCCGGGAGGTGCGCCCGTGAGCCTCGATACATTGAACCTCTCCATGTATTCTGACATATCGATCTTGATCAAGGCGTTCTCATCATCGAAGAGGAACTCGGCGAGGGCCTTTGCGAGTTCTGTTTTCCCGACGCCCGTCGGTCCGAGGAAAAAGTAGGACCCGATCGGTTTTTTCCTGTTCTTAAGACCGGCACGGGATCTCCGTATTGCCCTGGAAATCGATCTGAGTGCTTCATCCTGTGCGATGATCCGCTCATGGAGCGCTTCTTCCATACGAATGAGCTTTTCGGACTCCTTCTCTTCCAGTTTGAAGAGCGGAACCCCTGTCATCTTCGAGATGGTATAGGAGACGTCATCTTCCGTGACCGGAGGGATCTCCTTGTTCATGTTATCCTTCCATTTGCGCTGCATCTGGTCATAGAGCCTCTTGTACTTTTCTTCCTCTCCCCTCACAGAAGAGGCCTTCTCGATATCATGCAGTTTGATATAGAGGTTCTTCTCCCTCGCGAGCCTCGTGAGTTCATATTCCAGTTCCTTGAGCTCGGTGGGAGGGGTATAACGTTTCAGCTTTATCCTGGAACCTGTTTCGTCAATCACATCGATCGCCTTGTCCGGGAGATACCTGTTACTGATGTACCTGTCTGAAAGTGTGACCGCTGCGGTGATTGCCTCGTCGGTTATCTTTACCCTGTGGTGGGCCTCATATTTCTGCCTTATCCCTTTGAGGATCTTCATCGTACTGTCGGTAGTGGGCGGCTGAATGTAGATGGGCTGGAATCTCCGCTCCATCGCCCTGTCCTTCTCGATGTATTTCCTGTACTCATCGGGTGTTGTTGCACCGATGCACTGGATCTCGCCCCTTGACAGGGCAGGCTTTAGCATACTCGAAGCGTCTACGGAACCCTCGGCCGCACCGGCACCGATGAGGGTATGGAGCTCATCGACAAAAAGGATCACATTATCCGATTGGATGATCTCCTTCATTACGATCTTGAGCCTTTCTTCGAACTGACCCCTGTATTTTGTCCCGGCGATAAGCGCGCCCAGGTCAAGAGAGACAATGCGCTTTCCGATGAGGTTTTCCGGTACATTACCGGTAACAATATTCTGGGCGATGCCTTCGACGATTGCAGTCTTCCCGACACCGGACTCTCCGACAATGGCCGGATTGTTCTTGATCCTCCTCCCGAGTATTTGCAATACACGCTCTATCTCGTCCTCTCTCCCTATCACAGGATCGAGTTTACCGGCCCTTGCGAGCTGGGTGAGGTCACGACCGAATTCATCGAGCGCGGGGGTAGTGCTCTTCTTTTCTTTAACTTGTGTATTGGTCCTGAGGGAAAGATTGATTGTGAGCTGTCTTGCCCCGAGGAGGTTTGCCCCAAAATTCCTCAGTATCTTGCCTGCAATTCCCTCCTCTTCCCTGATAAGACCGAGCAAGAGGTGTTCACTCCCGATGTAACTATGGCCAAGAAGCCTTGCCTCTTCCACTGCGAGTTCAAGGACCTTCTTGGCACGTGGGGTAAAAGGGATATCACCAAAGGTGAGGAGATTCGTGCTCGAGGGTAGGTTCCTCTCTATCTCCATAAAGAGCTCTTCGATCAAGAGCCCCATTTTCCTCAGAATAGCGACAGGTAGGCCATCTTCCTCTCTCAAGAGCGCTAAGAGCAGATGCTCTGTGCCCAGGTAGTCATTCTGCCTTTTTTCTGCCTCCTCCCGCGCAAATATAATTACTTTCCTGCCTCTCTCCGTAAACTTCTCGAACATTAGTACCTCCTAAAAATAATATTACTGCTTTTCTCTAGTGAAAGTCAACCGCCGCAATCCTTATTAAAAATAGGTCAACTTAAGGGAAGTGGCTTACAATAAGGACAGGGAATGGTATTCAAGTTTTGTGCCTAACACCGGGAGGTACTGGGAATGGGGGAGTATGAGGATACTCAGGCGATCTGTATCTTCTGCAAGAGTACCTTTACTGCTTCCACAGACTTTTTGAAATCCCTTCTCTCTTCTTCATTGAGCTCGAGCTCTATCACCTTGTCAATGCCCGATGCACCGAGCTGGACAGGGACTCCCACAAAGACATCATGGACTCCATATTGTCCACTGAGATACGCTGCACAGGGGAGAATCCTCTTCTCATCGAAGAGGATCGCTTTGATCATTTGGAATGTGGCTGCCGCGGGTGCATAGTAGGCGCTCCCTGTCTTGAGGAGATGTACTATCTCTGCACCTCCATGCCGTGTCCTATGGATAATGCCATGAATGGTCTGGTCAGGGAGGATTTCCGTAAGCGGGATCCCTTTCACAGTCGTGAACCTGGGCATCGGAACCATGAAGTCCCCATGTCCCCCCAGGACGAGTGCCTCGATGTCACTGCAGGAGATGCCGAGTTCAATGGAGATGAATGTCCTGAATCGTGTAGAGTCGAGGATACCGCCCATGCCGACAACCCTTTTGAGATCGAATCCTGATACCCTCCATGCGAGCTGTGCCATCACATCCATCGGGTTTGTGACTACAATGATGATGCTCTTTGGGGACCGCTGCGAGGCATGTGTTACTACATGCATCACCACTTCGGCGTTTGCTTGAAGGAGGTCGTCCCTGCTCATACCTGGTTTCCTCGGGAACCCTGCAGCGACTACCAGGACATCGGACCCCGCTGTCTCTTCGAAGCTGTTTGTCCCTTTCACAGAGACAGAGGAGTTCCACAGGGGACAAGCCTCCGCGATATCCAGCGCCTTCCCCTGCGGGACTCCTTCGATGATGTCGTAGAGGACCACATCAGCAATTCCCTCACTGGCAATGAACTGTGCTGTCGATGCACCTATATTTCCTGCGCCTATGATAGAAACTTTTTTCCTCATTGGGCTAAGATTATATCAGAAAAGGGCAATGAGTATGTGCCTTATCTATGTGCTGAAAGGACGGGAAGAGAGGAACTCGAGATGAGCCTCACGGTTCCGGCGTGGCTGCTTCCCCGCTCTCTGTCTTCTCGAGCCTCACCTTCGCGATTCTCTTGCCAACCATCTCGGAGATGGTGAATCGCTTCGACTCGATCTCAACTACATCTCCGATCTTCGGGATCCTCTGGAGGCTCGTCAGGAGGAACCCGCCGAGTGTTTCATACGCTGTCGATTCCGGTATCTCGATATGGTAATCATCCTTGAGGTCCCTTATGCTGAGGGATGCATCGATGAGGATCGAGCCGTCGCTGAGCTTCACGAGAGGTCTTTCGATATCGTATTCGTCACGGATCTCGCCCACAAGCTCTTCCAGGAGGTCCTCCATCGTGACGAGTCCTGAAACGCCCCCGTACTCATCGATCACGAGGGCCATATGGACCCGCCTTTTCTGCATCTCACGCAGGAGTTTGCTTATCTTCATTGTCTCGGGTATGAAGAAGGGGGGTTTTATGATCCTCCTCACATCGATCTCCATCGATCTCGCGAGGGCATTCAGGAAATCCTTGGCATACAGTATCCCCCGGATATTATTGAGATCGTTTCCCACCACAGGGTAACGGGAGAACTGCTCTTCGGTGATGAGGGTGTTTATCGCATTGACCGGCATGGAGAGTTTTATGGTGACCATCTTTGTTGATGGCACCATCACCTCTTTTGCCGACATATCGGTGAATTCAAAGACGCTGTGGATGAGTTCCTGCTCTGTTGCCTCGAATACTCCCTGCTCACCACCCTCCCTGATAAGCATCCTCACCTCCTCTTCAGAGACAGAGGCCATTTCGGTGAATGTCTTCCTCCCGAAGGGTTTCAGGAGCATATTCGTACTAAAGGTGAGGAGCTTCACGAAGGGGGTTGCGATTTTCGAGAACCCCTCGACAATGGCTGCGATCCTGAGTCCTGTTCGTTCGGGATTGGAGAGGGCGATGGACTTCGGGATGAGCTCCCCGAAGACAAGGGATACGTAGGTGATCATCAGGGTGACGATGCCTATCGCAATGGCTTCGCTTGAAGCCGCGATCGGTGCGATGGGGATCTCATGAATGGCCGGCTTGATGACCTCGATGGCGATGACCCCGCCGATGGCCGATGCGAGAGTACTCATAAGGGTTATGGCGATCTGGATGGTGGCGAGAAACCGGTCGGGATGTTCCTTGAACTGAGATAGCACCAGGGCACCCTTGTTCCCCTCTTCGATCATTTGCTGTATCCTGCTCTTTCTTGCCGTTACCACGGCAATCTCTGCGGCAGCAAAGATCCCATTGAGGATGATGAAGAGTGAGATGAGAAGCAGTTCAAACCACATGAGCGTTAAGGAAAGAAAAAAGGAGAGAAGTGGAATCGAAGTCAGGTAGTTCAGGAATGTATCTTTTTTCTTTTTTAATTGCTAATCGGTTACTATGTCTTCGACTGGGCGGATGATTGCTTTCCATCTGAAGGTTATCGCAGTTTTTCTATGATAGCGTCTGCTACCCTCGAGGTCGTGGCAGCGGTAGGGTCATCAGGTGCAGGTTTCATGTCATAGGTGACATCGTTACCCGCTTCAATGACCAAAGCAACCGCTTTTTCGAGCCTGTCCGCAGCAGACCCCTCTCCGAGGTGTCTCAACATCATCGCCCCCGAAAGGACCATGGCGATGGGGTTGACCTTGTTCATGCCCCTGTATCGAGGGGCGCTACCATGGGTGGGTTCAAAGACTGCAACGTGATCGCCGATGTTTGCGCCGGGAGCGAGACCAAGCCCTCCGATGAGTCCCGCCCCAAGATCTGAGACAATATCGCCATAGAGATTCGGCAGCACGAGGACATCGTAGAGTTCCGGCTTTTGCACGAGCTGCATGCACATATTATCTACAATCCTGTCATCGAATTCAATATCCGGGTATCTCGTCGAAACGTTTTTCGCGACTTCGAGGAAGAGCCCGTCGGTGTGCTTCATGATATTCGCCTTGTGCACTGCGGTGACCTTCTTCCTCCCGTGTGTTCGTGCATAGTCGAACGCGAATTTCACGATCCTCTCTGTGCCTGAAACGGAAATCGGTTTTATGCTAAAGCCCGAATCGGACCTGACCTTCTTGCCAGTCCTCTCTGTAATAAATTCAATGAGTTTCAGTGCATCGGGTGAATCCTTCTGAAACTCTATACCTGCATAGAGGTCTTCGGTGTTTTCCCTTATGATAACGAGATCTATGTCTCCATACCTCGTCCTTGCACCTTTGAAGCTCTTACAGGGTCTCACGCAGCAATAGAGATCGAGGGTTTGCCTGAGGGTGACGTTGACACTTCTGAACCCGGCGCCCACCGGGGTCGTGACAGGACCTTTCATGGCGACCTTGTTTTTTGTGATCGAGTCGATTACCCCCTGGGGGAGGGGTGTGCCCTCTTTCTGGTAGATCTCCTGCCCTGCATTATGGATTTCCCAGTTTATAGGGACTCCCGTTGCTTCGAGAACCCGTTTCGCGGCCTCGGTGATTTCAGGGCCGACGCCGTCACCCGGGATGAGTGTGATCGTGTACATCAGATGCTCACCGACATGACTTTATTTGCAATATCAGGATAGTTCGCAATGAACCTGAGCTCGTCATCAGTGAGGGGCTTCTGGGTGTGGAGGTTTGCGTACTGTGCGAGTTCCAGGACCTTCCTCGCCTCATTGTCGTCGTGGAAATTGATCCCGAGCTTGTCGTACACATGCCTGAACCCCTTGATACCCCCATATTCGCCTGTTGTGATGATCCTCCCTGTCTCGAGGAGTTCAGGCTCGCCTCTGCCTACATCCTCTGGGTCATAGAGCTCGTAGTTGCGCCTGTCCTTGAGGGCCCCGTCCGCATGGATACCTGATTCGTGGGCAAAGGCATTTGCTCCGACGCCGGGCTGGTTGATTGGAATCGGGAGATTGAAGGCATAGGAAGCGTATTTTGCGATCCTCCATGTCTTTTTGAGATCGATGTGCTCGTCGAGATATACCTTCTTCTTCAGGCCATGGGAGAATTTCAGAGCCAGGATCGTTGATACGAGGTCGCAGTTCCCCGCCCTTTCCCCGTACCCGTTGATTGTGGTATTGATATACGAATCGACCCCGCTCTCGATCGCGCCCTGAGCACCGGCAACCGAAACCGCCTCGGCCATGCCGAGGTCATTGTGGCAGTGCATCTCGATGGGGAACTTTGTCGCCAGTGAGAGGGTCTTTATCCTCTCATAGATCGTGATGGGATCATCAGCACCGAGGGTGTCGCAGTACCGGAAGCGGTCGGCGCCTGCCTCCTTGCCGGAAAGAATGAAGTCAATGAGCCTGTCGAGCTCCGTTCTGGAGGCATCCTCGGCATTGATACCTACTGTATCCGCACCGAGTTCTCTCGCCATGGTGGCAGATTTCATAAGGCCATTGATGACATCCCTCCATGTCTTTGAACCATGGAACTTCCCCTGGAGCATGATGTCCGATGTGGATATGGAGATGTTGAGGTGTTTTATCTCGGGGCAGTTCTTGAAGGTAAGCTCGATATCCTCAGGGACGGCCCTGCACCAGCCTTCCAGGTGGAGCCTCTTGATGACGCCGAGCTTTGCGAGTTCAATATTTGCGTTAATGTAATTCACCTCGTGTTTCAGTGTCGGAAATCCAATCTCGCTCTGGTAGACGCCCATGTCGTCAAGATAGATGTTTAGCATTGTCTTGGAGAGCTTCGGCAGAAGTATTCTCGATGTCTGCACACCGTCTCTGTTCGTCACGTCTATCAGGTATACTTTTTGATGCATCACGCATTTAGCTCCTTTCTCTCAAGCTTAACTGATATTATACCTAAGTGTTGTAAAAGATGGCATGGCAGACATCCCTCAAAGCCTTTATAAGGCGATGAGAAATTGAGAATCGGCTTGTAATGTTGTACATCACCTGCAGAGTGGTTTTTCAGCAGAGCTTAAAACGTGGCTTCCGATACTTCAAGGTATCGCCGATAAAGGCTTTTCGGGACATCCGCCATGTCCAAAGAGATTATTTTTGCAACTGTTGAGAATACTCAACTTTCGCAGGAGATGTGTTCGGTTCTTCTTTTGAACCTTTTAACATGGATTCACGACGGCTTTGAAAAAACCGGTGTAAAAGTGTTAGATTATTCAGAATAGAAGAGGACAGCAAAGGTGCAGCGTATACCAATAACACCGGAAGGATACCAGAAGCTCCAGGAGGAAATCGAGAGGCTGCTGAAGGTTGAACGGCCGAAAAATATCAAGGCCATCGCTGAGGCGAGGGCACATGGAGATCTCTCGGAGAACGCGGAATACCACGCTGCCAAGGAGAGGCAGTCCTTCATTGAAGGCAGGATACGGGAACTCCAGGCGAAATTCGCCCTGGCAGAGGTGATTGATCCATCGAAGATTACTCAATCGAAGATCGCCTTTGGGGCCACAGTAAAGGTGTTGGACACCGGAGCCGACGAGGAGTACCGCTTCACCCTCGTCGGTCCGGGAGAAGCTGATGTAAAGAGCGGCAAGATCTCAGTCAGCTCTCCTGTAGGCAGGGCATTGCTCGGCAAGGAGACAGGCGATACGGTCGTGATCAAGGCGCCTGCGAGGACCATCGAATATGAGGTCTTAGAGATACGTTTTGAGTAGGTACTTCAAGGCAAGAATAGAAGAGAACAGGCAGATTTACAAGGCACACAACCTCATTACCATTTCCCCTTTCACCTCCATTCCCCAATTCGAACCGGGACAGTTCTTCATGATCGGCCTGAACAGGAAGCATGACCCTCTCCTGAAGAGGCCCTTCAGCATCCTGAGGGAAACACCGAAAGGGTATCAGATGCTTTACAGAATCAAAGGAAAGGGTACGATGATACTCAGCGAAATGCGTGAAGGATCTGTAGTCGATGGCATTGGACCACTTGGAAAACCCTTTCCTTTTCCCGACCAGGGCAGGGTGCCCTTGCTCGTTGCAGGGGGTATAGGCATTGCTTCCCTCTTTTCTCTGGCAAAGAGGTGTTCACAAAACGTCCATGTCTTCTACGGTGCCAAGACAGGGGATGAACTATTCCTCCTCGATGACCTCAGGAGGATCTCAAGGGAGCTGATCCTGAGCACTGAAGACGGTTCGCTGGGGGAGAGGGGATACGTCACCGAGGGGTTGCATAACTACCTTTCTATTCGACCCCATTCGGTCACACCGTACCTCCTCTATACCTGCGGTCCCCTTCCGATGATGGAGAGGGTAGGGGGGATGGCAAAGGAGAAGGGGATTGCCGCGTACCTATCAATGGAAGCGAATATGGCATGCGGGATCGGTGCCTGCCTCGGGTGTGTGGTAAAGACCGCAAAGGGATACCAGAGGGTCTGCAAGGAAGGCGCGGTCTTCCCGATGGAAGAGATCGTCTGGTGAGAATAAGGTATGGATTTATCCGTAACGATAGGAACGTTGAGACTCAAGAATCCCGTCATGACTGCCTCCGGCACCTTCGGCTATGGCGAGGAGTTTGCCGAGTTCATCGATCTCAACTCCCTTGGGGCGATCGTGGTCAAGGGTCTTTCCCTGCTGCCCAGGGAGGGGAACCCCCCTCCGCGTACCGTCGAGACCGCTGCAGGGATGCTCAACGCAATAGGTCTCCAGAACGTGGGCATCGAGAATTTCATACGTGAGAAGCTCCCCATTCTAAGAAAATTCCGGACCCCGGTGATTGTGAATTTCTTTGGTGATACGGTCGACGAGTTTGTTGAAGCGGCAAAGATGTTAAGCGATGCAGAGGGTATCCATGCCCTTGAGATGAACGTCTCCTGCCCCAACAAGGAGGCGGGCTGGTCTATATTCGGCACAGACCCGGAGGTGTTTCTGAAGGTTGTGAGCGCAGTCCGCAAGGCGACGGAGATGACCCTCATCGTGAAACTCTCGCCTAATGTAACCGATATCACACACATGGCGAGGTTCGCGGAAGAAGAGGGCGCCGATTCGGTTTCGCTGATCAATACAATTACGGGGATGGCAATCGACGTTACGACGAGGAGACCAAAGCTCGGGAATGTCACCGGAGGCCTCTCTGGCCCTGCGATAAAACCTATCGCCCTGAGGATGGTATGGGAGGTGCACAGGGCAGTGAAGATCCCGATCATCGGGATGGGGGGCATCATGGATGCTGCTGATGCCATCGAATTCATGCTCGCCGGCGCAACCGCAGTTGCCGTCGGGACCGCCAACTTCGTGAACCCTACCATCACGGTAGAGATCATAAGGGGAATCGAAGAATATATGCGCAACAATGGAATTGAGGATGTAGGAGAATTGACAGGCGGTTTAAGTCTCTGACACAATCGCCTTTCTTCTCTGTGTCCATTCGATACAAATCTGTATCCACTGTGTCTGTTCGATACAGAATAGTTTTTACCTAAATTGAACGATTCTTGTAGGGGCATCATTGCGAGAAGCAGAGCGACGTGACAATCTCTCTAACCCAAAGAGGTGTCATTCCGGCAAGTGAAGCGCGTTGGGAATCTACTAACCCCCTCTTTCCCCCTTAAATTAAGGGGGAAAGAGGGGGTTACCGGACAAGCCGGAATGACAGTCAAGAAAATCGCTCAACTTAGGCTTTATTAAAATGGGGATAGAACTATATTGGTCAGATAAAAATAATGATAGATTTTTTAAAATTATATAGTTAGATAAAGGTGTTATATAGAACGTCATAATTATTTGCGCATATATATCAAAAAAACACTTGATGCATTCGTCGAAAAAACATGTGCAGTCTATGTTCATATCAGTAAAAGAAACACGCAATTATTAATGACGCTATATTGTTTGTTTGATCTTCCCCGGCCCACTGGGGCACTGACTCAGAAAAAAATCATCCACAATTTCATGAGATAAGCAAGAATTGGGAAGAAGTACTCACAGTCGCAGGCGTTGAGATCCAGTCCGACAAATACAAGCACGGCCTTCCCGATATTCTCCCTGCCTGGTATCGGCCTTTGCCCTTTTACTATGAATCAACCGGCATCGAAACACGATTCACTAATTACCTCGATCCGGACGCTTGCTCGCGCCGCGTCTTTTCCTTCCATCGCCTCGAGACGCTCGCAGCGTGTTTGAAGGACGAACATCACGTTACTTTAGACCGTGCAGCCGAGGCGAAGGCAGTATACAACAAGCCCTCGACCCTCATCCAGATAGCGACCGGAAGCGGCAAGACATTTGCTGCCGTCAATGTCATTACCGCCTTATCCGGTTCGGAGGAGTCCAGAGAGTGCTCTTGCTCGTTGACAGGGCAAACCTGGGCCGCCAGACCAAAAAAGAATTCGACCAGTACCAATCGCCCTACAGTCCATACAAATTCACTGAGGAATACATCGTCCAGCAGCTCAAGTCGAACAAGATCGACACGACCGCCAGGGTATGATTTTCAAGGCTGCCGTTGAGGGGAAATTAACGGAAGAATGGCGCAAGGCTAATCCCAAGGTCGAAACCGGGGCGGAACTGTTGAAACGCATCCTCGCCGAACGGAAAAAGAAATGGAAAGAAGATTACACAAAAAAACACGTAGGGGCGCATGGCCATGCGCCCCTACGATGATTCGTGGAGGAAGAAATACAAAGAACCTTCGCCAACACCATGGACAAAGAAGCTCCGGATTTATGACGTTAGAACGAACAAAGATTTCACCCTAAAGACAAATCCTCTGAAGCGTGAAGATCTGGACGAGTTTGTCAAGTGCTATAACCCGGCAAATCGGCATGACCGGAAACCGACCTGGTCAGAGAAGAACCCCGACGGCCGTTGGCGTGCATTCGATTATGAGGAACTGGTCAACCGTGACAAGGCTAGCCTCGACATCTTCTGGCTCAAGGATGAAAGTCTTGAAGACTCCGAACACCTTCCCGACCCTGATATCATCGCCCGCGAGATTGTCGAGGACCTCGAAGCAGCACTGGAGCAGTTTAACTTGATTGCAGAGGACTTAGGGGAGGAGTCAGCTTGACCCAACGATAGGTTGCAAGACCGCGGTATCAACAGCAACCACTTCCCACTGGTTGCCTTGCTTGGATTCGATTCAAGGGTAACTACCAGCACCTGGCCTGGTTTGAGCTCGACCCTTCCTCCATTATCCCTTGCGGCTAATTGGATATCTTTTATGGTGGTGCAGTTTGAGAAAGCAGCAAGGAGTGTGAGGGATGAAAGCACGTTACAAATACAGTTTCGTATATTCTTAGACATGGAAATTGGATTTTTAATGTGGAGACACGCATGTGCGTGTCTCCACACCTCTCAAACGGTCTCCCCTCCCGCAAGGGGAGGGGACTAAGGGGAGGGGGGCTGAACTATTACTAATTAATATTAAGTAGTATCTTATATATTAATTGTATCATTTTGTTCTTAAATATTATTTTTAATAATATCTCTCAACTCGTTCTCTCGAAGCTGATATTCGCTTAAATAACCCTAAAAGGAAAGTCTTACTGAAACTATCGCGTGCCATAACTGTGGGTTATGGCCCCATAACCCACAGTTATATTATTAAAATCAGTATATTGCGGTTATATTATCAAGTAATCTAGTAAGTTTTTATTCTATTCTCCCATCCACAATTATTTTTTGTGGTTTTTTAGGACTTTCTTTGGTACACTCTTTTTCAGTTCACCATTAAACTCCAGTAGGTCAGTGCAGATTATGTATTGACATTTTCTCACCATGAGATACAATTATATTATAGGGCTATGCACTTGGCTCAAGTAAGTACTATATATAGTATTTGGGTATGTAAGACTACCCATCTACAATCCTTGAATTCGAAAGCCAATTTAAAGACGAAAAAGCCTGTCTGGAATCTCTGGCCCAAATTAGATGGCCAGATGGCTTTTGTTGTCCCAAATATGGTCATAAAAAGGCATGGATTACAAAAAGGGGTCCAGTAATAGGAAAGGATATTCGAGGTAGAAGACAATTTTCTTAGACCACAATATGTTGTATGTACTTTAGTCAAGTGCATAACCCAATTATATTAAATAAAATAATATCTTTTTACGGAGGTGTGTCATGGCTAAGAATGAGTCAAAGGAACTCGCCAAGGTTGAACCGTCAAGGGCGCTCTCCCCCCTCGAGGAGATGGAGAGGCGCATCGAGGAGTTCTTCAGGAGGCCCTTTTCCCTGTTAGGTCCGTCCTGGCTGCCGAGGCTGAGGATGCCTGAATTCGAAGAGATCACGCCCACGGTCGATATCTTCGAAGAAGGGCATGATATCGTCATGAAAGCCGAACTTCCCGGAATGAAGAGGGAGGATATCGAGGTGAATATCACCGACGACATCATCACCCTTTCCGGGGAGAAGAGGAAGGAGGAAAAGATCGAGAAGAAGAATTACCACAGGCTCGAGCGTTCCTATGGGTCTTTTGTCCGCTCCTTCAGACTCCCCACAGAGGTGCAGACGGAGCAGGTGAAGGCGCAGTTCAAGGACGGCATCCTCGAGATAAGGGTACCGAAGACCGAAGAGGCGAGGAAGAAGGAGAAGAAGGTCCAGATCGAATAGTTTTGATGCGGAGGGAAAGCCTTCATGTCAATGTGACGACTGTGACCCCTCCGCCGCCCTCATGGGGATCTCCTTTCCTGAAGGCCTTGACGAGGGGGTGGCCGTCGAGATGCGCACGCACCGCCCTCGCAAGGGCTCCTGTTCCGTAGCCGTGAATGACCGTAACCTCCGGCAATTCTGCCAGGGATACCTTATTCAGGAACGGTTCAAGCCTCGATAGGGCTTCGTCAACCCTCATCCCCACAAGATTGATCCTTCTGATGATGGGTTCTTCACTTTTCTCGTTTCCTGAGGTTCCTGCTTTCATGAGCACTGGTCTCCCCTGCTTTGACCCTATGTCCGAGAAGAAAACGCCTATCTCCAGGTTTCCGGCACGAACCCTTACACGATTGTGCTTCTCATCGAGGTCAATCACCGATGCATCGCGTCCGAGGGACCTGACGAAGACGACGTCCCCCTTCCTTATCTCATGAAGTGAGAGGATGCCGTCCTCTCCTCCTGCGTATTCCCTGGATTTTTTTGTGATCTCTCCCAGCTTCTCATCGACCTGCCTCATCAGCTCGCGTCTCTTCTCCCTCTCACTCTTTTTAAACTCCTCAAGGAATGCGTGCATCTGCCGTCTGGTCTCTCCTGCAATCATTGATGCTTCCTCATAGGCCCTTGCGAGCATTTCCTTTCTCTTCACCTCCGCTTCCACGAGCCTCAGGTTGAGAAGTCTGTCTTTTTCCTCTATCTCGGACTGTCTCCTCGAAAGCTCCCCGAGTGCGTGCTCATACTGCGAAATTTTTTCATGAAGATCGGCAATGAGGTTATCAAACTCAGCCTTTATTCCGCCGAGGAGACCCTTTGCCACGTCAATGATACCTCCCGGCATACCAAATCTCTGCGCGATCTCGATTGCATGGGACTGGCCTGGTTCACCCATCTTCAACCTGTAGAGGGGGGTGAGCGTATCACGGTCGAACTCCATGGAGGCATTCACCATGCCTTCTGCGCGGTGCACGAAGCCTTTGATATCGGTGAGATGGGTTGTGGCAAAGAGGAGAGCCCTCCTTTTCCTCAGTTCCATGAGTACGGCACAGGAAAGGGCTGCACCCTCTTCAGGGTCTGTGCCGGTTCCGAGTTCGTCGATGAGGACGAGCGATTCATGGTCAGCCTCTTTCAGGATCTCCGAGATGTTCGTCATATGGGCTGAGAATGTGGAAAGGCTTTCCTCTATCGATTGCTCATCACCGATATCGATCAGAAGGTTCTTCACCGGTGGAAAAGAGGATGAGGTATCTGCAGGCACAGGCATCCCCGAGAGTGCCATGATCAGGAGCATGCCTATCGTCTTTATCGCAACTGTTTTCCCTCCTGCGTTTGAACCGGTGATCACCATTACCGGTTCATCACTGCCAAGCTTCACATCGAGGGGCACAACCCCCTGCACACTTCCCTTCTTCTCGAAGGTGAGCATCAGGAGGGGGTGCCTGGCATTCACGATCCTGATCGATCCGGGGTCATCGATCTGCGGTCTCTGCATGCCAAGGCGATCGGAAAAGACCGCGATACAATAGAGCATATCGAGATAGACAATGGTACGGTATTCTGATTCGACCTCATCTGCTGCGGCACGTATCATGGATGAGATATTCCTGAGGATGCGTATCTCTTCAGCCTTTTGTTCAGCGATGAGATTTTCGAGTTCATTCGAAAGAGGAATGATCGCGAGGGGCTCGATGAAGGCAGTCTCACCGGACCTCGAGACATCATGGACGACTCCATGCACCTGCCCCTTCGAATCCATCCTCACAGGGATCACCCATCTGCCAGACCGTTCTGTGACGTAACTGTCCTGGAGAAAGACCGAGAGGACTTCTTCTCTCATCATCTCCTCAAGTTTTTTCCTTATCCTCGATTCGAGTCTCCTCACCCGGCCCCTCAACTCCGCAAGCACGGGAGAGGCACTGTCCAGGATGTTCCCCTCGCTGTCGATTGATCTCTTGAGCGTAGCAAGGATGTGGGGGAACCCCGTGAGAGAACCGGTGAGTTCCTTCAAAAAGGGAAGGTCTCTTCTGTCCCTCATCTGGAGTGATGTCTCGATGGCAATGGTGAAAATGGGAAGGAAACCAGCAAGATCCAGGGGTTCGAGGACCGCGCCATCGGGCCTTACCTGAATGAGGAGATGAGAGATCCCGGGGAAAGGGGATATCCTGAGGTGATTCCCTTCCCGGGAGAGCACCCTTATCTCCTCGACCTGCCCGAGCCTCTTCCCGATCTCGTCCTTACTGCCAAGGGGACGGATGGCCAGCACTGCATCCATCGAGGCTTCACTGTGAGAAGAGGATGCAACTGCCGAGAGGAGCTTGGGAAACTCGAGGAGGGTGAGGGAGTTTTCGCCAATCATTCATAAACTCTAACAGGAACGGTGAGGAGAGTCAAATAGTATTCACCTCACGCGTACATGCCTCACTCCCGACGGTCTCCAGGCTGGAGAGATGACCCGTGGGGGCTCCAGGCGCGAGAGACAGGATGCCCATGTGATCCCAAAGTCGCCGTGCTTCTCATTGATCCCGTCGATGGCGTGGTAGAGGGCCTTTTCTCTTGCCCGGTCGCTGAACAAGGACATCTGTCCCCAGTCTCTGGTAAGGTCCGAGAGGGTCACGCCCAAAAGCCTCACGTTGTCCCTCAACGTGATCTCGTCAAGGAGGGACAGGGCCCCCCCGCAGATCGCTCGGGAGCTGTTCGTGTGCTCAGCCAGTGTCCTCTGCCTCGAAAAGGTCTCGAAGTCGGGATAGCGGACTGTGAGGGAGACCTTCCTTCCCATGAAGCCGTACTTCCGTGCCCTACTCCCGACCATGTCGCTGAGCTTCAGGACCTGTGCCTCCATGTCCTCCCTCCCGGAGATATCCCTCGGGAGGGTCATGCTGTGTCCTATCGATTTGGGGTCCTTCTCACGGACGATCAGCTCCCTCCCGCAGATCCCTTTCCCCATTGCCTTCAGGGCTTCGCCTATGATGCCGAATTTGGACCTGAGGAGGCTCGCCGGGGCCCTGCCGAGTTCGCCGCAGGTACTGATGCCGAGCTTTCCGAGCCTCTCCGAGATCCCCGGGCCTATGCCCCAGAGCTCCTTAACAGGCAGGCCTTCGAGAACCTCACCCACCTCCTCCTGTCTCATCCACCGGAGGCCGTCGGGCTTCGAGATGTCGCTTATCAGTTTGGCGATCAGGACATTGGGCCCTATCCCTACAGTGCAGGATATGCCGAACCTCTTCTTGATCTCTCCCTTGATGGCTGAACCTATGGCCTCAGGACCCCCGAAGAGGTGGTGGGTCGTGGTGACATCGAGGAAGGCCTCGTCGATCGAGTAAATCTCCAGGTCGGGCGTGAAGCGGGAGTATATCTTCGAAAGCTCAGCACAGGTGTATGTGTACTTCTCGTTATCCCCTGCCACGAAGATGAGGTGAGGGCATGCCTTCCTGGCCTCGTACACGTTCATGCCGGTCTTCACACCGTACTTCCTCGCCTCATAGGACCGGGTGACAACGACCGTTCTGTTGCCCGAACCTATTACCGCGACCGGCTTTCCCCTGAGGGCAGGGTTCACCTGCTGCTCCACAGAGGCAAAAAAGGCGTCCATATCGGCACAGATGATGATCTTATCCATAATACAGGCTGTTAAAGGAACAGTTAAAAATAACGTTACATCCCCCTCACCCTATCCCTCTCCCGCAAGGGGAGAGGGATATTTAAAAGCCCCTCCCTTGACGGGAGATATTTTAATAGGAGTGGAGACACGCAAATGCGTGTCTCCACTCCAAGAATCAAATTCCCTCCCCCTTGATGGGGGAGGGCAAGGGTGGGGGTGAACTGTTACGGAAAATGAAACCTAAAGTTGAGCGATTTTCTTGACTGTCATTACGGCTTGTCCGGAATCTTTCCTTGTGTTAACAACTTTACATTTACATTTGTATACTATTCCTTGGAATTTGTCAAGAGGCCGCTGCCATCTCCCTTCACATGCAGCTTAAGTATTCGGAGGAATTTCCGATATAGGAGAAAACTTATGTTACGGGACTGGATTATAAGGACCTTTGGGTGATAGAGCTTGCCACATCGCTCCGCTCCTATCAATGATGCTCTTAAAAGAATCGCTCAACTTGATAAGGAAGAAGTCCATTAGCAGACTTGAACCTTGCAAAAATATTCATCGAACATTAGGTTCTGAGTGGATCATGATTTCACTCATTCGATCATCCCTGCAAAAAGGAGAAACAACGATGATTGCTACGCTCTTGAAGACCATATGCATCATCATGCTCCTCACAGTACCATCTGCAGCCTGGGCATCGGTCGATCTCACCTCTCTGAGCATGGAGGAACTCATGAACGTCACCGTGTACGGGGCATCGAAATTCGAACAAAAGGTCACCAATGCGCCTTCGTTCGTAACCATTGTCACGGCAGATGAGATCAAGAAATTAGGGTACCGTACTCTCGCAGACATCCTTCGGAGCGTGAGCAGTTTCGTCATCACCAATGACAGAAACTACACGTACACCGCATTGAGAGGATTAGGGGTCCCCGGCGACTACAACAGCCGCATCCTCATCCTTATCGACCAGCACAGGCTCAACGACAACATCTACAACTCCGCTTTACTGGGGAATGATTTCATCCTTGACGTTGATACCATAGAAAGGGTCGAGATCATCCGCGGGCCCGGTTCTGCGCTCTACGGCAGCAGTGCCTTCTTTGCCGTTATCAACATCATCACAAGGAAGGGAGGCAATGTCAAA
>Ga0315295_10000599_pt1 | contig 31187 bp, 29 predicted proteins | sample YL17G14_0_MG_FD_204453 | JGI IMG/M metagenome (GOLD analysis project Ga0315295, IMG submission 204453) | Sediment microbial communities from Yellowstone Lake, YNP, Wyoming, USA - YL17G14_0 | ecosystem: Environmental > Aquatic > Freshwater > Lake > Sediment | place: USA: Wyoming | collected... | reverse complement strand
GAGGGGATGTCTTTGACTTTTTACGAGATCATCAAGGTTAGGTAAAGAGGGATCTATTGCGTATGGAGAAGAGGAAAACCTATTTTGCCTGTCAGGCCTGTGGTTATCAGTCCTCAAAGTGGATGGGGAAGTGTCCCAATTGCAATGAGTGGAACACCCTGGTCGAAGAACAAATCATTTCAGGGGGAGACTACCACCATAGATTGGTAGGAATCAGGAGCGAGGGAGAAATTCCCCAGCCTATAAGTGAAGTGACCAGCAGTGAAGAATCTCGCATTAAAACAGGAATCGGTGAATTTGACCGTGTGCTGGGAGGTGGCATTGTATTAGGTTCGGTTGTCCTTATCGGAGGGGACCCCGGGATTGGCAAGTCAACGCTCCTCTTGCAGGCGTTACACGGGATAGCAGCCACTGATGGTAAAGTGCTCTATATCTCAGGTGAGGAATCGGCACGCCAGACCAAGATGCGTGCGGAAAGGCTCTCGGTGTGCTCACCGCAGTTGTTTGTACTGGCGGAGAACTCGTTAGAAAGGATAATAAAAGAGATACAAGGGCTTAACCCCAGGGTAGTGGTCATCGACTCCATTCAGACCATGTATACCCTTGAACTGCAATCTGCACCTGGCAGCATTGGCCAGGTGAGAGAGTCTTCTGCAAAACTCATTATGCTCTCAAAGAGCAGGGAGATTTCAACCTTCATCATTGGACATGTGACCAAGGAGGGGGCAATAGCGGGGCCGCGGGTACTGGAACACATGGTCGATACTGTCCTCTATTTTGAAGGTGACCGTGGCCATCCCTACCGGATATTGAGGGCAGTAAAAAATAGATTTGGCTCCACCAATGAAATTGGGGTTTTTGAGATGAAGGATTTCGGACTCTCTGAAGTTTCAAATCCCTCTGAGGTATTTCTCACCCGGAGGCTTGCGGATGTGCCGGGTGCAGTGGTGGTTGCCTGTATGGAGGGATCAAGACCCCTTCTGGTAGAGATACAGGCCCTGGTGAGTACCACCAACCTTGGTGTTCCCCGAAGAACTTCTATTGGTGTTGACCACCATCGAGTATCAATGCTCGCTGCGGTGCTGGAGAGAAACCTCAAGATTCCCCTCTATAACAAAGATATTTTTCTCAATGTTGCAGGGGGGGTAAAGATTGAAGAACCAGCGGTTGACCTGGGAGTGGTGGTTGCCATTGCATCAAGTGCCTTGAATAAACCGGTTGATGCTAAAAAGGTATTTATAGGCGAAGTAGGATTAACCGGTGAGGTAAGGGGTATATCACAGGTGGATATTCGGTTGAAGGAAGCTTCCAAACTTGGTTTTACCACCTGCATTTTACCAGAGGTAAATAGAGAGCGGGTAAAGGGTACTTCCCCCATAGAGTTATATGGGGTTTCATCGGTCAGTGGCGTTTTAAAGGTATTGTCATGATGTAACGTTATTAGTCCTCTGTGATCAGTGGTCAGTGGTTCGCGTTTTGATTCTTGGATATTTTTTACTACCCTGACTATGGTAAACTGATTACTAAAAACTGTAATTGAGGTTATCAATGCTTATGCCTATCGCAAAAGAGGGAAGGTCATACATACTCATTGTTTCACTTGTTGCCACGCTGCTATCAATTTTTTCGTTCAGCTATCCTTCTTTACTTTTAAGAATAGCTGTTTTACTGTGCTGGGGTGCATTTATAGTGGTGGTTAATTTTTTTCGTGATCCAGAGCGGAAAGTCCCTGGTGATCCTCGGAATATTATTTCACCTGCCGATGGGAAGGTGCTAGATGTCAGAACAGTGTCAGAAGAAACGTTTCTCCATAGAGAAGCCATCCGGGTGTCTATTTTTATGTCACTCTTTGATGTCCACGTCAATCGTGCCCCCGTAGAGGGGATGGTTAACTATATTCACTATCATAGGGGAAAATACTTACCTGCGTATAGGGAAAAGGCTTCTTTAGATAATGAACAAATGACTATTGGTTTTATCTGGTCACCGCAGGAAGAAAGAAAAGAAAAAGAATTAAAAATTATGATACGCCTGATTGCAGGAGTGATAGCGAGGAGAATTGTTTTTTGGAAGAAGCTGCACGATACGGTAGGACAGGGTGAGAGGATAGGGATGATTAAATTTGGCAGCAGGGTAGAGGTCTATCTACCGCAGGGCATAGAACTTTTAATTAAGAAAGGAGATAAAGTTAAAGCAGGGGAAACGGTTATCGCACGCATGGGAGCAGTAGCATAGTGGCGTGAGATAGAGAAATCAGAAGCCAGAATCCAACATTTTAGATATCAGACAAACACTATTGGTTCAGATTTTGCTTTTTGCTTTGCGACCTCGCCGATACAATATGATTGAAGATGCATATTTTTTAAGCGTGCGATAATGTCTTCAGCTTCTTCCTGGAGAACAATGATCACCATACCAATGCCATTATTAAAGGTACGCAGCATTTCCAAATCACTGATGTTTCCTTTTTCTTGCAGGTAGGGGAATATCGGTGGAATGATCCAGCTTCCTCGATGAATTACTACCTGGCAGCTGTCAGGCAGAATGCGGGGAATGTTTTCTAACACTCCACCGCCGGTGATGTGAGCAATCCCATGAACGTGAAATTCAGAAATTATGTTGAGCAGTGGTTTAATATAAATTTTTGTAGGTTCCAATAGCTCTTCCCCTAATGTTCTGCCAAGCTCTTCTATCCTCTGATGAAGGCCGAGGTTGAGCTGCTCGAATACTATTTTTCTCACCAGTGAGTATCCATTGCTATGCAATCCACTTGACGCAATACCCACCACCTTATCACCAATCCGTATCTCTGAACCATCTATGATCTTATCTTGATCGACTACCCCCACTACAAAACCAGCAACATCGTATTCTCCTTCATTGTAAAAAGAAGGCATCTCTGCGACTTCTCCTCCAATGAGAGCGCAATTTGCCTCACTACACCCCCTGGCTATTCCAGCAACTAACGCTTCCAGGGTGTTGTGCTCAACCTTTCCGGTTGCAATGTAGTCAAGCAAGAAAAGAGGTTCTGCACCCTGTACCATGATATCGTTAACACACATGGCAACTAGATCGATGCCAACGGTATCGTGTTTATTCAGCATGAAGGCAATTTTCAGTTTTGTTCCCACGCCATCAGTGGAAGCGGTCAGTACCGGTCGTTTATATTTTTCGATGTTCAGTGCGAAAAGGCCAGAAAACCCTCCAATCTCTGTTAATACTTCAGGCCTGAAAGAGGTTTTGGCAATGGATTTTATTACGTCCACCAGTTTATTGGCGGCGTCGATGTTAACACCGGCATCTTTATAGGTTAACGATTTCTTCACCTTTCACCCCCCCAATTCATTAGTACTACTCATAAAACATGAAAAAAATATATACTCATATGACTCATAACTCGATATTCGTAACTCGCAACTTAAGTTATTGATAATAGCAAACCCCACGTTCATGTCAAACCTTTTCCCTTGCACAGTTTGATATAATTTGTTTAAATACCTTAAGGTGCGAATAAATATTTTGTTGTTCTATTTCAAAATATAATCTTTTCCCGAGCGATGAACAACAGACTAACCGAAATTATCTCTGCTATTGAAAAGCCCCTCCAGTTCGCCTCTAGAAATCAGTTTCGTCATCTAGATGCCATAAAAGGATTGGAGCTGCATATTCATACCCTGGTACAAGAAGCAATCTCTTTATCAGTTGAACCACTTAAAGAAAGGTTTCAAGGGTTATTTGCTCAATTTCATGGATTTGATTCCTTGGATAGTAGTCTTAAGAGAGAGAAAGTTGAAAGTGCTTTAGGTATCATTGCCCAACTCAGGGGGAAAGAGGTGGGGACCCCTGCTCCTTCCCTTACTTCTGCTCATGGGTGTCCAGGAGAGATGAAGCAGCTTTCCACTCCCATTCAGTATATAAAGGGAGTAGGGCCTAGGCTGGCGGAGATACTTTCCAGGAAGGGCATCTATACCATCGGGGATGCACTCTACTTCTTGCCCAGAAAGTATGAGGATCGACGAAGGATTAAAAAGATAGCGGAGGTCACACCAGCTATCACTGAAACGGTGAAGGGAATCATACTGATGATAGATGTTGTTCCCTATCGTGGAGGGAAAAAGAGAATTTTTGAAATAGCCATCAGCGATGGAAGTGGCATGCTGATGGCTAAGTGGTTTCAGTTTAACGAGAGGTACATGAAAAAGAGGTTTAAAAATGGACAGCATGTTATTCTCTCCGGTGAGATAACGCAGTACCATCTTCAGAAGGAAATGCATCACCCAGATATCGAAATCATTGAACCCGGGGAAGAGAAAAACTGGGATTTTATGCAGATTATACCCATTTACTCTGAAACAGAGGGGCTTTATCAAAAGACGATGAGAAGGATTATGAAAAGGGTGGTAGAGGAATATGCAAGCGCGGTAATTGATGGGATACCGGTAACCATTAAGCAAAGACAGCGACTGGTGCCACTTTCAGAAGCGGTGAGAAAAGTTCACTTTCCTGATTATAATGATACCATTACTCTCTTAGGCGAAGGGAGATCACCTTTTCATCAGCGACTTATATTTGATGAATTCTTTTTTCTTGAACTGGGACTTGCCTTGCGTAAAAGAGGGGTAATGATGGAAAAAGGTATATCATATACTATATCAAATAGTTATATTAATAACTTAAAGTTGATACTACCTTTTAAACTGACCGCCTCTCAGGAGAGGGTAGTCGATGAGATCATGACTGATTTAAAAAAACCCTATCCCATGAACCGTCTGTTGCAGGGAGATGTGGGCAGTGGCAAGACCATAGTTGCCCTAATGGCATCGCTGGTAGTGGTTGAAAATGGTTATCAGGCAGCATTTATGGCACCCACGGAGATTTTAGCTGAGCAGCATTACGCTACGGTTGAGCCGCTTGTTGAGCAATTAGGCTTAAAGGTTGCACTTTTAACCAGCAGTATTAAACGTTCAACAAAAAATACCATCTATCAGGAGATAGAAGAAGGAAGAATACATATTATCATAGGAACTCATGCCCTTATTCAGGAGGCAGTTAAGTTTCATAAACTCGGTCTCGCTATCATAGATGAGCAGCATCGGTTTGGTGTGATGCAGAGGGCTATGCTCAAGAAGAAGGGGATGAATCCCGATGTGCTGGTAATGACTGCGACACCTATTCCTAGAACGTTGGGGCTCACCGTGTATGGTGATCTTGATAGTTCACTTATAGATCAGATGCCGCCCGGAAGGCTACCCGTGATAACAAAACTGTACCATGAACGGGAAAGGGAAAAGGTGTACCAGAAGATACGACATGAGGTGGAAAATAGAAGGCAGGTATTTATAGTATATCCACTAATTGAGGAATCTGAAAAACTGGATCTGATGAATGCAACCCACATGGCTGAACACTTACAGAATGAGGTGTTCCCCCACTATAGAGTTGGTTTACTCCATGGTAAGATGGAGGGAGAAGAGAAAGAGAAGAGAATGTCTGATTTCAAGTCTAAAAAGGTTGATGTCCTGGTGTCCACTACGGTGGTGGAAGTGGGTATTGATGTCCCCAATGCGTCTCTCATGGTGGTTGAGCATGCAGAGAGATTTGGGCTCTCTCAACTTCATCAATTGAGAGGCAGGGTAGGGAGAGGGGCTTATCAATCTCAGTGTGTGTTACTTGCTCAGTATAGTAAATCTGATGATGCACAGCGAAGGCTAAAAATCATGGAGGAGACTACTGACGGATTTAAGATTGCGGAGGAAGATTTTTCGATTCGTGGTCCAGGTGAGTTTCTTGGCACACGGCAATCGGGTATACCTGACTTTAGAGTTGCCAATATTGCCAGGGATATAAAGATTTTTCATGAGGCAAGGAAGGAGGCGTTCCAGCTTGTCGAAAGAGATCCATCGTTGTCATTTCCTGAGCATAGTGCTACCAAACTAGTTTTAAAAGAACGGTGGAAGGGGAGGCTAGAACTGGCGAGTATTGGATGAAAACAGTTTACAAGCAGAAAGGAAAAGGCTATGAAAGGCTATGTTCAGGTCTATACAGGTGATGGGAAGGGGAAAACAACAGCGGCCATAGGGCTTTCTGTGCGAGCAATTGGTGCTGGTTTAAGAGTATTTTTAGCCCAGTTTGTCAAGGGAATGGTCTATAGCGAGTTAAAGTCGCTTGAGCGTTTTTCACCACAGCTCATAGTAAAGCAATATGGTCGGGCACAGTTTGTACACAACAAACCTACGGAAGAAGACATTGCGGCAGCAAGGGCGGGATATGAAGAGGTGAGAAAAATTGTAACATCGGGGAAATATGATTTAGTTATACTGGACGAGGCAAACATTGCAGTTCATTTCAAAATGCTTTCTGTTGAGGATTTATTAAGGATAATAGATGAGAAGCCAGAATCGGTAGAACTCATTTTTACAGGGAGAAACGCTGATCCACGATTAATTGAGAAAGCTGATGTGGTGACGGAAATGAAAGAGGTTAAACATTACTATAAAAAAGGAGTTACTGCGAGACCGGGAATAGAAAAGTAAGAAATTCTGATGCTACTTTTTGACAACAATCTTACCCTTAGGTTCAGATACGATCTCTCCCACGATGGAAGCTTCCTCCATTCCTTTCTTTCTGATCTGATCAAGAAGCATAAGTGATTTTTCTTGAGGGGTTGAGATCAAAAGCCCTCCTGATGTCTGTGGATCAAAAAGGATATCAATCAATTCTGGTGAGAGAGAAGGGTCTAGCTCGATCTGCTTAGTCCGGAATTTTTTGTTGCGGTTTGTTCCTCCTGGCACCAATCCCATTTTTGCGTATTCTTCAGCTTCAGAGAGAAAGGGGATGGAAGAGCTAGTGAGAATCATTCCCACATCACTTGCTTCAATCATCTCACAGGCATGTCCTATAAATCCAAAACCGGTGATATCAGTACAACTATTGACTCCTATGACTTGCATGAGTTCTGATGCATCTCGATTCAAAGCAGTCATCACCTTAGTTACCTTGGAGAGGGCTTCTGGAGATGCTGTTTTGGCTTTAATAGCGGTATTGATAATTCCCGTGCCCAATGGCTTGGTGAGGATGAGTCTGTCACCAGGTTTCGCACCAGCATTAGTGATGATCTTCTTAGGGTGAATTACTCCTGTAACCGAGAGCCCATATTTTAATTCTGAATCCTCAACACTGTGACCACCTACCAGTGTCACCTTTGCTTCTCTCATTTTATCGAGCCCACCCCTCAGAATTTCCCTTAGCACTGTTACGTCCATAGTCTGAGTAGGAAAGCACACGACATTCATGGCGGTGAGAGGTGTTCCTCCCATGGCGTACACATCAGAGAGGGCATTGGCAGCGGCAATCTGGCCAAAGGTGTAAGGGTCATCAACAATAGGGGTGAAAAAGTCTATAGTCTGAACGAGGGCAAGCTCATCAGATAGTTTATAGACACCCGCATCATCAAAGCTTTTTAGTCCCACTATCAAATTGGGGTCATCTATCAACTCTAATCCCTGCAGTGCCTTGACCAGATCCTCTGGGCCGAGTTTTGAGGCTCACCCTGCACCCCGAACCATTTCAGTGAGAAAAGGGGTTTTTGATGAGCAGCCTTTGGAGGTATTCATTTATTTTCCTTTAACATTACAGGACTCTTCAATGTTGTCAAAAATATGAGATTGCTTTACTGCGTTCGCAATGACAAACTCACGCAACTATAAGCAGTTAAAGTCATTGCGAGAAACGAAGGTGACGAAGTAATCCCGACCAATGAAAATAATTAAAAACAAATGTGAAGATACTATTTTGGACAGGATTGAGGACTCTTATATTCTAACTTTTACATTCTGACTCATGAATTCTAAATTCTTATTCCTGACTCCTGATTGCTCTCTTTTGCCTCCTCTCTTTTTCTCATTTTCACATTTATTATGATGATTTTCAATAAAAATGTTTTTAGATTGCATGCGACAAGGTTAGGTAGTAAAATAAGTATGTTACACGATCCATGATGCATGATTCACCTTACAGGACATCTTGTGTCGTTTTTCTTACGTCCTGCATTTTTTTATAGTTAAAGAAGGAGGTATGCAATGAAAGTTGTCGCCTTTAATGGAAGTCCTCGAGAAAAGGGTAATACCTTCCAGTCTCTTACGGTAGTGCTTGAGGAATTAAGGAAAGAAGGGATTGAAACAGAATTGATTCAGGTTGGCGGGAAAAGTATTCACGGCTGTACTGCATGTTACAAGTGTTTCAAGAATAAAGATAGAGAGTGTGCACTAAAAGACGATGAGTTGAATAGCTATCTTAAAAAAATGATCGAGGCTGATGGCATTATTATCGGCTCACCTGTGTATTTTAGCAATGTGAGCAGCGAAGTAAAGGCACTCATAGACCGCGCTGGTTTTGTAGCGAGGGCAAACGATAATGTATTAAAGAGAAAAGTTGGCGCCGCAGTAGTTTCGGTGAGGAGGGCAGGGGCAACCTTTGCCTTTTCTGCGATTAACTTTTTCTTTTTTATTCATGAGATGATTGTACCGGGTTCTTCTTACTGGAATTTAGCGATAGGAAGGGAACCAGGTGAGGTATTAAAGGATGAAGAGGGTATGCAAACCTTTAAAACTCTTGGTCAGAATATGGCATGGGTGCTTAAGAAAATAAATTTTAAATCTTAAGCACACATACAGGGTTCAAGGAATCAACAATTCAAATGGTCAAATGCAGCTGTCAACAGTCAGTCATCATCAAAAGAAAGGCTTGCATGCTGGCAGGCTTTTGTAACTCGTAACTTGCAACACGGAACGCTTTTCACTTGAACCCTCGAATCTTTGAGTAATGTGGAACAACTGATTGGCAACATAACCTTACATCCAACACGCAGTATCAGTGTAGGTAGTCCATGTCAATTTTTAATGTATCACCAGAGAAAGAAAAGGCGCTTCTGGATAGAATGCACCACATAGGAGTTTCCGAGGACGACCTTGAAGAATCCTTTGTGAGGTCATCAGGTCCTGGTGGACAAAAGGTTAATAAGACCTCAACCTGTGTGTTTCTCCGCCATATTCCGACAGGGATCATAGTTAAATGCCAGCGGGAGCGCTCACAGTCGGTTAATCGTTTCGTAGCGAGGAGGGTACTGCTTGATAAAATCGAGCGCATGCAGAAAGGAATGGCAAGTGCGGAGAGAGAAAGGATTGAGAAGATAAGGAGGCAGAAACGAAAACGTTCCAAGAGGGCTAAAGAAAAAATGCTGGCTGCAAAACGCCATCAGTCTAGCAAGAAGCAGCTGCGATCTGCAGCAGACATCTTACGGGAGGAAACTTAGAACTGAAATCACCGTTTTTGCGCAAGTAGACTGGCAATTGCCTTTGATTCACCCTCCTTGGTGTCAACCCGTTCATGGTAGAAGATGATAGAGAGATCAGCAAAACTCTGGAGGAGTTCATTCGGTGTGAGAAGATACGCGGGGTTGTGTGGTCTTCCATAACGGGGCTGTTCAAAAGTATATGTTTCAAAAATGAGCATCCCTCCCTGTTTTAACCCCTTCTTGATTTGCGTAATCAGCAATCTCTCTAGAAAATAGAAATTAAGAATCACCTCGTAGGTATTTTCAGCAATCTGAAACTGGGTGAGGTCCTTTTGGATGGCATTAATTGAGAGTGATTCCTTTTGTGCATACTGTTGAACCTTCTCAACAGCTACTTCTGAGATATCAATGGCGTCTACCTTATACCCCTTCCTCGCGAGGTAGATGGCATTGCGGCCTGTTCCCATGGCGAGATCAAGGGCTTTCCCCCAGGGTAAGAGGTGAGCGTTTTCCTTTAAAAACGAAGCAGGCGCACCTGGGAAATCAAAATCGTGATTGTATCGCTCATTCCAAGTATCTGGTGACATTTCAATTTCTCTGAAACATTTTCTCTCTAGATTTAATCTTAACACAAGAGGCATGCAACTACAAAGTAATCCTAAACTATAAGGATTCTAAGGTTGACAACTGACATAGTAAATCGTATTTGTTATGGTCAAAGAAAGAAAGGCACCACAATGTACCCTCTCGACGTTTAAGAACAAAAATGGATGAGTTGTTTGAAGATTTTTTAAATGAGATTAAAAATAATTGTATGACCTGCGCACTAACAATTCCTCCAGAAAGATGCTGGGGAGAATTATCGGGAGAGAAAAGGCAGATAGGTTTTTTAAAGAGGTAGTTACATAAATGCAAAGGATACTATGATTCAAGGGGGCAAGGGTACAAGCGTTTAAGGCTTACCTTTTTCACTAGACCCTTTCATCCTTGAACCCCAAAGATATTTTATAATGAACGAAGGTTATAAGCATGAGTACCTTTAAAAGCGAGAAGGACCGCGAAGAGATATTAGAAGCCCTTCAGCTTAACATGAATGAAGAAATCAACGCGACACTTCAGTATATCTGCCACAGAATTTCTGCCAAAGCTATATCAGCGGTGATTGCAGAGTCGTTTAAGAGCGCAGCCCTCGATGAGATGTCGCACATACTTTATTTTTCTGATCTTGTAGAAAAGTATGGGGGAACGCCTCACTTTCAAGAATGGCAGATTGATAAAAGTGGAGAGCTCACTACCATGCTTGAGGCTGATATACAGTTAGAAAAAAAGGCAAAAGAAAGATATAGGAAACAATTGGACAGGTTCAAAGATTATCCTGAACTCATTGTAGTAATAGACAGTGTGTTAAGTGATGAAAATGATCACGAAGAAGTATTTACACGTTACCTTAGCAGGGTTTAAAATGAAGGAGGGGATAATTAGAGATAATTTTCAAGCCAATCTCTGTTTCCAAGTGGTCCATATCCAGACCAAGGCTTGCTGAGCGGAATGATATAGAGGTAGTCATTTGGTTCCAGGGATGTTTTTAATTTTTTGTACACATAGGAGGAAGGCTGGTTGGTGTAAATGGCATAGGTAGAGGGAGAGAGCTTTATGTGAAAGTAGTTATGGATCACGCTGGAAATGGGTACAGAGTTATGTTCCGGTTTTTTAATATCAAAAGTTACGAGGAGCACGGACATAGTGGTGCACGCCGATACTATAGGGAAATTGTTTAAAGAATAGCGTAAAGTGAGTCATTGAAAAGGTTCTAATTTTTTAAATAAATTTAGATTAAATCAATAATAATGATTGCAAAATTTAGACCAAGGTTCTTGCATGAAGACGATAAAGAAAACTATTTACCATGACGGAATGCTTTGAAATTTATATAGTTTTATAAGGGGGAGTACAAGACAATCTTCAATGAAGGATTTTTGATTTATAACCTTCATTATTTATAAATAAAAATGTAAGAATTTTTTCTATGGTTATAAAAGTTCATACTTGAAATTGGTGGGAATCAATGAGAATCTAAATATACTCCTGGTTCATGAGGTTGGATGATTAAGTAAAGTAAATTGGTATGGGGAGGATTGCTATGAAACAGCTAGTCAATGATAAAAGGAGTAAATTATTAGAAGAAGAACTGAGAACCTATGAAGAGCGCTACCGGGATTTATTTGAGAGGGTACGACATGGTTTATTTATAAGCACAAAGAAAGGGAGGTTTGTTGATTGCAATCAGGCGATGCTCGATATGCTAGGCTATAAGAGTAAAGAAGAATTCTTATCAATAGATATTGAAAAAGATCTCTATGTTAACCGTGAAGACAGGGGGAAGTTCCAGCGGAAGATTGAAAAGAAGGGGTATGTAAAAGATTATGAGCTTAACTTCAAGAAAAAAACAGGTGAGGAAATCACGGTGCTGGTGACCTGTAGTTTTCTATTGGATGTTAATGAGAAGGTGATCGGATACCAAGGGTTGAATATAGATATCACCGACCGAAAGAAAATGGAAAGGGAGATTCGGGAGATAACCAAGCGGTTTCAAAAGATTTCTGAAATGGGTGATGATGGTATAATTGTGTTTGATGAAAACTACCGTATTGAATTTGCCAATAGCATGGCAACGGAAATTACAGGCTTTACTCAGGAGGAATTAATCGGGAAAGATTTTAAACTGCTTCTCAGTGAACGAGATCTGCAATTTTTATCGGGTATGCATTCAGAGGTCGGTGACGATGAGAGCAGAAGGGTGTGTGTTGAAATGGAGGTGATCGCTGCCTCGGGTAAACCCAAAGAAGTTGAGGTCTGCATTATTGTTTCCAAGGGTGAAGAGGGAGATATGAAAACCTACGCCTACATAAGAGATATCACTGAACGGAAGACGATGGAGAGGAAAATCAAGGAGGCCCACCAGTTCCTTTCAAATTTAATAGAAAGTTCTCTGGACTGCGTTGTCGTAACTGATATGGAGGGAAACATTCTCATTTTTAACAATGGCGCTGAGGAGCTTCTGGGATATAAGGCTGAAGAAGTCATTGGGAAAATGAACATCAAAAACCTGTACCTACCGGGTGTTGCAAAAGAGGTAATGGAAAAAATGAGATCGCGCGACTACGGAGGAGTAGGGAGATTGAAATCTTTTCCAATGGTTCAGAAAAACAGGTGGGGAGAGGTGATTGAGGGAAGTCTTTCTGCATCTATAATCTACGATGATAAGGGTGAAGCAATAGCAACTGTTGGTATTTTCACTGACTTGCGACCACGGCTTGCGATGGAAAGGCAACTGCGTGATACACAGCAACAGCTTTTACACTCAGAGAAGCTTGCTGCTATGGGAAGACTTACCTCGCAGATTGCCCATGAGCTGAACAATCCCATCTACGGCATCATGAATACACTCGAGCTTCTTAAAACCGAGATACCTCCTGATAGTAAAAGGAGGCGAATTCTGGACATGTCTCTTTCTGAAACCCAGCGGCTTTCTGAAATGCTACGCAATATGCTGAGCTTCTCTAAACCACAGGGAGAGGAAAGAAGAGAGATTAATATCAACAAACTGATAGAAGATATTTTGCTTATACTAGAAAAGCAACTTTGGGAGGCAAACATCAAAGTTAAAAGTAATCTTAGCCCTGAAATCCCTTATATTATAGCTTCCCCTAATCAGATTCGACAGGTTATATTGAATATCATTGCGAATGCAAAAGATGCCATGCCTAAGGGAGGGGTGCTCACCGTAGAAACCAATTCAGAAAGAGACCATATAATCATCACTATCAATGATACCGGTATCGGTATACCTGAAGAAATAAAAGATAAAATATTTGATGCCTTTTTTACTACCAAACACGAGGTAAAGGGAGTTGGGCTGGGACTATCTGTATGTTATGGCATAATAAAAGAGCATAAAGGCGATATCAGAGTTAAGAGTGAAATAAATAAAGGCTCTACTTTTTCTATTATCCTCCCTAAATAACCTTAAAATAAGTAGTTTTTATTAATATCCAGAAAATCACTCCATAAATTTAGACAAAAAATTCCTTGACATTAAAATTAAATCTGTATAAACTATAAATATAGTAATAATGGTATAAACTATAAATATAGTATTATTAGTATATTTTAACAGGAAGTAAAGATGAAAATATTCACTGTTTCTCAAGCAAGTAAATATTCTGGTGTTGCGCCAAAGACCATTATTAACTGGATAGAGGCAGGGTACATCAATGCCTATAAAACGGTGGGTGGTCATAGGAGAATAAAAAAGGAAGACCTCGACCGTTTTCTTAAAGAGCATAACATGCCTGCGTTTGATGAATCAGCTTTAGAGATGAGAAAGAAGATACTGGTGGTTGACGATGATAAGATTATTGTGGAAACCATTGTCCAGTCTTTAGAGGAAGATGAACACGGCTATGAGATAATCTCTGCAGCAGATGGTTTCGAGGCTGGGATTCAGGTAAGTCACTTTAAGCCTGATCTGGTCATACTGGACATCATGATGCCTGATATCAACGGATATGAGGTATGCAAAAAGATTAAATCTAGTTCCGAAACCAGAGATATTAAAATTATAGTGCTCTCAGCGTATCTTGACGATGAGAATTACAAGAAGATGAAAGAATATGGAGCTGATGCCTGTTTTTCAAAACCGTTGCCACTTCCCGAACTTAAAGAACAAGTGGCAAAGCTTTTAGATGTAAAGAGTTCTAAAAGAGAATAAGCCATGGACTTAAAAGAAGCGCTTAAAAAGAAAAGATTTGCGGTTACCTCAGAGATTCAGCCTCCCATAGGTGTTGATATCAAAGAGCTGATAAAAAATATTGAAAGGATGAAGGGAAGGCTGGATGGAGTAACAGTCCCGGAGTTTGAGGTCGAGGGGGTGGTAACCGATTCCATAGGTACCTGCAAGGTTTTAAGGGAAAGTAAGTTTGACCCCATACTTCAAACAACCTGCAGGGAAAAGAATAGACTTGATTTGCAATCGTATCTTTTAAAAGCTTCTGATCACGGGGTAAAAAATATACTCGCGTTTACCGCAGATTATCGTATTACCGGGGACAGTCTGCAAGAAATAATGTTTTTTCATGTAGATTCTGGGAAGCTCTTCTCAGTGGTTGATAATCTGAGAGAAGGTGTGGATGTGGGAGGCAAGGATGTTGGGAGGAGGGTAGAGCTCTTTGTTGGTTCAGGCGTTGAGTCACGCTGGGGGAAAAATGTGCCTGACCTTGAGTTAAAAGAGATGGAAGAGATGGTGAAGAAGGGTACAGGGTATTTTCTCACTGCCCCTGTGTTTGACCTGGACGAATTTCAGCAGTTCGTAAAGAGAGTTGAACCATTTGGCATTCCTGTAATTGCTGAGGTAATCCTGGTGAGGACTGTGGGAATGGCACATTTTATTAACAAATACTTGAAGAAAGGGTTAGTTCCCAGGCAGATCATTGAGAAACTCGCCAGATCACCTCAGAAAGAGAAAGCGAGCATTGAGATCTTCACGGATCTCATCAATGGATTGAAAGACCTCTGCCAAGGGGTACATCTCATCCCAGTGGGATGGGAGGAAAAGCTTCCCAAATTCCTCGATGCGGCAAAATTGTAGAAATCAATCTTCTTTGCCTGCATGGGCAGGTGGTAGCCAGGAATGCCTGTCTACTAGGATGTGAGAAAATGTAATGGGAGAAACTGTTACCATCACTTTGAATGGAAGGGAAGTCAGTGGCCATAGTGGCATGACCATCCTTGAGCTTGCCCGCGAGATGGGTGTTGCAATACCTACCCTCTGTCATGATTCCCACCTTCGACCCATTGGATCCTGTCGCGTTTGCTTGGTAGAAGATGAAAAGAGAGGAACGCTTCACGCAGCCTGTGTTACCCCCATTGCACCAGGGATGGTGATTAACACCACTACCCTCCGCGTTATCAATCATAGGAAGACGGTGGTGAAGCTCATGCTCGCAAGCCATCCTGATTCTTGCGTGGTGTGTGATAAGGGGAACCGGTGTAAACTGCGTGCCATTGCAGCGGATTTAGGCATTGGGCTGGTTGATTTTTATAGGATGCCTCACTATTCCGAGCACGTTGAGGCTAATCCCTTCATACAAAGAGATTTGAGTAAGTGTATCCTCTGCGGGAAGTGCATAAGGGCTGACCATGAGCTAGTGGTGGAGGGTGCAATAGAGTATATACATCGTGGATTTGATGCTAAGCCCACTACTCTTTTTGATGAGCCGCTGGAAGCGTCTGCGTGCACTTTCTGCGGTACCTGCGTCTCGGTGTGTCCCACCGGTGCGCTAGCAGAGAAAGGCAAAAAGCAGCAGGGAACGGTAAGTCGAGAAATAGCAACCGTATGTCCTTTCTGTGGATGTGGCTGTGCTCTGATGTTAGGAGCAAAAGAAGGAACGGTGGTAGAGGTGAAACCTCAGGTTACCCAATCAGTAAATCAACTCACACTCTGCGTGCGAGGGCACTACGGAATAGATTTTATTCATCACCAGAGCAGAGTAGGCAAACCCCTAGTAAAGAAAAATGGAACATTAGAGGAGGTTGCCTGGGAGGAAGCGTTTGGTTTTGTCGTGTCCAGGTTACAGGAGATGAACGTTAATGGCGAGTGCGTGGGGGTCATTGGTTCTCCCACGCTCACAAATGAGGAGCATTATCTTCTTCAGAAATTTGCCCGCGGTGTCTTGCACACTAATCATATAGACCATGGCGGACGTCTTTACGCCACATCCAGTCAGGTGGGTTTAATGATGAGCCTGGGCTGGGGAGCGATGACCAATACGTTTGCTGACCTAAAGGACATGGATTTGATTCTACTGATAGGAGCTCATCCTACGGAAAGCGCTCCGTTGTTAGGGTACAAGATTAAAAGGACGGTGAGAGAGAAGGGTACAAAGCTCATAGTAATTGACCCGATAGTGAATACATTGTCTAAGTTTGCCTGGAAGTGGTTACGTCCAAAAGTGGGTTCGGACTTTGCGCTCATCCAGGGTCTTATTCAGATAGTATTAACTGAGAACCTCTTTGATAAGGAATCGGTTACACGCAGGATAGAGACATTTAAGAAGATAAAAAATGGGGTGAAGCGCTTTACCCCGCAAAAAGTAGAAGCGTTAACCGGAATTGTAGTTAAGGAATTGAGAGAAGTAGCCAGAGCTTTTGCGCACGCAGAGAAGGTAGCCGTCATCTACGGCAATGGGATTATGCAGCAGCATCAATCAGCTCAGAGTGTTATCGCCCTTGCCGATCTGGTATTACTGGGGGGAAAGCTCAAAAAAGGAGGTGGTATCTATCCACTCCTAAGAGACTGTAATGTGCAGGGTGCAAGCGATATGGGGATGTTGCCGGACCTCTTGCCGGGATTTCAAAACGTAGATGACCGGGAAGGCATTAAGAGATTTGAGAACATCTGGGGAGCGAAGATACCACGAGAAAAAGGATGGACCCTCTTTGAGCTTATCCAGAAAGCAAAAGAAGGGATGGTTCAAGGGCTCTATGTAGTAGGTGAAAATCCCGTTCGCTCCTTCCCGGATGGGAAACTGGTGGAGAAAGCTTTGAGCACGCTAAAACTCCTCATTGTACAAGATCTCTTTCTGACTGAAACTGCCATGCGGGCAGATGTGGTGCTCCCTGCTGCCAGCTTTGCTGAAAAGGATGGCACCTTTACCAGCATGGAGAGAAGAATCCAAAGAGTGAGGAAAGCCATCGAACCGATTGGTGAGAGTAAAGCGGATTGGCAGATTATAGTGGAGCTTTCTGCTCATATGGGGTATCCCATGAGGTATGATTCTCCGGAAAATATAATGGACGAAATTGCAGGGCTGGTACCTTCATATAGTGGAGTTTCGTATCGAAGATTAGAAACAGAAGAGCTATTCTGGCCCTGCCCTGGAAATGGTAAGCCTATAGTGAAGAGGCTCTACCAGGATGGTTTCCCTGAGGGTAAGGGGGTTCCACTTTGCCTTGATGGGGTGAGTATTGGAATGTCAGAGTCATGTGCATCACCTCTGTATTTGGTGGTGGGAAGCTCCTTATATGAGCAGGGGTCTGGTACCAGGACAGAGAAGTCTTCCAGACTGAGGAAAATGCGTTCAGATTTTGTAGAGATGCACCCTGAGGATTTGATTGCCCATAACTTAGATGATGGTTGCAGGGTAAAGATTTCCTCCCCCATAGGGGAGTGTGAATCTCGGGTTAAAGCAAATCCTCTCGTTGCAAAGGGAGTTGTGTATGCACCACTATCGTTGAACGGTGGAGAGATCAACCGATTGATTCCACTTACCTTGGAAACTCTCAGCAAGACGCCAGAGTTAAAAATGTGCCCGATAACGATAGGAAGGACAGAATGAACCATGAAAAAAGAGCTTATACTTCCTGAAATAGATTGGAAGAAATTCCGGGAGATTTTAGATGAGTATAGCGGTAAAAAGTGGGCCCTCATTCCACTCCTGCAAAACATTCAGGAGGAGTTTGGCTATATCCCCAAAGAAGGGATTGAGTCGATTGCAAGTGCCTTAAAAATTTTTCCTAGTAAGATTCAAGGGGTAATTACCTTTTACGCACAGTTTTCAATGGTGCCTAAAGGAAAATACGTTGTGCGAGTGTGTCGAGGCACTGCCTGCCATGTGAGAGGGGGGAGAAGCATTCTCAAAATACTGCAAAGGCAGCTTGGAGTAGGCGAAGGGCAGACTACCGATGACTACAAGTATACCCTGGAGACAGTAGCCTGCCTGGGGACCTGTTTTCTCGCTCCGACCATGATGGTAAATCGCAACTATTTTGGCAGACTATCTCCGCCCAAAATATCTTCTATTTTAAAACAGTACCGGTAGACTCTCAATGGGAAAAAAAATAAAAACAGTAAAGGCTTTTGAGGAATTGCGGAGCAAAGCAGTTTCTCAAATGAAGACTCAAAAGAAATGTATTCGGATCTGTATGACGGGGTGCCGCGCCTATGGAGCAGTTGAGGTGAGGGATGCGCTGCGAGAAGAAGTGAAGGCAAGAGGGTTACAAAGGAAAGTTGCAATTAGAGAAACGGGCTGCCATGGATTCTGTGCCATGGCGCCAGTGGTAGCCGTTGATCCGCAGGGGTTCTTTTACCAGGGAGTGACTTCAACTGATGCCTCAGCTATTATTCGTGAAACCATTGAACAGAGGAAAGCAATAGAGCACCTTCTCTGCCAGCACCCGGCTACCTTACAAAGAATTCCTTACACCAAAGATATTCCCTTTTACCAGAATCAAATGAGAAGGGTGTTAAAGAATTGTGGCTTCATTGATCCCACCAAGATTACCCACTATCTGGCGCAGGGTGGCTATAGTGCGCTCATTAAGATACTTACCACAATGAATCCTAATGAAGTGATTACTGCCATTGAGAGCTCGAAATTGCGGGGAAGGGGAGGAGCAGGATTTCCCACCGGGCGCAAGTGGAGATTTGCCAGGGATGCACATGGGGACAAAAAATACATCATCTGCAACGCGGATGAGGGCGACCCGGGTGCCTTTATGGATAGAGCGGTCTTAGAGGGTGACCCGCACGCAGTCATTGAGGGAATGATGATCGCCGCCTATGCTATCGGTGCCGCTGAGGGGTTTATCTATGTGAGAGAGGAGTACCCTATTGCGGTTGAGCATCTGAAAATCGCTATTTCCCAGCTTGAAGAGCTAGGAATGCTGGGTGAAAATATTGTAGGCCAGAATTTCAATTTTAACCTCAATTTAAAGGAAGGGGCTGGCGCCTTTGTCTGTGGTGAGGAAACTGCTCTTATCGCTTCTATTGAAGGTCGAAGAGGGATGCCCAGGCCGCGTCCACCCTTCCCCGCCCACTCCGGATTGGAGGGAAAACCAACCTGCATCAATAATGTTGAAACCCTGGCAAATGTTCCGCTCATCATTCGGGAGGGGGTGAAGTGGTATACCAGCGTGGGTACAGAGGAGAGCAGGGGGACCAAGATATTTTCACTGGCGGGGAAGGTTAATAACACCGGGCTGGTGGAAGTTCCCATAGGCATTTCCATGCGTAAGATCATTTTTGACATTGGAGGAGGTATTCCTAAGGGGAGGAGATTTAAAGCAGTGCAGATGGGAGGGCCTTCAGGTGGGTGTGTGCCTGAGCGGTATCTGGATCTTTCTGTCGATTACAGCACGCTGCAGGCGATAGGGTCAATCATGGGTTCGGGTGGGATGGTGGTAATGGATGAGAACAACTGCATGGTGGAGATTGCCAGATTTTTCTTAAGCTTTACTCAATCTGAGTCTTGTGGAAAGTGTTCACCCTGCCGCCTGGGAACCAAGCAAATGCTGGAGATTTTAACCAGGATTACCCAGGGCAGAGGAGTTCCAGGAGATATTAAGAAGCTCATCTCAATAGGAACTACAGTGATGGAGGCTTCTCTTTGTGGTCTGGGTCAGACGTGTCCCAAGCCGGTTCTCTCTACCATTAAATACTTTCAGGATGAGTACGAGGCTCATATAAGAGACAGAAAGTGCTCGGGCGCGGTGTGCGAATCGCTGGTGACCTCAGCCTGCCGACATACCTGCCCGGTAGGTATCGATGTTCCCAAGTACGTTGCAGCCATTGCCGAGGGCGAGTATGTGAAAGCAGCAGAAATTATACGGGAGCGTAATCCTTTCCCAAGTATCTGTGGAAGGATTTGTCACCATCCCTGTGAGGTGAAGTGCAGAAGAGGGGAGCTCGATGAGGCGGTAGCGATAAGATCGCTCAAACGCTTTGCTGCAGACTGGTATTTTAATAAGGTGGGAGAACCTCCACAGCCATTCCCAAAAACTAAAAAACAGAAAGTGGCGGTGATCGGTGCAGGGCCTACAGGCTTGACCTGTGCGTACTATCTGGCCAGTATGGGGTATCCGGTAACAGTCTTTGAAGCGCTCTCCTTGGGCGGCGGGATGCTTGCAGTAGGGGTGCCAGAGTTCAGGCTTCCTCGGGCAGCGATCGACAGTGACATCAAGTATATTCAGGCACGGGGAGTGGAAATAAGGTACAACAATCCGATTACCGTTAACTTTACCGTTGATGACTTGAAAAACGAGGGGTATGACGCGGTGTTTATTGCCGCGGGGGCGCATAAAAGCCAGCGGATTGGTATCCCGGGAGAGGAAGAGGGTCTCAAGGGTCTCTACTACGGTCTCTCTTTCTTGCGTGATGTGAAGCTAGGAAAGAAAGTTGAGATTGGAAAGAAGGTGGCGGTCATAGGTGGAGGTAATACGGCGCTTGACTCAGCGAGGACTGCACGCAGAGTGGGATCAGAGCAGGTGGATATCTATTACCGCAGAACACGCGAAGAGATGCCCGTCTCTGAGGTAGAGTATAACGAAGCGCGTGAAGAAGGAATAAGGATCAATTTTCTAGTGAGCCCTACCAGGATTCTTCATGCTGATGGCAGAGCAGTGGGTATCGAGTGTATAAGGATGAAGCTGGGAGAGGCTGATGAAACTGGCAGGAGGAAACCCATACCTATTGAGGGCTCAGAATTTTCAGTTACCGCAGATACCGTTATTCCGGCAGTGGGACAGGCGCCAGACCTGTCCTTTTTACCCCCCGATAGCAAACTTGAACGTGCCAAGTGGGGAGCGCTGCAGGTTGATGGCAATACTCTTGCGACCAACATTTCTGGAATCTTCGCGGGAGGGGATTTTGTTACCGGGCCCACCTATGTCATTGAGGCTATCGCGGCGGGGAGAAGAGGGGCGATTGCTATAGATAAATATCTTTGTGGGGATACCAGCAGGATAGCATTCTATGATAAGCGTGAAGAGGTAGAGGAAGGACTGATAGAAAAAGAACTTGAGGGAGTTGCAGAAGAGAAACCACGGGTAGAGATGCCGGTTGCTCCTGTTGATGAGCGGGTTAGGGATTTCAGGGAGATAGAGATGGGATTTGGTGAGGAGAGGGCAAGGGAAGAGGCAAAACGCTGCCTGAGGTGTGATTTGGAGAAGCAATAAAAATGAATTGTCTCCTTAAAAGTTACCGCATTTAAAATTGTTATCACTTGAATCCTGGAACCCTCTGAGGTTGTATTCTATAATGTTGATTTGTCTGAAGCAATTCAAAAAAAGATTTAAAACCATTAACTGCTGGAAGGAAATTTACAATGATTAGGTCAATTACTAGAAAAAAGCCTTTAGAGGAAATAGAGAAAATGCTTGAGGATGTGGAGAGGGTTTTTATCGTAGGCTGTGGCACCTGTACCACCATGTGCCATACCGGTGGGCAGCCTGAGGTGCTGGAGATGGAAAGCGTACTCACTCAGAAAGGAAAAGTCGTCACAGGCACAATGGTGATTCCCGTTGCCTGTGATGAGCTAACCCATGAAGCCCTGGAGGAACACCGGGATGCCATTGAGCAGGCGCAGACCCTTCTCATCATGACCTGCGCCTTCGGAGTACAAACTATATCGGCCAGTTTAAAAAAGGTGGTAATCCCTGCATTAGACACACTCTTTATAGGGCTTGAGAGCGGTCTGGGGATGTTTGGTGAGGTGTGCACTCAGTGTGGGGAATGTATTTTGGGAGATACCGCTGGCATCTGTCCAGTGACCGCCTGTCATAAGGGACTGGTGAACGGTCCCTGTGGCGGTACCAATAAGGGAAAATGTGAGATTGATAAAGAGAAGGACTGTGCGTGGACTTTAATTTATGAAAGGCTGAAAGAGCAGGGGAAACTAGAAAAGCTCAATAAGTACCATCCACCTAAGAATTACCAGGTTGAACCAAAGCCGGGAAAGATTTACATTCCCGTCGAAGAAAGGAGCGAAACGTAATGGCTCGAAGTTTAAAAGAAGCCCTTAACTCAGGTGATTTTGTCATCACCAGTGAAATTGGGCCACCCAAGGGAACTCGCCTTGAGAAGATGCACCACCACATCGATATGCTCAAAGACCAGGTTGATGCGATGAATGTGACAGACCATCAAAGTTCTGTGATGCGCTTTCCTTCAATCGGAGGAGCAATTGCAGTTAAGGAGCAGGGTGGAGAACCTATACTTCAGATGACGTGCAGGGATAGGAACCGACTGGCGCTCCAGGCGGAGCTCCTTTTTGCCTACACCCGGGGCATCAGGAATGTGCTCTGCCTGACAGGTGATGCAGTGCCCGTGGGTGACCACAAAAGAGCAAAAGGGGTGTTTGACCTGGATTCAAGCCAACTATTGAGGGCCATCAGAGTGATGGAAACTGGGAAAGATTTGGGGGGGAATGAGCTGGATGGGACGGTGCAGTTTTGTGCAGGAGCCATTGTTACCCCTGAAGCAAATCCCTTGGAGCCACAGTTGATCAAGTTTAAAAAGAAGGTAGAGTCAGGGGCTGAATTTTTTCAAACGCAGGCAATCTATGATCTGGATAACTTTAAGAGGTTTATGGATTTCGCCAAACGGTTTAGCACAAAGATCCTAGCGGGCATCGTGTTACTAGTGTCTGCGAGAATGGCAAAATACATGAATGAGAATGTCCCTGGTATTTTTGTGCCACAGGCGCTTATTGATGAGCTCTCTAAAGCTCCCAAGGGTGAAGCATTGAAAGTAGGGATTGAAATTGCTGCGAGGATGGTGAGAACACTCAAAGAAGAGAAGATATGTGATGGGGTTCATATCATGGCGATCGGCAAGGAAGAAGTGGTACCTGATATCCTTAACGCGGCTGGCATAAAGAGAACAACGGTCTGATACAATAGCTTGTGATGTTGAGGTGTAAAAATCTTTTTAGTTATTAAAGGCCCTTTTATCTATTATGAAGGGCCTTTAATGTACAACGGGTGAGAAAATTAGTTATTCTGCTCCTGATGTAATCAAAGACAGGATTCCATCAAACAATTTCCTCACCTCATCTTTAATTTTTTCATCCTTTTCCATCGCGTTCACTATTACCGGGCTCCAATGGTAGTAGAGCCTTATTATTTCTCGGCCCTCTGGGGTGGTGCTTAAAAAGTTATCACGGAAATGTCTAAGGAATTCTGCTCTTTCTGAAGCATTCTCATAGAGCATTGTTGATGGGCAGATTACTGCGGTAGTGGTAGTATTGGTATCACACGCGTCTCCTATCCCATCGTTATCAAAGTCTTCTTGATCTGAGTTGGGAACATTAGGGCAATTATCAAGGTCATCGTTAACGCCATCGCCGTCAGAATCAACACACTCAACCGTTTCCCATTTCCAGCTTAACATTCCACCGGTCATGTTATAGATAGAAGAAAAACCATGAGAGCACAAGAAATCAGAAGCCTGGCTGCTCCTACTTCCGCTGCGACAGACTACCAGAAGGCTACTATCTATGAAAAAATCACTATAAGTATCCTGAAGAACACCGGAAGTCCAGGGATAGTTGAGAGCACCTGGTATATGTTGGTCATTACAATATTCACTCTCTTCCCTCACATCTACTACTATTAGCCCTTCGTTGCTATCAATCATATGCTTGGCTTCTTCCGGAGTAACACTGTTATAGCATCCACCTGATGCAGTTGTTGGAGTGGTTACTCCTCATCCCCATGCTGACCCTTGAAGAAAGATGAGGGTAATAAGTGATAGAAAAACCGATAGCAATCCATAGGCTCTTGTGAATTTCATGTATACCTCACCCATTAGGATTTATTAATGATTTTCAAAAACTGTTAATGGTATGCAGTGAATAAATAACTTTAAAATATGATTTTGTCAACGAAGGTAGCGAGGTAGCGATTTATAGAGAGTCAATTCAATCCTTCCACAGAAAATGTTAATAGCTTGTGGATAACTCTATTGATGGAGAAGTAATCCTCAATTGTTATTGGAGTATTTAGCATTTCGTTCAAATTTTGACCACTCAATAAATGTAATAAAAATGATTAGTTATAGGAATGTATTGATATCTATATACCTAATGCTCTATAACTTTCTTTTTTATATACCAGTTATCCACAGAATAAAAGATTGGCTCTATATATTGTGATTGATTGCTTAACTGCCATTCAATTTCTTTAAAAGAAACTTGTATAAAGCGAAAAAAATCTTCATTGATTATAAAATCAATTGACATAATCCTTCTTTTAAATAAATATGGAAGTAAGTTCAATACATTTTACAGGAGGAGGGCTAAATTATGTCTAAGAAACAAAATCATAAGAAAGCCATTTTCACTTTCACCGCTCCAGAAGCGCAGCGTGTGCAGCTAGCCGGGGATTTTAATTCCTGGGATCCTAATGCCCATCCTCTTAAGAGAACTTCTAACGTGAAGTGGGAGATAAAACTTCATCTTTCACCAGGGAGGTATGAGTATAAATTCTTAGAGGATGGACAATGGCAGAATGATCTCAATTGCACTGAATTCGCTTCTAATCCTTATGGAGGCGAGAACTGTGTTCTGATATTGAAATAGGTATGACTATTTCGTAGATATAAGAGGGAAGATATTTTTCTTTTAGTGACAAACAAGCTATAGCCCTCGGTAAGTGCCGAATGGTTTTATTTTTTCTAGAAATCAAAACATCAGGCCATACCATTCATAATGTCACATGTGAAAATGAAATGGATGTATTTGATATAGATTGAGCTGGCCACAACGCATATTCCCACCCATCAACTCTTCTTAAAATCGTCATATTTGAGTCACATTGACACAAACTGTCTTTTCCTATACTGTGATTGCAAAAAAATAATTTCATACTAATCAAATATTATGAAAGTTCCAGAAGTTTCTCTCAATGCATGGCGTGACCTTTATGACGCTGCTCTAAAGTATAGAGACCTAAAACCCTGGGCTTCTTTGTATGATGATCAGCTCTTTGGGGTAAAAGACCCTGCTATGGGTCAAATCGGTTACTGTTGTGTTCTTGGAACCTTGGGTGAAATTTTAGCTCTCTGTGTCTATCGTGGTAGCTATGGCTTTGATTTTTATCAGCGCATCCAATCCGCTGAGTTAACCCCGATGGATGATGATATTTTTACTATGCAAAATGCTCTTATGGCAGCATTCACCGATCATGGCGAACTAGAAAAAGAGGATTTATCAATAATGAAGGCTCTTAAGCTCAAGATTCGAGGACGCAAACAATATCCCTGTTTTAGAAGCTATTTACCAGGTTACTCTCCATGGTTTTTGAATGAAGAGGAGGTTTCCTTTCTCACCTTGGCGCTTACGTGTGCCTGTGGTTTTGTTGAAGCCTACAGAAGAGAGCCTTGTGTGTTGAAATCTGATAAGAAAGACCACTATTTGGTTTATATCCCTCAGAGGGAAGGTGAAAGCCTTTCGTGGACAACACAGTGGTTACAACCAGAGCCCCTTGCTGAGCCTATAATCCCTCAGGTAGCCTTTAATGAGCTTCAGGTGCAGAAGATAAAGAAAATGAATCTTAAAAGTGATACGGTATGGGAAGCTGACTACTTCTTTTTTGCTGGCGGGATAATAAAGGATAGAGGGCGACCTTATTTTGCAAGAGCGCTGATGCTTGCTCACCATGAGTCAGGATTAATACTTTTCCTTCATTTGTTTCCACATGAAGTAGAACCACACGGAAAATTGCTAGAGGCAATTCTTTCGGTAATTGAGGAGCAGGGTATTGTACCTTCTGAGGTGAGGTTTAAAAAAAGGATAGCTTATGAGGTGGCAAAATCACTTGGAGAAGGGTTGGGTTTTAAAATAACGCTGTCAAAAAGTTTAAGTGCAATAGACGAGGCAAAATCAGAACTCACTAGGCAGGCAGGAAAGGATGTTCCAGATTTCCTTAAATGATAATAAATCAGTTAATTTTATTTTTCTCTTCGTTTCTCCTCAATAACTCATCAATCTGATCCTTATCATACCTCCACCTGCTTCCTACCTTGTGGCCAGGAATTTTACCTTCACAGACATATTTATAAATAGTCACCTCAGTGAGCTTTAAATATTCAGCGAGTTCTTTAGTGGTGAGTATTTGGCCCACAGTAGCCTCTTAAAAGAATTGAATTAAGACACTGCGCTTTCCACAGGTATTTTTCTGGATAAATCCTATTCAACTACGGGAGACTCTTCTGCTTCAGCTTGCTCTTTTGGAGGAACAGGAACCTCAGCGGTCTCAGCTGATTCTTCGACAGGGGCTTTAACCTCTGCGGTTTCAGTTTGTTCTTCAGCCAACACAGGAACTTCAGCTTTTTCACCTGTCTCTGAAGGCATCTGAGCCTTTTCCTCAACCATCTTCTCTTCCACTACCTTAGGTTCTACCTTAGTTTTCTCAGTAGAGCGACCGCAGCCGTACTCTCCAACCACTAAACCCAAGGCAATCACAATAATTAAACATATTTTTGCCATAGAGCATTCACCTCCCCTTCTCTCTTAACCCCACGTTAATAAAAAATGTATCATCACTAAAAAATCTAATGTGCCGCACAGCCTTTCTATTATAAAGGCTGTGCGGCTTTTGTACTAAAATTTATTTTTAAATCAATCTCAATCAGCTTTTTCTTCAGTCTTTTTTGGAACGTCAGCCTCTGCACCTTTTCCACTTTCTTCTGATTTCACTTCAGCAGGAGTTGGAGCTTTTTCCTCAGTCTTTTTCTCCATCTCTATTTTTGTCTCACCACCCGATTCCTGCGCAGCTGCTTTAAAATACGTTCCGATAAAAATTAATCCAAGTGTTACCAGCATCACTAGCAATTTCTTCATTTCGTTCACCTCCTTTCCTCGCCTTAGTAAATCTCTATCCCCTCCTATTTCCTGCTTACCGCGTGTTAACACGAAATGGTTTTCAGTCATCCCACCATACATAAGAGGAGACAAGTCTTGTACACCAGAAAGTCCCCTGAGGTATGCTCCCATATAGCATCTCTCAACCAATTCCTTTTTTTTGGAGTGGCTGAAGTGGAGGATTCCTGACTGTCTCTTTTCCGTGTTACAGCAAAGATGAGGACTCCGACGAAAACAAGAAAGATTATAACCAAAAGGTAGAAGAAATTGTTTGCCATTAGTGCTTTCCTCCTTTCAGACTATTGAAAGGTAGTGATAATTACCAGTGTAGTTAAATGATGTGATTCTCTTTTCACGTCGTATGATCACCCCCTTTATTAATACTAGTACATACTCTTATTGATGCTTTTCCTTATGCTGATCTTTGCTTTTGTTTTTTCTGCTTGCGATACTGGCATACACAACAAACAAGATCCATGCCCCTATGAGGATGTAGATAATGAAATCGTCGGCTAATTTTTCCATCGGTGAAACTCCTCATGAGAAAAAAACTTCTATTAGATTATTATTTTTTAATATTCAGTTGTGATTAATGCTTATGCATCAAAGATTGTCTCAATAGGATTTGAATTCCTAATGATTGTGAGTACTTTGCTTCCTTTCTATCCTTCTTCGGATTTCAGAGATTATTATAAAAAACAACATAAAAAAACCTACTATAATGAGAATAAGGTATCTTTCCTTAAGGAACTCGAGTATCGTTCTTTCCTCCATGCTTTTTCCCCCATTTTAAAAATATTTTATACACTGCGCATTTTATATTTTCAGATATATGTTTAATAAAGTAATAGCCCATCCACCTAATCATGGCATTAGTCTGGATAAAAAACGCTTCAGGCATTACAGATAGCAGCCCGACTATCTAATTACTTTAACCTCCAGAAATAAAATGTATTATTTCTAGACCCATTAATTAATGCAGATTATTATGTTATTTTACCCTTACTTCTCTTTCAGGGTTTTCGATGAATTTATTTTTTCATTTTTAATCGCGTCCCTTCTGGACCATTCTGTTAGTATAAACATAAAAGCAGCAAGAACAGCCATTGTCCAAAAGACAATAAAAATCGCTTTGTTCATTAAAATAAAATCTAACATAACCTTAACCCCCTTCTTAAAGTTGATAAATTGAATGTTTATTTTTGGAGAATACCCAAAGAAAAGACCGCTACCTGACATCGCAGATAGCGGCCCGACCATCTAATTACTTTAACCTCTAGAAATAAATTTAATTATTTCTAGACCCGTTCAATATATTCATAATGTTTTTAAATAAGTATTAAAGCGTCTAGATTAGTATTGTATCCTCCTTTCTAAGGTGTTATACAAAAGAAAAGACCGCTACCTGACATCGCAGATAGCGGCCCGACCATCTAATTACTTTAACCTCTAGAAATAAATTTAATTATTTCTAGACCCCTAATCATTATTCATAATTCGCCTAATTTCTTAGATTTCTTAGTTAATTAATATCACATTAAGCCAAAAAGTCAAATGTTTTTTTGTGGGCAGTGCAGTATTTTTACATTGATTTCTTAAGTATGAACTTTATATCACCTAAATTATGCACCTAATTGAGTAAGGTAAGAGGGTTAGGTTCAGGGATTAAAAAAACCATTTGGTAAGCTCTCTATTTTAGGGTAAGTAAAGAGAGTGAGTTAGGAACAACATAAACAACCCTAAAAGGAAAGGAGTATACCAAATGGTTAAACACGAAAAGCATTATAAGCAGAAAGCCCATAAAAGACAAGCGAAAAAGCGATCGCTGGCAGAGGTTAAGAAAATCAGTGCAAAAACGCCCTATGATTTCAAAGGGAGGCACTTAACTCCTTACGGAGGTTTACTTCCATTAGTTGCTCTGTTGGAGAAACTAAAGTTTAAGGAGTTAATAGATAACTCTCTTACCATTAAGAGGATTCCTCATGCGATGAGCAATTATCAGTTTATCCTTTCCATTCTGATAGCGATCTATATTGGTTTCAGCAGGTTAGCCCACTTGGTGTATATCGCAAGTGATCCCATCATCACCGGTATTCTAAAGGTCACCAGGCTTCCGGTTCAAAGCACCTTTTGGAGATTTTTGCAATCCTTGAGGATATTTAACGTTACGCAACTTGAAAAGATAAACACGGTGATGATGGCTCGGGTATGGGAGGCATTGAATTTAAGCTTTTCTCACATCACCATTGATACGGACACCACGGTCAATACTGTTTACGGGAAACAGATGGGAGCTAAGAAAGGGTATAACCCCAAAAAGAAAGGGAAGAAGAGTTACCAGCCCATCTTCAGTTTCATAGCTCAGACTGGGGAATTCATTGGTGGGAAACAGCGCAAAGGAGACAGGCCCACTGGGGAAGAAGTTGCCCAGCATTTAAGGGAAGTGTTTGAGTCCATTCCCAAACAGTGCAAAAGGATCTTTGCTCGAGCTGACGCGGGTTTTTATTGTAAGGAGGCTATTGCAGTCTATCGGGAGTATAAGGTCTTATTTGCAGTAGTAGCCCAGAAGACTACAGCGCTTATTGATCAACTCTATCGGACGAGCTGGCAGAAGATAAAGAGTGGAGAGGAGATCTGTGAGTTTTTCTACCAGCCCATAGGCTGGGAACGCAGGGAGAGGTTCGTGGCGATACGATATCCCAAGGAGTTCAAACCTGGGGATCAGCTTGGATTGTTTGAAGAGGAGCATTACCTCTATCGGGTGTTTGTGACCGACATACCATGGTCTGTGCTCAAGGTAGTTGATTTTTATGATGGTCGTGCGGGGGCGGAGAATCTGATTAAGGAAGCCAGCAATGATGCAGGGGTTGCCGCGGCACCCTCGGGAAGATTTATTGCCAACATGAATTTTTTTCTTTTAGCTATGCTGGCCTACAACTTCAATCGCTGGCTGACGCTCTTTGCCCTTGAGGAGAACGAGAAATATCAGAGAACTATGCTCTCTACCGCTCGTCTCAAATATCTCTTCATAGGAGCTAAGATTACCTTTACTTCAAACAGGACTGAAGTTCACTATGGAGAAGATTATCCCCATAAGGAAAAGTTCAATTGGCTTATGGAAAAGCTGAGAAAGGTTAAGGTGGTGGGAGGGAGAGTTATTCCTCTCTATCCCGAGCCACTTAAAGTGGTGTGGGCTTGCTCCTGAGCCACCTCGTTCTTTGAAAACCTTGAATGGAAACATTAATCGGCCTTGGGCTGGTTAATCTTAAAAAGAGAGAGGGAAAGGTGTGCCCTAAAAATGGTAAGTTGATCCGCTCTTCCATAACTTTTTATGCTCAGTACTTCCAAATTAAACCCTGATGGCCATTAGCATGTTATTTTTTATAATTGGTGCATAAAATTTTATGCACTTCATTTTAAACTATTTGGTTTTTGGTGCATAATTTAGGTTCTATATATTGTATGTCAATAATTGCACTCGATAATCAATACTAACTACCATGGTTAGAGAATAGTGAAAGACCGTAATTTTTAACATTAGCAGATGTATCTCACAGTAAATACCTGCCTGAAAACTGTGGAATATAAACTAACCTTCCTATTATAGTTACCACCCCGAGAGGCCTCCCATAAGGATCGTTAAAAGTTTACTTGCATTTTATTAGGATTTTGTTCTAAGGTATAAAAGAAGCTTTGGTTCTTCACTTTAAATAAACACGAAGGAGGAAAAGCCATGACGAAGAAGTTATTCTTTTTAAGTATTTTAATCTGTTGGTTTCCAGTGCAGGTACATGCAACTGTTTCAGAACATTGGGAAAAGCATACTATCTCAGCACAATCTAGCCCTATCTACCTCTACGTAAAAGACATAGATAGAGATGGAGACCTTGATGTAGCCTCAACTACTGGCCGACATCCGCTATTATGGGATTCTGAAGTCGCATGGTTCCAAAACAATCTTAATCAGGGTGCTCCATGGGGAAAGTTTATTATTAGTTCTAGTGATCCTGAGGATGAACCCATTACCAACACCAATGGAATTCTAGTATCAGACATTGATGGAGATGGCCGAGAAGATGTGGTTGTAGGAACTGGAAGAGTAACAGAAAGCATAGGGAGTGTTTATTGGTTTAAGTCACCAGAAGACCCAACTGGGGAATGGCAGAGGTTTGATATAGAAGTAGATGCAGCAAACT
>Ga0315295_10000598_pt1 | contig 31188 bp, 29 predicted proteins | sample YL17G14_0_MG_FD_204453 | JGI IMG/M metagenome (GOLD analysis project Ga0315295, IMG submission 204453) | Sediment microbial communities from Yellowstone Lake, YNP, Wyoming, USA - YL17G14_0 | ecosystem: Environmental > Aquatic > Freshwater > Lake > Sediment | place: USA: Wyoming | collected... | reverse complement strand
GCGGCGGGTGATCCAAACATTAGTGAAGAGTTGAAGAAGGGTAAGGAACTCGGTGGCACGACCTACAAGGTGTATCTGGATGGCTACAACCAGATGGACATGATCACCGGCAAGGGGCCGTCGAATCGGCACGAAGTCTGGTACTTCGGGGAAAGCGAACTTGGCGCCGTGCGCATCGACGACTTCAAGTATCGTTTCATTGACCAACCTGGGGGCTGGCTGGGTGAAAAAACCAAGCCTGACGTGCCCTACCTGACCAACTTGCGCCTCGATCCATTCGAGCGCACAGGCTGGCCCGATAGCGGGACTAAAATCGGGTCGCAACAATACTTCGACTGGTTCAAGTACGAATTCTGGCGCTTCGTATTCATCCAGCAGCAGGTTGAGAAGCTCGCGATGACTGCGATCGAGTTTCCACCGATGCAGAAGGGCGCGAGCTTCAACCTCGATGCCGTGAAGGCGAAAATCGCGGCAGCCCAGGCGGCAATTGCTAAGTAGGCACGGTAGGTTTTGGCGAGCTTCAGGGCGGGCGACTTGTGTGCAGGTCGCCCGCCTATAATTTTTCTTCGAACTCTGCCTTCGTTTGCCGACTGCGGCTGCTGATTGTTGCGGCTCTGCCAATGGCCGCTTCTGGCCCTTCTGCGACATGACAACGATAGCCGATAATGGCCGCTATCGCCTCGGAAGCAGACATACGTGCATGATTTAGCTATGCCCGTTTATGAGTTCACGCCCTAGGACGTTCAGCGTCCTTTTTGACGCGAGCATGCGGGCTTCATCTTTTGAGGCGACAGCTGTAGCAGTTACGCCGTCTCGCGAGACTGTCACGACTCAGTATGGCATCCCCGATTTCGGCGGATGATAGATCGCGGTTTTGGACTTCTTGTCCTTTGCCATACCAATCACCTACCAGCCGATGCGAGAGGTGCTGAGCTACCTTCGAGCCAACGGCACCCAGGAGATCAGTCGGCCTCTTGTTGATCAAATGTCCGCTTATGGCAGATTTTGTTGCAAAAGTCGGTTGAGACAGGCCGCGAAGCGTGATTCCGTTGTGTTGACGCGAATCTCGGCGAGGTTGATCCATGATGGGCCGTCTGAAGAGTGACCAAGGTCAGCTGTTCTACGAGTTTCGTCTTGGCGACGCGGTTCCGGAAGATCATCTAGTGCGGAAGATCGACACTGCTCTCGCTCCCCGCTCGGGGCTTCTTCTTTGCTGGGCGCGGAGGCGGCGCAGGGCGTCGGCTTCGGCTGGCGCTTTTTTTGCGTTTTATAAAACTGCCATAAATTGAGCCTATCATTCTCTCTCCTGAGCACATTGCCTAGCCTCGGTCGGGTGTCCGCTCGGCCGGGGCGTTTGTGCTTTGGGCATGTACCACTCCCAACCTAGTAACCCTGGCTCGCCCCCCAACGCCGGGGTATCTTTTCGCTAAGGTTTTTCGGCAGGGGGCAGCCATGGCATTTCGGCTCATCCGAGCGAGATACGATCCCGACTCCAAGCGTGCATACGTCGAGCTTTGGGAAGAGGACGACGATGGGGGCGAGCAGATAGCCACGGCCATCTTCTCCTATCGAAACAAAGAAAAGCTGACGAAGCGGGAGATCGAGCAGGAGACCGTGCGCAAGGCGCGACATCTGTTCAAACGGGCGTCCCTGGGCAGTGATTGAAACCTACCGCGCCATTGATTATGACAAAGCGGTGCCGTAAGCAGGGTTGGCGTACGCAACCTGAACGCACAGTGTATCTGCTGCTTCGGCCCAGGCGGGGATTGGCCGGGCAGCATTTCACCCAGCCGCTTGGAGTATTGTGGCGTGGCAAAGAAAACGAAAACCGCGATCTATCATCCGCCCAAGTCAGGCATGCCCTATTTGGTGGTGACGGTCTCTCCCGAAGGCGTAATCGCGACGGCGGTTCCCACAAAAGACGAGGCCAGGATACTCGCCTCAAAAAAAACTCAGAAAGTTTTGTTTGAGGAAATGGAAGCCGCGGACTCCAAAGAATAGACGCCCGTCTTGCACCGCTCCCGTCATCGTGAGCGGATCGGGGGTACTTGCCGCACCCATGCTTCTTGATCAGAGGACAAACCTCTTTGCCGCGATCGCCACGAGCGTCACGGCGGTGGTAGAGAATTTCTGGCCCATGACCCTTTGGGCGGGAATCATCGGGATCCTCACTCTAATCTCCGCGGCGACGGGTTTTCTCGGCCTTGTTGTTGTCTTCCCTTGGCTCGGCCTCGCGAGTTGGCGCGCGTATCGAGAGTTTGTTCGTGAGCCAGTGGCAAACGAAGAGACTCTGTCATAGCAGTGACCATTGATCGCGCGCCCCGCGGCGCGGATGGCGCTTCAGCGGCGCAAGCTACTGGGCAAATCGGCTTCTTCGTCGTGCCGCCCCTCAAGGGCGAACCCATCCCGCAGCTTTGGACGCGATCCCTCGTAGCGATGCTGCTGAACGGGACATGGGGCTTCGGTACGGCATTCCTACTGCGTCTGGCGGGCGCGGGTTTGCCGCTCATCCCTGAGGGCAAAAAGCAGCATGGTTAGGTCTCATACTCGCCAGAAGGCATGGGCGCTTCTCCGCCATAGGGCCGAGATCAAAACGGCAAAAGATCTTCAGCTATCCACAAGTCGGCCGGCCGATTACCCCATCTACGGGTCAGACTCGGTCGTATCGGTCATCTCCGCTCTACGGCAGCTTTACGCCCGGGAGCGGAAGTCTCTCAGAGCCCACGGCATGTCGGCGAGGTGCCGATTTTGTTGCGAAAGTCGGCGGCACGCGCGCGCTACGCAATAATAGAATCCAAGAGGCCCGCCGCTTGAATCATTCTTGCGCGACCCATTAAGTCCTTGAACTAAAATTGCGTCGCGGAGAATTCAGAATCGTTTTGCAACACAATCTGCCATTAGCCGACTCTTGATAGAGCGGTCTCGCCAAGCATGGCGTTGCCGGTCAGCCAAAGGATCGCATCAATGATGAGGTTGGTCGCACTCTGGACGAGGTGCCAAACAATATTGAGGTCGATCCCGAGTTGGGCACCGAGCAACGGCAAAATAAATAGCACCCCGATCAGAATCATCATGCCGTAGGGTTCCAGCCGGGCCAGCGGGCTGGCCAGAGTATCCGGGAGCACGCCGACCGCGATGCGTCCACCATCGAGTGGCGGCAGAGGCAGCAGGTTAAAGATGGCCAGCAGCACGTTAATAATCAGCGCGTTCTTGAGGTTCTCGGCGACCCACGGCCTGGCCGCCTCCGGCAGAAAGATGAGGAGGTGTAAGGCCAGCGAAGCAAACATTGCCAATGCAAGATTCATGACTGGGCCCGCTGCCGCGACCCAAATCGAATCGCGGCGCGGATTGCGCAGCGCTCGAAAGTTGACTGGCACCGGCTTAGCGTAGCCGAACAGGAACGGCGAACGCATCAAGAGCAACAGCGCCGGCAACAGAACCGTCCCAAAAGGGTCGATGTGCTTGAACGGATTGAAGCTGACGCGGCCAAGGCGCCACGCCGTATCATCGCCGAACAACCGCGCGACATATCCGTGCGACGCTTCATGGAACGTAATGGCAATCACCAAGGGGATGACCCAGGTCGAGGCCGTATGGAGTGCGATGAGAACCTGTTGAGACATGGGACTTGTCTGGAGAACTCGTGGACCTCCGATTTGGCTGAGAGCCGGAAGCCGAGGCTCAGCGTCCCATAGGCCGATTTACCGTTACAAGCGGAACTCACCTCGCGCACGCATACGACAGCTTAGCGCTGCATACAGCCCTCCTCGGTTGGAAGCCTTCGCATGCCTATTCCCTATAAACTAAGACCGGAATCTTCCCGTGGGTCAGAGTCTTCTGTGTCTCGCTGCCGAGCAGCAGGCCGGCTACGCCGCGCCGGCCGTGCGAGCCCATGACGATGAGATCGCAGCCCTTCGCAGAGGCCGTGTCCAGAATGGCCTTGTAGGGATGAGCATCGCTCGCATGCGCTGTTTCGCAGAGAACTCCGGCCGATTCGGCGATGGCCGCCGATTTACTCAGGAGCAGCTTCGCGGCTTCTGCGATATTGGCCTCGTGCGCCTCGGGCGGGAACATGACCGCGACGTCTCCCCCGGCAGCGGCAGCCGACCAGCGCGGCGTGACGTAAAGAACCGTGACCTTCGCTCCGATCGCTTTTGCAAGCCCGATCGCCTGCGTCAGCGCCTTGTTCGACAGCTCCTGCCCGTCAACGGCGACCAGTATATTTTTGTACATGAACGTGTTCTCCCTTGCGGGCCCGCGCCGTGAGCTTACGGGCTGCCCGGCATGTGACTTGCAACGACCTGCTTGAGGAGTTCCGGCCCGACTGAGATCTCACCGGTAAAAGGTCGACTATAAGCGGCGATCAGTAAGACCGAAAGCCCAATGCCGGTCGCAAACAGCATCAGTGCGATGCGGCAGGTGAGCCGATTGTCACTATGCACCATGGCAATCGCAATCAACGTGCAAAGCGCCTGAAGCAATAGTCCAGCCCATTTAATGGTGCTAACCGTTGATTGACTGATAACGATGCGCTGGCGTCGAGCCTCCAGAGCGGTTTCTAGCGTGGTTATGATTTCGCGTTGGGTCGTTCTTTGACCCTCGCTAGCGGGCGTTATGGCCAACGTGCTTTGCAATGCCTCGATTAGCGCTGCAGGTAGCGCCGAGAGAGAGGCACGCTGTCGTGCCATTGCCGGCCATTCGTGATTCACTGCCTCGTCAACGTGTTGGGCGATAAGCGATCGAAGTCGGCCTTGTTGCTCAGCGGGAAGGCTTGCGGCCAGCAAGTTAACAGCACGGAGGGCACTAGCCTCGGTCGCGACTGCTACCTTCGCCCGCTCGAAATCGCTCCACACCTGCGCGGCGATGAAGCCAACGAGCAATCCGAAGATGATCCCAAGCGGCGGTAGCATCCCAGGAGAAAGTGCTTTGAAAGCACGCGCCCGCTCGTCCACAGCGAGTTTGATAACTGCCCAATGGACGAGAGCGGCGAGAAGATATGCGCCGGTAAAGACGACTACCGCCATCCACGGCACAGGAAGGTTGAGCAGCCAGTTGCTCATCATTGCCAGCATAGCGAGTTACCCAAGACACCGCCACCACAGGCGACGACCTGCATCCGCTATGGGTCGATGCTGTCGATAAAGTCGGCGATGGGCAGCGCACAGGCAACAATCGAATCCAAGTGCTGAGTTTTTTGAATCGATGTTGCGCGCCAGACTCCTATCTTGAATCAATGTTGCTCACTCGCCCCTCGAAAAACGATTATCGATAGCGTCGGTCAGAAGCAGACGTCAGAACGCATGGCCAAGCACACGGCACGCCGGGCTCAGGTGGAAGTCAGGGGCGCTGCGCCAAGCGCCCTCAGACGACGATATCAGCCCGGGTGCTGCGTAGGGTTGCCCGCCTTCTGGCGGCGGAGCGGACACGATAAGCATCTCTTATGTCCCCTATAAGAAAATACAATTTGAAGTTATCGCGGGGCGCGCGCCCTATACCGCCCTCATGATGGGGTTCCCTCCCCGTCACTGTTCCCCCCCAAGGAACCGAAAAAGCCCCGCTCTCCCCCGTGCGGGGCTTCTTCTTTGCAGACAAGGCGTCAGCCAAGTCAGGTGAGCGCATGCCGCGCACTTTTTTGTTAACAAGCCTCCAACCCTTCGCGCGCGCGTAAGGGCATGACAAAACTCGGTGATTCTGGAGGTGAAAATTTGGTAGTGTCTCAGTTTGGATAGAGCATGGCCTTCGCTTCATGGCTTCCTATATGCTTAGCGCAAAGCATTGGAGGCCAAAATCATGGCGCGCAGGGTGCCCGAGAAAAACGCTTACACCGTGATCTATGAAAAGGCAGGCGTCGAATTGGCTCGCTACTCGCTTACCGCGTTCAGCCCTCGGGATGCAAAGTCCGATGCGGACCGCCGCCTTGTTAGTGGGCATCCCGAAATAGACCTCTCTGACGCGTCCGTTTCAGCGCGGGTTGAGACCTAATGCCCAAAGGGAGCCCCGCATGACGGGCAGCCGTTGTACTTGTCGGGCAGCCTGAGAACGAGGGTAACAAATAGCAGCGGGTCGTCGTAGCAGTCTTCCCAGCGTTCTACCCACGCATGATCGCTGTGTTCAGGTTGCATCTGTCGCTACCACGTCGATCACCTCACGGCGGTCTGGGAGCCGCTTCGTCATCGCGCGTTCATTCATTTTCTCCAATGCCTACAGAAACGCTTGATCGGCTGAGAGTGTGACCTTGCTATCCTCGTTGAACTCCTCGGGGAGCCGGTTCTTCAACATGAACCGCAGCATTGCCTTGGCGGCAGCGTCTCGGTGATGGTGACGACAACGCCGGTTTGAAACGCCTTCTGTGTCTCAAAGGCGTATCCCAGGGCGCGTTGCATGGCCGTGCGCTTCAGCGCCCCATTGGCCTCGCTTCCGATTTCCCCTGAGCTTTCGGGATGTCGAGGACCTGCTGGCCCAACGTGGCATCGATGGGGCGTTGCTCCAACCGCAGTCGTGACGGACAAACTGCCATTCTATGGTGCCGCGCTGCGCGATCTTGGAATGAAAAGCAAACACATCACTGGCGGACGAAGTAACAACCGGGCCGAGAACTCTGACCTGCCGGTCCGGCTGAGAGAACGACGCATGCAACGCTTCAAGTCAGCCGGTTCAGCCCAGAGATTTCTTTCAGCACACGCCGCGGTCTACAACACCTTCAACGTCCACCGTCATCTGATATCCCGTCAGACACTTCGCCAGTTTCGCGGCGAAGCGCTGAGGACATGGCAAGCGGTGACCGCTGCAGCTCGATGGGCGTGTTCACCGCAAAGCCTTGCGAGTGCCAACCGGTAATGTGACAACGCCCCCTAGGTCGTTGACAAGGCTCTCGGCCCTTCCTATGGTCCGCCCGGCTTCCCTTGAGGCTTGTTGCCTTGGCCCGGGGCTTTCCTCTCCTCAATTGTTGTTGGATGCTTCGCATGAAGATCAAGAATTCGCTCAGGTCCTTGCGCAAGCGCCATCGCAACAACCGCGTGGTGCGGCGGCGCGGACGCCTTTACGTCATCAACAAGACCAACCGCCGGTTCAAGGCGCGGCAGGGCTAAATCCATCGCGGTCGCGCGACCACGGTGGAAGGCTTTGACGGCGGCAATGCGCCCCTCTTAGGGTCTCGCCCATGACCAACGGAAGGAACTGGACGAACGCCTGGCGGACGATTTTCGTCCTCGGCGTTCTGGCGGCGTCTGCATCCTATCCGGGGCCCTTGCGCGCAACCGAGCCGGGGGCCGGTTTCCAAGCCGACGTCGAGGATAGCGAAAGTCCCGGGCTCGACGCCTCCGAGCCCGCAATGCCCGGCAAGGACGGCACCGGTCCAGCCCCAGCGTCAATGCCAAACAAGCAGGACCGCGAGGATCTCCTTGGCGGAGAGGCGCCCCTTGTCGACCCGACCTCGCGCGCGCAAGCGCTCAATGACCTCTACGGGCAGCTTCGCTCGGCCCGCGACGCGGCGGCGGCGGAGCCGATCACCGAGGCCATCGAGGAGGCTTGGCGCAATTCCGGCAGCGATACCGTCGACCTGCTCATGAGCCGCGTCGATGGCTTTGTGCTCGGCGCCGATCTCGACGTCGCGCTTGAGGTGCTGGATGCGGTGACCGAGATCGCGCCTGGCGACGCCGAAGCCTGGCATCAGCGGGCGATCGTCGGCTTCATGAAGAAGGACTACGGGCGCGCGCTTTCCGACCTCAGGCGCGCGCTTGCGGTCGACCCCAAGCATTACAAGGCAATCCGCGACCTCGGCGTCATCCTGCAGCAGACAGGGGACAAGAAGGGAGCGCTGGAGGCCTATCGGAAGGCGCTGGACGTCAATCCGTTCCTCGAACAAGCGCGGCAAGCGGCAGAGGAACTCGCCCGCGAGGTTGAGGGTCAGGACATTTAGCTAAGGTTGCTCACTTCGACCGCGGCTCGGGACGGGGCGGGGCGTCGAACCATGTGACCGCCCCCCTCTCCGCGCGCGAGCTACAACGCTTCCGGGCTATCGTCACCGACAAAGGCGACGCGCAGCATGTTGGTGGCCCCCGGGGTGCCGAGCGGCACGCCGGCGGAGATGATCACCCGCTGTCCGGGCACGGCGAAGCCCTCCTGATAGGCGATGCGGCAAGCCCTTGCGACCATGTCGTCTAGGTCGTGCGGGTCGTCCGTCAGCACGCAATGCAGCCCCCAGACAACCGCAAGCCTGCGCCCCGTTGCCGGGATCGGCGTGAGCGCCAAGATTGGCTGGGGCGGCCGCTCGCGGGCGGCGCGCAGACTGGTAGCGCCAGATGCCGTGTAGCAGATGATGGCCGCGAGGTTGAGCGTCTCGGCCACGGTGCGCGCCGCGGCCGAAATGGCATCGGCGCCGGTCGCCTCGGGGTCAATGCGCTGGGCGTGGATGATGCGTTCGTAAAGCGGGTCCCGCTCCACCTCGATGGCGACCCGGTCCATGGTCGCCACCGCCTCGACCGGGTATTTGCCGACTGCCGATTCGGCCGAGAGCATCACCGCGTCGGCCCCGTCGAAAACGGCGGTGGCGACGTCGGACACCTCGGCGCGGGTCGGCGCGGGCGCGACAATCATCGATTCCAGCATTTGCGTGGCGACCACCACGGGCTTGCCGGCATTGCGCGCCGCGCGAGTGATCTGCTTCTGCAAGCCGGGAACCTTCTCGACCGGCATCTCCACGCCGAGATCGCCGCGCGCCACCATGATGCCGTCGGCGAGGTCGATAATCTCTTCGAGCTCGGTGACCGCCGAGGGCTTCTCGATCTTCGCCATCACCGCAGCCCGGCCGCGCGTGAGTTTGCGCGCTTCGGCGACATCGGTGGCCCGCTGCACGAAGGAGAGCGCGATCCAGTCGACGCCGATCGACAGGGCGGCCTCCAGATCCACGCGGTCCTTCTCGGTCATGGCCGCCATAGGAATGACGGTATCGGGGAGGCTGATACCCTTGCGGCTGGCGAGCACTCCACCCATCAGCACTTCGGCGTCGATCCTGACGTCGCTTGCCTCGACCACTCTGAGCTTGAACTTGCCGTCATCGAGGAGCAGCGCGTGGCCCGGGCGAACCGCCTGGAAGATTTCCGGATGCGGCAGGTGCACGCGCCCCAAGCCCCCGATGGCCTCCCCGCGGACGAAGCTCAAGATGTCGCCTTCGGTCACGCGAATCGCACCGGATTCGAATTTGCCGATGCGGAGCTTCGGTCCCTGTAGATCGATGAGGATGCCGATCGGCCGCGAGAATTCCACCTCGAGCTTGCGCACGATGGTGTGAACGTCACGCAAGGCATCGGACGTCGCGTGGCTCATATTCACGCGGAAAACGTCGGCGCCGGCCTTGAACAAGGCGCGCATCGTCTCTTCGTTGTTTGAGGCAGGACCGAGCGTGGCGACGATCTTGACCCGGCGGTTGCGCCTCATTGACTCTTCGCTTCACCTTCAGGATCGGTGAGGCGCACGGTCCAGTCCCGTTCCTCGCCAGTATCAACTTCGAAAAATCCGGTGCGCTTGTAGCCGCGCTTGACGCATTCCTTGACGTCGCGGATCGTGAAAGACTTATCGTCGGTGCACATGAACAAAGCGCCGCCCCATTCCCCGCCTCGATCGTAGTCGATCGCATGGATATAGTAGAAGCGGGCAATTAGTACTCCCTTGAGCAGCGTCTCGCAGGTATGCGAGGCGACGTTCCACCAGCCTTCGGTGGCCCAGCCCTCAACGTCGCGATAGCCGATGGCAACGCCGACGCGGCTTGCCGTGGTGTTGCAGAGCTTGAGATCGGCGTGAGCGGGCGCGGGCACGAGGCTGATGGCGACCGCCCATGCCAACAGACCAAAGGTCCACCGTCCCCAGCGCCGTAGAGCGGCAGGGTGCACCCCGGGCGAGGTCGAGCGGGCCGCAAAATTCACTGTCTCAAAGCCATCGGTCACGAGTTGAGATTTCTGAAAGTTAGCATCGAATTAGTTGCGTTTGTCTGACTAGAGCGATCAATTATAAGGTCATTTTGCGGCCGCGAAAGGCCGACCCGACCATTCTGGGTAAATGCGTGACAACCTTGACCCGAAGCCAGTTTTTCGCTTGCGGTGGAGGCGGGCAGAGTCGAGATACGACTCCCAGCAACGGTGTCAAGGACGATGAGGGGACAGGCGGTGGAGCAGCGGCTCGATCAGCTGTGGCAGGAGCAAAGGGAGGAAGCGCCCTATCGGCGCATCGACGGGGATTGGACCCGAGGCCTCCTTATCCTGTGCGACCACGCTGAGAACCTAATCCCGCCGCCCTATGGCACGCTCGGGCTGACGCCCGAGGACCTCAATCGGCACATCGCCTTTGACATCGGCGCGGCGGGCGTCGCGAAGCGCCTGGCGGAAATGCTGGGGGTGCCGGCGCTGTTGACGCGGTTCTCGCGGCTGCTGATCGACCCCAATCGCGGCCTCGACGATCCAACGCTCGTTATGCAACTTTCCGATGGACGCATCGTGCCCGGCAATGCCGGTGTCGATCAGACCGAGATTGAGGCGCGCAGCCGGCGCTATTACGCGCCCTACCACCACGCCATCGAAATCGCCATCGACACCGCAACCGCCGCCGGCAAGCCGCCGGTTCTACTTGCGGTGCACAGCTTCACGCAGGCTTGGAAGAGCGTGCCCCGGCCCTGGCATGTCGCCGTGCTTTGGGACAAGGACCCAAGGCTCGCATTGCCGTTGCTCAGAGGACTGCAGGCGCTCCCCGGCATCACCGTCGGCGACAATGTGCCCTATAGTGGCAAGCTCAGAGGCGACACGCTGTACCAGCACGGCACGGCGCGTGGGCTGGCTCATGCTCTGATCGAGTTCCGGCAGGATCTGATTCTTGGGCCGGAGGGCCAAGCCGAATGGGCGGAGCATTTGGCGCAAGTTCTGCGCGGGGTGCTCGAGGCCGCGGATCTCGCCCCGCGGCTGCACGCCATTGAGCATTTCGGCTCTCATACCGACGCTCCGTGAGGCTTCGTGGATTGCGCAGTTCGAGGCAGCGCCCCGAAGCTCGCGATTGGCTCTGGATAAGCTGGAAAAGATCGCAGCCTAAGTTGCCTCTGCGCGGCGGCCGCCGCTAAGCTCCACGGCAGCTTCATCACAGATTCGAGGTTCGACCGTGCCGCTCCAGACATCAGCAAAAGACCAGCTTCGTACCATTGTCGCCCGCATCGAGCGGCTCGAGGAGGAGAAGGTCGCGCTCGCCGCCGATCTCCGCGAGGTCTATGCCGAGGCGAAGAACAATGGCTTCGACGTGAAGGCGCTCAAAACCGTGGTCCGCATCCGCAAGCAAGACGAGAACAAGCGGAAAGAGGAGGAGGCGGTGCTCATCACCTACCTTCACGCGCTCGGCATGGCCGAGGCGGAGGCAGCCTGACGCCGGAAGTCTGCGCGGCGAGCCCGGACGTGAAGCGAATTTACGCGGGCGATGCTCGAAAGGACGCGAGCCGGTTCAGCGATCCGTCTGGGCGAGGCGCGTGGGCTGCGGCGGCGCAAGCTCGGCATAGAGGTTCCGTACCGCTTGGCCGGTGAAGCTCTGGGCGGCGGCCAAGCCCCGATAGCCTGAATCAGCGCGGAAGGTTGTAGCAAGCGGACGGTCCATGTCCTCGAACAAATAGGACAGGCTCTTCTGCTCCGGCGGGGTGAGGGTCGCGGCGGCGTGGTTGTAGGTCACCGAGACGTCGGTCATCAGGCTTGCGATCTCGAAGGGCACGTAGCTCAGCTCTTCGGGATGGTCGTCATCAGCCTCGGGGGCGCCGACCACTTCCGCGCTTTGGTACAGCGGGAAGTTTCCGTCGTGCAAATGCGTGTCGGGCTTGGGCAGCTCTCCGCTGGCGCTGGCATAGACAAAGTGCTTACGCGCCGGAAGCGGCGGAACCTGCTCGCCAGCCTCGCTGGCGACGATCGGCGCAAGCAGAGGCTCTGGCGTATAGGAGGCAAGGATCGGCCGCAGCGTCTCGACCTCAGGCTCGACCGCGGGCTGGGCGGTGGGCTTGGGCATCGGCGTCGCAGCAGCGACCAGCGTCTGGCCGCGCTGTTTGGCGTTCGCCAAAGCCAATTGGTAGTCGCGCGGGGTGATCGGCTTTCCGCCGATCGGCAGATACTTCGACTGTCCGTCGGGAAACAAAGCTGCAAGCTCGAGGCGCGGAATACGCGGCCACATGCGGACGCGCCCGGTATCGACATGGACGAAGGGCACGCCGGAGGTTGGGTAGTAGCCAACGCCGCCCCATTCCTGCACCAGCGCCGAATTGCGCAGCGTCTTCACGGGAACGTCGGGGAAGGTGATATCGGCCGCCTTGCCGAGGATGTGCTGGCTGGCCTTGGCTTGGCCGCCGCCCTTGCGCCGGAGCGATTCGTTGGTCGTGGCGGAGCGGTAGCCGCAGATGAGATTGACCGGTCCCTTCGACCCGAGCTGCTGATGCAAGGTCCAGATCAGGTCGATCAGCTCGGGATCCATCTCCCGGGATTCGTCGCGACGCCAGTCGCGCATGAATTGGTTGAGCTGCTTCAGGGCCTCGGGCACATAGCGGCCGTCCGTCTTGAAGGTGACGGTCAAGGTCTCCTTGGTGTGGATATTGAACATCGAGAGGGTGCGGCTTTCGCCCGAGGCGCTGGCCCGTTGGACGGTGGCGGGCCAAAACCAGGCGGTCACCAGCGTGACGGCCAGCCCTGCGCCAAGCATGGCGCGACGTGCAACGATCCCCCGGACAGCCATCCCCGCGCTTCGCAGCCTTTCCCTCTGACCGGCATTAATTCAGCCGGTTTCGAACCGCAGCCCCCGTCAGGCTTTAGCCCCAGCACCGGCAGTTTTGGATGCCACCAGTTAAAGAACAGTATTCGAAAAAATGCGGGAAAAAGAAGGCGAAGGGGTTAACCCTACCGGTTGTCCCCAGATAAGGTTAACTAGACCTAAACGGCTGGAATCCTGGCTTTTTAGAGTCTTAGGGCAGCCGCCATGCGGGCATCGTGGCCATACAGGTCGCCGAAGGTCGAAATCGACCCGTCATCGTTCACCCGGAGGGTGAAATAGGTAATGTAAACTGGGATCTTCTGATTCAGCACGACGTGCGTGTCATAGCCCGTCTGAATGGCAGAGGCGACGCGGCCCGCCGTCCAGCCTTGGTCGTGTTTCAGCAGGGTGGCGGCGAGCTGGTCGGGATTCTGCACCCGCATGCAGCCGTGGCTTTCGGCGCGAATGGTTCGCGCGAACAGACCTTTCTGCGGCGTGTCGTGCATGTAGACGTCGTGCTTGTTGGGGAACACGAATTTGACGTTGCCAAGCACGTTGTCGGGTCCGGGCGGCTGATAGATGTTGAGGCTGCGGATGTCGATGCGGTTCCAGTCTAGCCTGGAAGGGTCGACCTCCCGGCCGCCAACATTGATGCGAAGATTGTGGCGCTCCAGCACCGCGGTGTTCCAACCGCCGCCGCCGAACCATCCGCCCTCTTCGGTGAGGTACGGGCGGATCTCCTCGGTCTTGATCGAGTTCGGCACGTTCCAGAAGGGATTGAACACGACCTCTTGCATCTCATTGGAGAAGATCGGCGTCTGCTTGTCGGTCTTGCCCACCACGACCCTGGTGGTGTGGACAATCTGGCCCTCGTCGACGACGCGGAGCATGAACTCGGGCACGTTGACGTTCACGTAGTATGAGCCGAGGTCGTTGGGGAGCCAGCGCCACCGCTCCATATTGAGCAGGATGAGCCTGGTTTTCGCCGGGCTAGCGGCCTGCTGGTGCTGCTGATTGAGCAGTCGCCGCGTGCCAGGACCAACCGTGCCATCGGGAGCATCGCCATGGGCTTGCTGGAACTGCTTCACGGCCTCTGCCACGGAGGCATCGAAGAGCGTTTCTTGGATAGGAGCGCCGTCTTCAGCCGTGGAGGGCATTTCGAGCCGCGTCCGGAGCAGCGCCACCTGCTCGTTGTCGACGCCGAGCTTGAGCGTGGGCCCATCCGGGATCCTGACCACATTGGTATCGGCGCTTCCGCCCCTCGCAGCCTTGAGGGCCTGGCGCAAGGCCTCGAATTGCGGCTGATCGGGCTGGAAGCTCCGCAAATAGGCAGCCGGCTCGGAGCGGATGGCGATCGAGTCGATCACCTCCATGGGATTCGGCAGCGCGAGGCTCGGATCGAGATTTTCGGTCAGGCGTGACGGATCAATGCGGCCGCCGCGCGCGTCGCGGGTATAGCCAAGCACCGCGAAGCTGATCTTGATCTCGGCGTCGGCGAGCCAATTGGCGGCGTTGTTGTCACCGGCGTTGAAGCCGCTCGTCTTCGGCAGCTCGTAGTCGGAAGGGCGCAAGCCGTATTCGTCGGCCTTGCCAATCTCCTCCATCACGGACTTGGCGCGGTCGTTGAGGCCGTTCTCGTCGACCCAGAGGAGACGGTTATCGGGGAGCGAGTAATATTCGACGAGCGCCCCTTGTTCGCTCTTCCGCGCCTCGCTCGCAGACGTGAATTTGGCGGACAAGCGCTCCTGGATGGCGATGCGCACCGCCTCGGGGCGGCCGATCAGGGCCGCCAGCGCATCCGGCTCGGCCGCGCATGTCGGCAGGCTCGCGGGCAGGCTTAACGGCGCGGCTAAAAACAAGGCAAACGCGATACGAGAAACCAGCCTCATTTGTACTCCCCCCAGCCGAAACGCAACCACCGATTCGGCAGAATTTGGAACCCTAAACTGGGACCTCGCGCTTGGCCATACCGCGACGCAACATAAGCTCACCCCAACTCAGCTTTTCTCGCGTGTGTGGCTTTCCTGCCGAACGCCTCGTCGATGAGCTAGTTAGCTCTCGCTTCCAGTCCAATCTCGCGCATCTTGCGGTAGAGCGTCGAGCGACCGATGCCGAGCCTCTTGGCAATCTCCGTCATCCTGCCCCGGTAGCGCCCGAAGGCAAGCCGGATCATGTCGGCTTCGACCGCCTCGAGCGAGCGGATGTCGCCTTCCTCGCTCAAGGCCGCAATGCCGACCGAATCGCGACCGTTCGCGGAAGGCACGTGAATGGTGGCAGGGGCAATCGAGGAGTCGCCCAGCATCGCAGGGCCGTCGATGCGGGGCGTCATGTTCCTTGGCGCCGGGGCTGCCGGCACCGTCACGCAATAGCCTTCAACATGGGCGGCGATCTGCGGGAACTCGTTGACGGTGAGCGTGGGCTGATCGGCGAGAACCACGGCGCGGAACACGGCATTCTCAAGCTGGCGGATGTTGCCCGGCCAGCTATAGCGCTGAAGCATGGCCAGGGCTTCCGCCTCGATGCCATCGATGCGCTTGCCCTCTTCCGCGGCGAAGCGGGCGATGAAATGGCGGACGAACTCGGGCACGTCGTCGAGGCGCTCGCGCAAGGGCGGCACCCAGATGGGGAAGACGTTGATCCGGTAATAGAGGTCCTCGCGGAAGCGCCCCTCCTGCACGAGGCGGATCAGGTTCTGGTTGGTCGCGGAGATCAGGCGGATATCGATCTTGACCGGGTGCTTGGCGCCGACGGCATCTATCTCGCCCTGTTGCAGCGCGCGCAGCAGCTTCGCTTGCGCGTCGAGCGGGAGTTCGCTGATCTCGTCTAGGAACAGCGTGCCTTGGTCGGCCTCCTGTAATTTGCCGGACCGCTTCTCCGAGGCTCCGGTAAACGAGCCCTTCTCGTGGCCGAACAGGATGCTCTCGACCAAATTCGCGGGGATGGCGCCGCAATTGACGGTGACGAAGGGCTTGCCGGTCCGGGCGCTTTCGCCCTGGATGGCGCGCGCGATCAATTCCTTGCCGACGCCGCTCTCGCCCTCGATCAGCGCGGGTATGGACGAATTGGCGGCCCGGTGCCCAAGCTCGACCACGCGGGTCATCGCCTCGCTGCCTGCGATCAGATCGGCGAAGCCGAGCTCACCCTTGGCGGAGGCCTTCATGCGGGTCAACTCGCCCTGCAGCGCTTCGATCTTGAGCGCATTCTTGATGGAGACTTCGAGCCGTTCAGGGCTTACGGGCTTGACCACGAAGTCGACCGCGCCAGCCCGCATGGCGGCGATGGCCGCATCGATGCTGCCATTGGCCGTCTGGACGATGGCGGGAGGCCGCCTCGGCAAGGACCGCATGGCGGCGAGCACCGCCATTCCGTCGGTGCCGGGCATGATAAGGTCGAGCAGGATAAGACAGATATCGCTCGAGGCATCGGCCTTGAGCACCGCAAGCGCTTTGTCCCCGCTATCGGCGCTGGCTACGGTGTAGCCGAACCGCTTAATGGTCTCTTCGAGAATACGACGCTGAGCAGGGTCGTCGTCGACGACCAAGACACGTTTAGGCATGACGCGACACTCGCTACGGTTACTCTAGGGACACTACGATGTGGGGCCCGCCCCCAGTGGCCACGACACGGCCGGAGGAGGGGCTCCTGTGCCAAAAATGTGCAGTGGAAGGGTAAACATCCCCTTTATTGCAGTTCGATTTTGGTGAGGGTCGCTCTTGGCCCTCTCGTAAATCCGCCGTAAGAGCACGCTAGTCCGAGGGACGCGTGCAACTTCGAGGAGGACGACCAACGACGCCGATGCAGCTCAAATCGATCCAATCGGTGCCCGTTCACGCCATCGCGGCGTCCGCTCTGGGCAAGACGCAGCACCCGGATGATGCGCCGCGAGCGAAGCAAGAACTCGGCACTTTGCCCGAGTGGAACCTCGCGGATCTCTATCCAGGTCCTGATGCCCCCGCGCTCAAAGCCGATCTTGAGACCTCCCTGCGCGCCGCGACCGCGATGCAGGAGAGCTACGCCGGCAAGCTTGTCGCCCTCGCCGACGGGGGCAATGGCGGCGAGGCGCTCGCGCGCGCCGTGCGGGAGTACGAGGCCTTGAGCGACCTCATGGGACGCATCGGGTCCTATGCGAGCCTGCGCTACGCCGCCGACACCTCCGACCCCGCGCGGCAGAAATTCTTCGGTGACGTCCAGGAGAAGGTCACCACGATCTACTCCAAGCTCGTGTTCTTTGAGTTGGAGCTGAACCGGCTCGAGGACGATGTGCTTGAAGCCGCCATGGCCAAGTCTGAGCTTGGACATTACCGGCCCTGGCTCGAGGATCTGCGCAAGGAGAAGCCCTATCAGCTCGATGACAAGCTCGAGCAGCTGTTCCACGAGAAGGCCGTCACCGGGCGCGGCGCCTGGAACAGGCTGTTCAACGAGACCATGACCTCGCTGCGATTCGAGATCGAAGGCGAGAAGCTCAGTCTCGAGCCAACCCTCAATCGCCTGTTGGATCAGGACGAGGCGAAGCGCCGGAACGCGGCGGAGGCTTTGGCGCGCGTGTTCAAGGACAATGTGCGGCTGTTCACCCTGATCACCAACACGGTCGCCAAGGACAAGGAGATTTCCGATCGCTGGCGCGGCTTTGCCGATGTCGCCGACTCCCGCCATCTCGCCAATCGGGTCGAGAGGGAGGTTGTCGACGCGCTGGTCAGCGCCGTGCGGGAAGCCTATCCGCGCCTCTCCCACCGCTATTACGCGCTCAAAGCGAAGTGGCTCGGCATGCCGCAGCTTGCCTATTGGGACCGCAATGCGCCGTTACCTGAGGAGCCTGCGCAGACCATCGGCTGGGACCAGGCGCAGAGCACGGTACTCGGGGCCTATGGCGACTTCTCGCCGCGCATGGCTTCCATTGCCGGCGAATTCTTCGCCAAAAGCTGGATCGACGCGCCGGTGCGCGAAGGGAAGTCGCCGGGCGCGTTTTCCCATCCCACGGTGCCGAGCGCGCACCCCTACATCCTGCTCAACTACCAGGGCAAGCCGCGGGACGTGATGACGCTCGCCCACGAGCTCGGCCATGGGGTGCATCAGGTGCTCGCCAATTGCCAAGGGCCGTTGATGGCGCCTACGCCTCTGACGCTCGCGGAGACCGCGAGCGTGTTCGGCGAGATGCTGACGTTCCGCGCGCTGCTCGATCAGGCACCGAGCCAGCGGGAGCGGAGGGCACTCCTCGCCGCCAAGGTCGAGGACATGATCAACACGGTGGTGCGCCAGATCGCCTTCTACAGCTTCGAGCGCAAGGTGCACACCGAGCGTCGCGACGGCGAGCTCACGGCGGAGCGCTTGGGCGAGATCTGGCTCGACGTGCAGCGGGAGAGCTTGGGCCCCGCGATCGACCTGAAGACGGGCTATGAGAATTTCTGGTGCTACATCCCGCACTTCATCCACTCGCCGTTCTACGTTTACGCCTATGCCTTCGGCGATTGCCTGGTGAACTCGCTTTATGCGGTCTACGAGAAGGCCGACAAAGGCTTTGCCGACCGCTATCTCGACATGCTCGCTGCGGGCGGAACCAAGCATCACAAGGAGATGCTCAAGCCCTTCGGGCTCGATGCCTCCGATCCTAATTTCTGGTCGATGGGGCTCAAGGTCATCGAGGGCCTGATCGACGACTTGGAGAGGATGGATGCCTGATTCCGAGGGGTGGGGCCAAGCGCAGTCCGGCAATCTGATTGTCACGCTCATTCCCGTTTTGGTGTGGCTGCTCGCGCTGCTCTTCGCCGCGATCGCCATCTGGCGCGGACCGCGTCCGATCACCTGGGGCATGATGGCGGACAGACTGATCCGCTACATCCTGGTTTTTCCGCTTGGGCTACAAGGTCTGTGGGCCTTCTTCGGCCATGTGTTCCTTCCCGAAGAGTCGGCGGCGTCGATTGGCTGGGCGGCAAGCCCGTTCCAGACCGAAGTGGGAATGGCCAATTTGGGATTGGCTCTCGCCTCGTTCTATGCGGCGTTTGGCAATTTCGGGGCGCGCGCTGCGGCAGCGATCGGGGCGTCCTGTTTCCTAGCTGGCGCGGGTGTCGTCCATCTCATGGACATTGCCGAGGAGGGGAACATTGCGCCCGGCAACGCCGGACCGATCCTCGTCACGGACTTCCTGACGCCCATCGCCATTCTTGCCCTCCTGATCGTGTTCCCCAGGCGCGCCGAGCCAGTTGGGGTGACGGAGACCGTCCAACGCTCCCTGGTTGCTCGCATCGAAGACGCGCAGGGAGAAGCGTCGCCACCGCGCATCGAGGATGAGATCGAAAAAGCCCGGAAGGCCATGCGCGGCGCTCTCACGGCGGGGCCAACCCCGGAGGTTCTGTCGCCCGTGGAGCGTCCTGTTCTCGATCGGCCCCGGATGGGAAAGCGCGCTATGCGGAAGAGCCGGACCGATCTCCCAGAGACATGATGCTACGTGGCGATCGCGGTCTTCAGTGGGTGGCGAAAACTTCGGTGGTGCCGTCTTTCTTGATGAGCAGCACGTCGTAAGGCTCGGTCTCGGTACCTTGCTCCATGCCAGGTGAGCCGATCGGCATGCCGGGAACGGCAAGGCCAGTGGCGTCTGGGTGGTCGGCAACGAGCCGTTTGATATCGGTTCCGGGCACGTGGCCCTCGATCACATAGCCGTCAATCTTGGCGGTGTGGCAGGAGGCGAGCTTGTCGCCGACGCCGGCCTCACGCTTCAGGCGGGCAAGAGCCGCGGGCTCCGTGGCATTCACCTTGACCGTGAAGCCGTTCGCCTCCAGATGCTTGACCCAATTGCCGCAGCATTGGCAGCTCGCCGACTTCCAGACCTCGATGGTTGGCGCGGGGGCGTCCGCGGCAAGGGCCGGTGCGGCCCACAGAATTCCGAGACAGCACAAGAGCAGAGATCGCATGGTCATGGGTCGATCCTCCTGCCGGCAGCATCGCCCCATTGCGGCCCTTCATCAATTGACGAATGCGTCAACGCCGACCCTTCAGCCTCTGCCCCTGGCAATTCCGCTTAGGCCCCCTATTTTTGAGGCTAGGCCTGCCCCTGGAATTTCATGACCTCGGATAAAGAACGCAACCGCCTCACTGCCCGGGTGCAGCGCTATGGCCGCGTCGGCGCCAATGTCGGCGGTGTGGTAGCCCGCATCGCGAGCCGCCGCCTGTTCGGGCTCGATCCGGACCGCGATCAGGATGCCGCAGCCCTTGCCACGGCGCTTGGCGGCCTTAAAGGCCCGATTATGAAGGTGGCGCAGCTGCTCGCCACCATCCCGGAGGCGCTGCCGGCCGAATATGCGGCGGAGCTTGGCCAGTTGCAGAGCCAAGCGCCACCCATGGGCTGGCCGTTCGTGCGCCGCCGCATGGCGGCGGAGCTCGGCCCGGATTGGGAGAGCAAATTCGCGAGCTTCGAGCACGAAGCGGCGGCCTCGGCATCACTCGGGCAGGTGCACAGCGCGCGCGCCCATGACGGTCGGTTTTTAGCGGCGAAGCTGCAATATCCGGACATGCAGTCGGCGGTCGAAGCCGATCTGAAGCAGCTCAATGTGTTGTTCTCGATCCATCGGCGCATGCGGCCCGCGATCGAGACCTCGGAGATGATGCAGGAGATTGCGGCGCGGCTAAGGGAGGAGCTCGACTACGCGTTGGAGGCCAGCCATATGCGGCTCTATGGCCTGATCTTCGCGGGCGAACCTCTCATTCGCGTGCCGGAGGTCCTGCCGGAGCTCTCGACCAAGCGGCTGCTCACCATGAATTGGCTCTCCGGGCGCCGGCTGCTCGATTACACGGGCCGCCCGCTCAAGGAGCGCAATCAAATCGCGCGCGCCATGTTTCGCGCTTGGTGGTTTCCGTTCAGCCATTACGGCGTCATCCATGGCGACCCGCATCTCGGCAACTACACGGTGTTCGAGGACGGTGAGGGGGCGGCTGCCGGCATCAACCTGCTCGACTATGGCTGCATGCGTAGCTTCGCGCCGAAATTCATCCAGGGCGTGGTCGACCTCTATCGCGGTCTGCTTACCAATGACCGCGCGCTGATCGTGCACGCTTATGAGACCTGGGGCTTCGGCGGGCTGTCCAACGAGCTGATCGACATCCTGAACATCTGGGCGAGCTTTATCTACGGGCCGATGCTTGATGACCGCGTCCGCAGCATCGCCGATGAGATAAGCCCAGGCATGTATGGGCGGCGGGAGGCCTTCAAGGTGCATCAGGGATTGCGCGAGAAGGGGCCGGTCAAGGTGCCGCGAGAGTTCGTGTTCATGGACCGCGCCGCGATCGGGCTTGGCGGGGTGTTTCTGCATCTGAACGCCGAGCTGAACTTCCACCGTCTGTTCGACGACACCATCGCAGGCGTCGATCCCGCCGATGTGGCGCGCCGCCAATTGGAGGTGTTCACCGCCGCCGGCGTACCGCTGCCGGAGGGGACGAGCTGATTGCGGCCCGCAACGGCCGGATTGCCCGGACCGCCGGCTTTGTGGTATCTCGCGGGCAGAACGTGGGCGAAAGAGCATAAGGGGAGCGGCATGCATATCGATCCGGCCGAGGGCCATCCGGCGATGGACTATTCCGAGCATCAGAGAACCTACAAACTGTTTCTCAAGATGACGCTGTACACGATCGTTAGCGTCGTCATTCTCATGGCGATCTTGGCCATATTTGTGGTTTGACCGGCTTAGTCTTCCCCGCCTCAAGGTCGGCTCAGCCTGCCGCCCCACCCATTCGACACGCATTGCGCGTAAGCGCTTGTGAATGCTGGTGTTCTAGCCAACTGACGGAGCCGCGATGATCAGTATTGGCGTGCCTGCCGAAGGCCCCGAAGAGGCTCGCATCGGGCTCTCCCCCGAGACCGCGAAGAAGCTCGTCAAGCAGGGGGCCAAGGTGCTGGTCCGCGCGGGCACCGGTCTCCGCTCTCATTTCTCCGATGAGGAGTATCGGGCCGCGGGCGCGACCATCGCCGCGAGCGACGCCGATGCGGTGAGCGCCGCCGACATCGTGCTCACGGTGAGGCGGCCATCCTTGGCGCTGGTGAAATCCATGAAGCCCGGCGCCTTGCTGATCGGCATGCTCGATCCGTTCTCGGATGCCGAAATCCTTCAGGCCCTTGGGAAGACCGGCGTTTCGCTGTTCGCCATGGAGCTGATGCCGCGGATCAGCCGCGCCCAGAGCATGGACGTGCTGTCGAGCCAAGCCAATCTCGCGGGCTACAAGGCCGTGGTCGACGCCGCGAGCGCCTTCGAGCGCGCGCTGCCGATGATGATGACGGCGGCCGGCACGGTGCCCGCGGCGCGGGTGTTCGTCATGGGCGTGGGCGTTGCCGGCCTCCAGGCCATCGCCACGGCGCGACGGCTCGGCGCCATCGTCACCGCGACCGACGTGCGCCCGGCAGTCAAGGAGCAGGTGGCGTCCTTGGGCGCCAAATTCATTGCCGTGGAAGACGAGGAATTCCGCCAGGCGGAGACGGCGGCGGGCTACGCCAAGGAGATGTCCGACGACTACAAGCAGAAGCAGGCGGCGCTCGTGGCCGAGCATGTGAAAAATCAGGACATCGTCATCACCACGGCGCTGATCCCGGGCCGGCCCGCGCCCAAGCTTATCTCCAAGGCCATGATCGAGAGCATGCGGCCCGGCTCGATCATCGTCGATCTCGCGGTGGAGCGCGGCGGCAATGCCGAGCTCGCCAAACCCGGCGAGGTGGTCCTGCACAATGGCGTGCGCATCATGGGCAAGCTCAATCTTCCCGGCGCGATTCCGGTGAATGCGTCGAGCCTCTACGCCCGCAATCTTCTCGCCTTCGTCGAGCCGATGATCGACAAAACGAGCAAGGAGCTTGTCGTCAACTGGAATGACGACCTCGTCAAAGGCACCCTGATCGCCCGCGATGGCGCCATCGTGAATGCGATGATCGCAGGCCGCATCGGCGGCGCGCCGGCTGCGTCCGCGCCAGCTGCATCCGCGCCGGCGAAGGCCAAGGCAAGCAACGGCGCCAAGACCGCGGCGAAAAAGAACGGGGCGCCGAAGCGACCGGCGCCAAAGGGAGGCAAGACATGAGGCACAAGACCGCCTGGTTCGCATTTGCCGTTGTCGGGTTAGCGCTGTTGGCTGAGTGCGTGGCTGCCGGCAGCGCCCATGCGCAAGTCGCCGCCGCCTCGGAGAGCCACGACTTTGTGTTCCGCTTCTCCATCTTCGTGCTCGCCATCTTCGTCGGATATTACGTCGTGTGGAGCGTCACTCCCGCCCTGCACACGCCGTTGATGTCGGTGACCAACGCCATCTCCTCGGTGATCGTGGTGGGGGCGCTGCTCGCCGTCGCCGTCGAAGCCTCGGAAGCGGCGGCCTCCGGCGGTTGGACGGCGAAGCTGCTCGGCTTTGCCGCGCTGATCATGGCGAGCGTGAATATCTTCGGCGGCTTCCTCGTTACCCAGCGCATGCTCGGCATGTATCAGAAGAAGAAATGATGCGCATCCGAGGTAAGCTATGAACTCCGATCTCGTCGCGCTGCTCTATCTCGTCGCGGGCGTCCTCTTCATCCTGGCGCTGCGCGGCCTCTCGTCGCCGGTGACCTCGCGCCGCGGCAATTATCTCGGCATGACCGGCATGGCCATCGCCGTGCTGACCACGCTCGCGGTGGCGCGGCCGCAGACGCCGCTCACTTGGGCGATGATCCTGGGCGGGATCGCCATCGGCGGCGGCATTGGCGCGGTGGTTGCGCGGCGTATTCCGATGACGGCAATGCCGGAGCTCGTCGCCGCCTTCCATTCGCTCGTCGGTCTTGCCGCGGTGCTGGTCGCGGCGAGCGCCTTCTATGCGCCGGAGGCGTTCGGCATCGGCGTGCCTGGGGCCATTCACACTGCGAGCTTGGTCGAAATGTCGTTGGGCGCCGGCATCGGCGCCCTCACTTTCACCGGCTCGGTGATCGCCTTCCTCAAGCTGTCGGCGCGCATGTCGGGGAAGCCTATCCTGCTGCCTGCCCGGCACCTTATCAACATCGCGCTGGCGCTGGCCCTCGTGCTTTGCATCGTGATGTTCTGCCGCGAGCAGACCGCGCTCTATTTCTGGGCGATCGTGGTGCTGTCGCTCCTGCTCGGCGTGCTTATGATCGTGCCCATCGGTGGCGCCGACATGCCGGTCGTGGTGTCGATGCTCAACTCCTATTCGGGATGGGCGGCCGCCGGCATCGGCTTCACCCTCGGCAATTCAGCGCTGATCGTCACCGGCGCGCTGGTCGGCTCCTCGGGCGCCATCCTCTCCTACATCATGTGCAAGGCGATGAACCGCTCCTTCATCAGCGTCATCCTGGGGGGCTTCGGCGGCGAGGTGGCGGGGCCGGCCGGCGGCGCGGAGCAGAAGCCGGTGAAGCTCGGCTCGGCGGAGGATGCGGCCTTCATGATGAAGAACGCGAGCAAGGTGATCATCGTGCCTGGCTACGGCATGGCGGTGGCACAAGCGCAGCACGCCTTGCGGGATATGGCCGATGGGCTGAAGAAGGCGGGCGTGGAGGTCAAATACGCGATCCATCCGGTCGCGGGGCGCATGCCGGGGCATATGAACGTGCTGCTCGCCGAGGCGAATGTCCCGTACGACGAGGTGTTCGAGCTCGAGGACATCAACAGCGAGTTCGCGCAAGCGGACGTCGCCTATGTGATCGGCGCCAATGACGTGACCAATCCGGCTGCCGAGGACGACCCGTCCTCTCCGATCTACGGCATGCCGGTGTTGCAGGTGTGGAAGGCTGGCACGGTGCTGTTTAACAAGCGGTCGCTGGCATCGGGCTATGCCGGCATCGACAACCCGCTGTTCTATCGCGACAACACCATGATGGTGCTCGGCGACGCCAAGAAGATGACCGAGGAAATCGCCAAGGCGCTCTGAGGCGCGGGGCCTTTCGGAACTTCTCACGCGGTGCGAGCCGGGACCTAGAGATAGACCTCTTTAATCACTTTTTGCTATTCCAGCTTTTGCCGGAATCGCGTCACGTCAAGGCCCCAATAACCCTGTGTAGCTTCCCGGTCCGCGGGGCTCGCCCTCGGCATGAGGATTGCACAGCGCCTCGGAACGGAGCGGAACCGATCATGCGTGAAACGAACAAGGATCTGCGCATCATGGGGCCCGATCGGACCGGGGAGAAAGTCGCGGCCAGTGTCATCGCCCATCAGCTGCGGTGCCAAGCGCGATCCCTCGGCGTCATCGCTAGACCCGCCTGTGTAGCTTTCTAACTGGATTGGAAAATTGCGATTTCTCGGCTCACCCCGGTGAGCAAGGAGAGGCGCGTGTCATCGCATTGCTGAACGTCTCGTTCAAGTCTGGTTCAGCATGGGAACGCGATAAGCGAGCACCGTCTCTCGCAGAAACTTTGGAAAGGTATTGATAGCGTCATGTTGAACCTAGTCTTCGCTCTCATTGGTGCCTACGCGATCGTCTGTATCGGCGCCTGGGTGCTCCACCGCTATTTCATCTACCTGCCTGACAAGAAGCGTTACGCGCCCAAGGACGTTGGCCTGGCCGGGGTCAAGGAGATCAATTTCAAGGGCAGGGGCGGCGTCACGCTGATCGCCTGGTATTTGCCGGCGCGGGGGCGGAAGCCCACGCTGCTCTATTTCACCGGCAATAGCGGCTCGGCGGCCAACCGCGCGCGGAAGATCGAGGCGATTGCCGCCAGCGGCTATGGTGTCTTTATGCTCAATTATCGCCGCTATGGCGGCTCGGGCGGCTGGCCTACCGAGGCCAACAATGTCGCCGACGCGAATGCGGCCTTCGACTATATGCGGGCGCTCGGGATCCCTGCCCGCGACATCGTCGCCTATGGCGAATCGCTCGGCACCGCGGTTGCCACGCGACTCGCGCTGCAGCGCCCGGTGCGGGCCTTGGTGCTCGAAGCGCCCTTCACCTCGGTGGTCGATGTCGGCCGTCAGGTGTGGTGGTTCCTGCCGCTTCGCCTAATCATGACCGATCAATACCGCACCATCGATCGCATCGGCTCGGTGCGCGTGCCGCTGCTCATCGTGCATGGCGCACGGGATAGTCTGATCCCGGTGAGCCATGCGCGGCAGATCTATGCCGCCGCCAACGAGCCCAAGAGCCTCGCCATTCTGCGGCGGGGCACGCATAACGATTTGTTCGACCAGGGCGCCTGGGAAAAGGTCACGGCGTTTCTGGATGTGCCCGCGGCGCAATTGGTGCGTCCGGCCGCAACGACGCGTCCCGCCCAGTTCGAGCCGACGGCACTCGCCTCGTAACCGCCAGCCTGTTCTTAACGGACATTCGCTTCACAGCCCCTTGATGTAGCGGTCTGCGCGAGTTGATCAGCTATGACAGCTACCGCCGTCAAAAAGGAAAGACACCGTTCCAGTCGTTCCTGACGCTGGCGATAGTCCATCCACGTCCTGGCCCCTCGTCGAGCCCGCGCGCCAGGCGGGCAAGGCCGGCGTCGCGGTCATAGGCGTATTCGCGATCGGCGTCGTCGTGGTGGACGATCAGGCCGAAACGCGCGCCGGGGCCGTTGGTAACCCATTCGAGCATCGCGAAATCGCCGTCCGAGTTGCCGAACGCGGCGATCGGGCGTCGGCCGACATGCGTGTTGATCGCGACAGGCTTGCCCTCCTTGTCGTCGAAGAAATGTAATTTGGCCTCACGCACCAGAACCGGCTCGCCGTTCTGGACGACGTATTTGGTGAGGATGCTGCTGCCGATCACCTGCTCGGCCGGGATGCCATAGACGGTTTCGCTGAAGGTGCGCATGAACTCGATGCCCCCGCCCGAGACAATGAACGTCTTGAAGTCGTTGGCCCGCAGCAGGGCGAGCACTTCGAGCATCGGCTGGTAGACGAGATCGGTGTAGGGCCGGTTGAACCGCGGATGGCGCGCAGTGGCAATCCAGTCGCGGACCAGCGCCGCAAAGGTTTCGGTGGACATGCCGGCGTGGGTTGCCATCACCATCTCTGTGAGCCCATCGATGCCCACGGCCAGAATGCCTGCCACGTTGCCTTCGAGCACGGCCTTGAACGGCTGCTGATTGCGCCACTCGGGGTGCTGCGGCGCCAACGTCCGGACGCGATCAAGCACAAAATACGCCTGAACAGGCAACGGCTGCTCCACCCACAGCGTGCCGTCATTGTCGAACACGGCAACGCGATCGGCGGGGGGCACGAAATCAGGGTGGCTCATCGTTGTCACGCGCGCCACGAAATCGAGGATTGCCCGCTTGGCTGCGCCGTTGCGCCATGCGGACAGCGTGGAGTCACCGGGTTCGGAGCTCACCCGGTCACGTCCCAGCGCTTGAGCAGCCGAGCTGCCGTGCCGAACGGCCCAAGCTGGTAGACGCCAGCGCTCGCAGGTGCAAAGGCGAACGCCGGGAAGGGCTCAGCGATCATTCGGTCGAGATAGTCGATTGCTGCAACGCCGGTGCTGACGTGCGGGTCGAAGTTCGCGCCCGCGTTGTGTGCGACAAATCCCGAAACATAGTCGATCAGCGCCGTATCGAACGCGGGGTTATCATGGTCGGCGGTGAAGGCAGCAATGGTAGCGTCCGCCACCATGAACGGCGTGGCGGCGATGATCACGTCCGCTTGCAGTTTTGAAAGTTCCGGCGTAAGCGCAGCCCAAATGCCAGCCACCCCCATGCCGGGTCCTGGCGTGTAGCCAAAGCGAACAGCCTGCAGTTCCAGGTCCGCGATATTTGCGTGGTGGATCACGTCGCCGGCCGCAATGAAGAGCGCCTCCAGATCCCTGACGGCGACAAAGCACTGCAACAGTGTGATGTGGGGGCGGTGTTCCGCGTCAAGCGCAAAGCAGTCCGGAAACACCTGGCGCAGCCGCGCGTTGTTGCTTTCCGCATGCGCCAGCATTCGCCCGTCGGGCTCGAGCAGGACGTCGATGGCTATGGCGTCGGATACGTTGCTGGTCACGGGACTTCCTTGGATTTTGGCTTCGGCCGCGCGATGGGGTAATCGGCCGGGATACTTGTGGATAGCTGAAGATTTAGGGTGCTGCGCTTCAGGCGACCCGGTTCCTGAGACGGGCGGCTAAGCCGATATGACCGGCTCTTCGGGCCAATATTGGCGCCAGGGGCGGGCAATGGCAAGCCCGGACCTCGCCGTGGGCGGCCGGATGTCCCGGATGCCGGTAAAATCGGCGCGTCAGGTCGCGGAAGCTCCGATATTGACCTCGCTATGGCTTCCTCGGCGGCGCGGCCAACAACTGGCGCCCGGCGCTTTATGACGGCACGCAGTTGAGAATGCGCCTTGAGACGACCGCACTTCCTCGAAACTTCTGGAGAAGGGGCGCTCGTTACGTAGCGTGTTTATGAGTTCACGGCCTAGCCTGTCAGTTGACCCGGATGAATCGCGGCTCATTGGCCCGTGCGTCTGTCGGAACGATCGGCAATTCTCCCGCCACGGCGGCAGGTATTGCCTGCAGATACTCCATGATCGCCTGCCATTCCTTGATCTCGACAGGGGCGCCTTCGGCAGACAACTCAACCATTTTTTCTACATCGATCCACGTCCCAGTCTGGGGCAACAGGTCGGGCGTGAGCCGAGCCGGAACAGCAATCGCCTCGACGCGAGACTGTAGGGGCTGGCCTTGCCTGTTCTTGGCCACCAGCGCCAACCTGCCGTCTGTGAGCTTTGGAATAGCTATGACCATCAGGGCAAAGAACAGGGGGCTTGTCACCCCGTGAATCTGGCTGTCTGCACCCGTGATGTCGATGGCCGTGTATCCCCGGTCCAGATCGCCCAGGGCAACCTCGGTGACCAGATCAAATTGCGATCGAGCCGGATCGTAAGTGAAGCGCATTCCCGACGCGCGGGGGAAGTAGTCGCCCGGACGTGCAGAACTGCCTGCCAGACAGAACTCGAGCACGTTCTTGAGCTCTTTTCCCGTCAAATACCCCGTCACCAGCGTGCTGCCAGCTGTCATTTCGAGCACACCTGACCCCGCCGGGGCGACGGCAAAGACGTCATAGACTGTTTGCACGCCTGTATTGCCCCGAGTCAGACCGTTGCGCATCAGCCCGTTGGCGGTCAATGCGATCTGGGCCCCCGTGGCCTCGCGGAATGCGTCGGTGCAGAGGTTCGCGAGGATAGTGCTGGCCGCGAGGTCACTGGATGCGTTCGTCAGGTCTTTTTCGATCCGTGCCAGTGGCTGATCAATGGCAAATCCGCGTGGGGCGAAAACCACCTCGGTCACACGTGTCTTGAACCCCTCGATCATCCGGGAAATCACGGCATCACCCAGAATGGTGTCGTCGATCGGATGGGTCTGAAATGCATCGACGTTGAGCACATCGCCGTCGATCGTCACGGTCAGTTCACCAAGGTACCGGCCGTTGTGACCAGCCTGCACGACCGGCGTGCGCCCATTGGCCATTATTGGGCTTGTGAGCACCGTATGACTGTGTCCGCCTATCACAACGTCGATTCCGGGCACTTCGGTGGCTAGCTGGATATCCGCTCCGTCAGTGAAGGTGCCGTCCGGGTTCCTGCGCACCCCGCCATGGCTGATCGCGATCACCACATCGACTCCTTCGGTATTTCGCAACGTCGCCACCGTCGCGCGTGCCGCCTCAACCGGATCGATAAAAGTGACAGGGGCTGCGTTGACGCTGTAGATCGCAGCTTCGCGTCCCAGGACACCAAGAATGCCAAATCGGATCCCGCCGCGTTCAACGACAAGGTAGTTGCGAATCCGCCCCTGCGCGCCGAGCTGTTGAAGTCCTGCAAGTGTCTCCGCGGGAGCGCTGAAATCCGTATTGGTCGCAAGGACCACCGGCACTTGCCCCGCATCGACCGCAGCACCGATGGCGGCAGCGGTGCCGTCGGGGCCGAGAGTGAAGTCATGGTTCCCTAAGGTCGTGGCATCGCAGCCCAGCATCGCCAATAGCCGCAGTTCGGCCCCCGTCTCGCGAGTTGCGGCGGCGAAAGCGGTACCCATGCTGAAATCGCCGGCATCCAGCACCAGAACCGGTCTCAGTGCTTCGGTGGCGGCCCGGCGTTCGATGATCTTGGTCGCCAAACGCGCAAACCCGCCACGCGTGCCGTCATCATTCAGGGTGTGCGGGGTATAATCGGTGACCGGTGCCATGCCGAGGAGGTTCGAATGCAGGTCATTCGTGTGAAGAATCGTGAAGGTCCTTTTGCCTGTCGTCTGGGCCACCAGCGGCTCGGACATGGCAATCATGGCCCCTGCCACAACCGATGTAGCAAGAAGGTCCGGCGGTTTATCCTATCGGCAGTCTTGTTCTTCATGGCGGGTTTTCCGATTGGCTTGCTTTGACTTAGATTTGCGCTTCGCCACGAGCGGCTTCGCGCGCTGGATTCCGGCGTTCGCCGGAATGGCGCATGTGGTGTGGGTCGGAATCAAATACGAACTCCGTCATGCCGGCGAAAGCCGGTATCCGGCGGTGTAAAGCACCAAAACAAAAATGTGGACCCCGGCTGGAGCCTGCCCGAACGGTAAGCGTCATTCCGCGTCTCGGGGCAGAGCCCGAGCGCCGATCCGGCACTGCAAAGAGGATCGCTTAAGAGCGGGGGCCGCCCGGGCCAGGGGTGCGCGGCTTGGCAACGATGCCGGCCTCGCGCTGTGCCTTCTTGCGGGCGAGCTTGCGGGCGCGGCGAATGGCTTCGGCCTTCTCGCGGGCTCGCTTCTCCGACGGCTTCTCGTAATAGTTACGGAGCTTCATCTCGCGGAAGATGCCTTCGCGCTGCATCTTTTTCTTCAGCGCCCGAAGGGCCTGATCGACATTGTTATCGCGAACGACGACTTGCACTCGCGCTCATCTCCATTCCGGGGTGAGAAGGGTGAGAATGGGCCAAACCCATTCTTGGGGGGAACCGGCCGGGCTCCGAATCCGGAGTTGCTCTAACAGAAGGGCGGTTGCTTGTCCAGAGCGTGAACGCGTGCCGTCAGCGCTTCGGGAGGAGGCGTGTGGTGTGGCCCATCTTGCGCCCCGGTCGGGCCTCGGCCTTGCCATAGAGATGCAACGCGACGTTTTCCTCGCCGGCGAGCGCGCGCCAATGCTCCACACCGGCGCCGATCAGATTGGTCATCACCGCATCGCTATGGCGGGCGGTGTCGCCGAGCGGCCAACCGGCAATGGCCCTTATATGATTTTCGAACTGGCTGACGAGACAGGCGTCGATGGTCCAATGGCCGGAATTGTGCACGCGCGGGGCGATCTCATTGACGATGAGGCGACGAGCTTCGCCCCGAGGGGCTTCGCCTTCGCGCTGGAACATCTCGACGCAGAGCACGCCGACATGGGAGAGCGCGTCGGCGACCTTGCCCGCGATGCGTCTCGCCTCGAAGGCGCATTTGGCGTGGATGTTGGCGGGCACGCGGCTGATGGCGAGGATGCCGTTCTGGTGCACGTTCTCGACTGGGTCGTAGAACCCGAGCTCGCCGTCCTGGCCGCGCACGACGATCACCGATACCTCGCGCTCG
>Ga0315295_10000597_pt1 | contig 31234 bp, 20 predicted proteins | sample YL17G14_0_MG_FD_204453 | JGI IMG/M metagenome (GOLD analysis project Ga0315295, IMG submission 204453) | Sediment microbial communities from Yellowstone Lake, YNP, Wyoming, USA - YL17G14_0 | ecosystem: Environmental > Aquatic > Freshwater > Lake > Sediment | place: USA: Wyoming | collected... | reverse complement strand
ATGCAGCTCGAAATAAGTAAAGGTCCAACCTTTGTCGATCTCCTTTCGGAACCTGTTCCATGCCCCGTCCATGGCGATAGGTATGGCCATCCGCTTCGATCCAGAATCGTCAATGGCAATTGCGATGACCGGATTGCCCTTTGCGGTCTGGCCAAGCTTTCCGCTCCTGGGGCAATTGTAAGGTATCGTCGGATGCTTGAACCTCGCGCAGGGGTCCTTTCTGTTGGCCCATGCCTCGCTCATCGCGTCGATTATCTGTTGCGATTGTAGGTCAGAGTCCTTCGAGATCCCTTTATATAAGAGCTTTTGAAGATTGAACTTCTTGAAGGGGAGATTGTCCGAGCTTGGGATGGCGTCCCAGAATTCTACACCGGTCTTGATGATATTGAGGACCGTTCGATACCTATCCTCGAGGTCTGTCAATTTTTTGGTCTTTGTTTTTGTAAGGGGACAGATATTAAGTTTGTACGCTTTTCTAACAACCTGGGGGACCATGATATCTATTTGTCAACGGATGTATATAAGGAAAGGGGAGGGTCTTGTGGTAGTTACGGTTTTGCTCATCGTCGGAAAATTGGTTTTTAGTTTCACTCTGACCGATAGTATTCCACAGGGCGTATAGACAGCGTTTCCAATTCCTACCAGGGTTAAAACCCTGGGCATCCTTGGACTTTAACTTGGTGATCCTCTTAGATGCCCTGTGAAGGCCATCTACAAGAAGAAGTTGCGCGGGAAGGGCCATTACCCCGGTCCCACGGAGGAATTGGAGCAGAAGCTCAAGGGATGATCGTTCCTCCATCTCACGATATCGATCTTATCGGGCTAAGGTGGTCAGATGATCTAATCTATCTCATGTCTCAAAGATGGTTTCGGCAAGTCCTCTCGTATTTATGAATGCAGCTCACTGAAATATTTCAGTAAATTGCCGGGTTTTTCACGACGGTTCTGGGTTCAAATCCCACTTTGAATTCAAAGAGGATAACAAAGAAAGGAGGCCCCAATCACCTGGGGTCGAAAGGGGATAGGCAAAGGTGAGCGGTTCAAAAGTTTCAAGTGTCCACTATGCAGGGTTCAGTCCAGCCTCCTGGCGCCAACCCTTGCATGTCAGCTTTGTCCCGGTCGGGGCCTTATTCCGCCTAGCGTTATCGTGGCCATAGGTCTGCATGTCGACACCTGCAACAATGGGAATGAAGCGGGGGACGTTAATGACCTTTTCGAATCTTGGACCAAAACGATTATTTATCTTATCATTTATGTATATTATTAATTTCTAAAATTAAAAACGCTGACAATGGTCTGACCATGGGCCATTGCCAAGAACAGATGGGAGGGGGTCCTATGTCATCGAACCGCTCCGGTCCGAAGATAATCCTGTGCATACTTGCCCTTCTAATGATCGTCCCCAACCTTGCCCTGGCGGCGGTGGCGACGGACCAGGCCACGTCCGTGGCCACATCATCACGCGTATCCTCCCGGGCCCCTGAGGCCTGCCCGAACAGCGCTGCCGGTTGGACGATATCCGGCACACATAATTATACCGGCACCTGCACAATCTCGGGTGGCGCCATCACAGTGTCTGCCAGTGCGGACATCACATTCGAGAAGGTCACGCTGACGCATTCAGGCTCATATTACCTTGTTGTTAATGGTATTTTGAGGATACTGAACTCGACCATCAATGGAGCCTCGTCCTGGGAGGGAATTTATGGCAACACGGGTAGTCCCCTCATTAAGATTGAGAACAGCACGGTCAAAGGATTCACCGCAATCGGCGTCAGGGTCTATACTGGATCAAGGGCTGAGATCGGTAATTCGACCTTCGATGCGGGGTCCAACTGTTGGTATGGGATATATGTATATCAGGCGACCGGCGGCTTCGTCACCCATAATAAGGTCAATAATGTCGTATCCTACGGGATGGAGTTCTCCCAGTCCTCGTCGGTCAATGTGGACAATAACACAGTCGTCATGAATCTCGGCGGAAACCATGGGGTCAAGATGGACGGTTTCTCGGGCAGGTTCGATAACAATACCATAAAAGGCGGTGACATGGGGGTCCTGACTATCATTAACCAAGCCCCGAGCTCTTTTTGGAATAATAAAATATATGGAGGCACCGTAGGCCTCTACTTAATCGCCGCCACCTTGAACGCCTCTTTCTGTAACTTCTGGGGTAATTCTGGATCCGACGTCGCACTCACGAGCAATGCCAAGATGAAGGCCTATGACACCGCCCTAACCACCTCCACTTTGGTTGTAGGGACATCCCTCGAGGTCTATTGGAGGGCGAACTTTACCGTCGAATGGCTTAGCAATGGCCAGGGGGTCCAAGGGGCCGCTCTCAACATAACGGATGCGAACAAGAACAAAGACCCCAGGAACCCCGTGACGGACAACGTGGGAGTGGTCAAGAACCTGTACCTGATGGAATACTTTAAGGATTCGACTGGGAAGAAGCTCTCCTCGCCATACATTTTCAATGCCTCGATCAACACAGGTGGCAAGAGCTACAGCAACTATACGAAAGGCAGCATTGCCAACGCCGTGAACAACTTCACCATAATCCTCGATGACGTCCCACCGCCGCTTACCTTGGCTCAACCCACCGGTGGTCTCATGACGAACCGGCCCTGGGCGATCGTCAAGGCCTGGACGGAACGGAACATTTCCATTAATTGGCCCATCACGGCCAAGGTACAGGTCGACTCGAAGGTCTACATCCCCATCGTAGGCCCCGACGGCTACATCGAACAGAACGTCACATTACCATCCGACGGGGAACACACGATATCCGTCAAGGTGATCGATTCGGACCTGAACAGTAAAATGATCATCATCAACGTCACGAGAGACACGGTCCCACCCGTGTTGGCAGTCACCTCCCCCATCGACGGGACATTGACGAATGTTACGACTATAGATGTCAAGGGCTCGACCGAACCGATAGCCAACCTGACCGTGAACGGCGCGATCGTTCCCGTCCAGGCCGCTGGGACCTTCACATATAAGTATCATCTCGTCGAGGGCGATAATGTCATCACGGTCAAGTCCGAGGACAAGGTCCACAACATGGTCAAGAAGGTCTTAAAGGTTAAGCTCGATACGAAGACCCCGGACCTATCCATTATCCAGCCCATGAACGGATACAAGACCAACCAGTCGGTCCTTTCGATTCAGGGCACAACGGAGGCAGAGGCCACCCTGACCATCAATGATGTGGCTGTTCTGCTATCTGGGACATCCTTCCAGATGAATTACAACCTAACGGAGGGTGTCAATATATTGCAGATCAAGAGCTGCGACGCGGCCGGGAACTGCAACCTCACTTCCCTTCGTGTGACCCTCAAGACCAAGTTGCCGTCATTGACCATCACATCCCCGAAGGATGGATACCTGACGAACCAGGAAAAATTGACCCTCCAGGGTACGACCGATGAAGGTTCGATTGTCACGATCAACGATGACCCTGTGACCTTCCTTGGGACGAGCTTCTCCTATGACCTGAACCTAAGTGAGGGCGAGAACATCTTCAAGGTGGATTCCGTAGACGATGTGGGCAACAAGGCGGAGTTGGTCATCACGGTCTACTTGGATACAGTACCTCCGGCCCTAACGATTAATAGCCCAAAGGACGGCACGATAGTAAATACGCCCAAGGTAACCATCGACGGTTCGACCGAGCAGAAGGCGGTCGTGACCGTGAATGGTGAGGCGGTCCCTAACTCGAATGGAGCATTCACGACGAAGGTCGTCCTGACCGAGGGAATGAACTACATCAATGTCACAGCCATGGACCAAGCTGGCAACAAGGCCACCGCCCGCGTCAAGGTCATCCTCGATACGAAGGTCTCTGTAAAGGTGACCGGCCTTACAACAGGTACTGCACTCGAGACGACCAACATGACCTACGAACTGACAGGGACGGCGGACCCGGACGCCTCGGTCTACGTGAACGACCACCCGGTCACCATCGACAAGAACGGCAATTTCAAGACGGTTGTACAGTTAAGCCTCGGTAAAAACAACATCACGGTCCGAGCCGAGGACCGGCCTGGCAACAAGGTCTCATATTCGTACCAGATCCTGCGGAAGGCCCCGCAGAAGCCCCCGATAATCCCGACCACGAACAACGGGCCACTGGGCGGCTTACTCGTACCGATATTGGTCATCGTAGCCCTGGTCGCTGCGGTCGGTGTCGGTGCTGGCCTTTACATGAGGAAGCGCGGCAGGGCCAAGGATGCCCAGACCTCACCGGTTCAGGCATCGGTCGCCCCAACGACCCAGACGCCACCTATGGCACCGATGACCCAACAGACAAGGCCAGAGTCCCAATTGGAAGTTGGGCAGGAAGGCCGTAGAACTTGATAGGCATCCACGCAAGCTTGATTCCAGTCTAGTGCGCCCGGGTCCCGATTTGGTCCGTTGAGGTTCGTCGTCATAGTGTCCTTCATGTCCACGGGCAAATGGATAGATAACACAGCAAAGGGTCTTGCCTAAGTGTTAGGAAATATATCTCAATATTAGGAGAAATACAGAGGACTACATCTTTTTTAATATGTATGCCACGAAGAACTCATAAATCCTTTCGGGTATTTACTTTCCGCCCCTAATACGACCAAGCAAGCTCCCCGCTGTTCAACCTTTGGTATGTGGCCCACGGGGCCGATACTGCTATACTCCTATCGTGGAGCTGTTCGAAGTCCCCTCCAATTGGTACCGGTCTCGAAGCTTTGGTCAAGGGGATGGGCATCGGACCAGGGCCAGAAATAAGTTTCCAAAAGATTTTTCAAGTCGGAGTGACAATGGGAAGGTGCATGCCTCGCGCGAGGAGCTGCGGGACGGCCGACGGACCGCTGGAGGAAAGGATTGACGCCCTTGCCAGGCTTATCGCCGATTCCGAGAGGCTCGTCGTCTTCACGGGCGCCGGTATAAGCACGGACTCGGGCCTCCCCGACTACCGAGGGCCCGACGGCGTCTGGACCCGGAGGGACAAGGGCCTACCTCCGCCGAGATGGAAGGTCGGACCGGATGGGGTCAGGCCCAATGCGAGCCACTATGCCATCGTCGAGCTGCAAGAGATGGGCAAGCTGGACTTCCTGATCTCGCAGAACGTCGACGGCCTCCACCTCGTTTCCGGGATAAGGCCCGACATGATTGCCGAGCTCCACGGCAACTCGGACCTGATGAAGTGCCTCGCCTGCGACACGAGGTTCACGAAGGATGAGGTGGGGTGGGACGAGGACCGGTGGGGCAAGGGATACAGGACATCGGAACCGGTCAAGGGCCAGCCAGAATGCCCGCGCTGCTGCGGGAGGCTCATCTCCAGCGTCATCAACTTCGGGGACCCGATGCCAGAGAAGGAGATGGAGATTGCCGAGGCCCATTCAAGGAAGTGCGACCTCTTCATCGTGCTGGGGTCATCGCTCGTCGTCCAGCCGGCCGCGAACATGCCGTTCCATGCGTGCAAGGCCGGCGCCAAGCTCGTTATCGTCAACCAGGGGAAGACCCCTTGCGACAAGCTCGCCTATATCAGGTTCCACGAGGGCATCATGGAGGTATTGCCTCCGGCCGTCGAGAAGGTCAAGGCCCTGATGGCAAAGGATTGATGGCCCCTATGTCGCTCGATGACAAGAAAAGGGTCGGCATCAGCAAGACGATGTCCTACATGCTCAGGCACGGGCCGGATAAGTTCAAGATATTTTTGGACCCGGAGGGCTTCGCGCTCATCGAGGATGTGCTCCGAGGCCTCTGCCGCAGGTTCAAGGGACTGACCCGCGACGAGATGCTCGAGGTCGTGGACCGTTGTGAGAAGGGCAGGTTCGAGGTCCGCGGCGAGGAGATACGGGCGTGCTACGGGCATTCCGTTCTGATAAGGATCGAGTACGACCCTATCGAGCCGCCGGAATTCCTTCTTCATGGGACCGCCCACAGGTTCCTTGATGATATCATGCGCGACGGCCTGAGGCCCATGGACAGGCAGTATGTCCATCTGACGGTAAGGGAGGACTTCGCGCGCGAGGTCGGCAGACGGAGGGACAAGGACCCGGTCATCCTGAAGGTCGAGGCCCTGAAGGCACACAAGAACGGTGTCAGATTCTACAAAGCGAACGAGAACTTCTACCTGGCGGACCTCGTTCCAGCGAGTTATATCAGAACCGGCATTTCGGGAACCGGGCAAGGATGACCACTGTAAAAGCCTAGGACATCTCTTTCAGGTCCCGGTCTATCTTCTCGACCTCGTGGGTCGCTACGAGCTTCTCGAAAATCGCCCTGGCATCCTTGAAGAAACGCTTGGCCCGGGCCTTGTCGCCGCGCCACTTGTACATCCGGGCCATATCGTACAGCACTTCCCCCTCGGCGAAGGGCATCTCGCACTTCTTGGCCATGGCCCGGGCGATGAGAAAGTGCTCCTCGGCCTTGTCCCAGTCCTTCATCCTTGCGTAGGTGAGGCCGTAGGCCTGCTGCGCGCCCTCGACGCCAAAATCGTCGTGGGTCCTTATCAGGATGGGCATGGCGCTGTCGAGCTCGGCGAGGGCCTCCTTGTACATCCCGAGCTCCGAGAGGCAGCCCGCCCTGTTGAAGGAGCCCCAGGCCACATAAGGGTCGTATCCCCCTCGCTGGGCTATCTTCTTGCACTTCTCGAAGATCTCGGCGGCCCTCTTGAAGTCCTCGCGGTAAAGGAAGTTCGTCCCGAGATTGTTGTAGGCCCTGGCGAGCTCCCGCATGTCGCCCGCCTTCTCGAGCGCGAGGATCGCGTCGCGATATTCCTTCTCGACCACCTCGGGCTTCAGGACCAGCATGTGGAGCGTCGCCCTTTCGAGATGGACGAGCCCGCCCAGCCATAGGTCCTTGGTGGCATCGACGAATTTCTGGGCCTTGTCGAGGTAAGCGATGGCATCGTCCCTGTCGCCCTTCCTCCAATGGGCGTTGACCAGCCGTGCGTTGAGCTCCCCTTGGAGCAGGGGGTCCTTGAGGGGCTCTGCGAGCTTAAGGGCCGTTTCGTAATCCTCTATGGCCTTGCTAAGCAGGGACATCTCGCTCGCGCAATAGCCCCGGAGTAGTATGGCCTTCGCATATAGCTTGACGGACCGGGGGTCCTCGGGCCTCTCGTCCGTCAGGACATCCAACACCGCAACTGCCTTCTTCCAGTCGGCCTTCGCCAGAAGCCCGTTGGCCTCGTCCAGGAGGGCCTGCAGTTCCTTAGGGTCGTGCTTGGCCATGCATTCCGTAAAATGCCGTCAATGTAATTATAACTTTCAATGCTTCCTGGAACGGTCGACGGAGGACCCCTCGACCTCCCTGATCTCCTTCTCGATGAGCACCATCCCCTGACTGATGCCGCTCTTCCTCGCGACCTCCAGGGCCTCCTTCAGGAACCGCAGGGCCTTGGCCTTGTCCCCCCGCCACTTGTACATCCTCCCGATGTGGTAGAGACACCGTCCCTCGTCGTATGGAACTCCGGACCTCTGGGCCAGGTTCCTGGCCACGAAGAAGTGCTCCTCGGCCTTCTCCCATTCTCCCATCTTGGCGTATATGATGCCACAGGTCTCGTTCGCGTTCATGATCCCATTGACGTCCTTCGCCCGTTGCATCGAAGGGATCACGCCGTCCATCTCACTGAGCGCCTCCTTGAACTTGCCGATCTCGATAAGGTACTGGCCGAGGTTCATCTTCGCCAGGGCCGTGATCGGTCCGTCTCCCGCCTTTTCGGCCGCCCTCTTGCATTTCCCGAATATCTCGACGGCCGTCTTGTATTCCCCTTTGAACACGAAGTTGTTCCCGAAGTAGTTGTAGGCCTTGGCCAGTTCCCGGAGGTCCCCCGACCTTTCCAGTGCCAATACGGCCTCCCGGAACTCGCTCTCGGCCGCGTCGAGCCGGTGGGACTGGGTATAGACCGCGCCCCTTTCGCTGTGGATGAGCCCCTCAAGCCTCAGGTCCTTTGCCGCCCCGGCGATCCTCTTGGCCTTCTCGAGGATGTCCAGAGCCTTCTTGTAATCCCCGCATCTCCAGGAATGCCGGGCCAGGCGGGCCAGCACCTCGCCCTCGAGCAACGGGTCCCTCGCCCGTTTTGCAAGGTCGAGGGCCCTGTCGAGGTCATCTTGGACCTTGGCCAGCTCGGACCTCTCGAGGTTGCACAGGGCCCTGAGCAGCAGGGCGTTCACAACGAACTTCAGAGATGCCATATCTTCAGAATGGCCCTCTATGATCGGTCCCAGGGCCAGCTCGGCCTTCTTCCAGTCGCCCTTGGCGAGGTTCTTGTTCGCCTCGTCCAGTATTTCCTTCAGTTCCTTGGGGCTCCGCTGGGTCATGCATTCCAATAGAAGGTGATGTGCAATAATAAATGTTGTTCGATCACAAGATCTCTTTCATCTCTGCCTCGACCCGGATCAGTTCCCTCTTGGAGCCGTTCTTGGCGAATATCTCCCGGGCCTCATTGAAGTATTGCATGGCCTTGTTCTTATCGCCCTTCCATTTATACATCCGGCCCATATCTCGGATGACCTTGGCCTCGCTCACGGGCATCCCGTTCTTGTTCGCGAGGCTACGGGCCTTCAGCAGATACTCCTCGGCGTTCTTCCAGTCCTCTATCTTGGCGTAGGCCAACCCGTAGACCTGCAATGCCCCCACGACGCCGTAGTTGTCCCCTGTCCGCTCAAGGATCGGCAGGGCCCATTCGAGCTCAAGGATGGCCTCCTTGGAGGCCCCCATCTCGACCAGGCATTCGGCCCGGTTGAAGCCGCCCCAGGCGGCCAGGTCCTGGTCCCCGACCTTCTCCGCTATCTTCTTCGTCTTTGCGAACATCTCCGCGGCCTTGTCGAACTTCTTCAGATAGACGAAGTTGTTCGCGAAGTTGTTGTAAGCCCGGGCCAGCTCCCGCATGTCCCCGACCTTCTCAAGGGCCAGGATGGCCTCACGGTACTCCCTGTCGGCCACGTCCAGCTCGCTGGTGTTCGAGTAGGTGGTCCCGAGCTCAAGGTGGACCATGCCATCGAGCCTCAGGTCGTTGGTCTTCTTGGCGATCTCGTGGGCCTTGTTCAGATATTCGTAGGCTTTCTTGTAGTCGGCCACCTTCCACGAGATGTTGCCCAGCAACCGCAGGGTCTCGCCCTCGACGGAGGCGTCCATGACCTCTTTAGCAAGGGCCAATGCATTGTTGCAATCGTCCTGTGCCTGCCCGATGTCGGCCATATGGACCAGGCACTGTGCCCTGAGGAAATAGGCCTTGGCAAGGTACGGCTGCGCGGCCATGTCCCCGGTATAGCTGGAGAAGATTCCCTGGAGGGATTCGACCGCCTTCTTCCAATCGCCCTTGTCCATCAGGCCGCGGGCCTCGTCCAGGATATCCTTCGGTTGTTTGGGGGGAGTTGGTGCCATTGCGAGTGCTAATATCGTTCGGGATAATAAAACGTTATGGAAGAGCGGGTCCTTAGGATAGGTCCTTCATGTCCTCGGTGAGGCGGTCGAGCTCCTGCTTGGCGCCCAGCCTCTCGAACATCTCCTTGGCCTCCTTCATGTAGAGCAAGGCCTTGTCCTTGTCGCCGCGCCATTTGTATATCCGGCCGATGTCCTTTACGATGGTGCCCTCGCTGACGGGCAATTTGCACTTCTGCGCCAGCCGGCGGGCCTTTATGAGGTGCTCCTCGGCCTCCTTCCAGTCCCCGAGCTTGGCGTAGACCAGGCCAGCGATCTGGTAGGCCCCGATGAGGCCCTGGTTGTCATCGGTCCTTTCAAGGATGGGGATGGCCAGCAGTACCTCCTCCATCGCCTCCTTCGGCCTGCCGAGCTCCACGAGGCACTCGGCCCTATTGAAGGCGCCCCAGGCCACGAACCCCTCGTCACCGACCTTCTCGGCTATCTTCTTGCACTTGCCGAACATCTCGGCGGCCTTCTCCCACTTCTTCTGGAACATGAAGTTGTTCGCGAAGTTGTTGTAGGCCCGGGCCAGCTCCCGCATGTCGCCGGACTTCTCGAGGGAGAGCACGGCCTCGCGGAACTCCCTTTCGCTGACCAACAGGTCCTTCGTGTTCATGTAGACGGCCCCGAGCTCGAGGTGGACCATGCCCTCGAGCCGGTCGTCCTTGAGCTGGACGGCTATCTCGTGGGCCCTATTCAAATGCTCCTGAGCCTTCTTGTAGTCGGCCTTCTTCCATCCTATGTTCCCCATGAGACGTAGGGTCTCGCCCTCGACCAACGCGTCCATAGAGGCCCTTGCCATGGTTATGGCCCTGTCGCATTCATCGATGGCCCGGTCGAACTCGCCCATGTGGACCAGGCATTGTGCCCTGAGGAAGTGGGCCCTAGCGACGGCGGGCCTGGCAGTCTGGTCCTTTAAGTGATCGGAGAAAATTTCATTGAGGAGCTCGATGGTCCTCTTCCACTCGGACTTGTCCATCAGGGCCCGAGCCTCTTCGAGGATGTCCTTCGGGGTCCTAGAACCGGTCATGGGCATCATTTGTGGGGATATACTGGTAGGTAATAAGCGTTACTAGGGCCTATGCTGTTGTATTAACGGGACCATACTGGGCGCATATTAGTTTCTCTTTGAATGTCCAGAAATATTGAAAATCATGGTATAGAGAGATGAGGGGATCGGACACCGACCATGGTACGGAGTGCCGACCCGCGGCAGGGCGAACGCATCTCCATGAAGCTCCACTGGATGTTGCACCTCGTTTCCATGCAGGTAACGCAGGGTTCAGTATGGGAAGTTCGGGTGGATCCTCGCCTCCCAGCCTCGTCCCTTTGTTCCCTGTATTTCCCCGATGTGCTTTTCCCCGAAGGGCAATCCAGACATGCTCCGTGTTGTTCCGGCCGAGCCAGGCTTAATAGCAGGTCGCCAGGTCCGAGCAAGCTCGGGAGCACTGGCTTCCTTCCGCGGTCCAGCTCTTTTTCAGCCAGGATACTGGGTTATTGCTTGAACGGAGGCCGGTAAAGGCACGTTCTTGCGTCACCCAGTGTGCGTTTGTCCCACTGCCCGTCCTGAAATGGTTTAGTAGGTCAGGATTGTGGGCAGTGTAGAGCCGTTCTTACCTCATCCCCCTGGCGCAGACCATCGTTAACCATTCCCGAAGGAACGGTCCCCACAGGTTCACGCCAATATGTAGCATGGGTTTGGACAAATTTATAATTTTCGTAGAAAGGTTTTACTATAATGGTTACATAGGAAATTTCATGTGTAAAATAAGAGATAAATCGGAGGAAGATTTTTAAATGTTGTGGAAGCCTTCTTTTCTATTACAAGATAAGATAATTTAAATCTTGATTTGTTGTTCTGGAACAGTGCATCGTTGAAGGGAGGGATCCATATCAAGGCCAGGGTGAGGAAGGCATTCAAGTCCATCAAGGGCGTCGACGCGATCCTGCTCCAGAACTCGAACCACCTGGATGCATCGTTCTTCTATTTCACGGGCATCCAAGAGGGCTTGTTCGAGTTCGCATCGGTCATCATGAGGCCACCGGACAAGATAGAACTTGTCACCTACGAGCTCGAGAAGGAAGCTGCCGTCGGCGGGGACTTCAAGCTGACGGTGCACAAGGCCAGGGACGGTCTGCCACTTATCGTCAGGAAGCTCAAGGGCATGAGAAGGATCGCCATCAACGCCGCGGAACTGAAGCTCGCCAGCTTCCGTCGGCTGGAGAAGGCCCTGCCCAAGGTCGAGTGGGTCGACATCTCGAAGAAACTGAACGAGCTCAGGCTCGTAAAGGACGAGACGGAGATCGAGCTCATGCGCAGGGCCTGCCAGTTGACCTCACGCGTGGCCGATGAGATCCCCTCTATGACGCGCGAGGGCATGACCGAGAAGGAGCTCGCCGCGGACATCACGAGGGAGCTGCTCGTCAAGGGGGCGTCCAAGCTGGCCTTCGATACCATCGTGTGCTTTGGGCCCAACGCTGCGGTCCCACACCACTTCCCCGACGATTCCAAGCTGAAGGAGGGCCAGTTCATCATATGCGACTTCGGCGGTGCCGTCGGGAGGTACTGCGCGGACATCACGCGGAGCTATGTCTTCGGGAACGCGTCGGACAAGCAGAAGAGGATCTACAAGGCCGTAGAGGACGCCCAGCAGGCTGCCCTCAACGCGATCCGCGCCGGCGTGAACGGCCGGGATGTCCACAAGAAGGTCGAGGCATCTCTTGCTAGGTCCGGCTTCGCAGGTAAAATGCCACATTCGACGGGCCATGCCCTCGGCATCGATGTCCACGACTGTGCGGCGAGATTGCACGGCGAGGTGGACCAGCCGCTCAAGGACGGCATGGTGTTCACTGTGGAGCCTGGCGTCTACATCAAGGGCTTTGGCGGTGTCAGGATAGAGGACGACATCGTTGTCAGAAGGAAGGGCTTCGAGTTCCTCACGGACGCGGACCGGAAGCTCATCGAGATAACCCGTTGACGAGGTCCGTTGGGGGTTTCGTCTCCGTCTTATCCTCCAGCAGCCCCATGTTATCTAGGACCAGGGCCCTTACTTCTTCAGCGCGTTCTTCGCCTCGGCGTTGTCCGGGTTCAGCTTGATGGCCTTCTCGAAGCACTTGACGGACTCGGCGTCCTTCCCGAGGGCCTTCAGCGTGATGCCCATGTTGGTCCAGGCGTCGTCGTTCTCCTGGTTGATCCCGATGACCTTCTGGTATGCCTCGGCGGCCTCGGCGAACTTGTTCAGGTTGAACAGGCTCGCCCCCTTGTTGAGCCAGGCGTCCTCGTACTCCGGGTCCAGCTCGATGGCCCTGTTGAAGCAGGTCAGCGAGTCGTCGAAGCGCTTCAGCTTCGTCAGGGCCGTCCCCTTGTTCCTCCAGGCCTCGCCGTACTCGGGCGTCACCTCGATGGCCTTATCGTAGAACTTGATGGCCTCGGTGTACTTCTTCATGGAGGCGAAGGCGTTGCCCTTGTTGTTCCAGGCCTCGGCGTACTCGGGATCGATCTTTATGGCCTTGTCGTAGCACTTGATGGCGTCCGACAACTTGCCCTGCTGCTGCAGGGCATAGCCCTTATTGTTCCAGGCCCCGTTGTCGTCGGGAGTGAGCTCGATGGCCTTGTCGTAGGCCATGACCGCATCCTTGTAGCGGCCCAGGGCGTTGTAGCAGTGGCCCTTGCCGGTCCAGCCAGCGCCGTAGGTCGCGTCAATCTCGATGGACTTGTCGAAGCACTTGATGGCGTCGTCGAACCTCTCCAGGGCCCGGAGGGCGTTGCCCTTGTTCTTCCAGATGGCGGGCGTGTCGGGGTTTATCTCGAGGGCCTTGTCGTAGGCCTTGATGGCCTCATCGTGCTTCTTCAGGTTGCCCAGCGCGTTGCCCTTGTTGTTCCAGGCGGAATCGTAGTTCGGCTCTATCTTGATGGCCTCTTCGAAGCACTTTACGGCCTCGTCGAACTTGCTGACCTGATAGAGGGCCGAGCCCTTGTTGTTCCAGGCCTGCGCGAACTGCGCGTTGTTCTGGATGGCCCTGTCGTAGGCGTCGATGGCCTCCTGGTACTTCTGCTGCTTGTAGAGCGCGCTTCCCTTGTTGTTCCAGGCCTGGTCGTTCTTCGGGTTGATCGAGATGACCTTATCGAAGCACTGGATTGCCTCGGGCACCTTCTTCATGGCGAAGAGCAGGCCGCCCTTCTCGGCCCAGACCTCCTCGAGGTTCGAGTCGACGGACAGGGCCTTGTCGTAGGCCTCTAGTGCCTCCTCGACCTTGTTGAGCTTCCTCAGGGCCAGGCCCTTATTGTACATCGCCGTGACGTCCTGCGGGTCGAGCTTGATCTCCTGTTCGTAGCACTCGATGGCCTCGTCCATGCGGCCCGCGTCGACCAGCGCGACCTCCAGGTTCCTCCAGGCTATGAGGTACTCGGGGTTGATCTCCGTGGCCTTCTTGTAGCAGTTGATGGCCTCGTCGGTCTTGCCGAGGTTGTAGAGCGCGTTGCCCTTGTTCGACCAGGCGACCTCGAACTTCGCGTTTATCTTGATGGCCCGGTCGTAGCACTGGATGGCCTCGTCGTACCTCTCCAGGTTGTATAGGATGAGGCCCTTGTTGGACCAGTCCTGGACATTGTTCGGGTCGATCTGCAGCGCCTTGGTGAACGCGTCCAAGGCCTCCTCGGCCTTGCCCATGTTGTATAGCGTCATGCCGCGCTCGGACCAGATGTTTGTGGACTCGGGCTTGAGCTCGATGGCCCTGTTGAAGGCTGCGTCGGCCTCGTCGAACCTCTCGAGGGCCTGCAGGACCTTGCCCTTCTTCTGCCAGGCCTCCGCCATGTTCTTGTCGGCCGCAATGGCCTTGTCATAGCACTCCAGGGCCTTCTCGAGCTCGTCGCGTTCGTCGAGGATGCAACCCTTCCTGAACCAGGCCGTGGCATGGCCCGGATCAAGGTCCAGGCACCGGTCGTAGCACTGGATGGCCTCCTCGAAACGCTCGAGGGTCTCGTAGGACTGGCCCTTCTCGTACCACGCGTCCGCGAACTTCGCGTCGATGGACAGGGCCTTGTCGAAGGCCGAGATGGACTTCTCGACCTGGTTGAGCTTCTTGAGCGACCGGCCCAGGTTGTACCAGCCTGGCATGAAGCCCTTGTCGATCTCCAGGGCCTTGCCGAAGGCGTCCACGGCCTCCAGGTGCTTGTCCTCGCCCGCGAAGGCCTGGCCGAGGTACGTGTACGTGACGGCGCTCCTCTCGATCTCGAGCACCTTCGTGAAGGCCTGGACCGCGTCCTCGAACTTCTTGAGCTGCGACAGCGCCCTGCCCTTGTTGAGCCACGCGGAGGCGGACATGGGGTCGAGCTGCAACGACCTCTCCAGGTCCGGCAGCGCCTCCTTGGCCTTGCCCATCGCCAGCATTCCCTGGCCGCGCATGTTGTAGGCGGCCGCGTTCTTGCTGTTGAGCTTGATGACCGTCGAGAACGAGTTTATCATGTCGTCATGGCGCTCGAGGGCCTCCTGGGCGCGGCCCTTGTTGAACCAGGCCTGCTCGTAATCGCTGTTGAACGACACCGCCTTGTCGAAGCACTTGAGGGCGTCCTCGTTCTTCCCGAGGGCCAGCAGGCGCTCCCCGAGACCGTTCCAGACCTCCGGGTTCGACGGGGCGTACTGCAGCGCGCTGTTGTAGCATTCGACCGCAGCTATATCGCTGCCCAGGGCCGCGAGGCTCTGGGCCTTCAGGACGTAGACATCGGCCAGGTCGCGCTTGATGCCAAGGGCCTTGTCGTAGGACTCTATGGCCCTGTCATGCTGGTCCATGGAGGCAAGCGACCGTCCCTTCATCTTCCAGGCGCCCGGGTTCTTGTTGTTGATCCTCAATGCTCCGTCGAAGGCCTTGGCGGCGCTCTCGAAGTTCTTTAGGTCGAAGTAGGCCTGGGCCATGTGAAGCCAGGCGTCCTCGATGCCGTGGTCCAGCTCCAGGGCCTTGCCGTAGGCGCTGACAGCGTCCTCGAGCTTCTTGTCGGCCGTGAGGACCTCGCCCATCTCGAACCATGCCTCTGGATAATCGGTCCTTAGCTGGATGGCCTTGTCGAGGGATGCCTTGGCGTCGGATATCTTGTTCAGGTTGCGCTGGCACCGGCCGCGGCCGTAGTGGCCCTCGGGGTTCGCGCCGTTCGCGCCGATGGCCTTGTCGAAAGCCTTCAACGCGTCGTTCCATCTCTTGTCCCGCATGAGCACGCGGCCCAGGCCGCACCAGGCGCCGTCGTTCTTCGGCTGTAATTTGGAGGCGTTCTGGAATCCTTCGAGCGCATCCTTGAAGGACCCGAGCTCCTCCTGGAGCAGGGCCATGCTGTACCATGCCTTGCCGTCATCCTCGCTGATCTTGATGGCCTTCTTGAAGCAGTTCAGGGCCTCGGCCTTCTTGCCCATGTTAGCGAGCAATGTCCCGACGGAGTCCCAGACGTCGCCGTTCTCCGGGTCGATCTCAAGGACCTTCTGGAAGGCCTCCAGGGCCTCGACCTTCTTGCCGGCGCTCTCGAGTGCCTGGCCCTTCTTCAGCCAGGCTGCGTCGAGGTCAGCTACGACCTGCGGGCCGAGCTCTATCGCCTTCGTGTAGCACTCGGCGGCCTCGATGAACCTGTTCACGCTCATGAGGGCGTCGCCCTTGCTCATCCAGACGCCCGTGTCCGCGCCTTCCTTCTCGATGGCCCGATCGAAGCACATGACGGCCTCGTCGACGCGGCCCATGGCGCGCAATGAGAGCCCCTTGCTCTTCCAGGCCTTCTTGTACTCCGGGTCCGCCGATATGGCGTTGTCGAAGCTCTTCAGGGCTTCCTCGTGCATGTTCTGGCCCGCGAGTATGTCGCCCTTCTCGAAGTGGGCCTGGGCGTACTTGGGTTCCAGCTCGAGGACCCTGTTGAAGGCCCCGACAGCCTCGTCGAGGCTGCCCATGGCCCGCAGGGCCTGGCCTCTGTTGAACCAGGCGTCCGCGAAGGAGCCGTTGAGCTCTATGGCCTTGTTGAAGCATTCCAGGGCCTGGTCGTTCTTGCCGTCGGCGAGCAGCAGGAGGCCCTTGGACCTCCAGGCCTTCTCGTGCGTCGGCTTGATGGCCACGGTCTTGTCATAGCACTTCAGGGCCTCGCCGGCTCGGCCGAGCTCGCCGAGCGCAACGCCCTTCAGGTACCAGGAATTGTCGTTCTGCCCGTCGAGCTTGAGGGCCTTGTCGAAGGCATCCAGGGCGTCCTCCAGGCGGCCCATGTTGGTGAGCGTCATGCCCTTCTTGTTCCAGGTGTCGACATTGTCGGACTGGATCTCCAGGGCCCGGTCATAGCACTTCAACGCGTCCTCGTTCTTGCCAATGATGGTGAGGACGTTGCCCTTGTTGGTCCAGGCGTCGCCGAAGCCGATGCGTATCTCGATGGCCTTGTCGTAGCATTGGACGGCGGAATCGTACTCGCCCTGGGCTTGTACAGCCTGGCCCTTGGCGTTCCAGGCCTCCTCGTCCTTGCTGTTGACCTTCAGGGCATTGTCGTAGCTCTCGACGGCCTCCTTGTAACGTTGTAATGTGAAGAGCGCGTGGCCCTTGGCCTTCCACGCGTCCCCGTAGTTGTTGTTCAGGGACACGGCCTTGTCGTAGCAGCTCAGGGCCTCGTCGAGGCGCTCCATCTGTTCGAGCAGCTTGCCCTTCTCGTACCAGGCCGACTCGTTCTCGGGCCTGATCTCGATGACCTTGTCGAAGCATTTCTCGGCCTGCTTGAGCCTGTTGCCCTTGCCGAAGGCCTGGCCCTTGCCGAACCATGCCTCCTCGGACATGGGGTTCAGCTCGATGACCCGGTTGAAGCACTGCAGGGCCGCCTCGGGCCTGTCGATGAGCAGCATGCTGATGCCCTTCTGCAGGTGGGCCCCCTCGAAGGCGTTGTCCACCTCGATGGCCTTGTCGAAGCACCGGATGGCGTTCTCGACCTTCTTCTGGGCAATGAGGGCCTTGCCCTTCGAGTACCACGCGTTCTCGTGCCGCGGGTCGATCTCGAGGACCTTGTCGTAGGCATCCATGGCGTCGTCGAGCTTGCCTATCTTCGAGAGGGTGGTGGCCTTGTTGAACCAGGCGCTGTCGAAGTTCGGCTTGAGCTGGATGGCCTTGTCGAAGCACTGGAGGGCCTCGTCGTAGCGGCCCATGTCGTGGAGCGTGATGCCCTTGTTGTTCCAGGCCTCCTCGTAGCCTTCCTTGATGCCCAGGGCCTTGTCGAAGCACTTGAGGGCCTCGGCGTGCTTGCCTAATGAGTACAGTGCGTCGCCCTTGTAGTTCCAGGCGAGCTCGAAGTTCGCGTTGAGCCTCAGGGTCTCGTCGAAGCAGCGGATGGCATCCTCGTACTTCCCGAGGTTGCTGAGCGCGTAGCCCTTGTTGCTCCAGGCCTTGTAGTGCCTCGGGGTGATCTGTATGACCTGGTCGTAGCACTCGATGGCGTCCTCGATCTTGCCGAGGTTGTAGACCGCGTTGCCTTTATTGTACCAGGCCTTCTCGTACTTCGGGTCGATCTCTATGGCCTTGTCGTAGGCCTGGATGGCCTCATCGACGCTGCCCTGCGTGTAGAGCGCGTTGCCCTTGTTGTTCCAGGCCTGCTCGAACTTCTGGTCCAGCTCGATGGCCTTGTCGTAGCAGCGCACGGCCTCCTCGATGCGCCCGATGTTGTAGAGCGCGTTACCTTTGTTGTTCCAGGCCTTCTCGTAGTTGGGCTTCGCCTCGATGGCCTTGTCGTAGCAGGTGATGGCCTCCTCGTAGCGGTGCTGCGAGCCGAGGGCGCTGCCCTTGTTGTACCAGGCCTTCTCGTACTTCGGGTTGATGGCGATGGCCTTGTCGAAGCACTTCAGGGCCTCGTCGATGCGCCCGAGGTTGTAAAGGGCGTTGCCCTTGTTGTTCCAGGCCTCGGCGTATTCGTCCTTGATCTGTATGGCACGGTCGTAGCACTCGATGGCCTCCTCCATCTTCTCCAGGGCCGCCTTGGCGAACCCCTTGTTGTTCCAGGCGACCTCGTAATCGTAGTTTATCTCGATGGCACGGTCGTAGCACTTGAGGGCCTCATCGTACCTGCCCAGGCATCCCAGGACGAAGCCCTTGTTGTTCCAGGCCTCCTCGTAGTCCGGCTTGAGGTCTATGACCTTCTCGTAGCAGACGATGGCCTCATCGTACTTACCGAGCTCGGAGAGGCTGTTGCCCTTGTTGTTCCAGGCCTCCTCGCCGTACGGCTTGATGTCGATGGCCTTATCATAGCACTCGATGGCCTCGGAGAACTTCCCGAGCGCGTCGAGGGCGTTGCCCTTGTTGTTCCAGGCCTCCTCGTAGTCGGGCTTCAGCTCGATGGCGCCGGTGTAATAGGCCGAGGCCACCTCGTAGTTGAAGGCCTTCTCGTCGATGGGTATGACCTCGCCTTTGACCATAGCCTCGTCGTAACCGCGGCGCGTGAGGTACACAGCGTTACCAAGTCGGAGGTACGTCTCGGGGGCGCCTACATACCGGTTGTAGCTCTGGTGGGCCTCGTTCATCTTCGCGCCTATCAATGTGACCAGCTGCCGGTCGCCCCTCATGAGGTTCAGCTTGGTCTCCTTGTCGATGGTCAGCGGGACGCCCATTTGGGTGAGCATGGTGTTCATCTGGTTCGTGATGGAGGCGAACTCGCTCTCGGTCAGGTCCGAGACCTTGATGTTCTTGACCTGCCGCAGGGCGTCGGCGCCGCCCACGAAGGACACCTCGTCGCCGTAGGTCGTGGGACCGACGCCGATGAGCTCCCCCGTGCTGGCGGGCTTGCGCCTCTCCAGCATGCTGTCCCCGATAAGGCCTCCGCCTATCAGCCCGGTGCCGCGGCCCCTCCGGGCCATCTTCTCGCCGCACTTCGGGCACGCCTGCTCGGTATCAGGGACCCTTGCCCCACACTTCTTGCAAATGGCCATTAAACCCACCGCTATCTGGGGATGCACGGACCCGGCTCGGGCACTGGGTAGGCCCGGGCATCCTCACATCGTCCCCCGTTCTATGCGTACTCTATAGAGCCTTGGCCCGTGTGAGTGAGTAATATATCTTTACATATATAATTGTTAACGGTGTACTACGAAGGAATTAATATTCGTACATATAATAAAAATTGAAAAGAAGAAACTATATATCGATGATGTTCCATTTTAGAGGCCCACGATATTAGCTAGCCGGACCATGAGAACAGGATGCGGGAGTAGCTGAGCCTGGTCAAAAGCGTTAGATTCAGGGTCTAATCCTTAGTGGTTCGCCGGTTCAAATCCGGTCTCCCGCACTTTTGATTTTTTCCGGATCGAGCGGTCCGGTCCTGACAGTGATAGGACCTGACACGCACATGTCATCTCGACGATAGGCCCCACTGTGTAAAGGTTTATTAACCTATACACCGATGCGACTTGGAATAATTGGGGGGATAACTTTGCCGATATCCGCATTCCAGAACAGATTGCACGATTGGTCCCAGGAAAGCGTGTCGAAGATCGAGGCCCGCAAGGGATTGTACGAGTTCTACGATACCCTTGAGATGGTCCTTTTCGTTGGTGCATCCCAGAACCTGAGGGAGACTCTGCAGCACTACTACACGACGGCGTTCTCGGAGAACCCGTGCCTGAGGGAAGCGACCAACTTCAGGGTCGAGTATGTCGAGAACCCCGAATGGAGCCTCAAGGACCACATCCACGTCCATAAGACAACGTCGGGCGGCACGATGCCCGACTGCATGAAGTAGGTCGGCCGCATTAATTGAAGGTTCCCTTCCCTTTGTCCTTTCCATTTCTTTTGCTCAGCATGGGCCATGCCCTCATCCGTAAGCTATTTCTTTTCACGAGGGTTATTGGTGTTCGATGTTCACCTTCGATGACCCGCAGATGGTACTTTCCCTGATCGGGCTCGTCGTGAACATCGCGTTGCTGTCGATATTGTACCTTCTATTGCCGAAGACCGCGAAGACGGGCCATATCAGGTACGTGCTAAGGTTCGCCATCATCTGGTCCATCGGCAACATAGGCCTCAGGTGGTCCGTGGCGGCGGGCTCGGGCTATGACCTCATCAGGATCGTCTCCGATGTGGTGCTCCTCCTCGGCATGGTGACCATGACGGCGCTCTGGACCCATCTGGCCTGGCTCACCGTCCTGGACCTCAAGGACAAGAAGGACAGGAAGGCCCTCGACAATTACCAGCTGGTGGTCTACATCGTGGCCATCGTCCTCATATTCCTCGGGTTCGCGACCAGGAAGGGCCTCGAGCTGATGCCGAAGCCGTACATGATGGTCTTCCAGCTATGGTTCATGGCGTGCCTGGCATGGTCGACCGTGAGGTTCATGGGCTCGTCCTATGACGAGGCCCCTGCCATCGAGAAGAGGTCGCGGGAGCTGCTGGCGGCCGGAAGCACGGTGATGTTCCTTCTCTTGCTGATCGACGAGCTCCAGGCGTTCACCGGCGGGTCGGACCTGGCCCTGGCCTCGGTGCTCGGGTTCGTGCCGATGGTCCTCCTCAGCTATGCGTTCTTCATCAAAAGGAAGTTCATCGTCGCACCGGCCATCAGGGGGACCAGCAAGGGCGCCGCGGCCCTCGGCCTGGGCGTCCATCTGGCCCCAGGGAAGGTCTATTTCGAGGCGACCAAACCCTCGGCCGAGGGCATGGACACGGCCGTGGACATCCTCAAGGCCCAGGCCCGGCGCGGGAGGCCTTCGCTCGTCATCACGAACAAGGAACCGGCGATCTATCGTGCGAAGAGATGGCTTGGAGATGTGCCGGTCGTCAGGTTCGTGTCCGATGAATGGGACGATGTAAGAGGCCTAGATGTGACCTCAAGGAAGGAGCTCGCCATGGTCCCATTGATGGTGAAGGAGTTCGCCCTTGAGGCCTGGGACATCAACAAGGACAAGGCCATGGGGAGCCTCGTCATCATCGATGGCGCCCATGTGATGTCCAAGGGGGCCGGCAAGGCCGGGACACGGGCCCTTCTGAAGGGCCTCGCAAAGGCGGTCAAGGGCTCGGACCAGCTGCGCGTGGTGCTGGTAGGCGACAGGATGGCCCTTGGGAAGAGGATCGGGCTTTTCGATAGGTACTGTGCGCCTATCACATCGACCTAGTTCCATGGACCCACTTCGCTATCATGTTAACCATCGTGGGCGACCCACTAACTTTTCAGGAAGGTCCATCGAAGGACCCATGTGCCCTGAGGTAAATATTGAAATATAGGGACGCGAATCATGATAACAAGGAATATTATGTTGACCGGCCCCCGAAGCCTAGACCAGATGAGCCCGTTACACGGACACGGTTTTGTCCTGCACCACCCAAGGGATGTGGGTTTCATAGGTGGCAGTGACCAGGCCCCACAGGGCGAGCCCCGGGTCCATAGGAAGGTCGACTGGGAAAAGGAGCTGGAATCACTTAGGGAGCGTGGCTCTGAGAACGCCGGTTCCAAGGACAGGCGGCTCATCGACATCACGGTCAATATCGGCTACACAGAGAACATAGACCGGGTCGTCTCGGTCATCAAGAGGGTCCTGCGGGAGACGGACCACCTGATGAAGGACCCGGAGCCCGAGATGGGCGTCGGCGACATGGACCCGTCGAACATACAGATACATGTCAAGCCCTGGTGCACGAAGGACGGCTACTGGGAGGCCATGTCCAACCTTGTCAGGAACCTGAAGATGACCCTCTTCAAGGAGGGCATAACCTACAGGTCCGTCAGGTCCAATGCCTGAGCCAGGTACCGTTTTGACCTCGATAAATCAGGATCTCCAGTTCTAGCGATTAAAAAGGTGTACAGTACTGAATATATATGCTCAAACCGGTCATTGCTGGTAAAGATGGCCCTGTCGCCAACCTTGGTCGGTATCAGGACCTTCGGACCCACCGGTACCAACTAGGAGTCAAAAATCCCTACCAGACTCCTTAATATATACCGCGACCAAAAGAGAGGACCGGTGAGGAATGGAGGTGAAGATGCATGGTCAAGGTTGATGGCAACAAGGGTTATATAGCAATTAACCAATACGATGGAAAAATTCGGAGGAAAACGGTGAGAACCATGGCACGTGTTACAGGCCTTTCCGCGATTGTGATGTCTGCATTGATGTTATCGACCATACTGCTGGCCTGTGCCCCGAGCGCTCTGGGCCAAGGGATACACCTCAAGCCTACGCTGACCATAACGAGCTTGAACCCCCAGTCCAGGGAAGTGACCGTGACCCCGAGCAGCATCGGGTCGGCCACCTTCTCGGCATCGGTAACGGTGGCCAAGCCCCCGGCGGTCGGAACCGTCATGGTCTCGCTGGACGCAACGACCTCGACCGGCTGGGCGACGACCGTGTCCCCGTCGACCATACCGTTCACCTCCCCGGGCAGCCAACAGATATCGGTCACGGTGGTCGTCCCGCAGGCCACCCCGACCGCGTCCATCGGCCAGGTCACGGTGACCGGGCTGGGCACATACCCAGGGGCCAACACCAACCCCGCCACGGCCAAGGCGACAGTGACGATCACACAGTACTTCAGGATCCAGCCACAGTCGATGCAGTCGTTCGTCACCATCGGCCCGGGCGGTCAGGCGGTCATGTCCCTCGACCTCTACAACAGGGGCAACGGCCTTGACACCATCGACATCGAGGTATCCAACCTCAAGGATCTGTCGAAAAAGAACTGGATGGTCACCGCAAGCGCCTACGAAGTGTCCAACGTCGTCCAGGACGAGTACCAGACCATCAAGCTCCAGGTGAAGGCCGAGAAGCCCACCATCATATCCTACAAGCGGTCCGAGATCACCTATATCCAGCTCAACGTCAAGTCGGGCAACGCCGGGATAATGGGCCTCACCGAGATCAAGACCTACATGTTCGCCATAGTGGTCGACGGATGGGGGATCCCAGGGTTCGATGTGACCTTCATGATAATGGCGTTCGCCATGGTGACAACCGCGTTGGCCTATCATAAGAGGAAGAAGAAATTCTAGAGGGACGATAGGCCGACCTGATCGGCGGACCATGCATCTTTCCCTTTTGAGATTTTTTATATATACTTATCATCATATCTGACACGGGAACAGTGGATGGAAGGAACAGGAGAAACGAACCATCGGAATACCAGACCGGCTTGACCGGTCCATGGGTGGAGGTGACAACGATGCCCAAGTCATCTAAGCGTGTGAAGAAGGCCCCAGTCGAGGAAGAGGAGGAGGTCGAGGAGGTTGAGGAGGTCGAGGAAGGGGCCGACGAGGAAGAGGAGGAACAAGAGGAGGACGCCGACGAGGAGGAGGAAGAGGAGGCCGACGAAGAGGAGGAGGCCGAGGAGGAGGAAGAGGCGCCCCGGACGGCCAAGGCCAAGGACAGGGCCAGGAAGCGGAAGGAGAGGGGGAAGCGCGTCAGGAACCGCGTCATCGGTCTCGTCATAATTGTGATCCTGGTCGGGGCCATCGCGGCCACCTACCTGTACACACCGCCACCGACCACCGTGGACGTCCGTGTGTTCAACGAGCCCACGACGGCGGGCGTCAATCTCATCGTGTCCACCACGAGCAGCGCTGTCCGAGGTTATACCGGCAAGGTCAACCTCAGGACCTCCGTGAACGGGAACATGACCATGAACAAGGACTTCAGCATGACAGACAATATCGGGCATCCATTCCTGGCCTACTCGGACTTCGTGACCCGGAACGGCATTTACGACATCACCGCAAATATCGGGGGCGTGAAGGGGACGACCCAGGTCACCATAACCAACGTCGTCGAGGACATCGCCTTCAATATCGGGCACAGGGACACCCGGTGGACGGTCCCCGCAAAGGTCTGGACCAACGTCACCATCTCGATGACCTTCATACGCTGGACCTCAGCGACGAGCAACGAATCGGTCACCGCCAAGCCAGGACAGTCCGTCAGCCTTGTCATCACGGACCCGAGCGGCCATACGAGCACGAAGCCCAACTTGGACGTCTCCAACAGGGGATTGGTCCAGTACAACTTCGACGCCTATACACCGGGATGGTACAGCGTCAATGCCACCTTCATCAACAACCACATCCAGCCCGGCGCGAAGTACTGGTCGGTCAGCAAGACCTCAAGGTTCATGGTCAACGAGAAGCCCATGTCGGTGCCGGGCCCTGACCAGACAGTGGCCTTGATACCAGGTGGGGTCATTGTAAAGGTGGACGGTTCCGATTCGGTGGACGACGGTGCAATAACCAAGTTTGTTTGGAACTTCGGGGTCTACGAGAATGACCCCGTCAACTATGGGAAGGACACGATCACGTCGGACAAGCCCACGGCCGAATGGAAATATACCTCCATAGGGGATTATCAGGTCACATTGACCGTCTGGGACAACGGGTTCCCAGGGATCGCGAACAGCTCGCTCCCCCATGATAGCTTCCTCACGGTCTCCGTGATCTGAGCCCAATATCCGTTTTTTCTTCCTTTTTTTCCGTCATTTTTTCGCCCTGGGAATGCGGTGTAGAGTTTAAATACTCGGGAATGTTTTTATGGGCTCGATGGCCAAGTCCATATCCCTGACCTATCAGGATAAGATAATCCTCCACCTCCTGAGATATGTCGGCATGGAGGAGCGCTACCAGGTCGTGAAGGAGGTCACCCAGGAGGAGATCGCCAAGTGCGTCCTGATCCAGAGGAAGCATCTCCCCCGGACCCTGAAGGGCATGATGGACAAGGAGCTCATCACCGAGAAGCAGGCCCACGTGAAGGGCGTCAAGCAGATACGGCGGGTATACTTCCTGACCTGGAAGGGCGAGGTCCTGGCGAAGAAGCTCAAGGATGACCTGTACCAGACGAGGATAACATACAAGAAAGGGAGGCAGACCCTCAAGAGCAGCGTCGGGGAGATCGTGAACCTTCTGGGCCTCAGCCACACGCTCGTCGAGATCATCGACAACATCGACGAGAACGGGATGCTCGACCTCGAGTCGCTGGACCGGCGCAAGGAGGAGAAGCGCGACTCGGTGGACATCGCCACCTACGAGAAGAAGATGGTGATCTACAGGGAGACCCTCGAGAACGCCTGGAGCGACGGCAAGATCTCGCTGAACGAGCGGATCATCCTCGACCATCTCAGGAAGGAACTGGGCATACCCTTGAGGGAGTCCGAGCGGCTGGAGGCCGAGACCGTAAAGAAGGTCCCGCTGATATCCGAGGAGCGGCTGAACATATACAAGACCGCCCTGGGCGTGGCCCTGAGGAACCTGGAGATATCCGAGGACGAGGCCAACATCCTCGAGGCCCTGAGGGCCGACATGAACATCACGATGATCGAGCACGACGAGCTCATGAAGGATATCCTGAAGGACACGAAGCTCATCAAGGACACGCCGCCCACCATAAAGACCGAGAGGGTAAGGACCGATAGGAAGAAGTAAGGGGCCGTTTTTTTAAGGGATCATTTCCGTTTAGTTCCACTTCTCGTATCTTGAGAAGATGGCCGGCGAGAAGAATGTTATGCCCATGCCGGCGAGCGTGTAGACGATGAACTGCCATCCCGTATTGGTGGGACCGAAGTGGCCAAGGCCGAACATTATGGCGCCGCAAAGTGGGTAGCCTATGATGAGCCTCTTCCAGCGTTGGGGGCCGTCCTTGGGGTCGGGCATGCCCAGGTTCGTGGCCTCGAGCTCGGCGCCCGCGAGCACTCCCAACAGGAAGCCCAGGAGATGGGCGTAGTCGACCGACCTCGTGAGGAGGAACAGGATGATGGGGACGGCGACCGCTAGCGACAGGCGCTGGACATGGTCCATCTTGCCGAGCAGGCGCGTGGCCGGCCCTCGGAGCAATAGGAACGCTAGAGCGATGACCACGCCCAGGCCCAGGCCGACGAAGATGTCGTTCCATCGATGGACGCCGAGGAAGATGCGCGAATAGCATATCAGCACCGTCAGGACGAGGCCCGTGACGATGACCCAGTTCTTGCGGAGCCTGACGGAGAGGTAGGTCCAGAAGGTGGCGGCGCTCTGGGCATGGCCGCTGGGGAAGCTGTAGGATTCCACATCGACGCCTGGCGCCCATTGGTCCTTCGGCGGTCTCGGGACCTTGAACCATTCCTTCAGGTAGAGGTTGAGGTAGCTCGAGGTGATCAGCAGGAGTGCGGTCTCCACGCCCAGCCGTTTATCGCGGCCCCAGATGAGATAGGGGATGACTAGGAAATAGAAGTCCTGGCCCCCGATGTTCGATATTGCCAAGAAGAAATAGGTGAGCACCGTATGGACCGGATCCCCCGTCGCTAGAAGGAGATGGCCCTGCGGTGGGATGATGTGCAATTGGCTCACCCCTGTCCGGAAGGGTCGGTCCTATCCCTTCTGGATCTCTAGTTTGTGCTCGACCACTAGGGTCGCATGCGTCGAGTTCGCGATTATGGAGTACTTCCGGGCCTCGTTCAGGCACAGCTCGACGCCGTCGATATCGGTGCCGGGGTCGATTGTTATCTTCGGATGGACGACGATACGTATTATGCACTCATTGCCCTTGCGGTTCCCGAGGATGCCGTTGGCGTCCGCCTCGTAGCCCCTTATCTTGATGCCCTTCTTCTCGATCAGGTGGAGGAAGGTCTGCATGATGCTCATGTTGACCGCGGCCACGAGGGCGTCCTCTGCGGTAAGCATACCGGTGTTGCCCCTGAACTCCGGTGGTGCCGAGAAGTCGGTCTTATGGCCGTTGCCGCATGTGAGCTCGCCGACACGGCCCTCCTTCAAACGGACCTTGGAATTGTAAACGTGGACCAATGTTCCCGACCTCCGGCTGGATAGAGAAGGGGTCTAGGCCCCAAAATAGTTTTCTATTGGTAAAAACAGGTACGGAAATTCTGTACATCGTCGATGACCCAACGACCCCTCGCCCATCCCACGTTACCGGCCGCCAGGGGATATCTATTCAAGACAATATGATTTCGATAACTCTACAGGTTTTATTCTGGATATCCAGTAAAGCCAGCGCTCTGATAATCAGGGCCGCTGCGTAAATGGTCAGGACCGCGATGCTCTCCGGGAGCCAATATCATCTGTCCGCCACCTTGATTTCGCATACGATTGCCCAAGGGGGAGAACCGCCTATCGCGTAGACATCACAATTCATGGTCCATCCGGTCTTGCGCAGCTCCCACGCCAAGAATTTCTCCACCTCTTTCTTGAGCTGTTCAAGGGGGGAAACACCAGTCATGTCTTTGTCGCGGGGCCCGTCTTTGAGGCTAATGATGATTTCCGTGTGTCTTCCTTCGGCCCTGACGCGATAACCGAGAAAGAGAGGGATCCGGGTCTGGAACTCCGCCGCAATCCTCTCGAACTCGCCGAGGAAGGACCAGTCCTCGACGGTATTGATGCTCAGGGCTCTTTTCGGGTCCTCGATAATCGATGCTGCATCGGCCAACCACCTGGCGCTCGCGTACGCCAATACCATATTCGTCTCGGCCAGTAGGGTTGACGTCTTCAGTCGCAAGTCGCCATCGATCTGTTCAAACAATGTGTAGATTGTTTTTGCCCGTATGACTAGGTCTTTCGCGTCCACTTGCTCGGCACTGAAGCCACGAATGTACTTACTCAGACCTTCTAAGGAATCCTTGATGCTATTCAGCGCGGCGAGGTTGTGGATGTCGTCCTTGTCGACCTTTAAGATTATATCGTGCACGCCGTCGCTTGCATCTTTCAACCGCTGGGCCAATTCAAGCAAGCAATTACTACTGACCTGTTTGGCCTCGTCGATGCAGATTAATTTTGCCGTGACTAGCACCATCGCCGGAACACCCCTAATAAATACGTTGCTTGTAAGTTAAAGCTTTAGGTCTCTTCTTCCTATCCTTCATCGCTGGTTCCCCGTATAGACATAGTCTAAATAACTCTGAATCCATTATCGAAAATTAAAATAGTTTTCTATCTCGTTTTTTTTATAAGTTGGCCCGGTCTGCATTCCCTTTCATGTCCCCGCCTTCGTGAAGACGACCCATCGGCTTCCCAAGAAATTCAGGACGGAAGCAGCGAGTATCGCGACGACCTGGGAGAGGATGTACCAGAGGTGCAATCTTTCCGTGAGGAGATAGAGGATGCCAAGGTTCAGGGCGAGCCCGACCAGGGACACAGCAATGAACTTGAGATAGGCGCCGACGACATATCCCCCTGAACCGGTCCGGTCGCCGAAGGTCCAGACCTTGTTCAGCGCGTAGTTGAAGGTGACGGCCACGCAGAAGGCAAGTGTCGCCCCGAGGATGTACCAGACATGGGCCCACTCCACGCTCGCATAAAGGACGGCGAGGTTGACGAGCGTGCCAAGAAGGCCGACGAGGCAGAACTTCACGAACTGCCGGAAGATGCTCCTAGGTGCGAACAGCAGGCCCGCGAGATGGCCGACATAGGTCGTCATTATCTGACCGCTCATCTTGCTCTTTCCGGCCTTGCGGTCCTTGAACTTGTACGGGACCTCGAGCACCTTCTTGTACTCCCCCCGGCCCAGAATCTCGAACCCGATCTTGTACCCCTTTGGGTCCAGGCGGACGCCCTCGATGACGCTTCGCCTGAGGGCGAAGAAGCCGGACATCGGGTCCTTGACGGGAGTGACCAGGTGGGCCAGCACGGTGGCCCCCCAGGAGACGACCCTCCTCTTCATGGGCCAGCCCTCCGTCCCGCCCCCTCGAATGTACCTGCTCGCGATGGTCATATCGCATTTTCCTTTAACAATAGGGGTCACCAGGTCCGGGATGAGCTTCGGTGGATGGCTGAGGTCCGCGTCCATGACTAGGAGGATGTCCCCCTTGGCGACCTTGAAGCCTTTCAGGATGGCCGAGCTCAAGCCCCGCTCGCCCTTCCTGACGACCACCTTGAGGTCGGGGATACCTTTGGCGAGGTTCTTGGCGATGTCGGCAGTGCCGTCAGGGGAATCATCGTCGATTATGACGACCTCGCCCTCTATCCCATAGGGTCTCAAGGCCTCGAGCGCCCCGAAGACCTTCTTGACGAGGGGCTTGATGTTCTTGGCCTCGTTGTATGTAGGGACCACGACGGACAATAATCTTGCTTGCCTCGCCATCCTACGGTCATCTCCTATCTCATAATCCTAGGGTCTTGCTTCTTTGTGGATTACTATCGGATACATTAATGATTCTGTTCGGTTGAATAGGACGGACATCCATTGTTCGCCCCACGGCCCACACCGAGGAATAAGTATTAAGACTTGAAAAATTGATACGATGCTCGTTCCTGTTGTGCAAAAGGAAGGTCGAGATCCGGATGGGCCCTGAAAGGAAGAAGGATAGGAACCCACCTTCGGCCTGGTTAGAAGATTCATACACGATAGGTAATTATCGGTTCAAGAGGTTGGATCTCCTATTATTGACCATCTTCATCACTGCCATCCTTTTGAGACTGATCAACAACTCCCCCTCCTTCTTCTCCTATTGGTTCGATGAGTCGGAATATTCGGTGAGGGCAAGATATGTCCTCGACCATGGAGGAGGCTATGACCCTTACTTCCTAAGGGACCATCCGCCCCTTTTCCCTTATCTCCTGGCGGTCCCTTACTCGGTCCTGGGCTCGGAATGGTATGTCGGGAGGGGCCTCATAGTCGTCCTGTCCATGATAAACCTGTCCGTCTTTTATTTCATCGGCAAGGAAATGAAGGACCAGAAGCTGGGCCTGTGGCTGGCGGCCCTCTACGGTCTTTCCCCGGTGATCGTCTATCTGAATAGGGAGGTCACCCTGGACACCCTGGCGGTCCTTTTCCTAAGCCTGAGCTTCTTGTTTGTCCTGAAATATCTGAAGGACCCGAAATGGCAGAATTTCCTTGCGGTGGCGTTCTTCTTCGGATTAGGTTGTCTGACAAAGGAGGTAGCGGTGATATTCGTGTTGCCGCTGCTCGGCTTGGTCCTGCGTCAAAAGATATACCGCAGACCTCATTTCTATGTGGGCCTCCTCATTTTCTTGGTCATGACCGTGCCTGTGTATTATCTCATGAGCGTGAACGGCTTCCTATCGTTCCATACCTTCCAGATGGTGAAGACATCCAGGTATACCGTCGGGAACCAGACGCTCACAACGTTGAACGGGACATCCGTCCTGACCTTTGCTGGGTGGGTCAACATCGGGTTCGTGCCCTTGTTGCTGCATGTGCGGGATGTTTTCCGCAAAGGCCATCGGCAAGGACAGGAACGCAAAAAGACCAGCAAGGGCCTGAGGGGGTTCATACATGGTATCAAGGACGAGCAATTTTTTCTTATCCTCTGGTTGGTCGGCGGCCTGATATTCAGTCTATCGATAACGCTCATGGCACCGCAGTACGACTTCTATCCGTTCATACCCATTGCCCTCATCCTCGGATTGGTCCTGAGACGGCCCAGCAAGGCGACTTGGCTCAAGGTCGTCCTTGTCGTCTATCTCCTGATATCGATATGCGGGATCGGCTACTTCTACCAGTTGAAAGGCGCCGACATGGCGGTCAATTACATGAAGGACCATGTCTCCAAGAACGACACGATGATAGTCTCGGACTATTCCATATTTGAATATTATTTCCCGGACAATCAGGTCACGAAGACCTCACAGGACAAGCTCGCCACCATGAACGTGACCTATGTCGTGATGACGACCGAGCTCATGAACGAATATCTCCAGAACGGGACCTTGAAGAAGAAGATGTCGGAGTACACGCTCGTCTACAGGACCGATGTCGTGTCGTGGGATGTGGAATTTAGCGTATATAAGAGGATCTAGTAATCGATCTATAATTATGACTCTTCTCCGAATTTAGGTAAGAATTAGTACCGTCTCAGCAATCATGATTTTGGCGAAATTATGAAGTCAAGACGGTACAAGTACAGCCAGATATTCCGAGGT
>Ga0315295_10000596_pt1 | contig 31246 bp, 28 predicted proteins | sample YL17G14_0_MG_FD_204453 | JGI IMG/M metagenome (GOLD analysis project Ga0315295, IMG submission 204453) | Sediment microbial communities from Yellowstone Lake, YNP, Wyoming, USA - YL17G14_0 | ecosystem: Environmental > Aquatic > Freshwater > Lake > Sediment | place: USA: Wyoming | collected... | reverse complement strand
GTATGGTCATATACGTCCCGGAGAAAGATCCCGGTCGTCTGCTGGATCAGCGGCGACTCGGCCCTCTCCAGCCCGCTGATGACCTCGCGAAGCGGCCAGACCGACCGCCGCACATAGATCATCTCCCTCTTCAAAGCATGCATCTCGTGGAGCGTTTCCTGGTCGGGGTCGGTGACCAGCTCTTCCTCGAGGACCTCCACCCGTTCACCGAGTTTCTCCAGGACGAGGAAGTAATTATCGACGATGGCATCGACCAGTGCATAGGCCAGGTAGTCCGGACCCTGCGTCCGCAGCCGCCCCTTTCCCGTCCGGATGCGGTCCCGGACCGGGTCGAAAACGTCCCCGCCGGCGCTCTCCTGGAAGGAGATGACGAAATTTGGGCCCAGGATCAGGCTGACCTGTTCCGAGAAAACACCGTCTTCCCCCTTTGCACAGCTCAGCATCCGGAGGACGATATACACATAGTCTCCCAGGTCCTCCATCTTCGGCCGCTGGGCCGTGGTCATGATGTCCTCGAGGATGAGGGGATGGACGCCGAAATGGGAGCCGAGCTTACCGACCAGATCGCCGTCATGGACGCCGTCGATGTTGATCCAGGTGACCGTGGCGGTCTCTTTGAAGGAAAAGCATTCCTCGACCGATTTCGCTTCCTTCTCCTGGAAGTTCTCGCCGTCATAGTCCATGATCATGATCTTGGCCCGCTCGGCCCTTTTTTCGCCGATGTGGACGAGGCTCCCCGGCGGGAGCCCGGCCTTGCGCGATCTTCGATGGTTGACTTTGGCCATTTTAAACCCCATATTTCCGGGCGTAGGCGTCGGCGTCGAACTTCCGCCTCAAGCCCGAAGCTTTCATTATCCGCACCTTGCCGAGCACGGGATGAGTCGGCCAGGGGCGGTCATGCTTGCCGAAACACCAGGCGACTCCTGTGAATCCGTTCGGGTCGCGCCCGTCGAGTTCGTACTTATTATTGAGATAAAGGGCAGTCCGGAATGCTTCTTCGGGCGTGGGGGTCCACTCGATGATCCTTTTCCCCCAGTACATCCTCATATAGTTATGCATTTTGCCGGTCAGGATCATCTCCTTCTGAGCGGCATTCCAGTAAACGTCGGACGTCTGCGCCTCCTCGAGTTGAGCCGGCGAGTAAATCGCTTCACGCTTATCTTTCTGGTGTTCCTTCAGCGTTTTCCGGGCCCAGAACGGCAGCCCTTCGAACCGATCGTATTCCCTATTATAATAAACGTAGTTCAGGCTCAACTCGCGCCGGACGATGAGCTCCTCGAGGAAAACCTCGACCGCTTTACTTTTTGATTTGCGCACCTCAAGGGCAATGGCGAGAGGCGATATCTGTCCAAAGTGGAGATACGGGCTCATGTGGGAGACGGCATCCTCGTTCGGGTCGTTCCGCAGCTCCGGATAAGAAGGAAGTTTATTGGCGACGAATTCCCGGAGCCTTTTTTTGGCTTCGCCGGTCCCACCGAGGAAACCCTTCACTCGCCCGACGCTCCGGTCTATCGGCAATCGCCCCAGGACCCCATCAGGGTCGTCCGGATTGAGCGTCTCGAGATCGACTTTGAGTGAATCCTTTTTGAGCCCGACCGCTTTCAGGGGAACCAGGTATTTCTCGAGTCGCGCCCGGATCTTTGGCCGGATCGTCCGGGCGGCGAACTCCTCCTTCGGCGAGGCCTGTTCCAACGGGACGACGACGTTCGTTTCGACCTGAATGAGAGGGCAGTCAATCTTTAGGGCCGCCCTATCCCGCCATTCCCGCTCGATCCTCAGGTAGCCGCGGTCGACTACTGCCAGGTCGGCCCTCCGGGCCATCGTGACGGCTCCGATTTCAGGGGAGATATGCCGGAGGACGAAACGGACGCCCCGATCGTTGAGCGAACGGCCGACCTCCTTCAGGCCCTCGAGCATAAAAGCATAGTGGCGTTCATTGGCTTCCGGAAACTTTGCCGTGAGGCCGAAAAAGACGACCAGCGGTTTCCCCCTGGCGTTGGCCTCGCCGGCCGCGTATTCCAGGGCGTGGTTGTATTCGGCGCGCTGCGCGGCCTGCATCCAGTAGAGAACGTAGTCCCGCCTTTTTTCTTTCTCGTTATTGAGCGGCCGGACCCGCTCCTTCTGGATCATCGACAGAGGCTATTTGAGCCTCGCCTCGGCGGCCGTCCAGTCGATGTTCTTGAAGAAGGCCTCGATGTAGTCGGCCCTCTTGAGCCCGTAGTCGATCATGAAGGCGTGCTCGAAGACGTCCATGATCAGGACGGGCTGGCCGCCGGCCGGATGGCCCCCGTCGTGCTCGTTAACCCAGAAATTGATGAGCTGGCCGTTCGCGACATCCTGGTATAGGACAGCCCAGCCGATGCCCCTCATCATGCCGACCGCCTTGAAATCCTTCTCCCAGGCTTCATAACTGCCAAAACTCTCGACAATCTTCTTGCCGAGCTTGCCGGCGGGGTCGAGGGCCGTTTTCCCGCCCAGGTTTTCGAAGTAATACTCGTGGAGCCGCATGCCGTCGAATTCCCAGCCGAGCCGCCGTTTGAGCTCGGCGAACTCCGGGGTGCCCATTTTGCCCTCCTTGAGCATCGCGGCCAGCGCGTCCAGGACCTTGTTGGTGTTGGTCACATAGCCCTGGTAGAGGGTGAAATGATTTTTGAGCAGGGTTTCGCTGAAACCCGCCATACCGATGAGCTTCGCGTAGTCTTTCGCCGTATAAGACATTGCCTTTTCCTCCTGCATGGAATGTAAGTTGATGGGGAGGGCCGCCCGGGAAACGAGCGCCGCTCCTCCGACACCGGTGACTGTCAGGAATTCCCTTCGCCGCATAGCCTACTTCTTGCTTTCCTTTTCGTCTTTTTCCTCATGGAGAAGCCCGGCCTTCTTCCGGATATCGCGCTCCAGGCCGGCCGCCAGATCAGGGCTCTCCTTGAGGAGTTTCTTGACGTTATCCCGGCCCTGGCCGATCCTCTCGCCATTAAAGGAATACCAGGTCCCGCTCTTTTCGATGAGGCCGAAATTCACCCCGCAGTCGACGAGATCGCCCTCCTTGGAGATGCCGTGGCCGAAGATGAGGTCGAACTCCGCATCCCGGAAGGGCGGGGCCATCTTGTTTTTGACGATCTTCACCTTGACCCGGTTGCCGACGATGGCGTCCCCCTCCTTGAGCGAGGTGATCCGGCGGACGTCGATCCGCATTGAAGAGTAGAACTTGAGCGCCCGGCCGCCTGTCGTTGTCTCCGGGTTTCCGATAAAAATGCCGATCTTCTCCCGCATCTGATTGACGAAGATGAAACAGGTCTTGGACCGGGCGACGATAGCGGTGAGCTTGCGCAGAGCCTGGGACATGAGCCGCGCTTGGAGCCCCATATGGGCGTCGCCCATCTCACCCTCGAGCTCGGCTTTGGGGACGAGGGCGGCCACGGAGTCGACGACGATGACGTCCACGGCCCCGCTCCGGACCAGGACCTCGGCAATCTCAAGGGCCTGCTCGCCGAAATCAGGCTGGGAGATGAGAAGGTTGTCCACATCCACTCCGACGTTGCCCGCGTAGGTCGGGTCCAGGGCGTGTTCGGCGTCGATGAAGGCGGCCTGGCCGCCCAGTTTCTGGGCCTCGGCGATGACGTGAAGAGCCAGGGTGGTTTTCCCTGTGGCCTCGGGCCCGAAGACCTCGACGACGCGGCCGCGCGGGAACCCGCCGATCCCCAGGGCCAAGTCGAAGGCGATGGAGCCGGTGGGGATGGCCCCCACCTTGACGGCCGCCTCTTTCTGGCCGAGCTTCATCACCGAGCCCTTGCCGAACTGCTTCTCGATCTGGGAAACGGCCGCCTCGATGGCCTTCAACCGGGAAGTCTGCTTCGCTTCGAGATCTTCGCTTTTCACCTTGTCCATCTTTTTCTCCTCATCATAAGGGACGTTGGCCGAGGGCCTTCTCTATCAGAGTGAAGGCGGTACGCTTCTCTTATTTTAACACGAATCGCCGATTCTGAAAGCCCCCTCCTCCCACCAGCGAAGGAGGATGAAAAGCGGGGGCGTTCCCGTTTTCTAAATAAATGGGACCGTCCCGAAAATAACGCGCCCTCTATTTCGCCTGATAATCGTAAAAGCCGCGGCCGGATTTGCGGCCCAGGTACCCCGCGTCCACGTACTTCTTGAGGAGCGGGCAGGGCCGGTACTTGGAATCCCTGAACCCCTCGTAAAGAACCTCCATGATGTAGAGGCAGACGTCGTTGCCGATGAGATCGGCCAGGGCCAGGGGTCCCATCGGGTGGTTCATGCCGAGCTTCATCACGGTATCGATCGCGTCGACCGTGCCCACGCCTTCCATCAGGGCATAGACGGCCTCGTTGATCATCGGCATCAGGATGCGGTTGGCGATAAACCCGGGGTAGTCGTTGGCCTCGACCGGGACCTTGCCCATTTTTTCGGCCAGCGCCTTGACCACGGCGAACGTTTCGGGTGTCGTGGCGATCCCCTTGATGAGCTCGACGAGCGTCATCAGCGGCACCGGGTTCATGAAGTGCATGCCCATGAACTTGCCCGGACGGGAGGTCAGGGCGGCCAGCCGGGTGATCGAGATCGATGAGGTGTTGGAGGTCAATATGACCTCGGGCGCCAGGACCTTGTCCAACACGACCAGGACTTTTTTCTTGACCTCATAATCCTCGAACACGGCTTCGACGACGAAATCGACGCTCTTGAAATCTTCGAGCGAGGTGGTCGTCCTGATCCGGCCAAGGATTGTCCCTTTGTCCTCGGCAATCTTCCCCTTCTCGATGAGCTTGGAGACGCTCTTGTCGATCGTCTTCAACCCGCGATCCAGGTACTCCTGCGCGGTGTCATGGACGAGGACCTCGAACCCCGAGGTCACGGCCACCTGGGTGATGCCGCCTCCCATGGTGCCGGCTCCTACTATTCCGATCGTTTTAATATCCATTGCTCCCTCCATGTTTTTTTGCTCCGGATTTGTTGAATGTTGAGACCTGACCCCTGTTTCCCCTGTTTTTCAGACGAGCTCGACGGCCATGGCGACCGCATCTCCCCCGCCCAGGCAGAGGGAAGCGACGCCGCGCTTCAGGCCGCGGTGTTTCAAGGCGTAGATTAAGGTCATCAGGATGCGGGCTCCCGTCGCGCCGATCGGGTGACCCAAGGCAACCGCGCCGCCGTGGACGTTGACCTTCTCCCGGTCGAGCTTGAGCTCCTTGATCAGGACGACGAGCTGGGCGGAGAAGGCCTCGTTGATCTCGAAGAGGTCCACGTCCCCGACCTTCCAGCCGACGTTTGCCAGGAGCTTTTCGATCGCGCCCTTGGGGGCGTACATGACCATGGACGGCTCAACGCCGTTCGTCGCCGTTCCCAGGATCTTCGCCATGGGCTGGGAGAGCCCCTTGGACTTGATCGCATCCATCGAGGCGAGGACGACGGCCGCTCCGCCGTCGTTCAGGCTCGAAGCGTTGCCGGCCGTCACAGTGCCGTCCTTCTTGAAGGCGGGCCGGAGTTTGGTCAGCTTCTCGAGGGCCGTGTCCTTTCGCGGCCCCTCGTCGACTGCGAAGAGGATCGGGTCGCCTTTGCGCTGGGGCACGCTCACCGGGACGATCTCGTCCTTGAAATACCCTTTTTCTATGGCCTGGACCGCCTTCTGGTGGCTGCTGAAAGCGTACTGGTCCTGCTCTTCGCGGGTGGCACCGAACTTCTCGGCTACAACCTCCCCGGTGATCCCCATGTGGACGTTGTCGAAGGCGCACCAGAGCCCGTCCAGGATCATCGAGTCCTTGATCTGGACATCGCCGAACTTGACGCCCTCCCGGAGTCCCCAGACCAGGTGCGGCGCCTTGCTCATGCTCTCCATACCGCCGGCGACCACGATCTCTTTCTCCTCGAGCTGGATCGCCTGAACCCCCAGGGCCACCGCCTTGAGCGCCGACCCGCAGACTTTGTTCACCGCAAAGCAGCTCACGGTATAGGGGATCCCTCCCTTGACCGCCGCCTGCTTGGCCGGCGCCTGGCCGATCCCGGCCTGGACGACATTTCCCATGATGACTTCACCCACGTCCTCGCCCCGGCAGTTCGCCCTCTTCAAAGCCTCTTTGATGGCGATACCGCCGAGGTCCGGAGCGGAAAATTCCTTAAGAGTGCCCAAAAAGTTGCCGATCGCCGTGCGCGCCGCGCCGACGATGAAAACGTCCCGCACTTCACACATTGGCCGCTCCTTTCAGCAAAGATTATGGCGACCCTTCTTGTATCATAATTGGACGGTGGCTGTAAACCGGCGGGATGCGGCCCTGGGCTATTTTTGACATCATCTCCTGTCATGATTTACACTCCCCGACAAAAGATCCTCGCGCTGATATGGGTTGGGAAGGAGGTCCAAGACATGAACGCGAATGACACCCGGCAAGGCCGGAACGCCCGCCGCCGCCTCATGATGATCGTCGTAATGGCAGCGTCTCTGCCTTTTGTCGCTCGTCCGGCAGCGCAGGAGAGCATTGACCCCATGGCGGACGCCGTCGCCCGCTCGTTCACGATGATCGAACGGTCGTTCCTCAGTCTGGCCGACGCCATGCCGGCCGAGAAATACGCGTTCAAGCCGACGGACGGCGAGTTCAAGGAGGCGCGGACATTCGGAGAGCAGGTCAAGCACGTCGCCTGCGCCAACTTCGCCTTCTTCAACGAGATCGAGAAGAAAGAGCCTCCGTCAGATTGCGCGAACGGCGGGCCCAATCCCGCCGCGACGAAGGCCGAGCTCATGACCTACCTGAGGGAATCGTTCGACTATGCGCAGAAGGTGCTCCGGACGATGACCTCGGCCAACGCGCTCGACCCCGCCGGCGGACCGTACGGCGGCGCGTCCACGCGCCTCGGGCTTACGACACTCGCGGTCTGGCACGCGTCGGATCACTACGGCCAGCTGGTCGTGTACCTCCGCCTGAATGGGATCGTGCCGCCGGCGAGTCAGCCCGGGCGGTCCCGCTGAGGATGATGTTGCGAATTTTCAGCTGGCGATGCGGAGCGGCTTGATCTTGATGTTCCGGAAGTAGATGGGCGCGCCGGCATGTTTCCCCTGGAGCCCGATGCGGCCGCCGGTTGCCAGTTGGGCCTTCGGCCTGCTGAGCCAGGCCGGGATTTCGCTCCCGTCGGGGTTCGTCTTGACCGACGTCCACTTGCGCATGTCCATCTCGGTGATCTTCTCGTCGTTGAGGATGACCGTGATCATCGGGCCGCGGCAGGAGATGGTATAGCGGTTCCATTCTCCCGGCTTCTTGACCACGCTCCTGGCGGGGGCGAGATGGCCGAAAATGGCGCCGCAGTGCCAGGTGGCCGGCGACTTGGCCCACTCTTCGGCGAAGTCGTCGGCGATCTGGATCTCGACCGAGTTCGGGATCCAGTCCTTGGTGTCGGACGCGTAGACGATGACACCGCTATTCGTCCCCGCCGCCGTCATAAACTCGAGGTCGATGACGAAATTTTTGTAATCCTTCTTGGTCCAGATGCACTGGTCCTCGGAAGCGGTCAGGATTCCGTCCGCGAATGTCCAGACGCCGGCCGGATACTCGGCGTTCGAGAGGTCGGGCAGGAAGAGGTCGATCCATCCCGTGACGTCCGGATGACCGGGAGTCGCAGCCGGCTTCTGGGAGGCTCCCGCCATAAGAAATGCCAGCCCGAAACCGACCAACAGAACTAAGAACTGTCTGATTTTCATGGCTGCTCCTAAGATGTGGTTTATATGATTCTCAATTCTTCGCCAGCTTCGAGAAATCCGTCTTGGCAATTTTCTTAATAGGCATCGATCTTTCTCCTTTGCCTGTCCAGCCGCCCGATTTCGAGGACGAATCGAGCATATCACCGGCCTATCCGCCCTGTCAAAATCCAACATGCGCCGTTCTCCTGTCATGGCGGATGTCAAGGACGCGTGAGAAAAGAGGGCATGCGCTGGAGTCTGTTATCAACAATCCGGGAGGGAAAGCTCCCGGACCTGTCTTCATAATCTTCCCCTGATAAAAAAATCACCCCGGGTTTCATCTCTAGGGGCGATTGAACCCCTCCTCCAAAGGTGGGAACCTGGGTGGAGGATAAGCCATGATCAAAGCAAAACATGGGAGAACACGTCAAATCAGGGTGAAGAAAGAATCGCCGGCGTCCTATAGAAAGCGGGTCTTGATCGTCGATGATGAGCCGACGAGCCGCCAACTGCTGGCGAGGATTCTTCCCAAAGACAAGTATGAGATCCTTAAGGCTAACGACGGAAAAGAAGGCTTGAAAAAAGCCTTTGAAAAATATCCGGATGTCATTTTGCTGGATATCATCATGCCTGGCTTGGACGGGATTGAGGTGACCAGGCGGCTGAAGGCGGATTCCAGAACAAAGAATATTCCCGTCATCCTGGTGACCTGCCTGGATGGGATGGCAAATAGGCTGACGGGCCTGGACGCCGGGGCAGAAGAATATCTGGCCAAACCGGTCAATCCGGTCGAACTCCGGGCCAGGATCAAGTCCATGCTGCAGCTTAAGCAGTACCGTGATCAATTGTCCATCCGGAAACAATCTGAGGGACCTTCGGCCGACGGCGCCCAGGCCGCAAAACCCGTCGAGCGCCGGGATGGAGAGCTTCCCGTTGTCCTGTTGGTTGAAGACAGCGAAATAGATGTCAGGGTCATCAAGAGTTTTTTGTTAGAGATGCCGCTGCGGCTTGAGACCGTCTCAACGGGCCGTGAGGCCATCTCCCGAATTCTTGCCGGCAAAATAGACTTGATCCTGTTGGATATTCTTCTCCCCGATATGATTGGCTTTGATATCTGCCAGCGCTTGAGAGAGATAGATAAAAACAATGACACTCCTATCATTGTCATCTCCTGTCTTCATGACCTGGAAAGCCGGGTTATGAGCCTGGAATTGGGTGTCGACGATTTTCTTGTCAAGCCCATCAACCGACCTGAGCTGACAGCCCGGATTAGAGCCTTGCTGGAGAAAAAACAGCAAGCCAAGAATCTTCGCGCCCACTATGAGACAGCTCTGGATTCATCCATCTATGACGGGCCGACGGGAGTCTACAATCATGGCTATTTCATGAGGTTTCTGGGTCTTGAGATAGAAAAGTCCTCCGTCCATGAGTATCCTGTCTGCCTGCTCAAGATCGATATCGACGATTTCAAAACGCATAACGGCTCTCTGGGACATGCGGCAGGAGATACCATCCTGAAGGAACTTGCCCAGATCTTGAAAAATATAACCCGTGACGTAGACCTGGTCTCCCGATATTCGGAAGATGAATTTGCCGTTGTCCTGCCTTATGCAGATAAGCAAGGCTGCATTAGGGTCGCCAGTAGGATTGAACAGGCCATCCTCTTGCATGATTTTTTGCGCGGACGTTCCACGGAGATGAAGGTATTGACCTGCAGCATAGGGGCGGCGTCGTACCCTATGGATGCCTCGACCCAGGATGAACTCATCCAAAGAGCGGAAGAAATGCTCTCCCTGGCTAAACAACGAGGGAAAAACCAGGTTTGCGTCTACGGCGAAGAGCCGTGGCCAAACGAGATGGCCCGACTATAGGGAGTTTTTCCCTCCGTCCCGTCTTTCGTTACAGAACTTAGATATTGCCTTCGCCTGAAAATTGCCAATTAACCTAGTGTCCCCTCCGCTTTTTACATTTCTTTTACAAACGTTTTACGGCCGGGTGACAACCCCGCCTCAGGTTCTCTTTATATTGAGTGCGATGGACATGGAAACTCGATGAGACCATCAAATTCAAAATGAGGAGGAAAGTCCGATGAAAAAACTCATCAACCTGGTCACGGCCGTTCTTGCGGTCGCCCTGCTGGCCGCGACCAAAACGGCCCCAGTCGCACAGGACAGCCGTCATCCGATCCAGGATACGGTCCGGCAGCTTGAGCTCGGCAAGGCGGTCAGCCACGGCAGCCTGACCATAATTCCGGTCTATATGGACCGGGTCCTGGACCGCTCCACGTATGTCACATTGGAGGAGGCTCTCAAGAACGGCTGGATCACGATCACGGAAGTCGAGGGGGGACGCGTTCCCCAGGTCAGGATCAGCAACCTGTCCAAGCATCCGGTCTTTCTGATGGGCGGCGAGATCCTGACGGGCTGCCGCCAGGACCGGATCCTGGCCGGCGACATCCTGCTCGGCCCGGGCACAAGAGATCTTTTGGCGCCCGTCTACTGCGTCGAGCAGGGCCGCTGGAACCATAATTCCCAAACTTTCTTCAGCAAGGAGAACCTGGGGACCCCCGCCCTGAGGGCCAGGGCACAGGAAAAATCGCCCGCCGCTCAATCCGAGATCTGGGGGCAGATCGCCGAAGAAAACAGGGTGATGGGCGTCTCCTCGCCCACGGGAGCCTATCAGGACGCTTATGACAAGGAGGAGAACCGCGCCCGGATCTTGAAGATCGAGGAGAAGATGAGGGACCTTCCCCGCCTCCACGACGACACCGTCGGAGTGGTCATCGGGCTGGGGAGCGAGGTCATAAGCGCGGACATCTTCGCCAACCCCGACCTCTTTCTCCGGCAGTGGCCGAAGATCCTGAAGTCATCGGCCCTGTCCTCGATCGGAAGCGCACAGGGAGGCTCGCTCGACAGGTCCCAAGCGGCCGAATTCCTGAAATCTTTCCTGGACCGGAAGTACCGGAGCCAGTCCGGACTCGACCTCGGCGTCGAGTACACATCCATCGATTCCGACGCCAACATCCAGGCCCTCGTCTATAAAGATGGGGTCGTGCACCTGGCCGGCTTCCCGCAGGAAGAGGACAGGATCAAGGTCATTCGCGACGACCGGAGCGACACGAGGGCGTTGATCCGCTTGCCCTAAGCTTTGATTCTGTGGTTATAATGAACGGGCAGGGATGACGATGAAAAGAAAAAGAAGCGCGTCGCACCTGCGGCTGCTTTTTGTCCTGGCCGTCGTCATCCCCTGCCTCGCCCTTGGCGTCATCGCCATCCGCTCCATCAACAGGGAAAAAGCCTTCATCGAGATGAGGCTCCAGCGGACGATCGACGCCGAGCTTGTTCACATGGTCTCTCTGTTAAACGCCGACCTGGAGAGGATCAATGAGGAACTCGTCTCCTCCCTGACCGGCAAGGAGTTTTCTTCGCCGCAGACTGCGCTCGCCGGGTGGAAGGCCCGCTCCGGCCTGGTCGGTGTCCCGTTCCTCCTCTCTCCAGATTTAAAGATCGTCTGGCCGTCCCTTTCCGGGATGCTTTCGGAGGATGAGCGGGCGTTTCTCAACTGGAACAGGGAATTCATCACCGGCCGGGCGCCCATCCCGGTTTATCAGAACATCGCCCTGGTCTATAAAGACGAAATCACAAAGACTCAGGAAAGCCTGGACAAAAAAATGCAAGTGGTCCCGGAAGCAGCGACGCTCGCCGAGGAGTCTCCCGTGTTCAGCCCGGAGAGAGCAAGGCTGCCCGTCCCGCAGGAAGAAAAAACAGGCATCCGGGCGCCGAAAAATCGGGTTGAAGAAGTCCAGGTCGAGCAAAAAGCGATCAGTGACTTCGAAAGAAGCCCCGACCTCCGCAAGTCCGTCTACGACCAGGCCCGGGAAAAGGGACAGCAGACAGCTCAGCGGACCGTCACGCCAGGCGCTTCCCTCTCGCCGGAAAAGAAGGCGCCGCTCGAGGAGTCCATCTTCATCTCCGAGCCTCAGTCGTTCAGCGAGATCACCCAAGGGCGCGAGAACGGGCTGATCCCGCGCTTCATCCAGAATGAACTCACGCTTCTCTTCTGGAAAAAGGATCCTTCAGGGGGTTTCATCGGCTGTGTGATCGACGGGGAGACCCTCCGCGGCCGTCTGGCCGGCCTCCTGCCGAATATTTACACCCCGGTTCGAATCTTAACCATCCTGGATGAAAACGGCCGGCCGCTCATAACCCCGGACGAAAACGATCGCCTGGATTGGCGGCGGCCCCTGGCTGCCCGGGAGATCAGCGAAAAGTTGCCGCGCTGGGAAGTGGCCGCCTATCTATCCAGCCCGGACGCCGTCGCTTCCCGGGCCAACCTGACCGCTCTCATCCTCTGGATCCTGGTGCTCTTTTTGCTTGTGGCCATGGCGACCGGAGGAACCTATATCCTAAGTACGCTGCGGAGCGAGATGCTCCTGGCCCGGCAGAAGACCACTTTTGTCGCCAATGTCTCCCACGAGCTCAAGACCCCCCTCACCTCCATCCGGATGTTCGCCGAGATGCTCAAGGAGCGCCGCCAGCCCGACCCGGAGAAGCAGGAGAAATATCTGGATTTGATGGTCTCCGAGACCGAACGCCTGACGCGGCTCATCAACAACGTCCTCGACTTCGCCAGGATGGAGCGGGGGGAACGGAAGTATGAGAAAAAGCGGCTGGAGGTAGCTCTGCTCTGTGAGGGATTGATCGAAGGGCAGCGGGTGCGGCTCGAGCACAACGGATTTAAAGTCACTTTTCAGAACGACCTGGGAGAAGCCTTCATCGAGGGGGACGAAGAAGCCCTCAAGCAGGCGATCCTCAACCTGCTTTCCAACGCCGAAAAATACGGCGGCGAGGCCCGAAGGATCGATGTCGATGTCACCGGAACCGCGGATTCTGTCTTGATCAATGTCAAGGACCGGGGAATTGGAGTCTCACCAGGAGAGGTGAAAAAGATCTTTCAGGAATTCTACAGGGCGGACGATTCGCCCACGGCCAGAGTGAGGGGGAGCGGGCTGGGCCTGCCGATTGCCCTGCGCATCATCAGAGATCACGGAGGAGATATCCATTATTTTCCGCGGGACGAAGGCGGGAGCGTATTCCAAATCCGCCTTCCCCGGAAAAAGCGAGAAGGGCAGTCATGAAAAAAGAGATGATCCTTGTTGTCGAAGATGACCGGGTCATCTTGACCGGCCTCAAGGACTTGTTGGAGACGGAGGGATATGTGGTGGCGACGGCCGAGGACGGGGAGGAGGCGCTCCGGGTCTATGAGAGGGAAAAGCCGACGCTCATCCTCCTCGACGTCATGATCCCGGAAAAGAGCGGCTATGACGTCTGCCGCGAGATCCGGAAAAAAGACGAAACGACTCCCATCCTGATGCTGACGGCCAAGGGACAGGAAGTGGATAAGGTTGTGGGGTTGGAGATGGGCGCGGACGATTACATCGTCAAACCGTTCGGCGTGAGCGAGCTCCTGGCCAGGGTCCACGCCGGCCTCCGCCGCTCCCGGACAAAATCGGCCGCTGGAAACACCGGCCCCGTTGCCTTTGGGGACGTGGCCATCGATGCCAAAACTTACACCGGGAAAAAAGGGAAAAGGACGTTCAACGTGTCAGCCCGTGAGCTGGCCCTCCTTCGCTTTTTCCTCGATCACGACGGCGAAGTCATCGAGCGGTTCAGGCTGCTGGACGAGGTCTGGGGCATCCGCTATGAAGGGACGACCCGCACCCTGGACCAGCACATCGCCAAACTGAGGCAGAAGGTCGAGGATGACCCCTCCAACCCCCGTTTCATCCAGACGATCCACGGAATCGGTTATCGCTTCCAGTCCAAAACCTAGCCGTCCGCGGCCGCTATTTTTCCGTCCGTTTGGCCTCGAAGGTTCCGCCCGGCTGGATGAGCTCAATCGCCGTGACATTGCCCTTGTCGTCCATCTTAAAGCGCAGGCTGACGATCTTCATCTGTTTGAGGGTGAATTCGTCGCCCAGGCCGGGCACGAGCTCCATGTCGGGCGCCCCAGGGATGCTGGCGAACAGCACATTGCCCCTCAGGCTGATCGTGATGGGCTGCTCGATGAGAACATATTTGCCTGCAAACTTCCGAAGATAAGCCGTATCGGAGAGCCGGGCATCCGGCTTTTTTTCGAAGACGATCGGGTCGAGGGTGGCCTCAAAAGGAGCTTCCAGGCGGGCGATGTTCCCGTTCGTGTCGGTGATGAAGTTGAGCTTGGTGTCTTCGAACGCCGGGTCCCCGGCCCGCACTCCGTTGAATGTATCATAGTGCCAGTGCTCTAGCGGAGTCGTGATGTAATTGTACGTGAAGGCGAGCTGGCTCTTTTCGACCGCCACCTTGAGATCGCCGTAGCCGGGATTGAAGTAGTCGCCGGCGTAGTCCTCGAGGTTATGCGACGGCTTGGTGTTGAGCACCCGGCGCGCCGCCTTCTTCTTCTCCGCCTCCTTGGCAACCTCATCGCCCTTGACCTTGGACTTGGCCGCCTCTCCGACCCAGTCCTTGGCCTCTAGCCCCAGGATCAGGTCGGTGGCGTGCCGGATGAGGAGCTCGGGGAGCCCGGTGGCGTTTTTGTTGGTCAACATGACAAACCCCACCCCGTCCTGGGGGAGCATGCTGACCATGGCCGAGAATCCGTCGATGTTTCCCCCGTGGTGGACCCGTCCGTGGCCGCGGTAGCTGTCAACGAACCAGCCCATCCCGTAGTCGGCCGGCGTGACTTCCGGGATCTCCGGCGTCTCCCCTGTAGGCATGTGGGCGAGGTGCATGTCCTGGATAGTCTGGGGGTTGATGATCTGTTTGTCCCTGAGCTTCCCCCCGTTGAGATGGACCAGGACCCAGTGGCTCATCTCATTGACGCTCGAGTTGATCGACCCGGCCGGGCCCATGTTGGTGAGGCTGCGGAAGGGGATCTTCTCGAGCTTGCCTTCATTCTCCCTGTAGGGCAGGGCGAAATCGCTGTCCTTCTGGGAGTCGGCGACGGAGAAATTCGTCCGTTTCATCCCCAGCGGGCTGAGGACCTGGGCGCGGACTCCGTCTTCCCATGTCTTCCCCGTCAGGACCTCCACCAAGTAGCCGGCCGTAAGGTACATAAGGTTATTGTACTGCCATACCGCCCGGAGGTCGGCGGTGGGCTTGAGGTAGGCCAGGCGGCGGACCAGGTCCTCGCGGCTGATCGTCGTGTTGTTATACCACGACAGGTCGTGCCGCGGCAGTCCGGAGCGATGGGTTACCGTATCGCGGGGGGTCAGCCGTTCGGAGGCGAAAGAATCATACAGCCGGAACCAGGGTATGTAGGTGCGGAGGGGCTTGTCCCAATCGAGCTTCCCCTCGTCGACAAGGGTCCCCAGGGCGAAGACAGTGAAAGCCTTGGAGGACGACCCGATCGCCAGAAGCGTGTCCGGCGTCATCGGGACCTTGTTCTCCAGATCCTTGAACCCGTACCCCTTGGCCAGGACGACCTCGTCCTCGACGATGATGGCTACGGCGATCCCGGGGACCTTCAGACCCTGAAGTCCTTTATTGACGATCTCATCGAAACCGGCCAGGGCCTTCTTTGCCTGGGCCTTAAGACCGGCCGACCGGCTCATGGCGAAGGGAAAAGCCTGCCCACCCTGAGTGAACTGGCCGGAGATCTTCTGGCCATCGTCGCTCAGCGTGCCCTTAAGAGTCGGCGTGCCGGGAACTCCGGTAATCTCAAACGTGACGTCTTTTCCTTTGAATGTGATGTTCCCGAGGGGAAGGTCCTTGGCATTCTGCATCGGGATCGAGATATCTCCCGACCACGTGCCGTCCGGCTTCAGCGCGAAGTCGATATCAAACCCGAGCTTGGTGCCGGGCAGATCGACTTCCCCGACCCAGTGGCCGGCGATGGACGGCTCCTCGGCCGCGGCCTTGGGCGCCGCCGCGCCGGAAGTCATGGGAATTGATAGGAATACGACAACGATCAAGAAAGCCAGAACTTGAGACAAGACAGATCTTTTCATGATTTCTCCTTCAACAGATAGAAAATCACCTTCCGTCTTAGCATACGAAATTCCCCCCATTTTGTTCACCTGCCCAAGGAAAATCAAGCGATTTCCCTTTCAGTTGACTTGACGGGGTCCGGCCGGTAGAATCAGGTCCATTCCGGAAATGTTCACGTCTCCGCAGCAACGGCAGGCCAAGAAGCTCATGAAAAAGGCCGTTGCCCAGGCTTACCTGGGAATGAGGAAAAACCACGGCGGCCCCTTCGGCGCGGTGATCGCCCGAAACGGCGAAGTCATCTCCAAGGCCCACAACATGGTCCTCAAAACCAATGACCCGACGGCCCACGCCGAAATCGTCGCCATCCGGAAGGCGGCGGCGAAGCTCGAGAAGTTCGACCTCTCGGACTACGAAATCTACTCCACCTGCGAGCCCTGCCCGATGTGCCTCGCGGCAATCTATTGGGCCAATATCAGAAAAATCCATTACGGGTGTACGAGGAAGGACGCCGACAAAATCGGCTTCCGGGACAAGCGCTTGTACAACTTGATCAAGAAACGAAAATCCCGCGCCGTCGAAAAAATCAAACTCGAACGCCGGGAATGCCTGAAGCCGTTCCAGGAATGGACCCGGAAAAAGGATCGGGTGATGTATTGAAGGGAAGGCTCTCCATGAAAAAACGATCCACCCTGGCTCTCGTCATGCCGGCCCTCCTCTGCTTTTCCGTCCTCTGCGCCGGCCAGATAGCGCCGGAGACGGAACAGAAGCTCGACCCCGTCTTTGAAAAAGGCAAGGACGCTTTCTATGCGTCCGTCACCGCCCTGCTCAAGGGCCATTTCCGAAGACCGGAGTTGAGCGAGGCCGATCTCGCGAGGCTCCTCAAGGCGCGGGAAGAGACCCCCTACCTCTTCGAACGCCTGATGATCTTCGCCTTCCAGAAAGACGCTCCCACATTCCAAGCGCTGGCTGGACGGGGAGATGATGCCTCTCTCCAGCAGTTCCAGGAGAAATTCCTGGAACTTTCTCAAGATTATGCCGCCCGGTTTGTCGGCTCGCTGTTCCGTAAGACACGGCTCTTCGAATTTGAAATGGCGCTCCCTCACAACAAGGGAAAATCCCGGCTGGAGCTCGTGCTCCAGTCGATCGGGTTCAACGCCAAGAACGAACTCCCCGACATCCCCCGCGAGAAATGGTACTCCAATCCCCTAAAACCGGACCTCGCTGCCCAGTGGGCAGTCGACGCCGTCCGGGCCCGCGAGTGCTGGCCGAGAACAAAAGGTTCCGGAGTCGTCGTCGCTGTCATCGACTCGGGCATCGACCCCTATAACGCCCTTTTCAAGGGCCGGCTCGTGCCGGGTTTTAACTTCCTGAAGCGGACGAAGGCTCCCTGGAAAAACGAAGAGGCGCCGGTTATAGATTACGGCCTTCACGGCACCGGTGTCGCCTCCGTGCTCCTGGCGATCGCTCCGGACTGCCGCATCATGCCGGTCAGGGCAATGGATGCCGACACAATGAACGACCCGGCCTTCGACTACTGGCCCCACGAGTTCGAGGCGGCCGGCATCTATTACGCGGTCAACCACGGCGCCCACGTCATCTCGGTCAGCGCCGCCCTCCATGCCTCGCAGCCGGTCGTCGCCGAAGCAGTCCGCTATGCCTATAAGAAAAACGTCGTCATCTGCACTTCGGCCGGGAACATCTCCCGAAGCCAGTTCGGGCTGGATCCGGATGATGCTTCCTACAGGGCCTTTGACAGCGAGGTTCTCCTCATCGGCGGAATCGAAAAACGGGGCCCGGACTTCCGGCCATGGCCTCATTCCCTGCCGAATCCCCTGGTTGATGTAGCCGCGCCGTCGGCCGAAATTTTTGTTCTTGTGCCCTCTTATCTTCCGGAGTTCAAGGACGACTATGTGGCCGGGACATCGCTCGCCGCTCCCATCGCGGCGGGAGTCGTCGCCCTACTCCGGAGCGCCGTGCCCCCTTCCCCGGATATCCTTCAAAAACCGGCCGCCTACTGCCGCCTGGTTTCGCGCTGCCTCTGGGAAACCGCCCGCCTCGATGTCCTGGACGCCGTGGAGCCGGATGACATGGTCGGCCGGGGGCTCATAGATGCCGAAGCCGCCGTCCGGCTGATGCATCGTCTCGCGGCCTCACCCCAATCTGATTAGATCCCGGCCAGGTTGATCGCGGCGCGCAAGAGCTTGAACCCCACCAAATAGTCATCCGCGGAAAACTCAACGGTCCGGGGATTGGTTCTCTTGACCAAGTAGATGAGAGTAGGCATCTCCGCCTGGGCGCTGGTGTTGAGCTCGAGCTCGAACTTGAACGGAGCCTTGAGCCGGAAGGCAGCGACCTGGGCCTTCTTTTGGAGAGCCTCTTTGGCTCCCTCCTTAAGCTGCCTTCTGGCCTCGTCGAGAGGAAAGTTCCTGGCCGCGTACCGGCCCTGGGCTTCCTTGACGGCGATCGTGGTCAGGGTATCGCCCAGGATGGATTTCGCCTGGGCGCAGGTCTCGGTGTCTCCGGTCAACATGATGACCGGCACATTGAAGTAGCCGGCGATGGCCGCGTTGAGCCCGAGCTCGGGCATCTCCTGGCCGTTGACGCGGACGGCGCGGACAACCCCGCCCGAGATGGTGTGGTCAAGGATCGCCGGAGCCGTCCCGGCGCGGGCGTGATAGCCGACGAAAATGCAGGCGTCGAATGTGCCGTCTATCCCCTGCATCATCGAAAGCGGCTTGGGACTTCCGGAGATGAGGCTCGCCCTCGGGTCGAGCGCATCGGCGATGATGTTGCGCATGCTCCCATGAGAATCGTTGACCACGACCTCCGCGGCTCCCGCCTCGAACAGGCCGGCGACGACGGCGTTGACATCCTCGGCCATCCATTTCCTGGCGGGGCCGTACTCCGGCGAGTCGGATGAGGTCTGGTTCCCATGAACGATTCCCCATATGCCTTCCATGTCCACGGAGATGTAGACCCTGGGCCCGGTCTTCTCCGCCGCACGGGCGACGCCCAGAAGCAGGAAAATGCCGAAAACCAAGAATGCTTTTTTCACGCTCGACTCCTTTCTCTTCTTCAGGACAGGCCGACGATTTCCCCGTCGTCGGTCACATCCACTCTTTCCGCGGCGGGGACAGTCGGAAGTCCGGGCATGGTCATGATGTCGCCGCAATAGACGACGATAAACCCGGCGCCTGCGCTCAGCGAGGCATCGGTCACGATCAGCGTAAAGCCGCGGGGCCTCCCCAGCGCCTCTTCATCGTCGGACAGCGAGTACTGGGTTTTGGCGATGCAGACAGGGAGATTCCCGAACCCGTCCTCCTCCAGGCGCTGGATCTTCCGCCTGACTTTGCCTTCCATGGCGATGCCGGAGGCGCCGTAGATCTTTTGTGCGACCGTCTCGATCTTGCCGACAAGCGGCAGTTCGGAAGGATAGAGGAATTGGAAGTGCCGGTTGTCCTCGTCAATCGCCTTCAGAACCTCCTGGGCGAGTTCCACTCCTCCCCTGCCGCCCTGCCCATAGACGTCGCTCAAGGCCGTGCGGACCTTTCTGCCCCGGCAGAGGTCGAGGAACCTGTCCACCTCTGCGGCGGCGTCGCCGGGAAACTTGTTGAGGGCGACCACGAACGGAACGCCGTAGACGGCGATATTCTCCATGTGTTTTTCCAGGTTGGCGAACCCTTTTTCGACCGCCTCGGGGTTCTCGGCTTTGACGTCCTTCAGCTTCACTCCGCCGTGGAGCTTGAGCGCCCGGAGCGTGGCCACCAGGACGCAGGCGTCGGGCGGAGGGATATGTCCGGTCCGGACGACGATGTCGAAAAACTTTTCGGCGCCCAGGTCGGAGGCGAACCCGGTCTCGGTGACCACGAAGTCAGCCAGGCTCAGGGCAAGCCGGGTGGCGATCACGGAATTCGTGCCGTGGGCGATGTTGGCGAACGGTCCGCCGTGGACGAGAGCCGGCGTCCCCTCGAGGGTCTGGACCAGGTTGGGCTTCAGGGCGTCTTTGAGGAGGGCGGCCATGGCGCCCTCAGCCTTGATCTGGCGGGCAAAGACGGGTTTCCCGTCCTGGCCGTAGCCGATGACGATGTTTCCGAGTCTCTCTTTGAGCTCCTTCAGGTCGGCCGAGAGACAGAGGATGGCCATGACCTCGGAGGCCGCCGTGATGTCGAACCCGGTCTCCCGGGCGATGCCGCGCAGGGGACCGCCGATGCCGACCACAATCTCGCGAAGCACCCGGTCATCCATGTCCATTACCCTTTTCCAGGTGATCGTCCGGCAGTCGATCAGGCCGCAGACGCCGTCAAAATGGAGCCGGTTGTCGACCATGGCCGCCAGAAGGTTGTGGGCCGCAGTGATGGCGTGCATGTCTCCCGTGAAGTGGAGGTTGATTTCGTCGCGCGGAGCGATTTGAGCGTGTCCCCCGCCCGTGGCGCCCCCTTTGAGGCCGAAAACCGGGCCGAGGGAAGGTTCGCGGACGGCGGCGATGGCCTTCTTCTGGAGAAGCCCGAAAGCGTCGGCCAGGCCGATGGACGTCGTCGTCTTCCCTTCGCCGGCCGGCGTCGGCGTCATGGCCGTGACCATGATGAGCTTTCCTTTGACGGGCAGGTCCTTGACCGGCTGGGGCCAAAGGACTTTGGCCTTAAAAGGACCGTACTTTTCAAGGTATTGGACGGGGATCCCGGCCCGCTCCGCGATCTCCTCGACGGTTTTCATGGAGTACCCCTTGGCGATTTCTCTGTCGTCCGGCATGGCCACCTCCCTGCGCTGAGTTTATAGAAACGGGGACACAATATCAATTTCCGGACTATTAAGCTTATGAAATGGGAAATTTATATGCTGTCCCCATTTTTTGGCGTATACTATTTATGGAGCAATAAGATGTCCAACGCACTCTTGATTTCGGCACTTGTGTTTGTCGGCCTGTACGTTGTCTTCTCCATGATGATCGTTCACGAACTCTCCAAGCGGGGAGTTAAAATCAACTACTTTCTGCTGAGACTTCTCCTCATAAGATATATCTCTCAGTACAAGCGGATCACCTTGAAAGAGAGCGGAAAGACCGGCCCTCTCTATTACCCTTGTGTCGTATCGGTCAACCTGGCACTCGTCTTGGCCATTGCGGGCCTTCTATTGAGGGTGCTGTAATCCCCATCATTATTTCTGCAGGTTTTAATTATCTTGAAAGCGACACCCATACTATGAAAATTCCCTTCCCAGCAATGGGCAACTTGAGAATGGCGAAGCGCCGGCATTCCCATGTTGCCCATCAACCGGAGTGCAAAAAGGCGAACTCGTATTCCTCGATCAGCCCCTGATCGGAGAAGCTGAAAAAACAATTGTTGCCGATGATGATATGGTCAAGGACCTTGAGCTGCATGACCTTGGCGGCAAAGACGAGGTCCCGGGTGATCTCCTTGTCGCAGGGCGAGGGCTCCGGGTCTCCGGAGGGATGGTTGTGGACGAAGATCAGGGATGAGGCCTCGTACCGGAGGGCATCTTTGATGATCTCCCGCGGGTAAACCGCGCTGGAGTCGACCGTCCCCTCGAAAAGCGTCTTCTCCTCGAGGATCTGGTTCTTGGCATCCAGGAACAGCACCTTGAAATTCTCCCGCTTGAGGTCGCGGAGGGCATGGTAAAGATACTCAAAGACCTCGCGGGAGGAACGGCAATACGGCCGGCTCATCATCCGGTCGCGCAGGAAGCGGCGGGAGACCTCGTGGACGAACTTCAGGCCGAAGACGTTATGCGGGCCGATCCCCCTGATCTTTTGGAGGTCGAGGGGACTGGCCTCCAGAACCCCGCCCAGAGTCCTGAACTCGCGGAGGGCGATTTTGGCCGGCTCCTTGCAGTCCCGGCGCGGGGTTCCGATGGTCAGCAGGAGCTCGATGATCTCGTAATCCAGGAAGCCGTCCAGCCCGCCCTTAATAAACTTCTCCCTGAGGCGCTGCCGGTGGCCCTGCGGGTCCACCAGCGTTTCCCGGCAGTGTCTCTTGTTGATCATGTGTTCGCCAATGATTGGACGAACGGCCCGCCGGAAATTTCGCAGAGGGGAATACTTAATTGCCGCCGGGGGCTTCAAGTGCCTCGCGAACGGCGATGACCTTCGCCGGCGCGATGTCGTAGGGAAGGATCCCCGTGCCCATCAGGAAGCGGGGGTGCCGGCGGCCGGTGGACAGGACTTCGCTCACCTTTGAATGGATCCCTTCAACCGTCCCCGTCATCAGGAACAGGGGATCGAGGTTCGCCCGGAGCAGAACGGGCTCTTTCTTCAGCCGCTCGACAAAAGAGGACAGGTTGGATTTAAAATCACACAGGACATTGTTGGTCCCGGTTTCAAGAATTTCCTCCAACAGCGCAGCCGGGAAATATCCTCCCCCACCCGGATGAGCGCTGCTTTGTGTTCATAGACAGCCGGGCAGAAGGGAGTCCGGTCGACCGGTTTCCCCTCGATCAAATTCAGGATTCTGCGGCGCGGGGTCAGTCTCCAGCCGGCGGCCACGGAAATTTCAGAGCTTGTCCGACAGCGTCATCATAAAAGCGACGACGGCTTTTTCCTCGTCGGCCGTCACTCCGAGATCGCCCATCTCGTCGACATTGAGGTTAGCCGAAACTTCGGGGGACGGCCATTTGGCCGAGGCGATGTCCCGGGTGTTGTAGAAATGCACGACATCCTGGAGTGTCTTGAAGAAGCCGTTGTGCATATAGGCCTTAACAAATCCCGGCCGCGGGCTCAGGCCCACGTTGCGCAGGGTCGGCACTTTGTGTTTGCCCATATTTGCCGCGGCGTACTTGGAATATTTTTCCGTCCCTTTCAAGAATCCCCCGAGGCCCTGGTCGACCCACTTCTCCCCATCGGGATTCCATTCTTTCGGGATCTTATAGAAGGGGTTGTCCGGGTTCTTGGGAACGCCCAGGTTGTCGTAGCTGAAGTCAGTGAACAGAGGTGGCTTCCCGTTGACCGAGGTGAGGACGTGGCAGGCGAAACACTTGGCCTTGCCGCTGAACAGGACGAGCCCCTTGAGTTCGACCGGATCCAGTCCCAGATTGTCAAACTTCTTCCAATTGGATTCGTTGATGGAGGCTGTATCTAATCCAGCCGCCTTGGCTTTCTGCCAAAAGCCGTCAAATTTGGAGTTGAAAGGATTGACTTCGGCCGACCTCTCATACGCGGCGATGGAGCGGCCGATCCGTGCGTAGGTGCCATCGATATCCTTGGCCGCGTCGAGCGACCCTCTTCCCCAGACTTCTTCAAACAGGCCGGCGTAATCGGACTTCTGGACCTTGAGAATAATGCTCTGCTTGTCCGGCATGTTCTGCTCGAGGGGGTTGAGGAAAGGGCCCATGGCCTGCTCGGCCAGGGGATCGCCCAGGGTCTCCCCGGTAGCCCGGCCGTCCCAGAACATCCCGCCCACGAAATTCCCCTCTTTATCGATGTGGAGGACAGGGCTGTCGCCGGCGTAGGCGGCGGCCGGGGGCTTCCGGTTGCCAAACCGGCTTTTTACCGCCCCCTCGTAGACTCCGCCCATTTTATTGATCCCTTCGTCCGGGCCGGTCATGCCGACATTGGGAGCGTGGCAGACGGCGCAATCCTGCCCCGGCGGCGTGGATAGATTCTTGTCGAAAAACAGTTTTTTCCCGAGCTCTTCCTTGGGCGAGAGAGAAGACGGCGATTTTTTCGCCGTTCCTACCCCGGCCAGAAAGCCCAAAGCGAGGATGACGATGGCCAATAGCTTAATCTTGCTTTTCATTTTTTAACCTGCCTTTTTTTGGATTCACTTCATTCCCTGAAGGACGATAGAGAATCTCCTTAATTATCAACAAAAGCATTTCTTGTCAAATCCGGGGGAAGTTGACTCACACCCAAATCTTAAGATTCTTTACACTGCGTAAAGGTAATTTACAAGACCGCCGGCGCCTCTATGGCCCGGTTAGAGTTCTCCTCTCTATCTCTCGCAAAAAGATAGGATTGCGCGTTCCGTTCCTGGCATAGAAATTGCTGATCAATCGAACGGATCAGCAGCAAAATGCATCGAAAGGACCGGGAATAATTCCTGGACATCCCTTGTATAAAGGACGGGAGCGTCAATGAGGCCGGATAATGGCGACGAAAGAGACCTCGTAGCAAAAGCTAAGAAGGGAGACATGGACGCCTTCGAATCTTTGGTCAGGAAATACCAGAAGACGGTCTACATCCTGTGTCGCCACATCACCGGCGCTCATCAGACAGCCGACGACCTCTCCCAGGACACCTTCATAAAGGCTTATCTGGCGCTTCCCCGTTTTATTGACGGCCACGCCTTCTTTCCCTGGATCCGGAGAATCGCCCTCAACAACTGCTTCAACCATCTCAAGAAAGCGAAAAGGGAGAGGCCGCTGGCCGAGGAGGAGAATGTGGCCCGGCACAATTTCTTGTCCTCTCCGAATGAATCGCCTCCGGACTCTGCCCAGAGGGAAGAGATGGAGAGAAAATTCAAGGAGGCGCTAAGCGCTCTTCCGGCCGATCAGAAGGTCATCTTTTCGCTGCGGGCCTTTGAAAACCTGAGCTACCTGGAGATCGCTCAGGCGCTGCACATCCCGACAGGCACGGTCATGTCGCGGCTGAACAGGGCCCGGAATAAGCTTAAGGTCCAGATGGCCGAATACCTGGGGAGGAACTGATGAGACACCGTAGGCTCCAGGACCTCTTGGGGGCCTATCTGGACAATGAGCTTCCGGGAAAGGACAAGCTTCAGGTCGAGGAACATCTGCGGGTCTGCCGGGCCTGCCGGGGGGAGCTTGAACTCCTGAAGAAGCTTGATGACTTGGCCCGCTCGCTCTCCCCCGCTCCCCAGGAAGAAGCCTATTGGGAGGCGTTCCCGGCCAGGGTCAAAGCCGCCGTCAAACAGCGGCTCCATGCCGGCCGGGAAAAGGAGGCCGCCATGTTTAGTGATTCTTTCATCGTGGCCGAACGAAGCCTCAGTCGCTCCGCGATTGTCTTCCCGCTGTCGGTAGCCGCCCATCTCATCATTGTCTCCCTGCTGGTTATCCTTCCGCTCATGAACACGGGGAATCTGCCCCGTGTCGAAGTCTATAGTGCCTTTCTCGCTCCCCCGCCCCCACCGCCTCCTCCGCCCCCACCTCCGGCGAAAAAGCGGTCGAGCTCCCAGGCCAAGACCAGGATCAAGCCGGTCCAGGCCCAGGCCAACATTGAGCCGGGGAAGCTCGTCGCGCCCGTCGAGATCCCGGAGGAGATCGCCGATGAGCAGGTCTCCGATTTCGGGGTCGAAGGCGGCGTCGAAGGAGGGGTGGAAGGCGGTGTCGTGGGCGGAGTCCTCGGCGGCGTCGTCGGAGGCGTGCTGGGAGGTGTGGTCGGCGAGGCCGAGTCGCCGGTCCGCGCGATCGGGGAGATCAAGGAGCCCCGGCTCATCAGAAAGATTGATCCCGCCTATCCCGAGATCGCCCGTCAGGCCCGGGTGGCGGGCACCGTCATCCTGGAGGCGACGACCGACATCTACGGACGGGTGGCGACGGTCAAGGTGCTGCGCTCCATCCCGCTCCTCGACCAGGCGGCGATCGACGCCGTCCGCCAGTGGGTCTACGAGCCGATGATCATCAACGGCAAGCCCCGCGGCGTCATCTTCACGGTTACCGTCCGGTTCGAGCTGAAATAGGCTCTAAGACCGGCTTGAGTTCGATTCTCATCGGGAAGAATGTTTCCCGATTGCCGGGGCTATGTCCATTGAGGGCCTTCTATCCGCCGGCCGGCCACACCGGTTGAAATTGCCTTGACAAGCCAGGTGTCGGGATTTATGCTTGACGCTCATGGATAAACGGAGACAGATGCACGGGCAGGCGGCGCCGTGTTTATTCCCCCGACACGAAATAGATAATCTTCGGGATATGATATTTTCCCCCTGGAGAAACACTGTTGAGCCATCATCAAACAGGAAAAAACGGGTCTATTCTAAGGATTGTATTCACTGCCTTAGTTTTATCGCAGCCGGCGCTTGCGGAGTGTAAGGAGAACGCCGCCTCGACTCCCCTCCGCCTCTCTCCCCGCGACGTCAGCCTGCTCGGAAAAGGGAGTTTCCTGAATTTTCAAATTCCGGAGCTGGAGCCGGTGGTCGAGTATGGCTCCTTTTTTGGCTTGAAGATCACCCTGAAGATCCAGGGAGGGTGGAACGCTTTTTCCGGAGGTGACATAAAAAAGGGCATCGACGGGATGTATGACAATGGTGTCGCCGCCTTTTCGGCCTCCGGCGTGCCGATCGTCGAGAACGACAGAGCCTCCGGCCGGGGCGGAATCGAGGTCGGCGGGGATCTTATCTATGCCGTCACTCCGCGGTTCGGGATCGGCATCGGGGCGGCGCGAGCCAGCGCCTGGAAGGAGAGCCACCTCCTCTTTCAGCAAGGGCCCTTAGACCCAGGAAGTTTTCAGAGCAGGCCGCACGTCGCGGTTTCGACGCTTCGGGCAGGGATGTTCTATTCCTGGCCGTTCTCCGGCTTGCTGGCGATCTCGGTCCGGGGAGGCCCGGCCTTCTATTCCGCAGAATATACTTCCGTCCTGGGCTGCAACATCGGCTTTCTCAAGGACGGGCTTATCTATACGAGCTATTTCCAGAAAGCCGGCGCCAAACAACTGGGGTTTGAAGGAGGACTCGGGCTGGAGTTCACCCCCAATCCTTTTGTCGCCATTTTCTTTGAGGTTCAAGGGCGGTACGCCAAGATTAACGACGTCGAAGGGGATGAGGAGGCCGTTTTTTTCCAGGATAATCAATCTCAGGAGTCGGCCAGCTCGGGACCTGTTTATATTGTCGACACGGCCCCCAATGTGCAGCTGGATATCATCCCCCCTGATGAGGCTGTCCCCGGCAACGCCCGCAAGGCGACGCTCGATTTCTCGGGTTTCACCTATCTTGCCGGGCTGAAATTCCGGTTGTGAATCAAGCCGGATGATCATCCGTCCGCCGGCGCCGTCTGACTCCGTCCCTGCTCAGCTCTCTTATTTCTTGTCGGACGAGAAGTAGCCGGCCTCGAGCAGGCGGTCGGTTTCTTTGATCTTCAGACGGAGTAGATATATCAGGACGGCGACGCACAGCCAGATCCCTCCCAAGAAAACAAAGATGCCTGTGCTCTCTTTTATGTTTTGAGGCGCCGGGATGATCTTGTCCGCCTCCGGCTTGGACGGGGTCTGGAGGCTCCAGACGCTCATGGCCACCGCGTAGACGATGAGCAGAAAGGCGAGAACCGTTATGATCTTCCCCTTGCGTCCGGCCGGCTTGTTATCTATAAGGGGCAGGAAAAAGAAGAGAACCACGGCCACCAGGATGAGCAGGACGGCGACCGTGTCGCCGGTCACAAAAAGGATCTTCGCCGGAAAGACCTTAAGCATTTGGAAGAGGAAGAGGAAATACCACTCGGGCTTGATCCCTTCAGGAGCGGGCGCCATCAAATCCGCAGACTTCCCCAGAGTCGGCGGCAGGAATACGGCGATGGTGACCAAGGCCCCGATAAAGACGAGCCAGAGGACCGCCTCCCGGTAGACGAAATTTGGCCAGAACGGGATCACCCGGCGGTTCTCGGCCTCCTCGTCCGCGCCCACGGGCAGGCTCATCCCCAGCTTCTGGATGAGATAGACGTGGAGGGCCAACGCGGCCAGAAGGCAAAGCGGCAGGACGGAGACATGGAAGCTGAAGAAACGGCTGAGCGTGTCGCCGGAGATGTCCTCTCCGCCGCGCAGGAATCTCGTTCCCCAGGCGCCGATGAGGGGGATGGAACGCGGGATGTCGGTCCCGACCTTGGTGGCCGCCAGCGACAGGGCATCCCAGGGCAAAAGATACCCGGTAAACCCGAAGGCCAGCGTAAAAACGAGGAGCAGCGCTCCGCTCATCCAGGTCATCTCCCTGGGCTTCCGGTAGGATTTCAGAATCCAGATGGCGAGAAGGTGGATGAAGACGATGGCGATCATGAAGGTGGCCGACCAGGAATGGACGGACCGGATGATCCAGCCCAGAGGAACTTTGGTCATGATTTCGCCGACGCTTTTGTTCGCCTCCTCCAGGGTCGGCCGATAGTAGAAAGCCAACATGATGCCGGTCAGGACTTGGAGGCCGAAGAACATCAGGATAAGGCTCCCCGTATACATCCAGGGCGTATGCCTGTTTAGGGGGATCTGCTTGTGCTTGAGGAAATCCATGACCGTCTGGATTCCCAGACGGTCGTCCAACCAAGCCCAGGTAGCTCGAGCGGCGCTCTTGATGCTCACGCGGCTCCCTCCGGTTTAACGACCAGGTTCTCCCCTTCCGTGGTCACGACGAGCCGCCGCAGGGGTTTGGGCGGCGGTCCACCGATGTTGACTCCGTTCTCGTCATACCAGCCTTCGTGGCAGGCGCAAAAAAATTTCTTCTGCTCTGGAAGGTACGCGACATTGCAGTCGAGGTGAGTGCAGACGCTGACGAAAACGATGAGCTCCCCCCCGGCCGTCTTCTTGAGCATCCCGGGTTTGCTTCCCCAGGCGAAATTCTTGATCGCTCCCGGCTCCAGGCTGCCGTAATCAGCCAGCGGCAGCAGGACCTGCTCCGGCTCGCGTTCCGGCGGGAAGACAAATCTCAGAACCGGGTACAGGAAAATGGCCGCCAGGCCGCCCAGCCAGCCGCCGAGCAGGCCATTAAGAAATTGCCGCCGCGTGAAAAGCGAATGTTTAAGTCTCATCTCTCCTGCCTGAAAAGGCTCCTGAGCTTGCCCAGGACGAGCTTCCGCCTCAGCCCCTCTATCCCGTCTGCCGGCCGCACTTTTCGCGGACAGACCTCGTTGCACTTGAAGACCGTGTCGCATCCCCAGGCACCGGTCTCTGTATTAATCCTCGACCAGCGCTTATAGCCGCGTTTGTCCCTGGGGTCCTTGACGAAACGGTAGAGCTTGGCCAGAGCGGCCGGCCCCAGATAACGCTCGTCCCGGGATACGACCGGGCAGGCGCCATAGCAGCAGCCGCACATGATGCAGCTGACGAACTGGTCGATCTTTTCAATCTGCCGGTCTTCGATCCGGTGGCCTTTTTCAGGTCTTGATTCGCCGCTAAAGAGGAAAGGCTCGACGGCGAGGAGCGCTTGCCAGAAGGGCTCCATGTTCACGATGAGGTCTTTCTGGATCTCCAGATTGGGCAACGGCTCGATCACGATGAGCGAAGTATTCAGGGAGTCCACCATGGTTCGGCACGCCAGGTCGAACTGGCCGTTGATAACCATGGCACAGGACCCGCAAACCGCCTCCCGGCAGCTGTACCGGAAGGCCAGAGAACAGTCCTGGTCGTTGCGGATGTCCATCAGCGCTTCGAGCAGCGCTTTTTTCTCCTCGGTCTCGTAGGCAAAGTCCTGAAAACAGGGACTCTGGTCGATTCCGGGGTCGAAACGCAGGATCCGGAAGGTGTATTTCATCTCAGTACTTTCTTTCCTGGGGCTGGTACTTGGTGATCTGGACCTCGCGATAGGCGACTTCGGGCTTCCCTTCCCGCAGGCTGAGAAGGGTGTGCTTGAGCCAGCCGGCATCGTCGCGCTTGGGGAAGTCAAGCCGGTAGTGAGAGCCGCGCGTCTCATCCCGGAGGAGCGCCCCCAAAGTGATGGCCTCGGTCAGGTCAACCATGTAGCCGAACTCGACCAGGTTGACGACGGCCTGGCTGTAGCGAAGGCACCGGCCCGAGATGAAAGCCCGGCCGTATTCCTCCCGGATCTGGCGGATCGCCTCCAAGGCCTCCCCGAGCTGCTTTTTTGTCCGAAAGATCCCCGCCTTCTCGCTCATGACGACCTTGAGGTCATTGAGGAGATGATGGGCCATCTTGCCGCCGGAGCGAGTGAGCCAGCCATCGACCTTCGCCTTCTCGGCCGCCGCTTCAGCGAACAGATGCTCCTCGTCTCCGTCCTTCCGCTCCAGCCCCTGGACGAAATTGGAGGCCTCCCGGCCGGCGATCTTGCCGAAAACGACGGTATCGAGGAGTGAATTCCCGCCTAGACGGTTGGCTCCGTGGACGCTTACGCAGGCGCACTCCCCGGTGGCGTAAAACCCCGGGAGCGAAGTGGTGCAACGGACATCGACGTCTATCCCGCCCATCGAGTAATGCTGGGCGGGCTGGATCGGGATCGGCGTATCCACCGGATCGAGGCCGCCGAACTTGATGCAGATCTCGCGAACCGAAGGCAGACGCTTGTCGATCTTTTTCTGGCCCAGGTGCCGCAGGTCCAGGTGGACGTACTCATCCTCGAACCCGTTCCCTTTGTCCACCTCGGTCTGGATGGCCCGGGCGACGATGTCCCGGGGCGCCAGCTCCATGGCCGACGGCGCGTAATCCGCCATGAACCTCCGGCCTTTGTTGTTGACAAGGTGGCCGCCTTCGCCCCGCGCGGCCTCCGTGATCAGGATGTTCTTCGGGTAGATGGAAGTAGGATGGAACTGGACAAACTCCATGTCCTTGAGAGCCACCCCGGCCCGGTAAGCCATCCCGATTCCGCTTCCATGGTTGATGTAGGCGTTGGTCGTCCTTAGATAGACGCGGCCGTAGCCGCCGGTGGCGAAGATGACGGCTCTCGCCCGGATAGGCAGGATCTGCCCTGTGGCCAGGTCGTAGATGACGACGCCGACGCACCGTCCGTTCTCGACTATGAGCTTGGTCACCAACGCTTCCTCGTAGACTTTGCTCTGCTTCTTGACCGCCTGTTCGAAGAGCGTATGGGCGATGACCAGCCCCGTGCGGTCGGCGGCGAAACAAGTTCTCGGGAAGCCGGCGCCGCCAAATGGCCTCTGGGCGATAAGGCCGCCGGGAAAGCGGTTAAAGGGAACACCGAAGTGCTCCAGCTCATATATGGCCGGGATGGCCTCGCGGCACATCAGCTCGGCGGCAGCCTGGTCGGCTAGGTAATCGCTTCCTTTTATCGTGTCAAAGGCGTGTTTCTCCCAATTGTCGTCTTTTCCTTCGGGGCTGTTCCCCAGGGCGGCGTTGATCCCCCCCTGGGCCGCGACGGAGTGGGAGCGGAGCGGATGAACGCGGGAGATGACGGCCAGCGAAAGCCGCGGGTCGGCGCTGAGGACGGCCGAAAGACCGGCCAGTCCCCCGCCGACCACCAGGATGTCGTGCGTGATCATCAATAATTCCTGGTGAAATAGAGGACGAGCAGGCCGGCGCTCAGGACGAAACCGAGGGTGGTGAAGACCCAGAAAAGGAGCTTCTCCCGGCGCGCCCCCATGTCCATGATGACCGTGCGCAGGCCGTAAAGCGCGTGGTACACAACCAGGATGATAAGCAGCGAATCGGTCAGCTTATTCGTGTGGAGGACGAGCGCCCAGTCGGGCTTCTGGTCCTTGGTCATCAGGAAGAACGAGGTAAAAAACTTGATCCCAAGGAGCGCAATGAGGAGGAGCCCCGAAACTCTATGAAAGACCCAAACGAACATGCCGTTCTCCCTTCAGGAAACACTATTTTTACAGTAATTATGAAAACGATGTCAAGGAAAATTAGGCTCGGGCCAATTGGCTCCAAACCACGTCGCTTTTGTCCCGGCGAGCCAAAAGCGACTCGCTTTCGGGCTCCGCTCTCTCCTCCTCCGGAGGAGACCCCAGCCCGCAACGCCCACAAACGGGT